>OLOX01000102.1_pt1 | contig 80797 bp, 68 predicted proteins | sample 1672091 | NCBI WGS metagenome assembly OLOX01 (sample SAMEA3136644, study PRJEB25190) | human gut metagenome | reverse complement strand
AATTGCATGCAGCAGGGGCTCTCAATGTTGCTATGTCCTGCTCATATCGTCTCGTGCTCATCAACCCGCAAAAGTGTAGGCATTTCAGCTCATGAAATGGTCGACGGCGGAGTAAAATGTTTCAGTTACGTTCCATAGCAAAGAAAGGCCCAACGTGGACATCAACGCATTCCTCATTGATGTCACAGGCGAAATCGACGGCTTCATGTATACCTACATCTTGCTGGCGCTGCTTGTGGCAACGGGCATTTGGTACACCATTCGTACCAAGGCCGTGCAAATTCGCTACATCAAAGACATGTTCACCCAGCTCACCGAGAAGAAGCATGTTGGCGGCAAGCGTTCCATCTCGTCGTTCCAGGCGCTCATGGTGTCCACCGCGAGCCGCGTTGGCACGGGCAATATCGCCGGCGTTGCAACCGCAATCGCCACGGGCGGCCCGGGTGCGGTGTTCTGGATGTGGCTTATGGCGATTGTCGGCGCCGCGTCGGCATTCGTCGAATCGACTTTGGCGCAGATCTTCAAGGTTCGCGGCAAAGATGGCGAATTCCGTGGCGGCCCGGCTTATTACATCGAGCAGGGTCTTGGCAAGCGCTGGCTGGGCGTGGTGTTCGCCGTGCTGCTCATCCTGTGCTTCGCGTTCGGCTTCAACGGCCTGCAGTCGTTCAATGCTACGAGCTCGTTGACGTATTACACCGGTGACGGTGAAATGTCTACGAAGGCCGCCATCGCGAGCGGTATCGTGCTTGCGGCTATGACCGCCATCGTCATCTTCGGCGGCTCGAAGCGCATCAGCATCATCACCTCGGTTGTTGTTCCGGTTATGGCGCTCATTTACATCGCGATTGCTGTGTGGACTACCGTGAGCAATATCGGCGAGCTCCCCGCGGTGTTCGGCCTTATGTTCGCGTCGGCGTTCGATTTCCAGTCGATCTTCGGCGGTTTTGCTGGCTCGGTCGTTATGCTCGGCATCAAGCGCGGCTTGTACTCCAACGAAGCCGGCATGGGTTCCGCTCCTAACGCCGCGGCTACTGCAAGCGTTTCGCACCCGGTTAAGCAGGGCCTGGTCCAGAGCCTTTCGGTCTACATCGACACGCTGCTCATTTGCACCTGCTCGGCCATGATGGTGCTCGTGTTCTACGTGCAAGACCCCGAGACGGCCACCGCGCTCAACGGCATGCCGCTCGTGCAGATGGCTGTGAACAACTCGGTGGGCGAGTGGGGCATCCATGTGATCACCTTCGCCATTTTCGCGTTCGCGTTCTCGAGCCTCATCGGCAACTACTTCTACGCCGAAAGCAATCTGCGCTTCATCAAGGATGACAGCCCCGTGCTGCTCACGGTTTTCCGCATCGTGTGCCTGGTCATCATCTACTTCGGCGCTGTGAACAGCTTCGATCTGGCATGGAACCTTGCCGATATCTTCATGGGCTTCATGGCCATCGTGAACCTTATCGCTATTTTGCTTTTGGGCAAATGGGCCATTAAGGCGCTTGACGACTACACCGAGCAGCGCAACGCCGGCAAAGACCCGGTCTTCGTCGCCGACAAAGTCGAAGGACTGCCGAAAACCCAGTGCTGGCACATTGGCGAGGACGACCTGAAAGACGTCGGAGAGCAGCCGGTGAAGGAATACTTCGCCGATGCGATGGAAGCCAAGCCGCTCGAGTAAATCTCGAAGACGTTTGCCATCTGGTGAACGGAGTGGCGCAAACTCTTGTAATCGTGCATGAAGCCGCCTGTTATGGGCGGCTTCTTTATTTGTTGACGATTCGGGGTTCCGTTCGGCACTATCGCATGGTAAAGTGCTAAGGCATTTGTTAATGGGCTGCTTGTGGTGAACGTGCAGCCCTCAAACCTAGGGAAGGTTTCATTCATGCAGAAAAAGCAGACGCTCAAGCGATCGGAATCGGTCGCGTTTTGCGGATTGGCGATTGCCCTTATCACGATTGGCGCATGGGTTACGGTGCCGTTGGGCCCTGTGCCGTTCACGTTGCAGACCATGGTGCTCGCGTTCGTGGTGCTGCTGTTCCCCGCGCGCGAAGCGGTGGCAAGCGTTGCTGGCTATGTTGTTCTGGGCGCTCTTGGCGTGCCGGTGTTCTCGGGCATGGCGGGCGGCCTTGCGAAGGTCATGGGTCCCACGGGCGGCTTTATCATCGGCTTTGTGCTGGGCGCTGTTGCTGCGGCGCTTGTGCTCAAGGCATGGAAGGTTCCCTCGTCGAAGGCTCTCGGCTTGGTTCGCGAGTACGTCGCCGCATTCGCTTTCCTCGCGATTTCTTACGTGTGTGGCTGGGCGCAGCTTATGGCTGTTGCGGGAATGAGCCCCATGGCCGCTTTTCTCGCGGGCATCGCTCCGTTCATTCTGCTCGACGCTATTAAAATCGTGATCGGCGTGAGTTTGGCCCACGCGCTTCGCCAGGCCGTTCCAGCGCTTCGCCGCGCGAACGCATAAGAGGCGCTCTGAGGATTGTCCCGGGAATCGTTTCGGGCGAGAATGGGAAAGCGAGGTGGCGCTTTCCGAAAAAAGGAGCCGCCGTTTTGATATGACGAAAGAATCGCTCGTGGGCGTGGCCTGCGGGCGATTCTTTGTATTGATGGGGATGAGCCGCCTCGCCGCCAGGGCGATGGTAGAATGCCAGTACGTTTTATGTATGGTATGAATTCGCGGCACCGAGCCGCCATGAAAGGTGCATGGACCTTGAGCATGCAAAACGAATCTGCCGCGCGCGGCGCGTGCATTTTAGCATTTGATACGGCGAATGAAGTCGTGGCCGTTGGTGTTGGGATGTATACCGAGGCTCCTGGCGGCGACCCTGAGAATCCGACATTTGGCATGGTGCCGCTCGCGTGCCGGGAAATTCCCGCGCATCGCGCGAGCAATACCATTCTTTTGAATGAAGTCGACGCAACGTTTGCCGAAGCGGGTGTGTCCAAGGGCGATGTCGCGGCGGTCGTGTGCGGTCGCGGTCCTGGTAGCTTTACGGGCGTGCGCATTTGTATGGCTACGGCCAAAGGTGCCGCTTCGGCGCTCGAAGTGCCGCTGTATGGCGTCTCGACGCTCGATGCCGTCGCGTGGCGCGCGTGGGCGGAAGGGGTGCGCGGCCGCGTGCTCGTTGCGGCCGATGCCATGCGCAAGGAAGTGTACCCCGCGCTGTTTGAAATCTCGGATTCCGAGATTTCCCGCCTTACGACCGATGCCGTAGTGAAGGCCGTGATTGCGTGCGAATGGGTCGCCGACCAGGAGGCGAAGCTTCCTGAGCGAGCCGGCGATTTGACTATTCTTGGCGACGCCTTGGTGAAATACCGAGAGACTTTCGAACCTTTGGGTGCCATCGCAGATGAAAGCCTGTGGGCGGTGTCGGGTGCGGGTTTGCTGCTTGCGGCCCAGGCTGGCCTTGCTGCGGGCGATATCGATCTTTCGGCTGACGCATGGCATGGAGAATCGAATGCCGCCGCCGCTCGCGCGAACGCAGGCGCGGCCCCCGTGGCGTTGCGCCCGGGCGACCCTTCGGTGCTTCTGCCCGTATATACGCGCCTTTCCGATGCCGAGGAAAACGAGCGCATTCGCCTGGCGAAAGAAGCCTCCGAGAAAACTGATGCGCTCTCGCCGCGCGATTTGTCTACGGGTGTGCAGCATGCCAATGTCGTTTCGGCGGCAATCGAGAATCGTGCCGCCGTGGTTGCGGAAATCGCCGACGTTTCTGCCAACATTTCGTATCGTCCGCTCGATGCCGCCCACGCTGCCGGCGTTGCCGCTATGGAACGCGAATGCATGGGAAGCGATGCGTGGTCTCCGTCTCTTGTCGCCGACGAGCTGCCGCGCCGCGACCGCACGTGGTGGGCGGCATACGACGGACAAAAGCTCGTTGGCTATTGCGGCGGGTGGATTGTCGCTGGCCAGGTGCAAATTCTGAAAATCGCTACCGACCCATCGTATCGCCGTCGCGGCATTGCCGCCGAGCTCATCGCGCTCGTCGCTTCCGATGCGCGGAATTTGGGCGCTACCGAAATGACGCTCGAGGTGCGCGAGTCGAACGTGGGCGCCCAGGCGTTCTACGAAAAGCTCGGCTTGGCGATTATCGGCGTGCGTCCCCATTATTATTCCGATCGCGAAAATGCTGTCATCATGACGGGCCCGCTGCCTGCGTCGGGTGTTTCTGCACATGATGAGTCGGCGGCTCCCGTTGTTGCCGGCATGGAACTTCAGGTGAGCGCCGTGTCGGGCGCGCCGCGCGAAGCGGCAGCGACCGCGGTCGAGCTTGATTCTTCGAAACATCCGCTTATCCTGGCAATTGAGAGCTCGTGCGACGAAACCGCGGCGAGTATCATCGACGGGCAAGGCGGCTTGCATTCCGATGTGGTTGCCAGCCAGATTGACTTCCATTCGCGCTTCGGCGGCGTGGTTCCCGAAATCGCGAGTCGCAAGCATATCGAGGCGATTTGTGGCGTGTGCGATGAGTGCTTGGCAACGGCAGCAGCCTCGTTGGGCGTTGGAAGCGTGCGCTGGCGCGACCTCGATGCCGTGGCGGTAACGTATGCTCCGGGCCTGGTGGGCGCGCTCGTTGTGGGTCTTGCGTTCGCGAAGGGCGCGGCATGGGGTGCCGATAAACCGCTTATCGCCGTAAATCACCTGGAGGGCCATCTGTATGCGAACCGCATTGCCGAGCTTAGCATGCAGCCCCCTATGGTGGTATCGCTCGTAAGTGGCGGCCACACCATGCTCGTGCACGTGCGCGATTGGGGTGATTACGAAACCATGGGCTCCACCATTGACGATGCGGTGGGCGAGGCGTTCGACAAGGTGGCGAAGGCGCTTGGCTTGGGCTACCCCGGAGGCCCCATCATTTCCAAGCTCGCCGCGAAGGGCAACCCCAAGGCCATCGCGTTCCCTCGCGCGCTCATGCATTCGGGCGATTTGCGCTTCAGCCTCTCGGGTTTGAAAACCGCCGTGACCACGTATATTCAAAAGGAGCAGCAAGCTGGTCGTGAGCTGAACATGCCCGATATCGCCGCGAGTTTCGAGGCGGCGGTGGTCGATGTGCAGGTGGCGAAGGCGAAGGCCGCGCTCATCGAGACGGGCGCGAAGGAATTCTGCCTTGGCGGCGGCGTGGCGGCGAACCCCATGCTGCGCGGCGCTTACGAGAAGATGTGCAGAAAGCTCGGCGTTCGTCTGACCATGCCGCCGCTTTCGGCATGCGGCGACCAGGCGGCCATGATCGCTGAAGTTGCGCGCGACAGATTTGCGCAAGGCAGGTTCGCCGATCTTTCACTCGATGTAAAAGCGCACGCTCCGCTCGACGAGCCGTACTAGGGCCGTTGGTCTTTTGACCTTCCGAGGGGGCTATCGTGGATTTCATCACCCAACATATACTTACGCTTATCTCGACGAGCGGCGGCGTAGTTCCGGCATTCATCGACTATTTGTCGGTTATCGCCGGCGTGCTTACGGGCGCGCTCGTTGCGTGCGATCGGAAGCTCGATATCATAGGCGTTACGGTGCTGGGGCTGGTCACGGGCTATGGCGGTGGCATGTTCCGCGACTTTTTGCTGCAAAGCCATGGCGTGTACTTCATGGCGCATCCGTATTTGCTGCTTGCTGCCATTGCTTTGTGCGTGGTGGTGTTCTTCTTTCGGCAGATTTTCGACCGTATCGATTACGGCGTGTTCGTGGCCGATGCGCTTTCGGTCGGCTTGTTTGCCGTGGCGGGTGCGAGCAAGGCCTTCTCTTGCGGCGCCGGCTTTGTGATGTCCATAGCGTTGGGCGTGCTCACGGCAGTTGGCGGCGGCGCGTTGCGCGATGTGGCGCTGGGCGAGGTGCCGGGTATTTTTAAAGCCAGCAACTTTTATGCGGTAGCTGCGCTGGCCGGTTCTTTTTTGTACGTGGTGCTTGTGGCATATGGCGCGCAGGATACGCTCGCGGCGGTTCTGTGCGTGGTTTGCGTGGTCATGCTGCGCTGCCTGAGCGTGCGGTTCAATTGGAAAACGGGCAGCGATAAGCTCATGCATCGTCATTAGGGCACGTACGGGGGCCGCAATGTACGATGGCGCTCCGTCTTCTGGGCGCTTGCTGCCAGAGGATTGAGCATTTTCGGGCCCCTCTCAAGGCGAATTCCTCTGTTTTTCTTTTTCGCTTCATTTCTTTGTTGCGGCATTTCTCGTGCTGCTGCTGTTTTTGTAACGGTTGGGCAAAGTCTCGCCCCGCGTGGCATGAGTCGGTCGTATTTTCGTTATAGTTACGAATTGCAATAGTAAGAATCGCATATCTGCGAAGGTCGGGCCGTCTGCGAGACGGTCTTTTTGAAAGGGTGAATTTCCGCTCATGTCTATTGGCATAAGCCTTGTCCTCGTCGTATTTTTCCTGGCCATGAACGCATTCTTCGTCATCGCCGAATTCGCGCTCGTGCGTGTGCGCAAGTCGCAGCTCGAGCTCGCCGTAGAGGAGGGCAAGCCGGGCGCCAAGGCGGCCATGGAAATTGCCCTGAACGTGAACAAGTATCTGTCGGCCTGCCAGCTGGGCATTACGCTTGCATCGCTTGCCTTGGGCTGGTTGGGCGAGCCGGCGTTTTCGGCTCTCATTCGACCGCTGTTCGTGTTGTTCGGCCTGCCCGAAGCTGTGATTTCCGTGGTGGCGGTGGCCATTGGCTACTTCATCATGACCACGCTGCATGTGGTGACGGGCGAGCTCATTCCTAAGTCGTTCGCGATTTTCGCCACCGAGCGTTACGCGCTGTTCACCGCGCGTCCGCTTATGGCGTTCTATAAGATCACCTATCCCATTATGGTGCTGTTCAATGGCATCACTAATGCGGTGGTGCGCATTGCGGGCCACGACCCCGCCAATGAGCACGAGGTGTACACCGACGACGAAATCAAGCTGCTCATCGACGAGTCCACCGAAAGCGGCCTTATCGCGCCCGAGCAGAACGAGTTCGTGGACAATATTTTCGACATCGCTGACAAAGATGCCGAATCGCTCATGACTCCGCGCCCCGACATGGTGTGCCTGTGCATGAACGACACGTTGGAAGAAAACATGCGCATCGTCACTGAGGCGAAGTTCACGCGTTTTCCCGTGTACCGTCGCGACAAAGACGATATCGTGGGCTTTGTGAGCGTGAAAGACTTGTACAACTTGTCGCCCGAAAGTACCATGGACGACGTGCGCGTGCGCCGCATCGTGGCGGTGCCTGAGGGCATGCCCGTGGTGAAGCTGCTCAAGGTGCTCAAGCGAGAGAAAACGAAGATGGCTTTGGTCGTCGACGAGCACGGCGGAACGTCAGGTCTGGTGACGATGGGCGATATCTTCGAGGAAATCGTGGGCGATTTCGATGACGAATACGCCCACGGCTTGAGCGATGCGCTTACCGAGGTTGCGCCGAACCACTTCATCAGCACTGGCGCATGCCCTATTGACGATTTCGCTGAGCGCATGGGCTTCAAAGACGAGAATTTCACCGAATACGAAACGCTCGGCGGCCTGCTGCTCGACGTGCTCGATCGCATTCCCGATGTGGGCGATGAAGCGAACTATGAGGAAGACGGCACTAAGGTACGTTTTGTGGTACGTTCGATGGATGCGCGCCGAATCAACCAGGTCGAATTCTGGGTGACTGAGGCTGCGCCGGACGATCAACCGGCGTAAGCCGTTGACGCTGTGTAGCAATCTGGTTTTGCCTTGGCTTCCAATTGCCGCTCGCGTTCTGAAGCGTGCGTTGTTTCTCATCCGGGGCAATCAGATTTTCCAGCCTGCTGCTCACTGGTTTTGGTGCGAGCATTTCGCTGCGTTGCCGCCAGGGCAGTTCAATGTCACAATGAGCCGGTCTAATGATCGGCTCTTTTCGTTTGAGGAGTACCCATGCCCTATATCGAACTCAAATCGCTTGACGACGCGCGCCTCGATGTGTTCGCGCGCCTGACCGAGGCTCAGCTTCGTAACAAGCTCGAACCCGAAAAAGGAATTTTCATTGTCGAAAGCGAGAAGGTTATTGATCGGGCATTGCTCGGTGGGGTGCAGCCGCTTTCAATGCTCATGACGCCTGAATGGGTCGATCGTACGCGCGAAATCGTGTCGCGTGCCGAGGCGGCGTGTGAAGAGCCTGGTGGGATGCCCGTGTTCGTGGTTCCCGCGAAGGAGGCGGAGCGCCTTACGGGCTTTGCGGTGACGCGCGGCATTCTTATGGCGTGCCGTCGTCCCCAGCTGCCGAGCGTGGAAGACCTGCTTGCTCGAGTTGACGCCGAAAAGGCCGCACGCGCGGCGGCTGTTGCGGCGGGCGAGCTTGATCCGGGCGAGGTGGGCAACATGCACGATGCGAGCCGCAGGCGTATCGCAGTGCTCGAAGGCATCGTCGACCATACGAACGTCGGTGCCATTTTTCGCTCGGCGGCGGCCATGGGAATCGATGCAGTGCTCGTAACGCCTACGTGCTGCGATCCTTTGTATAGGCGTGCGGTGCGCGTGTCGATGGGCTGCGTGTTTCAGGTGCCGTGGACGCGCATTGGCGAAAGCGTGCGCGATTGGCCCGCGGCGGGACTTGAGCGCCTGGGCGCGCTTGGGTATAAGACGGCAGCCATGGCCTTGTCCGACGATTCTCTTCCGCTTGGTGCGCCTGAGTTGGCGCAAATCGACAAGCTTGCGCTCGTGTTCGGCACCGAGGGCGATGGGCTGTCGAACCGCACTATCGAGGGCTGCGATTACACGGTACGCATTCCCATGCGCCCCGGGGTCGATAGCCTGAATGTAGCGGCGGCAAGTGCGGTTACTTTTTGGGAGCTTTGTAAATAGTGGGATGCTGATATTAAAACGATACCGCTAATGCTTCCTTTTGGATATCGAATAAGGCTCCAATAGAAACTGTAATACTTTCTTTTTGATATTGCATTACTCTTTAAAAGAGATTAACTAACAAAAAGTTACTAAGATTAGTATCGTAATGAAACTATAGGCCGCGCTGTCATTTTGGACGCGTGGTCTTTTTCTTGGTGCCGATTTGGGCCGCTCTGTTCTGGTTGGCGTCGCCTTCCTCTCGTACGCTTTTCTCAAATTCATCGAAGGGGAAGGAGCGTCGAATGAAGGCTTCGAAAAAGCAATGGTGGCGCGTATGCCTTACGTCGGTAGTCGTTGCGTTTGCTTTGGCGTGTTCATGCATGATTGCGGGTTGCGGCGGAGGGTCTGGAGCCGTCGAATCGAAGGAACGCGTGCCCGAGGCGAACGTCGACCCTTCCCGCATCGACTCGGGAAGCTACCTCGCTGACAATGGCTTCGGATACTCTGCTGACGTGTGGTATATCGATGGCGACACGTCGCGCCCCGGCTTCTATCTAGAAGCGTGGACGGTCGTTTTGCCCGTGTTTTTCGACGAGAGCGGCAAGCCCATCGATCCCGACTGCGATGCCACGATAAAAGATAAACATCTGGTGCCCTCCGAAGAATGCGAGTCTGGCTACGATATCGTTTTCGTTGACCCCATGACCTGCTACGACTCTGTGAACAATACCTGGTATTCGCGTGGCGACTACAATGCCGTGATGGCAAAGGTCGTCAATACGAAATGGAAGTCGCTCACAAACGAGTCCATCGAAATCGAGCTGAGGGAAGATGGAACGCTTGTCGAGAGCCGCGATGGCGAGCAGGCTGAGGCGGGTACCTGGGCCATTACCGCCATCGACCAGGTTGGCTTGTATTGGGATGATGAAGACCCGGCGTGGAACTATGCCATCCATTGCGATTCGAACGGCAAGGCCGATAAGCTCGATTGGGGCTTTGACGGCAGCGGTGACTACGCACGCGTCGACTAGCGGTTTTCTTCATAAAGGCGATCAAGGGCTCCTCGCTTACAAGGCGGGGAGCCTTCTTTGTTGCGGCGTGTTCGCCCGCACGGCAGTCTTCGAGCCTCACGGCAATCGTGGCTGTCCTTAACAATAATGGGGTTGTGTGCGGTTTTGTGGATGCTCGCTCGCGTCAGGTTTATTTTGCGAGTGCGGACGGGTTTGCAGGTGTGCGCTCGTGCGAGACTGCGTTCTGTGGGGGCGTGGCCGTTCGGTAGGCGCCTAGTCGCGCTAGGATTCGCCTTGGGTTTCTCGGCGGCATTGCCATTTCCGCATGTGTGCAATAGCATATTCGTTTGCATTGAGCTTATCGAAGAAAAGGAATCGCATGTCGCAACGTCAGTTTATCCATCGCATTATGTTTGTGTGCCATGGCAATATTTGCCGCTCGACCATGGCCGAGTTCGTGATGCGCGACATGGTTGCGCGCGCGGGTTTGGGCGATCGCATCGCCATTGCGTCTTGCGCGACAACCAACGATGAAATCGGCAATGACACGCATCCGGGTACGCAGCGGGTGCTCGACGCGCACGGCATTGCCCACCCACGCCGAGCCGCCGTGAAGTTGCGCACGGCCGATTACGCTGAATACGACCTGTTCATCGGCATGGATGACGAGAACATTCGCGATATGCGCCGCATCCTGAAAGGCGATCCGCAGGGCAAAGTGCACAAGCTGCTCGAGTATTCCGACGGTGGAGATGCCGATTCGGCGAACAGCGTGGCCGACCCGTGGTTCACGGGCGATTTCGAAACGACGTACGAAGACGTGGTTCGCGGCTGCGAGGCGTTGTTGGCGTATATGCGCTAGTAGAGCTTCGCTATGTCGGGTGCAGGCTTCTGCAAAGGTCTGCACCCGATTTTTTTGAATTCTATATAACTTCTATTGATGTATAGAATTCAAAATGAACGGGGCGGACCGTTATGAAACGTTTCGAAATAGTCAATGGTATGCGTCGTTATATGGAGCCTTGTGCGGTTTTCGTTTGGGACGATGATTCAATTTCTTTTTCTATAGATATCGATGAAAGCTCGACCGAAAAGATGTCCCTATGCTGTTCCTCTCATTTTTTGCGCATGGGACAGCGCCATATAGAGGATGCGTGGGTCGGGCGATGGGTTGGAGGGCGTATTGTTCCGTCGGACGGGCAGAAGTGCTGCGGCCGAACGGGCTTCAATTCTACGATTCGGTGCTGCTGCTCATCGCAGGTGGGGGTGGGTGCGCCCAGGATGATTTCTTTATTCAAGAGGCGAGAGATGCGGTTGCTTCCGAATCGATTTCAAGTCGTGTTGGGAATATAGTGCGTCAAGCCCGCGAGCAGGCGGGAATAAGTCAGGTGGGGCTTGCCGAAGAGTGCGGCATGCGTCAACCAACGCTCAGTCGAATAGAACGAGGCGCAACGAACCCCACCGTCGAAACGCTTAACGATATTGCAAAAGCACTCGGGAAAAGACTCGAAGTTCGCTTTGTCTGAGATGCGAATCATTTTGGCGAATTGCCGCAGGCTCTTAATCCGTAACGCTTCGAATGAATGTTTGACCGTTGCCGTAGTCGTAGACCTCGTATACTACGAATGGTTCATCGATTTGAAGAGAACGAAGCGATTCCCCATTGTCGTAAGCGCCGGATTTCCAGCTGGTTTTAACCTTTACGTAATAGCCGTTGACGATATTGAATGCGTAGTCTTCAAATTGTCCGGGGGCGACCCATACGATTTCGCTATCCGCGGTTAAGGGCTGGAGCGTTCTGGAGCTGGTTTCGCATTCTAGGGATCCCATAATTTGATTCGACGTGATGGCGGCATCGATTAGGGAACGGGCGCTTTCTCGTAGATTCTGTTGGCTGTCACTTGCTTCATCCATGAATGGCTCGTCGTCGAGAAAGGTGAGACTTGCGGAGTATTCATGATCGGAATGAATGCTAAGCGAAAGGCGCGAATCGTAGTCAAAGTTGCTAGATTCAAGAACGCCGTCCGCTTTGGCTTGCGAATCTGCGAGCTTGATTCCCCATATCTTCTTCGTCCAGGTATTTCCGCCATCAACTGAAAAAGCAATGGTCAGATTGACTTCATCGGAACGAGGGGGTGTCTCAATGTCTCTGATTCCATATTCGTTCTCAGTGGAAAAAGCGATATTGTAGCTCGCTAGCGTATGTGCCGAAAAGGGCGACTCGAATCGAATTGCAGAATCGCTGAAAGTTATTCTGGCGAAATCGACGTTCTTTTCGGAGTCTTGTTCGCGAACAGCTCCTTTGCCGACATCGCCGATAAGGCAATCCCATCTTTTTGAACAAAGGACGTGTTGCATTTTTTCGGTAACGGCGTTTCTGTTTGATTCGATTTCGTTTGCAAGCCAATCTCTGCCGGAATTGGTAAGAAGGAATTGGATGAAATTGGAATCCGATAACTCGTAGGGCTGAAACTGAATGCTGACGTACGTGGCAAATTCAGCCAACTTTGCTTCCTCGGCTTCTTTGTCGAGGTCTTTTTCCCAAGGCTGGAATCCTCGGCAAACCAAGATATGCCAGTCGCCAACGGCGCCAATATCCTGTGTTAGGAAAGTGCCTTGCGGGCCGACTACGGTTCCATCCGCAAGCTCTTTCGAGGCATATACGAAGAAGTCGCAATAATTATTGCTCATGAAGTTAGTCTGGAAGCCAAACCAAGCCCCGTCGCTTCCCCAGGTATCGTTTTCTGCGCCAAGGCTGTATTCCTGGTAGGAAGTTTTCACACTGACTGTATTGGCATAATCTTTTGGAAGACTAACGGTGTAATAGGGCGCCACGAACGTGGTTGCGTTTTCTTCTGACGACTTATCGGCGAGTTGTTCGACTTCCTGCGATGGCCTCTCAGCGACTTGCTCAGTTGGCTCTGGGCCATTGGATGCCTCATCGTCTTTGCTTTGCTGGCATGCGGCAAGCAAAAAAACGGTTAACGATAAAAGAAGAAAAAGGGAGGCAGCGAATGCGGCTGCTCTTTTATGAATTATCATGGCATGCTCCGTAAATGAATGGGTATATCCATTGTACTTGATACTCAACCCTCGTTTTGCCCGTTCGGGCTTACGGGAAGATTATTCGCTTTACCGGCTAAGCTGAGGCGGGTGTTTAGCGCGTTCGTTTTTCTATGACATTTAGTAAACAGCACTGAGATTTTCTCAAAAGGTGCTTGCATCATTTTATGAGGGTGTTAGAGTACCAACTTGTTAGCACTCGGGCATACGGAGTGCTAGCACTCTTCCCAATCTTTGGTCATAACAGGCAGTGGAGAAAGGACATTCCATGAATCTCAAGCCTTTGGGTGATCGCGTTATCGTTAAGCGCGACGAAGCTGAAACCAAGACCGCATCGGGCCTCTACATCGCTTCGAGCGCCCAGGAAAAGCCTCAGACCGGCATCGTTCTGGCCGTTGGCGAGGGTAAGCGCGATAAGGACGGCAACCTCATTCCGGTTCCCGTCAAGGAAGGCGACCGTGTGCTGTACGGCAAGTTCGGCGGCACCGAAGTGAACATCGAGGGCGAGGACGTGCTTATCATGCGCGCCGACGACCTTTATGGTGTTTACACCGCGTAAAGCAAACGATAGAAACCAAAGCGAATTCGGTAATTAAGTTTCGAAAAGAAACTACCCATTGAAGGAGCAATCACAATGGCTAAAGACATTAAATTCCAGGCTGAGGCCCGCAGCGGTCTTGCTGCTGGCGTCACCAAGCTGGCCGATGCCGTTAAAGTTACCCTTGGCCCCAAGGGCCGCTACGTCGCCCTTGAGCGCACCTATGGCGCCCCCACCATCACCAATGACGGCGTGACGGTCGCTAAGGAAGTTGAGCTCGAGGATCCCGTGGAGAACATGGGCGCCCAGCTCGTGAAGGAAGCTGCCACCAAGACCAACGATGGTGCGGGCGACGGTACCACCACCGCTACCTTGCTCACTGACGTTATTGTGACCGAGGGTCTGCGCAACGTCACCGCTGGCGCGAACCCGCTGGCCGTTCGTCGCGGCATCGAGAAGGCCACCGAGGCTATTGTCGACGCCATCAAGACCGACGCCATTCCGGTTGAGGGCAAAGAGCAAATTGCCAACGTTGGCACCATTTCCGCTGGCGACGAGGTCATCGGCACCAAGATCGCCGAGGCCATGGAAGTTGTCGGTAAGGAAGGCGTCATTTCCGTTGAGGAGTCCCAGACCTTCGGCATCGACATCGAAACGGTCGAGGGCATGCAGTTCGACAAGGGCTACATCTCCCCGTACATGGCTACCGACATGGAGCGCATGGAAGCCGTTCTGAAAGATCCGTTCATCCTGCTCACCGACCAGAAGATTTCCTCCATCCAGGATCTGCTGCCGGTGCTCGAGGAAGTTTCCAAGTCTGGTCGTCCGCTGCTCATCATCGCTGAGGACCTTGAGGGCGAGGCTCTGGCTACCATCCTGCTGAACAAGCTGCGCGGCACCTTCACTTGCGTTGCCGTGAAGGCTCCTGGCTTCGGCGATCGCCGCAAGCGTATGCTGGAAGACATCGCTATTGTCACCGGCGGTCAGGTTATCACTCCCGATTTCGGCATGACGCTCGCCGATGCGAACGTGAGCATGCTCGGCCATGCGAAGACCGTCAAGGTCTCCAAGGACGCCACCACCATCGTCGATGGCGACGGCGACAAGGCTGCCATCAAGGACCGCATCGACCAGATCAAGGCCGAAATGGAGCACACTGACTCCGACTTCGACCGCGAGAAGCTGCATGAGCGCCTGGCCAAGCTTTCCGGTGGCGTTGCCGTGCTGCGTGTTGGCGCTGCTACCGAGGCCGAGCTCAAAGAGAAGAAGAGCCGCATCGAGGACGCCCTGCAGGCAACCCGCGCGGCTGTCGAAGAGGGCATCGTTGCTGGCGGCGGCGTAGCGCTGCTCCATGCTCTGCCCGCTCTTGACGCTGTTGATTGCGCGAACCACGACGAGGAAGTTGGCGTTGCCATCATCCGCAAGGCCCTTGAGGCTCCTATGCGCACCATCGCCCAGAACGCCGGCTTTGAAGGCTCCGTTGTGGTCGAGAAGGTTAAGGGCATGAAGAAGGGCGAAGGCCTGAACTGCGCTAATGGCGAATATGGCGATATGATTGCCATGGGCGTTTCCGACCCCGTGAAGGTTACCCGCACCGCTCTGCAGTCCGCGGTTTCCGTTGCTGGCCTCATCCTTATCACCGAGTGCTCCATCAACGAGATCCCCAAGGAAGGCCCCGATTTGAGCGCTCTTGCTGGCGCTGGCGCAGGTATGGGCGGCATGATGTAAGAAGGGGTTACGCCGTTCTGTCGAACGGCGTAATCTCTCGACGCTGCGCGGGAGCCGGGCGCCCCATCTTGGCGTTCAGCTTCGGGCTCACGTACCTTGCAGGTACGCTTCGCCCTTGCTTCGCGCCAACCTGGGACACCGGGCTCCCGCTCGCTGCCTTTAGGCGCGGGAGCGGCTCCTCTTTTGGTTGTCGCTGCTTCAAATCAATCTGGGAGCATGTCCTCGCTTCGTTTTGACCCCGCAGGTTTTCCTGCGGGGTTTTCGTTTCTGAGGCCTGGTAAATGCTCGTAGCGTTTAGCAGGTGGGGAGCGTTTAGCAGGTCGCCCGTTCCATATCGCGGAACGGCTGGTTCGCACGGTGAACTGGGTATGTTGCGGGCGTGCTTCGGGCGGCGCATACTGCAACCATCACGTATCCAGGAGATGCGCTGTGAATATAATCGCAGGTCGTTTAAGGGAAACGGCCGAGCGCTCGCAGTGTATCAACCAGGCGGAGGGGCCTGGTGAGGGATGAGGAGGACGTCATGAGCGCAATCACCGAACAAGGCATGTCTCGCCGTAATTTCCTGGCCGGTATGGCTGGTGTTGCCGGCTTGGCTGCAGCCGGTTTGGCCGGGTGTTCGTCAGCGGGCGGCAGCAAGGAGGCTTCGGGTTCCGATGCTTCTGGTTTGCCCGAGAAGTGGGACGGCGAATACGACGTAATCGTATGCGGTGGCGGCGGATCGGGTCTCACGGCTGCGTATTCCGCACTTGAAAACGGCGCCGAAAAGGTGCTCGTTCTTGAGAAGGCTGCAGCGTTCGGCGGTACCACGGCGCTTGCCGAAGGCGCGGTGCAGGCGAGCGGAACGCAGTGGCAAAAGGAAATCGCCGGTGTAACCGACGATTCGGCCGAGCTGCATAAGAAGTTCTGGCTCACCGACGCCGAGGGCATCGTGAAGGAAGACCTCGTCGAGTGCATGGCGAAAAACGCGCCCGATAATTTGAAGTGGATGGCCGATAGCTTCAACATCACGTTCAGCAACGTGTTCGGCTGCTATCCCACGCCGTACATGAAAGACGAGTACATGCGCGACCGCATCCACTTGATTACCGATGCGTCTGATGAAACCAAGACCGGCGGCGTGGTGTGGACCACGAACGCGCAGAAGGCCGTTGAGGAAAAGGGCGGCGAGATTCAGACGAACACCGAAGTGACCGACATCTATCAGGATGAAACGGGCACCGTGGTGGGTGTTGCCGCTGGCAAGAAGAATTACAAGGCCAACAAGGGCGTTGTGTTCGCGATGGCGTCTATCGACCATAATGAAGAGATGGCGTTCCGCTATGACCAGCAGCAATACTGGGATCTGAAGACCCAATTCGTGGCAACGGCCGAAACCAACACGGGCGACGGCATTCGTATCGGCATGGCCCATGGCGCCGATTCTGCCTTCCATGGCGCGGTCGACCTTATTCTGCAAACCTGGAGCTACACAAACAACCAGAACCCCGAGATTCCGTATATCCTCATCGATCAGCGTGGCAACCGCTTCGTCCGCGAAGATACCACGTATGCGTTCCATTGCCGTGCAATGTTCAATGCGGCCATGGCTCAGGGTGGCATTGATGGCTGCACCTATATGCTTATGGATTCCAAGATGACCACCGCAGATGCGAAGTGCGCATGGAGCGATAATGCGAAAGACGGTGCGAAAGCTCGCGAGGCTGCGCTTGCCGATGGCTCTATGGTGCAGGCCGACACGCTCGAAGGTTTGGCCGAGAAGCTCGGCATGTCGGGCGCGAATCTCAAGGCGACCGTTGATGCGTGGAATGCTGCGTGCGCTGCGGGCGAGGACGCTGCATATGGCCGCAAGGTTCAGCTTACCGCCCTCGATACCGCGCCGTATTACGCCTGGAAGACGCAGAACACCAACATCGGTTCCATTGGTGGCCTGATTATCGATACCGATGCTCGAATCCTCGATGTTGACGGCAATCCGATTCCTCACCTGTATGGCGGCGGCGTGAATACTGCCGGTTGGCTTGGCCCCTACTATCCTGGTTCGGGCACGTGCCTGCAGGGTGCCCTGAATTGGGGCCGCATCGCAGGCGCAAGCGCAGCCGCGTCGAAGTAGGACAGGGACCTGTTAAATGCTCGTAGCGTTTAACAGGTCTGAATTCCTCAAAGTCTCTGCGTTGCGTGCTCGTGCGTTAAACGTTCGTACCATGCCGTATACGAGCCAATCACCGCCCGCATAACGTGTCGCTATCTCACAAAAGCCTGTTAAACGCTACGAGCATTTAACAGGTTTGAACACAACCCCGCCGACCCATCCTCCCCGGTCGGCGGGGTTGCGATTAATGGCAGAAAGAAATCCATCTGCATCAAATGCCAGCGAGCGGCAAGCCGGTGAGTGCAGTTCGGGCGAAAGCAAGGCGACGCGTGCTTCGGTACGCGAGCCGCAGCTTGAACCCGAAATGCGCCGCCGGCTTGCCGCGTGGCATCGAGCGTTTTCGCCGTTCGGAAGAACGGCGAAACTAATCTACATCACGTAGCCCATGGAAAGCGAGATATTGCGGGCGGCTTTCACGACGGAATGCGCCATGGTTTCGAATTCGCTTTCAGGCATGTCGGCGTTCGAGCCGCTCACGCCCACGGCGGCGATGGCGTCGCCTGAGAAATCGAAGATGGGCGCCGCGAGGCAGCGGTGGTTCGCCTCGGACTCTTCGCAATCGACGGCCCATCCGCGACGGCGCACGCCATGCAAGTATTTCAAGAACTCCTGTTTGTTCGTGATGGTGTTGGCCGTGTGCGCCTCGAACGTGAATCCATAGAGCGTTTCTTCCAGCTCGTCGGCGGAAAGGCATGCGAGCAGGCATTTCCCCATAGAGGAGCAGTGCGCGGGATAGCGTTTGCCTACGCGTGTGAATAGTTCGTCGGCTCTGTTGGTGGCTTCTTTTGAAATGATAGAGACGAACGGCCCGTCGAGCACGCCTAAATATGCGGGCAGTTTCAGCTCGCGTTCAAGCGCGGCAAGATGCGGCTTGGCTTCGACCTGCAGTTCGAGCGAATTGATGTGGTAACTCAGCATGCTGAAAAGTTTCGGCCCAATCGCGTAGGCTCCATTGAGCGTTTTCGTGACGTAGTCACGTTCGAGCATGGTGGCCAAAATGCGGTGCACGGTCGACTTGCTCATGCCGGTTTGCGTTGCGAGCGCCGAAAGACCTAGAGGCTCGCGCGATTGGGCGAGCGCTTCGAGCAAATCGAATGCCCTCTCGAGCACCTGCACGTTTCCTGTTTTCGGTTTCTCTGGCGAATCTCCCATAATCCCCTCCTCGTCAAAGAGACAACAACACTATACGCCCGCGCGGCGCCATGAGCTGCGGAAACCTAGGTGAAAAAAATAGGCCCTCGTGATAAAACGAGAGCCCATCATCAAAATTTATCGTTGCATGCGTTTGAGCGGCCTACCTGCCGAAAAGGCGGGCAAAGAAGCCCTTTTTCTTCGGTGTAGGGGCAGGCTGCGGCTTTTTTGTTTGGGTGGCGGCAGGCGCGGCGCAAGCGGTAGGCATCTTGGCCTCGATGGAAACCTTCGCGTCTTCCTTCTTGGGCTCATCGTCGATGGCGATTTCGAGAGGTGCCTTTTCCAAGGAATCGGGATTCGCCTCGACGGCAGCATGTTTTCCCTTGGTCTCGGTTTCGGCCTGGGGCTCGGTTTTGGCTTCGCTCTCGCTTGCGGTTTCGGCCTCGGCTTCGACGGGGGTTTCGCTTTCAGCGGTGGCTTCGCTTTCGCTCCCCTCGCTCTGTTCGATTTCCTCAGCGGTCACGAAATCTTCCTTGGCGTCTTCTGCCATATCGGCCATGGCGGAAGAAAGCGTGGGCGCGGTTGCGGGGGTGCCGCCCACCGCCGCGTCGATGAACCGGGGAGACGTCAGGCCGGTAGCGCGGGCGCGCTCGGCGGCGATATAGGCCTCTTTGATGAGGTGGTCTTGCGCGTCGAATGGGTTGCGGCCCTCGGGAACGAAGGCACACAGGTCGGTAAACGTGCCGTCGCTTTGCAGCTCGCGCAGCTTCGCGGTGTCAGAGAGCATGGTCGTGAAGTAGTCGAGCACGCGGGCGCGCAGTGCGGGATCGTTTACCGGCCAGGCGATTTCCACGCGTTTGTCCAGGTTGCGCGTCATAAGGTCGGCGCTCGAAAGGAATACCGTGGTTTCGTTGCCCACGCCGAACGCATAGATGCGCGAATGCTCAAGCAGGCGGCCAACCACGCTTACGATGCGAATGTTCTCGGTTTTGCCGGGAATGCCGGGAACCAGGCACGAAATGCCGCGTACCAGCATGGTGATTTTCACGCCCGCGCGGCTTGCTTCGGTAAGCTTTTCAATCATATCGCGGTCGGTGATCGCGTTGCTCTTCATAAGGATGCGAGCGGGTTTGCCGGCTTTTGCCTTCGCGATTTCGCCGTCGATGGCCTCGCACATGCGCGGCTTAATCATGAGCGGCGCTACACGCAGCTCCTTGTAGTCGCTCGACGCGCTTTCAAGCTGCATGCTGCGGAAGAAGCGCGCGGCATCCTGGCCAACTACGGGGTCAGCGGTAATCATGGAAAGGTCGGTGTAGAGCTTGGCGGTTTTCTCGTTGTAATTGCCCGTGCCGAGCTGCGTGATGAACTGCAGGCCGCCTTCGCTGCGGCGCGTGATGGCGCAGATCTTCGAGTGCACCTTGTAGTCGTGGAAGCCGTAGATGATGTTGCATCCGGCCTGCTCAAAGCGCTGGGACCACTCGATGTTGTTGCTCTCGTCGAAACGCGCGCGAAGCTCGAACAGTGCGGTCACGTCTTTGCCGTTTTCGGCTGCGGTAATAAGGGCCTCGGCTAGGCGCGATTGGCTTGCCAGGCGGTACAGCGTGATTTTGATGCTCACGACGTCGGGGTCGACCGCGGCTTCCTGGAGCAGCTTCACGAATGCGTCCATGGTTTCATACGGGTAAGAGAGCAGCACGTCGTGGCGAAGCACCTGGTCGGTGATGCGCTCTTTGCGCGAAAGCGATGCGGGCCATTGCGGGCTTGCCGGTTCGTCCATGAGCGGCTCGGCGATTGCTTTGGGGGCCTTGCCCATGAGGGCGAACGCGTAGCCCATGTCGAGCGGCATGCCAACGGTGTAGGCCTGCTGCTTCTTCAGGCCGAGCTTTTCGCGCAGGAATTTATCGGTTGTGTATGACAGCGGGCGCTCGCTTTCGAGGCGAACGGGAGCCAGACGGCCGCGCTTCTTCAAGATGCGCTGCATATGGCTGCGGAAGTCCTCATCGTATTCGTCGGATTCTTCGGCCGTATCGAGATCGGCGTTGCGCGTGACCTGAATCACGTTGGCGTATTTCACCGGATACATCTCGAAAATTTTGTCGGCGACCATCTCGAGCGCGTGTTCGAGCAGAATAAACGAGTATTTGCCGTTTTCACCTGTGAGCTCGATCATGCGCGGGCAGTTGCGAGGCATGGGGATGATGCCCATGAGTACGTTTTCGGCCGCTTTGGCGCGCGCGGCTTTGCGCTCGGCTTTGGTGGCGTTTTCGGGCAGCGCTTCGGCTTCGGCTTCCTCATCGAGGCGCACGGCGATATAGAGCGCGCCGTTTTCCAAGTGAGGGAACGGGTGCGTTGCGTTAATGATCTGGGGCGACACGAGCGGCAGCACGTTGCAGTCCAGATAATCCATGAGCTCTCTGTGCTGGGCGGGCGTGAGCTCGTCGGGGTAGAGCTGGTGGATGCCTGCATCATCGAGCAGGTGACGCGTTTGGCGGAAATCTTCGGCTGCGATGGGCGTGAGTTCGCGCACGCGCGCATACACGGCATCGAGCTGTTCGCGCGGTGTCATGCCGGTCTTCGAGTCGAACACCATTTCTTTTGCCAGTTCAAGGTCGGTAAGGCTGCCGACGCGCACCATGAAGAATTCCTGTAAGTTGCTGCGCCAGATAGAGATGAATTTCAGGCGCTCGAGCAAGGGAACGTGCGGGTCGATGGATTGGTCGAGCACGCGCTTGTTGAACTCGAGCCATGAAAGCTCGCGGTTCTGCATATAGGACTTGTGCGCCGGGCGTACGATTTTTTTCTCGAGACGATCGGCCTTCGGCTTCTTGGTCTTTTTCGTGCCGTCCACCTCTGCGACAGTGGCCTTTGCTTCGTTTTCCTCACCCATGATATTCCTCCCTCATGTGCATCGAGAACAGGGGAAATGCACCAAATCGTATAGATATGGGGCGTATTCTCCTGAAAAAGCGCATCAGCTACTAACCATTATACCGATAAGCAGATGCTATGAATTTGCACAAACCCAAGGCTTTGCACCGATTTAGCGAAAGGGGCCTTGCGGGGCGCGAGCGGGAGAATGCTGGGGAGCGGACGAATGCCGAGGGTGGCTGCGAGGCGCATGCATGCATGCATGCTGCAGAGAGGTGCCGATGTGCTCAACGCTACGAGCATTCGACATGTGCTAAATGCTCGTAGCGTTTAGCACATCGGTGTATGTTCGACACGTTTAAGGGCGGAATGGGTGCGGAATGGGCGCGGGGGAAACTGAATTCGGCGTGCGTGCGGCGCGAAGATTCGTTTGGCGCACGGGCGACAGGCAAGCTTGCCTCAAACGCCTGCGTAAAGCCCGCAACGACGTGTAAACAGTTGCACGAAATGTCCGTTGCCGCCTCGCCTGTGGGCGACGTTGACGCATAATTGGGCCAACGCACAATGTGAAAGGGGATTCATATGCTGGAACAAGTTGATCTTTCGGCGAAAATGTCGAAGGAAGAATACAAGCCCCTGCACGATGAACTTATTGCGAAACTCGTAGTGCTGCAGCAAGAGGCCCGCAAGAAGGGCGTGGGCGTCGTTGCATTGTTCGAAGGCTGGAACGGCGCGGGCAAGGGGAGCCGCATCGGCGATTTGGTCTACGAGCTCGACGCGCGCGCGACGCACATGCATGTGCTATCGAATTTCGACGAGGAAGGCGCGGCTCGTTTTCGCGATATGGGCTCGGGCGTTACCGGCTTCGAGCCGCTCATGCAGGAATTCTGGCAGGCGCTTGGCCCCCGCGGCGACATGACGCTGTACGAACGCGGGTGGTACACGGCGGCCGCACGTCGTTTGGTGTACACCGATTCCGAGGCGAATCATGCGGCCCACCTGCAGGCTTACAGGCGCGCTGTGAGCGAGTTTGAACGACAGCTTTCCGCCGATGGCTACGTGGTGCTGAAGTTCTTTGTCCACATTTCGAAGGACGTACAGAAGAAGCGCCTGAAGGGCCTTCACGACAATCCCGATACCGCGTGGCGCGTGAGCGACGAAGAGCTCGCCACCGTGAAGGACTACGACGAGATTTACGCGCGCTATGATGAGCTTTTGCGCAATACCGATTTCGATTTCGCGCGTTGGACCATGGTCAACGGCGAGGACAAGCGTTCCGCGAACATCGCAATTGCCAAGGCGCTCGTGCGTGCCTTGGAGCGCGCGCTTGCGAGCGGTCCCGATGCTGCCGCCGAAGCCGCCGCTGCGAAGGCTGCCGCTAACAGTGCCGGCGCTCTTGATCAGGCCGATCCGCGCGACCGCACGCCCGAAGAGACCGAGCGCGTGATGGCTGCTGCTCGTGCGCAGGCTGCCGAGCAGGCCGAAGAGGCGCCGCTGCATTCGCGCTTCACCATCGTGAAGAACCCGCCGCGTTTGGCCGATATCGACCATACGCTCGCGCTGACCAGGGAAGAATATCAGGAAGCGCTTAAGCGCGAACAGAAGCGTTTCGCCGAGCTTGAGCTGAAAATGTACCTGGCTCGCGTTCCGCTTATGGTTCTGTATGAAGGCGATGACGCGGCTGGCAAGGGCGGCAACATCAAGCGTGTGGCGCAGGCTATCGACCCGCGCGCTTACACCATCTTCCCCAGCCCAGCGCCCACGAAAGTCGAGCTTGCGCATCCGCACCTGTGGCGCTACTGGACGCGCCTGCCGCGTGCTGGCCATGTGGGGATTTACGACCGCAGCTGGTATGGCCGCGTGCTTGTTGAGCGTGTTGAAGGTTTTGCGAGCCCCGCGGAATGGAGCCGCGCCTACGACGAGATCAACGAATTCGAGGGCGAGCTTGAGGCATGGGGCGCGCTGTTGTTGAAATTCTGGGTTGCGGTAAGCCCCGAGGAGCAGCTCAACCGCTTCAACGATCGTCAGAACAATCCCGACAAGCAATGGAAAATCACGCCGGAAGATTGGCGCAATCGCGACAAGCATCCGCAATACGATGCCGCCGTCGATGATATGTTCCGCCTTACGAGCACGCCGTATGCTCCGTGGCGCATTCTTGAGTCCACGAACAAATACTACGCGCGCGTGAAGGCGTTGAAAATCATCAACGACGAGCTCGAAAAACGCTTGGGGTTGTAGCTGCGTTCGCGCTTTTGTTCACAATGGGCCTCGAATGTGGCATTTACGTGCCTTCGAAAGGGTATTCGGAAAGAAAACCCCAGGTCGCATACTTTGTGACCTGGGGTTTTGCATGCAAGGTTAGGCGTAATGCGCCCCGGCCGCTCAGGAATGGGGCGTGCATGCCACATTCGACACGCTTTTTGAACAGAATTCTGGTTGCGTGCAATTCCGCGCCTTTGTATCGCCCTCGGGAAGATGTGCGGTGAAGGCACGCGGAAGCCCGCAACGAAGAGGCGATGAGCACATGCGACGAAAGCATGCGGTATGTGTGGCGGGCGCGGCGACGAGAGTCGCATTCGGCCCAAACGATGCCCACCTGCCGCCTTCGCGAAAAATAGGCGCACTGGCAGGAGTTCCTTTGTGCTGCTGCGCCCTTTCTTCTATAGTGGGCAGCATGAATACGAACAAACAAAACCCTTATCGCGCGAATTCGACGCAGGGGCCCGCTCAACAGGGTGGGTTCGTTCCTGCGCGCCCTGCGCAACCTCGCCATGCGGCAAATCCCTATTCCGCCAACGCTTGTGGTGCGGCGCGGCCGTCGACGCAAAACGCCGTCGATTATTCCCGTGCCAACTACGGTTCGAATATGGGCGGGGGCAAGCACGACCGCGGCGGCAAACATGGCGGTTCGGGAAAGAGGCACGTGTGGACGATCGTCCTCATCGTTGCCGCGATTGTGCTTGCGGTTTCGCTCGGCGTGCTTGGCGTTATTGGCTATGGCTATTGGCATGGCACGAAGGTCTACGACGACATTTCCGCGACATCGGGCTTGGCGAAAGAGGAAACAGCGCTCGCCGATATGACGGTGAACTGGGATGCGCTGCGCGAGCAGAACGAAGACATCGTCGGATGGGTGTACATGCCGGGCACGAGCATCGACTATCCTATTGTGCAGGGCGAAAACGACGAGGAATACCTGCAGAAAGACTTCACGGGCAGCACGGGCGGCCTGGTGCACAAGGGCGCTATTTTCCTTTCCGCTGATAATGCGGGCGATTTCTCCGATTCGAACAGCTTCATCTATGGCCACAACATGAATGACGAAACTATGTTTGCGCACATTCTGGCCATGACCGATCAGGCGACGTTTGATGCATCGCGCACGTTCTATATTTTGACGCCCACGCAGAATTATCGTTGCCGCACCTATGCGCTCGATGTTGTGAAGAATACGGAAACGAACATCTTGCAGCCGAACTTCGCCGATGAAGCGGCCATGCGCTCATATATGACGGCACGCATCAACGATTCCGCGGTAGGCGCACCGACCGATGTCGATTTGGCGTCGGTAACGAAGCTGTTCACCCTCATCACGTGTGGCGACGACTACGCGAACACGCGCGCGGTGCTCTGTGGCGGCTGCGTCGAGCAGGCGACGCCCGCGAACGCGGAATAAAGTCCTCGCCGCGCACGACTGAATACTGGAGGTAACTGGAAGTAGTTCCCCATTGAAAAGGCGGGTATTAGCCAAAACAAGCCCGCCTTTTGTATATCTATTGACTGCCCCTCGACCACTCACCCGTTGGTTTCGTTTGTGTATACGTGCTTTTCGGTCTCACGGCGTGCGTGCGATGGTACCATGCGAATATCTGGCCAATTTTGGCCAAGCATCGAGCGTGTTCGAACATTTCCGACAAGGGGGAATACCGGGTGGCAACGTCAATCTTTCCCGGCGAGAAGCCAGATCGGCTTGAAGAAGAGTGCGCGGTGTTTGGAGTGTACTCCACCACCGACGATGTCGCGAGGCTGACCTGCTTTGGCTTACAGGCCCTGCAGCATCGCGGCCAAGAAAGCGCCGGCATTGCGGTGGGCGATGGCGACACCGTGACGGTTACGAAAGACTTGGGCTTGGTTACCCAGGTGTTCAATGAAAGCGCGCTCGCTGCGTTGCGCGGCGAAGTGGCTGTGGGCCATTGCCGCTACTCAACGAGTGGCGGCATGGGCAACTGGACAAGCGCCCAGCCCCATATGTCGGCCATCGACGAGGTGCTCATCGCGCTTGCGCACAATGGCACGCTTGTGAACACGAACCGCATTCGCGCCGACCTTATTAGCAAGGGCGTCGAATTCCGCAGCAACACCGACTCGGAAGTCGCGTGCCAGGTCATTGGCTATTACACGCGCGAAACCCATCATCTTACCGAGGGCATCAAAACTGCCATGGAGATGATTGACGGCGCCTACGCCATGGTGCTCGCGAGCCCCACGGCGCTCTATGCGTTCCGCGATCCGCACGGCATTCGTCCGCTGTGCTTGGGCAAGCTTCCCGACGATCGCGGCTGGGTCGTTTCCAGCGAAACTTGCGGCCTCGATATCGTGGGCGCGGAATTTGTGCGCGATGTGCGCCCGGGCGAAATCATTCGCATCAACGATACGGGCATCTCGACGCTGCAGGCCATCGAGCCCCGAGAGCCGCGCGGCTGCATTTTCGAATACGTCTATTTCGCACGCCCCGACTCGGTTATCGATGGGCAAAGCGTCTACCAGGCCCGTCGCAACATGGGTCGCATTCTTGCGCGTGAGGCTCCGGTCGAGGCCGATCTGGTGCTCGGCGTGCCCGACTCGGGCGTGCCCGGTGCGCTTGGCTACTCTGAGGCGAGCGGCATCGAATTCACCGACGGCATCGTGAAGAACCGCTACGTCGGCCGCACGTTCATTCAGCCCACGCAGGAAATGCGCCAAATGGGCATTCGCATCAAGCTCAACCCGCTGCCGAGCGTCATCGCGGGCAAGCGTCTGGTGGTCATCGACGACTCCATCGTGCGCGGCAACACGTCGAAGAAGCTCGTCGACATGCTTCGGCAGGCCGGCGCGGCGGAAATCCATTTCCGCATCGTGAGCCCCGAGGTTATGTGGCCGTGCTTCTATGGCATCGACACTGCCAACCAAGACCAGCTCATCGCCGCAAACATGACCAACGAGGAAATGTGCGAGTTCATCGGCTGCGATTCGCTCGAGTTCATCTCGCTCGATGGCCTGCGCGAAGCCGTGGGTGATGCGCACAGCAAGACGTTCTGCGAGGCATGCTTTACAGGCGAATATCCCGTTGCGCTGCCCGATTCCATCACGAAGAACGCGTTTTTGAAGAAGAGCTAATCTGTTGCGCCCGCGCTCCTATCCAGGTGCGGGCGCTTCCGGTTTTCGATGGGGCAAGGGGCTTTCCCTTTGTCCCGCTTTTGTTTCAGATGCAAGAGACATTGCATGAGGTTGAAAATGGGGAAGGGGATTGCCTCTTCGCCCGTCAATGAATAGACAGGAGTCTTACCCATGGCAGAAATCACTTACGCCGACGCGGGCGTCGACATCGAAGAGGGCGCGGCCGCGGTCGACGCCATCAAAGACGCCGTGCATTCCACGTACCGCCCCGAGGTCGTGGGCGATATCGGAGGCTTCGGCGGCTTGTTCTCTGCGGCGGCATTCAAGGGTATGGAAGAGCCGCTTATGGTTTCGGGCACCGACGGCGTGGGCACGAAGCTCAAGGTCGCCCAGCTCATCGGCAAGCATGACACCGTGGGCATCGACCTGGTCGCTATGTGCGTGAACGACATTCTGGCGTGCGGCGCCGAGCCCCTGTTCTTCCTTGACTACATCGCCATTGGCAAGCTGAAGAAGGAGCATGTCGCCAAGGTTGTGGGCGGCATCGCGGAAGGCTGCCGTCAGGCGGGCTGCGCGCTTATCGGCGGTGAGATGGCCGAGCATCCCGGTGTTATGGATCCCGACGATTACGACCTGTCGGGCTTCACCGTGGGCGTTGTCGATCGCCCGAAGATGATCGGTCCCGACGGCGTCGTAGAAGGCGACGTGCTCGTGGGCTTGCGTTCGAGCGGCTTCCATTCCAACGGCTACTCGCTCGTGCGCAAGGTGCTCGTTGAGGGCAAAACCGCCGAAGAGCTTGCGGCTCCCGTGGCCGAGCTCAACGGCGAAACGCTTGGCGACGCCCTTATCGCCCCCACCCGTATTTACGTGAAGCCCGTGCTCAATTGCCTGCGCAACCTGCCGGGCGACGTGCATGCCCTGGCGCACATCACGGGCGGCGGCATTACCGAAAACCTCAACCGCGCGCTTCCTGAAACTATGGACGCCCTGGTCAATAAAGGTGCATGGGAAGTTCCCGCCATCATCAAGATGGGCATCGAGGCCGCCGGCCTTACCGAGGAGCAGGCGCTCAAGACCTTCAACATGGGCATTGGCATGGTGCTCATCGTTGATGCGGCGCGTGTCGACGCCGTGATGGATGAGCTGGCGAAGTCGGGCGAAGAGCCAGTCGTCATCGGAAAGATCGTCGAAGGCGCTGGCGTGGTTCGTTACGCCGAATAAAGCAAAGGAGCGGGTCGGGAAAAGCCTGGCCCGCTTTCTGTTTTCGGTCTGCTCGCTCGGTCCGCGAGGCGCCTGGAAGGGGCCGCTCGGGCCGCAGCGGGCTGTCGTTCGCGTCTGGCGTCTGGGGTTTCTCGGAAAACCTTGCTGCGGCTACTGCTTCGCTCCTTTGGAGTTTCGCCATGCGCTCGCCTGGTTGCGTTTCATTTTGAAAAGAAGAACGAACATGAGCGCAGGTGGTCTCGCGCAAGCCTGCTCGAGCGCGGCGGAAGCGAAGCGTTGCGGGCGCCGAGCAGCGTGGCTTTTATTTGCACCTGGAAAGGATTTGAATATGACTCAACCTTTGAAAATCGGCGTTTTGCTTTCTGGTTCGGGCACGAATCTGCAGGCGCTCATTGACGACATCGCTGCGGGCACGCTGAATGCGGAAATCGTTCAGGTGGTTTCTTCGCGCCCCGACGCGTATGGAATTGAACGCGCGCAGGCTGCGGGCATTCCGGTGCTTGTCATGAACAAAACGCTGTACGCTGACGCGGAAGCCGCCGATGCCCAAATTGTCGAAGCGCTGCAGGCTGCTGGCGCCGAATACATCGTTATGGCTGGTTACATGCGCAAGGTGACGCCGGTCATGCTGCGCGCATTTCCGAATCGCGTGTTGAATTTGCACCCTGCGCTGCTGCCTTCGTTCAAGGGCGCGCATGCTATTCGCGATGCTTTCGAGGCGGGCGTGAAGGTGACGGGCGTGACCGTGCATTTCGCCAATGAAGATTACGACAAGGGCCCCATCGTCGCGCAGCGCGCTGTCGAGGTCGCGGAAAACGACACGCTCGAGACGCTCGAGGCGAAGATCCACGAGGTCGAACACGTGCTGTATCCACAGGCCGTGCAGCTGATTGCTGAAGGCCGCGTGTCGGTCGACGAAGAATCGGGCCGCGTGCACATCAAGTAAATTCGATGCGGAGGCGAAGCGGGATTGCCCGCTTGCTTTCTTTGATGCAGGGTCACCTGTTAAATGCTCGTAGTGTTTAACAGGTTTAAGGGTTTTCTGCCGTGTCTCGTTTGCGAGCGGGGCGCGGCAGAAGAATGTGGTCAGCGGCGAAAGGGTAGTGAGCGGCGAACGGCGGCGACAAGGCCTGTTGGTGAGACCTGCTAAATGCTACGAGCATTGAATGGCTCGACGAAAAAGACTGGTCGTCTGCAGCGAAGGCTCGTTAATTAAGAAGGTTCCACCAAATGCGAGGGCCATGTAATGCGAATGCGACAGCGCGCCGAGCATCGGGTGTACCTGCTAAATCTACGAGCATTTAGCAGGTGCTTGCTTAGTACGCCGCCCCGCATCGTGTCCCGCTTGCGGGTGGAATGCGATGCGGGGTAGGTAGCGCAGTTTTAATGAGAGGTTTGTGGTGCGTATGGTAACGGCAGAATTTCTGCGCTCGCTCGCGGCGGATGTTGCTGCAGGCAGGCCGGTTGAGCTTTCTTTTGACGACTTTCCGTGTTTCACGGCCGAGGCGCTCGAGGGCCGCGCACATGTGACGCCTGCAGCGCTCGCGGAAATTTCGGCTGGCCTTACGCCTGCCGATGCGTGCGTGTTCGAACGCGCGGCAAAGGCAATCGACGAGGGCGACCTTGCCTGGATTGGCTTCAAATATGTGTATGACGCGTCCGCTGCCTGCGAAAACGTCGACAATGAAGTCACGAAGAAATACGGTGACGTGGGTTCGGGCTGCGGCGATTCGTTCGTGTTCTTTTGCAACGATGCCAAGGAAATCGTGTGCGGGCGCGAGCATTCCCCGCGCGATATCTTCCAAATGAAAGACGCCACGCGCGGTCCTGCCATGCATACCGAGCAGTTCGATGGCCTTACATGGCTCGCCGTTGCGCTTTTCGACAAGGTTCGCGTGTGGCTTTTGGGCGCTTCCGACGTGTCGGCGGAGGTTGCTGCGCTAGCGCACCATGTGGGCTTCGACGTTGTGGCGGTCGACTACGACCCTGCATACATTTCGGAAGAGCGTTTTCCGAACGCTCGTCGCGTGCTGCTCGGCGGCGGCAACTTCGATGAACTCTCAAACATCACTGCGAACCTCGCCGATTACGCATGCGTGCTTACGCGCGGTCACATGTTCGACCCCGAGGCGTGCGTGTGGTCTATTAGGAACAATTTACACTATATAGGTATGATGGGATGTAAGGGTAAAAACGATACCGTGCATGACCTGGTGTTATCAAAAGGTGGCACTGAAGAAGGGTGGGAGCGCATCAAACGTCCCATTGGTTTGAAGTTTGGTGCAAAAACGCCCGCCGAGCTCGCCATCGCCATTGTCGCCGAGCTTGTTGATGAGCGTTATAAGCAGAATTATTCGGAAGCCGCGCGCGCGAAACACGACTCGAATTTGGGTCGATAGCGTGCATTTCGGCTTCGCTGCATGACGCGGCGGTCCGATGCGTGTCTTTTTCGCCCACTCGCGTTGATGTCGCGGCGTATGGGCGATTCGGCTGATAAGGTAAACAAAAGTCAACGGAAGGAAAACGGAGGAGGAAACGTGACCAACCCCCAGGTTAAACGCGTTCTGGTTTCTGTGACCGACAAAACGGGCGTGGTTGAGTTCGCGCGCGCTTTGCACGAGGAATTCGGAGCTGAGATTATTTCGACCGGCGGCACCGCGAAGGTGATTGCCGAGGCGGGCGTTGATGTGACGCCCATCGATGCGGTGACGAATTTCCCTGAAATGATGGACGGCCGCGTGAAGACGCTGCATCCCATGGTGCACGGCGGCCTGCTCGCGAAGCGCGACAATGCCAAGCACATGGCCGAGGCCGAAGAGCACGGCATCAAGATGATCGACATGGTGGTCGTGAATCTGTATGCCTTCGAAAAGACGGTTGCCTCGGGCGCTGACTTCGGCACCTGCATTGAGAATATCGACATCGGCGGCCCGTCGATGCTGCGCAGCGCCGCGAAGAATTTCGAGAGCGTTGCCGTGGTCACCGAGCCCTCCACCTACGATGCCATTCTTGAGGAAATGCGCGCCAACGACGGCGCCACCACGCGCGAGACGCGTGCGAAGCTCGCGCTGAAGGTGTTCGAAACTACGAATGCCTACGACGGCGCGATTGCCGCTTGGATGGACGAGCAGCTCAACGGCAAGGCCGATTTCAGCGAGAAGACTCCCGACGTTATCGACCTTCACCTCGAGAAGCAGCAGGACCTGCGCTATGGCGAAAACCCGCATCAGAGCGCTGCGTTCTACCGCCTGCCCAATGCCGACGCGCATAGCCTCGTGAATGCCGAACAGCTCAACGGCAAGGAGCTTTCCTACAACAACATTCTCGATACCGATGCGTGCTGGACGCTCGCTCGCGAGTTCGACGAGCCTGCCGTGGTTATTCTGAAGCACCAGAACCCCTGCGGTTCGGCTACGGCCGCTACGGTCGCCGAGGCTTACGACAAGGCGTTCGCGTGTGATCCGAAGAGCGCTTTTGGCGGCATTATCGCGGCAAACGTCGAGGTTTCGCTCGAAATGATCGAGCATATGAATGCGAACAAGCAGTTCGTTGAGGTCATTATTGCTCCGAGCTTCGAGCCCGCTGCGCTTGAGCTTCTGCAGGTGAAGAAGAACCTGCGTGTTCTGCGTACTGGCGGCGTGGATGCCCCGGTTCGCGTTGAATATCGCTCGGTCGACGGCGGCATTTTGGCCCAAACCGCCGATGCCGTGACCGAAACGCCTGATGAATTCACCGTTCCCACTAAGCGTAAACCCACCGATGAGGAAATGGACGAGCTGCTGTTCGCGTGGAAGGTGTGCAAGGGCGTGAAGTCCAACGCCATCCTCATTTCCAAGAACCATGCGGGCATTGGCATGGGCCCTGGCCAGCCAAACCGCGTCGACTCGGGCCGTTTGGCGGGCGAGCGCGCGCTTGAGGCGTGCGAGCGCATGGGTCTTGAGCCGAAGAACCTTGTTGCCGCGTCTGACGCGTTCTTCCCGTTCCGCGACAACGTCGATGCGCTGGCAAGCTTTGGCGTCACCGCCATCATCCAGCCCGGCGGCTCCATCCGCGACGAGGAAAGCATCGAAGCGTGCGACGAGCACGGCATTGCCATGGTGTTCACGGGGCATCGCCACTTCCGTCATTAAAGGTTGCGCCGTTCTGCCGAACGGCGCTAACTGCCGACGCTGCGCTGGGTTCTGGCGGGCATCTTGCCATTCAGCCCTCGCGCATGGCCGCAAGGCCAATGCGCTCGGGCTTCAAGGCAATCTGCTCCGCCAGAACCCATGCTCGCTGACGTTGCTTGCGGAAGCGATTTTTGTTTTGCTGCGGCAATTCGCGCGCGACCCTCAATCGTCGCTCGCGTAGCGCTGCTACGCGTCGCTTCTCTTTCGAACCAATTCGACTCGCCAGCTTGCCGCTCGCTGACCTGTGCTGCGAAAGTGGCATTTGTCGAGTACTGCTCAATCGCGATCAGCGTGAAACGGATTTTGTATGGGCCAGGGAATCTTCCTGGCCCATTTTGTTTGCCAGGGCGGCAATTACGCCTGCTCAAAGACGCGTCGAAACCGGTTGCGCAGCCGTGCGGCCGGTTTTTTGCTATCATGGGGCGGTTTTCTGGGGAGAAGATATAAGGGAGGCGCGCATGTCCGTTGCGCAGGCGAGGGGTATCGTCAAAGGCTTGAAGTGGCACCATTTGGGCTTCTGCTTCTTTTGGGCCGTCACGTTCGTCGCGCTCATGGCTCCTGCCGATGAGTTCGCGTTTGCAAGCACGGGCTTTTCCGTGGGAAAGCAACTTTCGACCATCGTTGCCGTCGTGGCGGCGGCGACGCTTTCGGTCCGTCGCGGCAGCAAAGCGTTTTCTCCCGAGTCGGCGTATATCGCGGGCATCGCCCTGTCGGCGGGGTCTCTTTTGTACTATCTTGCGTTCTTTTTGGCCGATTTCTCGGTTGCCTCGGTCGCAATCGCATCGGTACTGGTAGGAGCTTCGCAGGGCGCGTTTTTCGTGATGTGGCAAAGCTTTTATGCGTCAGAAGGCACCTCGCGCACCACGGTTTATATCCCTCTTTCTGCGCTGTGCTCGGTTGTGCTGTGCATCGCCATTGGCTTCTTGCCGACGGAATGGCTTGTGGTTTGCGGCGTCATCGTCTTGCCCGCGCTTGGCGCTTGGACGCTGCGCAAAAGCCTTGCTGAGGTCGTTCCCTATGAAGCGGAGCCTCTCACTCGCGAGCGTCGCCGCATGTTGCTGCGCGATATGGCGCGCCCCGTGTTTTGCGTGTGCGCCATCGGTTTTGTGTGGAAGATGATTGGCTACGTGGTTCCGCAGGGCAACCTCGGCTCTTTCGAGGGCATCATGCTCGGCATGAGCTGCGCCACACTTGTGGTTGCGGCCATCGAGCTATTCACCGAGCGTGGCTTCGACATGCTGCGCGTGTATCAGGTCCTCTTTCCGCTCATCACTGGCGTGTTCCTGTTGCCCACGTTCTTTGGCATTGAATGGCTTGGCGCGGTTTCGGTATTTACCATGTTCGGTTTCGAGGTGGTGAACCTGTTGCTGCTCATTACGTGCGCGGCGTATGCAAGCCGCAAGGCCATCGACTCCTCGCTTGTGTATGCGCTGTGCGTAGCCCCCACGCTCGTGAGTTTGCTTTTGGGCGATTCGGTGGGGCAGGTTGCCGCTGCGCATACGGTGCTCGATTTCACGCTCGTGGTCGACGTGCTGTTCGTGTGCGTGTATGTGCTTACGGCGGCGCTCTTTTTGGCGTCGCTTGGCCGCAACAGGAGCGATGTGCGCCGGTCGATAACCGCGGCTCCCCAGTCTGGTTCAGGTGAACGCGATTCTGGGGAATCCGTTGCGGAAAACGTCGTTCGGGCAAAATCTGAGGAATTCCCGGTTCAAGACGCGAGCGTGGTTGAAGGGGGCCAATGCGTTCAGAAAGAGCCGTCGAGCAAAGAGGCATCGCGTGATGTTCAACAGTGTGAAGAAAAGCCCTCGGCCGCTCTTCGCCGCTCAAATGGCGCCGCCCCCATGATGCCAACCAATGAGTCGCCGACCTCCCTTGAAGAGCGTCTTTCTTCGCTTGGTCTTGCCGACCCGCTTTCTGCTCGCGAGTGCGAGGTCGCCGATTTGATGCGGCATGGGAACACCGTTGCGACTATTGCTCGCCGTCTCTACATTTCGGAAAACACGGTGCGCGGGCATACGAAAAGCATCTATCGCAAACTCGGAATCCACTCGAAGCAAGAGCTCATCGATCTTTTGAATTAGCCCGCCTTCAGTCTTTCCGCCGTCCTTCATATCCAAGAAAACCCAACCCATCTTGCCGAAGCGAGGTGGGTTGTCTTGTTTTTCAGCCCTGGATTTCATGGGTTACTACCCTGATAATACGAAGTTAAACAAGCTCCCTACCAGGTAAAACAATAAAACAACCCATAATATGTGGTGCGCCGCGCCCTATCTCGCCTCTATAGTGGCCGCATCGCATCCAGGGAGGGTGCAGATGCAAGCGCCAGGGAGGGCGCGTCTTCGCAAAGCCATGAAATACGCCTGCGCGGTCTTGGGTCTGCGCGGCTTGCCGTGGCGTTTGAAGCGGTCTCCTCGGGCATGGCATTCCAAGAAATTCCATTAGGAGGGAACTATGGAAGAATTGAAGAAGGGCATTTCTCGCCGCAATCTGCTCAAAGGCGCAACGCTTTCTGCCGCTGGCGTGGCGGCGCTCGGCATGTTTGGCTGCAGCCCGGCGGGCGGCTCGTCGAGCTCGAGCAGCAAGTCTGACGCTGCCGCTGGCGAGAAGAAGCACACGTGGGAGGTAGCCCCCGAGGCCATCACTGATATCGCCGAAACCGTCGAGACCGAAGTGCTCGTTATCGGCGCCGGCTATTCGGGAACCTGCTGCGCTCTGAACGCTGCGCAGAACGGCACCAAGGTCACCTTGGTTGAGAAAGACGGCGTGCCCAACGGCCACGGCGTTGGCGGTACGGGCGCTATCGCATCGAAGGCGCTCGATGCGCTCGACATCCATTTTGACAAGTCCATCGAAATGGAGCGCTGGGTTTCCACGTGTGGCAACCGCTGCCGTGAGTCCCTCGTTGCCAAGTGGTTCCGCGAGAGCGAGCGCTGCATGAACTGGCTGCTCGACCTTGCCGAGTCCGATGGCGCGAAATGCATGGTCACCGTTGGCTCCAATTCCACGGTGCACCCCGAGATCGATTGCTATCACATGATCTTCGGCGGCAACCTCGCCAAGGAAAACGAGGCAATCTCCATCGCGACCTACATCGAGTACCTGTTCATCGCCAAGGCTGAAGAGACGGGCAATTTCGAGCTCGTGTACAACATGCCTGCTCAGCAGCTCGTTACCAACGATAAGGGCGAAGTCACCGGCGCTATTTGCAAGAATGAAGAGGGCAAGTACGTGCAGTACAACGCTTCCAAGGGCGTCGTGCTTGCTACGGGCGACGTGAGCTACAACGATGAGTACATCAACGAGTTCGCTCCCATTGCGAACAAGGTTATGACCCGACTGTGCTCCGACCAGGGCAACACCGGTGATGGCCACAACATGGCCGCATGGGTTGGCGGCGCCTTCCAGGACGGCCCGTGGCCCACGATGATGCACCCGCAGGCCGCAGCTGTGTACCATGGTCCCTTCCTGTTCGTGAATCCCAAGGGCAAGCGCTTCATGAACGAGGCCACCTGGGTTCAGGGCAAATGCGTCGGCACCATGGTCAATGGTGGCGCCGACCACTGCTGGTCAATCTTCGACTCCAACTTCGAGGCCGATAACACCGCGTCGCTCGAGTTCGGCGGCGGCATGTTCTGGGATTCGTTCCGCGCTGTGGGCACCACGGCTGCCGATGCATCCGCATCCCATGCCAAGACGGTGAAGGAAGGCGTCGAGAAGACCCCCGACAACTACAAGGTTGCCGACACCATCGACGAACTGCTCAAGCAGCTCGATGTTGACGTTGACGAGGCCAAGAAGACCATCGAGCGCTACAACGAGATTTGCAAGAAGGGTGAAGACACCGACTTCTACAAGGAATCCCACTTCCTGTTCCCCATCGAGCAGGGCCCCTTCTACGCAACCAAGGTTGCTCCTGGCCTGCTCGCCGTTGTTGGCGGTATCGCGATTTCCGACAACTTCGAGGTTGTCAACGCCGAGGGCGAGCCCATCAAGGGTCTGTACGCCATCGGCAACTGCTCCGGCGATATGTACGCGTACGACTACCCGATCAACATTCAGGGCAACAGCCATGGTCGCTGCCTCGTCGAGGGCAAGTGCCTCGGCGAACAGCTCGCGGGCGTCTACAAGGAGCAGTAGGAACACGAACGAGCCGTCGGCTGGCCATGTGGGCGAGATGCAGCTTGGCATCGCGAATTGCTTTGAAGGCAGGAGCGAAGCGTGGCGGCGCTACGCAAGCGACAAGCGCAAGGCGCGATGCGGTGCTCGGCTGCGCCCGACGGCAACTTGAAGCGCTGTTCAGCGGAACGGCGCAGAAATACACCCCTCCCCGGGCCCGCCGCTTGGCGGGCCCTTTTTGTTAGACTTACGTGCGATGAAAGGAATCGCATGACTATGAACGACGAGGAATTGTTCGAACATTTGCAGGAACTTGTTGCCGAGTTGCCCGCAATGCAGGAAAAAGGCGCCGTGCTTGCGAGGGCCCGTGCCGCAGCTGAAGTTGCTAAGCGCGCGCATTACTACGAAGGCCAGCAAAATGAGCTGAATGGCATTTTGTCCGAGATGGCCGAGCATGAACGGCAGAGGGCGATCGCCATCGAGCAAGGCGACTGTGACCGCGAAGAAGCGCAGCGCGCCCTCATTTTGATGTGCGGCACGCAGCGCGGCATTCGCAAAGGCGCTGCCGATGCGGCGAAACGCGAGCTTGACCAGGCTCTTTCCGATGGCGGGTTCGCGTCTTGCGAAGAAGCGCGTGCCGTGAGGCTTTCCGAACCTGACCTCGCGAGCCTTTCTGCGGAAATCGAAGCCTATCAGGCCGATTACGCTGAAACGCTCGCCGCATGTGAGCGAATCGAGACAGCGGAGGCGGCTTCGACCGATGCAGAAGGTGTCGAAGAAGCGTAAATTGCGCCGCGACCTTTCGCCGCATGCGCTTCCTGCGCTACAATAGCCCAGTTTGAGCGATTAGTTTCACTTCGCAAGGAGCTATAAACCGATGACCGAATTCATCAACGAGTATTGCATGCACGACCACACGTGCGGCGAGCTGCGTGCCTCCGATGTCGACGCGCAGGTCACTCTCACTGGCTGGGTGTGGCACAACCGCGACCACGGCGGCCTGATTTTCGTGGATCTTCGCGACCGCGAGGGCTACACGCAAATCGTGATCGACCCCGATTGCGTTTCCGAAGAGGAATTCCACGTTGCCGAGCATCTCGGCCGCGAGTTTGTGCTGAAAATCACGGGCAAAGTGCGCGCTCGCGCTGAAGGCACCGTGAATCCGAACATGGCGACGGGCGAGATTGAAGTGCTCGCCAGCGGCATCGAGGTGCTGAACACCTCGGTCACGCCTCCGTTCTCTATTGAGGATGGCATCGAGACCGACGAAACCACGCGCATGAAGTGGCGCTACATGGACCTTCGCCGTCCCGAGATGTACAAGAATCTCAAGCTTCGCCATACCGTGGCTCAGGCTATGCGCAAGGCCCTCAACGAGCGCGGTTTCCTCGAGGTCGAAACGCCGATTCTGGCGAACTCCACGCCCGAAGGCGCTCGCGACTACTTGGTTCCGTCTCGCCCCAACCCGGGCAAGTTCTACGCGCTGCCGCAAAGCCCGCAGCAGTTCAAGCAGATGCTTATGGTGGGCGGCATCGAGCGCTACTACCAGATCGCTCGCTGCTTCCGCGACGAGGACCTGCGCGCCGACCGCCAGCCTGAGTTCACTCAGGTCGACATTGAGATGTCGTTCGTTCAGGAGAACGACGTCATCGACATGATGGAAGGTGTGTTCAAGGAAGTTCTCGAGGCCGCTGGCGTCGAGCACGAATTCCCGCTGCAGCGCATGCCGTGGAAAGAGGCCATGGATCGTTTTGGTTGCGACCGCCCCGACATCCGCTTTGGCATGGAGCTCGTTGAGCTTACCGAGATTGTGCGTGGCTGCGGCTTTGGCGTGTTCGCCAAGGCTGTCGAGGCCGGCAATATCGTGAAGGCCATCAACGCGAAGGGCGCTGGCGACTGGAGCCGTGGCGACATCGATAAACTGGCCGACATCGCTTCTGCCAATGGCGCGAAGGGCATGGCTTGGATTGCCTACACCACTGACGGCAAAGAGAAGAGCCCCATCATCAAGTTCCTGGGCGACGAGGTTCACGCGAAGATCAAGGAAGCCATGAACGTCGAGCCGGGCGACCTGGTTCTGTTCGCGGCCGACACGTTCGACATCGCGAACGCCGTGCTTTCCGCCCTGCGCTTGCACATGGCCGAGGCCCTGAACATTCCGCGCGATGGCCACAAGCTGCTGTGGGTCGTCGATTTCCCCATGTTCAAGTACGACGAGGAAACCAAGAAGTACGCGGCTGAGCATCATCCGTTCACGATGATCCCGAAGTCCGATTGGGATAAAATCGAGAGCGACCCCATGGCGTGCGGCAGCTACAGCTACGACATCGTTATGGACGGCTTCGAGGCTGGTGGCGGCTCCATTCGTATTCACAACGCCGAGCTGCAGAAGCGCGTTTTGAAGCGCTGCGGCGTCGGCGATGAAGATATGGAAGTGAAGTTTGGCCACTTGATTCATGCGCTCGAGCTTGGCGCGCCCCCGCATGGCGGCATCGCTATTGGTCTCGACCGCCTGGTCATGCTGCTGGCTGGCAAAGATTCCATCCGCGACGTCATCGCCTTCCCGAAGACGAGCTCGGCGGCCGATCCCATGACCGGCGCCCCGAACGAGGTTACGACCCGTCAGCTCAAAGAGGTCAACCTGCGCACGCTGTAAGCGCTGGCTTATCTGTTCTTTCAGGTGGACCAGATGTTCCAGGGAGCATCTGGTCCACCTCCGAAAGCCGTCACCATTTTGGGTGGCGGCTTTTTTCATATGGAACGCCGCCTTTGCATCAAAACTCGCAATGCCATTGCGGAAAAACGCACGAAGTGCGTACCCTCTTTCGAAAAAACGTGTGCCACTTTAGAATTGATGATACGCGACCTGGGGTTTTATGGGGCGAATGCCTTCTACAACTTGAGTTTGGCGCAAAGGGTACGCACTTCGTGCGTTTTCATGCGACGTGGGTTGCCGCGCGGTGGAATATGGCGGTTTCGTCGCATGCGGCGCGCGCCGGTGACGGCTTTTCAACAGCCTGCGATCACCGGAGCGTAAATACCTATGCTCTTACTTGTTCAAATATCTGCATATGAGGAAAGACGCTCATGAAAAACTTCTTCGCGCAATTGCCGTATAAAATCGGCGCTTTCATGGTCGGCCGTCGCGGCATGGATAATTTCAATGTCGCGTTGCTCGTGGTATCCGTGATTTGCATGGTGCTTGAAATCCTGTTTGGATGGCGTGTGCTTTCATGGATATCGTTTGTCCTGCTCATCGTATGCTGCGTGCGTTGCTATTCCAAAAATATCGCGGCACGAGAAAAAGAGAACCAGAAGTGGCTTGCGGCATCGGCGAAGCCAAAGCGTTGGTGGAACATGCTCGACACCATGTACGTCAATCGCAAGACCACGAAGTATTTTCGCTGCAAAGGGTGCGGGCAAATCCTTTCTATTCCGCGCGGCAAAGGTACGATGCGCATCGTGTGCCCGAAATGCAAAACCGAGGTCATGAAGAAGTCGTAAGACGCGCTCGAGATATACGCGCTTTTGCGATGGCTAGTTGCGCCATGCGCCGATTGCACCAATAGTGGACGTGACACCGATGTAGGCAAGTTGACGCTGAATAGACTTTGTCCGCTCGAGCGTTTCTTGCGTTGCGTAGAGGTTCGCGTTCGCGATGCCCTTCATTTCTTGCTGGTAACTCTCGTTTTCGAAGTATTGGATTGCTTGGGTGAGCGTATTGGCCTTGCCGTCGGCGACGATGCGGGCTAAAGCGTCGAGCAACCAGGGGTTGGCGTACTTGAATGCTACGAGCTGGTGGTTTGCGAACGACTCGTAATTGTGCCAAATTTCGTTGGCGGCTGTCTGGGCCGCCGATTTGGCCTGAGCGTATTGGCTGTCGAATTTCGCGCGAGTTTTCGGCGCACGCGCCTTGCGGACGATGAAGATCGCAATGATGATGCCGCCGATGATAAGAGGACCGGCGAGGAACAGCAGCGCGACAAAGGTGTCAAGGTAATCGGCAAGTGTTGGGTTCTCGATGATGACCGCCTCGTCGATGTGCGCTTGCATATAAGAAACGAACGAAGCAATCAAGCCAATGCCCAGCGCGATGAGCACTATGCCTAAGATGAGGAGCACGGGTGATTTTACGCGCTTCTCGAAGTCGGCACGCTGTCGTTCAAGCATCTCCATCTGGGAGCATTGGGCGTTGAGGACGCTATAGTTTTTAGCTTGCGGGGCAACGTGGGCTTGAAACGCACGAAGGAAGTTCGCGACGCTCTGTCGGCCTTTGCTTGCGCTGATTTCCTGCTCAAATGCCGACGGTGCGCTATTCGATTGCGCGTTTGCTTGGAGCGCGTTTCCGCATTGGCGGCAAAACTTCGCTGTGTTCTCGTTTTCTGTTCCGCAATGGCTGCAATACATGGCCCCTCTTTTCGTTGGGGATTGTTTCAACGATGCAAGAATAGTCAAAAGGCGTGTTCCTGAAAAGGGGAATAAATCGGGTAAAAAAATCGTGGAGGCATGCGCGCATAGTGCGGCCGTTGCATGCGTCTGATACGTCAGGGCTTACAATACCGAGCAAAAGAAGCGAATCCAAATGGAGGGTCAGGCATGTATTGCACGAAATGCGGCACGAAGCTTCCCCGTGATGCAAGGTTCTGCATGAACTGCGGAAAGCCGGTAGCGGCAATTGCGCCCGCGAAGGTTGTTGGGCCAACGGGCGCGCTCGCGAAGGCAGTCAACCCCGTAGCTGCGTCCAGGGAGGCAGCTGCACCTGCAGCTGCGCCTGCGAAGACTGTCGTGTCGGCGTTTGCGTCGGAAGCAGCGGACGCGGGGAGGCATGGCGTCTCGCCAAGCGACCATCCCTCAAACGTTTCTTCACAAAATGGTTCCGCAAGCTTTGACTCCTTGCAAAGTGATTCCTCATTCAGCGATCCCTCATCTGAAAGCGCCGCTTTTGCGGATGAGCCCGAAAAGTCATGCGGGGCCGGCGCATGCGGCGCGTCTTCGGTGCCTCAAGAGGACGCCTCGCCAAAGCGTCCCGAAACGTTGCGTGGTGCGGTGAATGCCACGAAACATCGCTCGCGTCGCCGCGTGCCTATGGTCGTATTGGTCGCGTTGGCCATGGCTCTTGCCGCGGGCACGGCATATGCCGCTTACCGCGTCTACACCGACGTGTGGCTCCCCGCGCAGCAGGCCCAAAACGAGCAAACCGTCGAAGCGCCCGAGGAAATCACATATTCGGTTGAAACTCGCTCGATGGATGTGAGCGTGCCGGTCAATCCATATGATGCGCCGGGCAAACGCGAGGCGCAGAAGTGGTACTACCCGCACATCGAGGCCTCGACGCAAAGCGACGCGGTCGATAAAATCAACGCTGCCCTTGAGGAATCCATGCGCACCGATGTCGAGAAGACGAATGCCGCTCCCGATACCGCGAAAGACATGGGAGGCGCCATCGTGTTCATATGCCAGTATCGCTCTATCACGCTGACGTATATCGATAACGACATCGTATGCGTGCGCGATCAACGCTACGATACGGGATGGGGTCCGCATGGCTCGACGACGGTAACGGGGTGCGCTTACAGTTTGGAAACGGGTGATCCCATCGACCCGGTATCGACGTTTGGCCTCACTCCTGAACAGGCAAAATCGGCCGTTGCCGATGCGGTCACTGCGTATCTCGCCACTGATCCGAGCGATGTTCTGAGCACGAACGCAGTCGTGAGGGATATCACGAACATGTGCTTGATGAACCCTGCGCTGGGAAGTGGCGTTGATGTCGAAAACCCGCTTGACGGATGCTCCCATTTCTATATCGCAAGCGAAGGCCTGGTATTTGCGACGGAGGATTACCAAATGGGCAGCTATGCATACGGAAGGCGTGAGATCCTGGTCGCTCCGAGTGACGGCAGCCTTGCGAAAGTCGGCGATACGGTTGCCATCGAAGCGCCCATGGGCTTCTCTGGTTCGGGCCAAGCATCTTCGCAGTAGCGGGACCCTATTGTGCTGCAGGTCGAGCGAACGAAGGGCCGCTGCGGCGAAAGCATGGGCGCGCCTTGCAGCCAAAGCTCTATGCATTACAGACAAAGCGCATCCTGTCAGGGTTGGTCTGCGGAGCGTTGCACGGCTTCTCAGGTAGCCTTCGCGCAATTTGGGTTTTCGGTTTTGCCGAAGGCGCGTCTCGGATGATTTGGAGCTAGGTTGCTTCCCGAAAATAACGCTTAAACGGGGTAAAATAATCGCACGATACCGTCAATCGTTGGATTTTGATATGAACGTAATTGACCAACTGAAAACTCCGCAAGGCCGAATTCCCGTGCACGATGTTCGTTTGGCGCAAGGCGAGTCGCCGTGCCTCGAGTTCGTGCCGGTGAATGCAGCCGAACGCTTTACGACCTCTGATTCGGCCATGCCGCGCCCTGCGTCGCAAACCGGCATAGAAGACCTCGCCTTTGTCGATAAAAATGGGCTGTTGCCGCTGGCTCTGCAAACGGGCCCTTTGTTCGGAACGGATGTGCGTGAGTCGCTTGTCGATTGGCAAAGCGCCGCGAATGTGGCCCGTGCGGTTGTCACGGTGCAGGAAGTGGTGAATGGCGGCAAGCCGCTCGCGGTGTTGCAGGCCGATGAAGAATCGCAATCGGAAGCGCTCGTCGCGAAAACCCTGGTGAAGAATGTTGAAACGGGAAATGACTTCTCGATTTTCGCCATTTCGTTCGCCGTTGATGCTTCCATAGAAAATGGCTACGTGGCGCATATGCCAAACATGCCGTGGCTGAAGAAATTCGTGGGTGACGAATTCGACTACGTGATAGGCGATATCGAACACGACCCAGACGGTGCCGATTATCTTACGGTTACGCTCTTTTCGTTCGAGTGCGAAATTGCGCCGCTCGACTTTGCCCTGGTGCTTTCGTGCTTCTACGATGGCGCCCATGCGGCTGCGCTTATCGATCGGGCGAAAAAGACTATTGCAGGTTTTGGCGAGGCCGAGGGAGAAGCTGAAAAGGCTTCGTTGATTCGGCTCGACGCGGCAACCGTCGAAGGCAAACTTGATGTTCGGGAATCGGAACTCTGCGAAGATGACACGGTCTCGCTGCGCCATTTGGTCCAGGCGCTCATATCGCTGCATTTGGAAGGCGTGCGCGTCGACTTGTTCCGCTCCACCGAAGACGACGATTTCTTGAGCTTCGACACCTATCTCGCGTACCTTTGGTTTTTGTTCTCGAAAAAGCTCGGCGACGTGAAAATCGGCTATTGCGCCCGATGCGGCAAGGCATTTTCGCTTGCTCGTCGCCGCGGCGTGCCGAAAAAGTTCTGCAGCGAAGAATGCAAGACGGCTGCGAAAAATGATAAAACCCGTCAATTGCAGATCGATATTCGTCAGGCGTATGCGGAAGGCGATGGCGTGAGCGAAATCGCAGCCGCTTTTTTCCCAAAGCAGGCGAGCGGCGTTGCGTGCGATAAAGTTCGCCATATGCTCTCAACGTGGGTTGAGCTCAAGCATGACGTCGACGCCGATATCGCCCAGGGCTCGGGCGATATCGTGAAACGTTGCGTCGCTGAAGGCGTGTTTGATCAAAAATACCTTGAGAGGCGAATGAAGGCCTTGAAGAAGGTAAGGTAGCGGGCGAAACGACGCCTGCGATGTGCCTCATATAAAGCAATGCCGGGTGGCTTGATTGGCCGATCATCGATTGAGGCAATCGACAAATAACGCGATAGGGCCGATTCGGGCCGCCCGGCGTCGGAGCGGTTTGGCGTCGCTCGTCCTTACGCCTTTTCCACGTAAGTGCCCATGCTCATGCGGTACGTTGAGGTTTGGAAGGGGCTTTCGAAATACTTCGTGTTCGTCGCGGCCGAAAGCGACATGGTGTTCGACTCGCCGTCGCCCGCCGAAATCGTCGCATACGATTCGCCGCCTGTGAACGTCACCTGGTTTTCGGCGTCGTTGAGCTCGATGCTGAAATTGTCTTTGCCGAATTCGTGCTCAATTGCGCCAGTGAGGTTGCCCGAAAGGTTGACGGGCAGGTAGTACTGGCCCGATGAGTTCTTGGATGTGTCGCCCGAGTACTTCCAATCGAGCGAATACGTGGCTGCGACCTGGCCATTTTCGCCATCGCTTGTGAACTCGATCGTCGAATTGGTCGTACCCGATTTGAACATTCCGCTGCCCGTATCGGTGTATTCGAACTTCTTGCCCGCGAAGTTCGTTTTTGTCTGCATGTTGGAAACCGCTGTATCGCCCGTGGGCTTCCAGCGGTCGCCGTCGAAAACGAACGTGCGGGTATTGGTTGCGGTGTCGGTCGCGAACCAGAACCTATACGAAACGTCCTGCGTGGCGGTAGAGGTGTAGGCGCCGTTGCTGGAATCGAGCGTCGAAGAGAAATTCGAGATCTCGTATTCGTCACTTTCCGAGGCTTCACTTATGCGCCCGACGCCTTGCAGCGGCGTGGTGGTGTTGCCGGTGATGGAAGGCCCAAGAAGGCTGACCCATGTGTCGCCCTGTTTGACGTAGTAGGCCTCGCCTGTGAAATCGGTTTTGAAAAAGTCGTTTTCCATCGATCCCGAAAAATATACATGGCGCGCTTTGTTGCTGCCCGTAATTGCCGCACCGATTTCACCCGTCGATTCGTCTTCCTGCTTGTCGATCTTGAGGCTTTTCAAATCGTAAGGCTGGGCGGTAACGTAGTCGTTTGCCACGATGCCATCAGCTACGGTCGAGCTGTTTTGGAGCGCTTGGCGCACGGTGTCTTCGGGCACGTTGTTCGCCATGTTGAAGCCAACGATGGCCGCTACGATGATGGCCGCCACGGCAGCGATTGCGCCCGCGACAATGCCTTTGCCTTTTTTGGTTGTGAGGAATTGCCCAACGTGCGATGTCGCGTTACTTCCTTGATGCACGCTGAAGGAATTGCCGATTGAGCTGCCGAAATGAGCTGGTTCACCGCATGCGATCGTCGCGTCGGGCGCTTCAGGCGCGCCGCTTTCCGCATTGTTGGACGCCGCGTGCGGCGCAGTCGTGGGCTGCGCGACATCCCCGCTGCCCTCGGTGCTTGTTGTGGTGGCCGCGGTGGCCGACGAAGCGACACTCACGTTCGTTCCGCATGACGCGCAAAAATTCGCATCGTCTGGCAGGTTGTATCCGCAACAGGGACATTTCATGATGGTTCCTTTCGTCGCCGTGTTTCGATGACCCCATAGTAGAAATTAAGACACCTATGAAAAATGGGTATAAACCGGGTAAAAAAATTCGTGAGGAATCGAGACGCTACGTGGGCTTGCGGGGCGGAATTATTCCATGGCTTGCGCTGCTGTGTTCTGGCGATTTGACATACGCTTTACGTGCGTCTCGCGTCAATCGGTATACTTGAATGTTGCATCACGAAATTCTGAAAGGCGGAATCGCTCTATGAAGTATGCGGTCATCGATGTTGGGTCGAACACGGTGCGCTTGTGCGTCTACGACGTGTTGTGCCCCGAGAAGCGCAAGTTCAAAACCATCATGAACCGCAAAATCATGGCGGGTTTGGCAGCCTATATCGTCGATGGGGCGTTTTCCGACGAAGGTATAGCCGAGGCGATTCTGGCGGTAAGAAAATGCATAAAGCGTGCGAGCTATTTGTCGCCCGATCGCATTGACGTGTTCGCGACTGCTGTGCTGCGCAATATCTCAAACAGCGCGCAGGCAATCGCGGCAATCGGGCAGGGCGCGGGCTGCCCGATTTCGCTGCTTTCGAATGCCGATGAGGCGCATTTGGGATTTGTAGGCGCGTCATCGCGCGGTACATTGGACGATGGCGCCCTTATCGATATTGGCGGTGGTTCGACCGAGATTACCGTTATTGAAAATGGCATCGATGTTGCGCGTACGAGCTTGCCGCAGGGGTCGCTTTCTTCATACAAGCGTTTCGTGGGCGACATTCTGCCCACCGAAAACGAGATTTCGGCCATTCGTGCGAGCGTTCGCAGGCTTATTGCTGCCGACAAAACGGGCGCCTGTACTGGCTCGGCCCAAGAACTCTACGGTGTCGGTGGCTCCATTCGCGCGCTTTCGGAAGTAAACGCATGGGTTGTGCCTGGCGCTTCGAGCGAAGAAATTACTCGCAACGATGTGAATCGCATGTTGCGCGACGTCGTTGAACATCGCCGCGCGTTCATCGACGCGGTTCTGCACGTCTCTCCCGAGCGAATTCATACCATTGTGTGCGGGTTGGCGATTCTTGCCGAGGTCTTCGAGGAACTCGACGGGGAACGCTTGCGTATTTGCGATCGCGGCGTGCGCGAGGGGTATTTGATTGAGCGCATGTTTGAAGAGCCGAAGTCGAAATAGCGAAAGAGCTTGCTTATTGTTCATGCATCGCTCCCATGGGCAGCAAAAAAGCCGACCCGCATTGCGCGGGCCGGCTTTTTTATAGAAAGGGGAGACTCGGGAAAATCAATTACTCGATGCCGATGACCTTTTTGGTCTCTTCGGGTGCGGGGAGCTGCTTCTTGGGCACGGTAACCTTCAAGATGCCGTTTTCGAATTTCGCGGAAATGTCGTCTTCGGAAATGTCATCACCAACATAGAAGCTGCGGCTGCAGCTGCCAGTGAAGCGCTCCTTGCGAAGATAGGTACCCTGTTCGTCCTTGTCTTCGGTCTCGGTTTCGGTGTTCGCGCTCACGGTAAGGTAGCCGTCTTGCAGCTCGGCGTGAACGTTTTCCTTCTTAAAGCCCGGCAGATCGATGTCAAGCTCGAAAGCCTTCTCGGTTTCCTTGATATCGGTCTTCATCATGGCCGGTGCGGGCTTTTGGCCCTGCGGGCGGTTCCCAAAGAATCCCATGTCCCAAGGGTCGCTCAAAAAGTCGCTCAAGAAATCGTTCCTACGTGCAGGTACCAACATCATGACTCACTGCCTTTCTCGTACGGGGCCATCGCCTCGCTCTTTCTTTTGACAATTTGCAGTATAGGAGCTTTTTAGCACTCTGCAAGTGAGAGTGCTAAATGCCGCCGTTTCGTTACCTTGGTAACATTTTGCGGTTGCGGGAGTGTGCGTTTCGGCCTAGGCGAGGGAAGTCGAAGATTGCGCTCGCGCGCGCTCGCGCCGACGAAGGCGGGCTGGCTTATGCAGATGGGGGCTTGTTTTGCACGCCTCGGCTTTGATTGGCCAGTACCGCCCTGGCCCACTTGCCCTTTCGCGCGCTTATTGACCAGCGAAATGTTCGTTTGACATGCGGCTTGAACACGAAGTCTGCTATCGTGAGCGGGTTGCAATTCAGAAAGGGGCCCTTATGGCCGAAAACACTACATCGCGAGACTCGTTCAGTGGCAAAACCGCATTCATTATTTCCTGCATTGGCTCGGCGGTGGGCCTTTCGGGCATTTGGCTGTTCCCGTATCGCGTATCCCAATACGGCGGCGCGGCGTTCCTGATTCCCTATTTGTTCTTCGTCGTGGTGCTGGGCATTACGGGCGTCATTGGTGAAATGGCGTTCGGCCGTGCCATGGGAACGGGCCCTATGGGCGCGTTTTCGAAGGCGCTCGAAATGCGCGGCGTGAAAAATGGTGACAAAATCGGCCGTGTTATTGGCATTATTCCCGTGCTGGGCGCACTCGGCATTGCCATTGGCTATGCCGTGGTCATCGGCTGGTTCATCAAATACCTTATCGAGGCTGCGTGCGGAACGCTGGTGACGCAGCCCGATATGGCAGCGTTCTTTGGCTCGATCGCCGGGCCGTTTGGCAGCGTTGGGTACCATGTGGCGGCGCTTGCCATTACGCTTGCCGTTATGGCGTTCGGTGTGTCGCGCGGCATTGAGCGACTGAATAAAATCATGATGCCCATTTTCTTTATTCTGTTCTGCGTGCTGCTCGTTCGCGTGGCCATGCTGCCGGGCGCGCTCGATGGCTATGCGTATTTGTTTGTGCCCCATTGGGAGGCGCTCGCGAATCCGCAAACGTGGGTTTTGGCTCTTGGCCAGGCATTTTTTGGGTTGTCGCTCGCAGGAAGCGGCACGCTGGTGTATGGCAGCTACTTGAAGAACGACGTCGATGTTGTGTCGTCGGCCAAAAACGTGGTGCTGTTTTCGACGCTCGCCGCGGTGCTTTCTGCCATGGTGGTTATTCCTGCGGTGTTCGCGCTTGGTGTCGACCCGCTTTCGGGCCCGCCACTGCTCTTCATCACGCTGCCCCAGGTGTTTGCCGATATGCCGTTCGGCGGCCTGTTCTGCTTCTTGTTCTTCTTGGCGGTGGCGTGCGCTGCGCTTACGAGCTTGGTGAATTTGTTCGAGCCGCCCATCGAAGCGTTGCAGAGCCAACTGAACATGCCGCGCTGGGCTGCGGTTCTCGTCGTGTTCGTCGTGGCGCTTGGCGTAGGCGTGTTTATCGAAGACGGCAACGCCGTGGGGGCGTGGATGGATTTCGTTTCGATTTACGCGATTCCGCTGGGCGCGTTGTGCGCGGCGATCATGTTCTTCTGGGTATGTCCGAAAGGTTTCGCAAAGGCTCAAGCGCAGCTCGGTCGCAAAAAGCCTTTGGGAGCATGGTTTGAGCCCATGGCGCGCTATGTGTTCGTGGGGCTTACGGCGGCGGTTATCGTGCTGGGCATTGCACTCGGCGGCATTGGATAATAGTCTCTTTTAGAAACTATATATCGTAAATAAAGTTTTTACGAAGTGTGTACCCTGTTCTTGTTTTGTCGCATGAAGACATCGAGCCAAAACTCGCGACCAGGCATTTTCGTGTGAATCTTGACGCGTCTTTTCGCGAACCGCAATCTAGGATACGCACTTCGTCAATAGTTACTTTGAGAAACCTTATTTTATAAACCAAACTAAAAATATTGGTTGCTATCGCGCTTTCGGTCGAATCGGTTATGACGAATATGCCTTCGCTGCCCGCGATTACGCTGGCATGGCGGTAAGCGTAGCTCTGCTTACGGTAGCGATTGCGGTGACGTTCTTCATCTTATAGTATCGATAAGAAACTAATAGAGAATGTGATGTGCCGTGACGAATCCAAGCGCTGCGGTGCCCAGTGTGCACGCATAGGTCGCGGCCACATACGCAACGCCCAAAGTGCGCTCTCCGCCAAGTATCAGGTCGACAGCTTCGCAATTCATGGTCGAAAGCGTGGAGAAGCCGCCAAGAAAGCCCATGGTCAGTGCCGTATAAAAGGTTTGATTCGTGGCCGTGGAGCTTGCAAGGGCAGCACCCGCAATGGTACAGGCGCACAGGTTGATGAAGAAAGTGGGCCAGGGAAACGCGCTTTTGAAAATCAGCTTCATGAAGGTTGAGGCTTTATGGCGGCACAGCGCACCGAGTGCGCCGCCGAGGCCTACCGCCAAAAACGAGAGTACGCTCATCGCGCAGCACCTACTTCCGTCTTACGGGCGCGATGCGCTTCGAGCGCGCGCGACGCGCGGTGCCCGGCGAGTGCCGCAATGAACGTTGTTGCGATGGTCGCGGCCATGTATGCTGCGAAAATCTCGTAGCGCCCTGCTTGCAAAAATGCGAGGCATTCGGTCGAGAACGCGGAAATGGTGGTAAATGCGCCCACAAGTCCAATGCCCATCGATTTTACAAGGGGCGCGGGCAGCTGCGTGCGCCGACCAACATATTGGTTGATGATTTCTAAAGTAAAGCAGCCGAAGATATTCACGATGAGCGTGGCTGCGGGAAAGCCCCCTTGCGCAGGCAGGGCAACTTCAAGGGCATAGCGAAGGGAAGCGCCCAGAAAGCCCATGAGCAGAACGAGCGGCGTGAGTGCGTGGGGGTCGGAAAGCGCATGCCTCGCTGCAAGCGCGAAATGCGAATTGTGTTCATGCGTATTCATGTGGCCCCTTTCAACGGCGAGAGTATAGCGCAACGGCAAAGCGCGGGCGTCGATTGAACGACCAATCTTTTCGTCCTTCGGTCTTTCCGAGGTTCCATGATTCGTCTTTGCTGGGCGCGGAGAGTCCGTGGGTTTTTTGTTGCGCAGAAGGTGAAGGGCTCGTCCCTTTGTCGGCTCGGGTATACTGGGCACGTTCCAAATGCCTTGGATGGGCTTGGGCGGCGCCATGTTCCGAATCTGGTCAGGTCGGGGACGAAGCAGCCATAAGGGGCCTCTGGCGAGCGCCCACGCCTATCCAATGCATTGGCATGTTCTGAGGGGCCATATGGCCCCTCTTTTTGCAAAATCGGGGTAACGCTTCTCGGAAACGAAGCGGCTTCAAGCTATCGTTCTTTGGAGTTATCCCAGATGAAAGGTCATTCGTGAACGTCATTCAATTCTTTTTGAACTTGCTTTCCGACCCGCGAGGCGCCATTGCTGGCTGGATCATTTCGCTCGGTGCGGTATGGGTCTATACGCCGCTGTTCTTTATCGTGTTCATTGAAACGGGCCTGGTATTCTTCCCGTTTTTGCCGGGCGACTCGCTTCTGTTCGCGGCAGGCGTGTTTTCCGCCGACGGCGGCGGCTTGAATATTTGGGCCACGCTCATCGTGTTCTATGTGGCTGCCATTCTGGGCAACACGTCGAACTACTGGATTGCCCGCTTTTTCGGCGCTCGCATTATCGATTCTGGCAAAATCAAGGCACTCACGCCCGAGCGCATGGCCAAGCTTGATCACTTTTTCGCGAAATACGGCGGCCTTACCATCGTCATTACACGTTTCATGCCATTCTTCCGCACGTTTGCGCCGTTCATCGCGGGCACGGGCCACATGAATTTCGGTAAGTTCACCCTGTTCAACGCCATTGGTGGCATTTCGTGGGTAAGTCTGTTCGTGCTCGTGGGCTACTTCTTCGGTGGCATCCCATTTGTGCAGGATCACTTCGAGGTCATCGTTTTGGGCATTGTCGCGGTTTCGGTGGCGCCTGCGTTTATCGGCGCGGTGAAAGCGGCGATGAGTTCGAAGAAGGGCGACAAAACGAAGAACGCCAAGCACGCGAAGTAATGCTGCCCTGCCGCAGCGCATTCCAAGCATGCGAAATAACGCGACTTGCTCGTACCGTACCTATATATACATTCAAAGGCGTGCTCCTCGGGGCACGCTTTTTTTGTATTGGCGCGGGCGGGGGCGCACGTTCTTTGCCACGGAGCCTCTTTTCTGGGCATGCCGCTCGCGAAAGCGCGTTCCGAAGTCTTGGGCTAAGGTAAAAATAAATTTACCCGCTTAAAACCTCCTAACACCGCTGCCTGTAATTTCTATAATGCAGATAAAGGAAACAGCGAAGGAAAGGTGGGAACGCATATGGGCGTTGCAAAAAATGTGCTGCGCATACGCGGTTTTGCAGCTGCTGGCATTTCTGTTGCATGCATGCTCGCTGCAGCCTGCTTGGCTGCGGGAGCGACGTGTGGGCAAACGGCATATGCTTCTGAAATGGAGTCCCAATCTCAGGCGGCAAGCGCACAGAGTTCGCAAAATACCAGCTATTTGTATGCGGTGCGAGATTCCGAAACGAATTTATGGGGTTTTGTCGATGCGGCGGGGACGCAAGCGATTCCGTGTCAGTTCGAGTCACTTGGAAGTTTGCCGGGGCAATCGCCCAGTCTTGTGACGACGTATTCGCCGAACAATGGGACAAAGTCCTATTTCCCCGATTTTGGATGTGCCTATGATTTGCCGGGCGGCGTGATGAACGATGATCCGTTCCCTGCGCAAGATCCCGATACCGAAAAATGGGGCTATATTGACAAGTCGGGCGAATGGGCTATCGAGCCCGAATACGAGCAAGCGCGCATGTTCAGCGATGGGCTTGGCCTGGTGTACTCCGAAGACAAGGGTGCAGGTTTCGTAAATGCCCAAGGCGAACTCGTGGTGAGCGGTTACATTGCCGCCACGTCGTTCAGCGACGGCGTGGCGTTCGTTTCGGGCAAGCTCGACGACGAGAAAAACGGCATCAAGCACAATAATCGCTATGCCGCAATTGATAAGAACGGTGCGTGGGCGCTCGACTCAGCGAAAAGCTCTACCGAAACCGATCGCTATTGTTATAAGCAGCCCATCTTCTTTCGCGATGGCGTGGGCTTCGAAGGCATCAAAGATGGCAAGGCTATCTACATCGACAGCAAAGGCAGCGAAGCGCTCAGCGCAAGTTCTGGCCACGATGGCGTGAGCATTGTTGACGCGGGGCCGTTTTACGACGGATATGCCACTATAGAGTTGCAGGGCGTCGACATGTGGGCCAAAGCAGGTTACACTGGCATGGGTGGCACCACGGCATATGGTCTTATCGATAAAACGGGCGCCCTCGTGAAAGACCCGACAGCGAAGTCTACGCAATGGGCAACGCTTGTCGACTTGTGGGGCGGCATTAACCACGCGGGCGGCGGAATGGTTGCTGCGCAGGATTCGGTTTCGGGCCTGTGGGGTTACCTCGATGCGAAATCGGGCGAATGGAAGATTCAGCCGCTCTTCTCGGAAGCCAAGCCGTTTGCTGATGGCATGGCGTATGCAAAAGATTTCGCGACAGACGATTGGGGCATCATCGACGATTCTGGCGCATGGACGGCTGTTCCTCGTTTGGATACTTCAATTCCGACGATCAATCCCTTGTTGCCGCAGGTGGCCTTGTGTACGGTACCGCCGAGGCGGTGGGCGGTGCCGCGCCTGTTACTTCAGAAGGCTGGATGAATGCCCAGGGTCTTTGGGTTGCGTCGTGGAAGTTGTGATGCAAATGAAGCGTTTGAAAATGAACCATGCCTCATGGCTGCGTGCCACTGTTGCGATTGCGTTTGCGGCCTGCGCGCTTGCTGCCCTTGCCGGCTGCGCTTCTCCGAAGGTGGAAGTTGAACAGTCGCAGGTGCAAAGTGATTTCGAGGCGACCGAGGAATCCTTGGTTTCCGATGGCGTTTTGGTGCAAAGCCCTTATGTTGACAACGACGATTACGCGCTTACTGCGTTCGATGTTTCCGATTCCCACGTGGCTGACGACGGCGCGAATGTGTTCAATGCTAAGGCGACGTTTGAGAACAGCGCCTTCCGCACCACGATGGACGTTGTGGCAACCTATGCGAAAGATGGCGATTCCTACGTGCCGAACTTCGAGGCATCGAACGCTTCGACGAAGGCCGTTTCGGGTATCGTATATGACCCCCAGGGCACGTTGAGCTCGTCTGATTTGAAAAATATTCAAGGCGTCGATTTTGACGAAGAAGCTCAAACGTGCACCGTTTCGGTGGCGTACGAGCCCGAATGGTTTGAAAGTGTGCAGGGCGATGTAAAGTACGTCTATCGCTTTGATGGCGCGTCGTGGGCGCCCGATGCGAGCGCAAGCAACTCTGCCTCTGTGAGCTACAGCCCGCTCGTAGCGACATATGATCAGTTTGATGCCGATACCGACGAGGGCGGCTGCCTTACTAAGATCGACATCGTGAGCCTCGATGAGAAAACGGGCGAAGTAACCGCGAACGTTACTTGGACGCGCGGCAAGCATTCCAACCATGCCGCCGCTGCCGCTCTGCGAAGCGTTACCGACGATACCGATGTCACGATCGATGCCACCGTGAAAGGCACACTGTATTCTGCACCCACCGAAGCGGGCACGCATCGTGTGACGGCAACGCTTACGGGCACGGCCTCAAACGGCAAACCGATGGTCGTAGGCATATCTGCTGGCGGCGATGGGTACACCGAGAATGGGATGATTGTCTACAACGCATCGGTGCAAACCGACGATGCGTCCTATACCTGCGGCAGCACTATCTCGAAGAAAATCTAGCGGGCGAGCTTCTATCAATACGGCGAACTCTTTCAGAAGCGTCCGGCAACCCCGGGCGCTTCTTCTATAATAGGGCGGAATGCACAAGGCGCCGCGAGCGCCGCACACGAATGCGAAGGACCTACGCGATGTCGGAAGCCTTATACCGCAAGTACCGCCCGCAAACGTTTGAAGACGTGGTGGGCCAAACCCATATCGAGCGCACGCTCAAAAACGCCATCGAGCAAGACAAAGTAGGCCACGCCTACATGTTCTGCGGTCCCCGCGGCACGGGCAAAACCACGACGGCGCGTCTGCTCGCCAAGGCGCTTTTGTGCGAGAAGGGGCCCACGCCCGCTCCTGATGGCACGTGCGAACAGTGCCTCGCCATTGCCGAGGGCAACCATCCCGATGTCTACGAGCTCGACGCGGCAAGCCGCACGGGCGTCGATAATGTGCGCGAGGAAATTATCGGTCGCGTTCAATATGCTCCCACGCGCGGGCGCTACAAGGTCTATATCATCGACGAGGTTCACATGCTCTCGATCGCGGCGTTTAACGCGCTGCTGAAAACGCTCGAAGAACCCCCGAGCCACGTGGTGTTCATCATGTGCACCACCGATCCTCAAAAAGTTCCCGAAACCATTCAATCGCGCTGTCAGCGCTTTGATTTCCACCGTCTGAGCAACGAGGAAATCATCGCCCGCCTTGGTGCTGTGTGCACGGCGGAAGACGTGCAGTTCGAAGGCGACGCCCTCGATTTGGTGGCGCATCGCGCTCAGGGCGGAATGCGCGATGCGCTTACCATGCTCGAACAGCTTATCGCGTTCGGCGACGGCAACGTGACCATGGAAGTTGCCAACGACGTTCTGGGCTCGCTCGACGTCGACGACATGAGCGGCATTGTTCGATCGATTGCCACGCGCGATGCGGCGGCGTGCTTCACCTGGGTTTCCGAATATGTGGAAACGGGTGCCGACTTGGCTCGATTCGTGCGCGACTTGGCCGCGTACGTGCGCGATTTGTATGTGCTGTCGCTCACCGATGGGGCGGTTGCCGTGAACGCGCCGCAAAGCTCGCTGCCGCGCATGTCGGGCGAGGCTCAAATGTTTGGAATCGATCGCCTCGCGTATATCTTGCGCGTGCTGGGCGATTTGAATACGGAATTGCGCACGTCGACCAATCCGCGCCTGTCGTTTGAGATTGGCCTCACGCGCATGGTGCGCCCGCAAAGCGACCTTACGCTTGAATCGCTCGCTGCGCGCGTCGAAGTACTCGAGCGCGCACTGGCGCAGGGCGCGACTGCAGCACCTGCTGCAGCTCAGCCTGCCGCCATGGTGCAGCAGCCGGCGAGCGTTCCTCCTGCGGCGAATGCAGGGTATAGGCGGCCCACTGCGGCTCCCGCTGTAGCCGCCCAGCCCGCAGTGGCCCCGTCGCCCGCCCAAGTTCAACTTACGGCAGCCCAGCCTGCCGCGCCGGCGTCGCCTGCCCAAGCTAGCCAATTCCAGCGTCCCGTACCGCGACCTGCGCAAATGCAGTCGGCGGCGCAGCCTGCTTCGCAGGGTGCTGCCATGGTTGACAAGGCGGCGGAATTTCGCGCCCAGCTCGAGCGTCGCCGCGCCCAACGTACGGCTGTTCCTCAAGCTCAGCTGCAGTCGCAAGGCTTTGCTCCGCAGGCTCAAGCTGCGCCGGCGCGCGCTGCGGCACCTGTCGCTGCTCCTGTTGCCGTCGCTTCCGCCACGGCGGCCCCCGCTGCGCCTGCCGCTGTTTCTGCTGCTCCCGCCGTTGCGTCGAGCGACGTGAAGGCGAAACTTTCCAACCCGGCCGCCCTGCAGCGCGGATGGCAAACCGCGCTTGCCGATTTGAAACGCCAGCGAGCCGCTTATGGCGCGCTGCTGCTTTCGGCGCGTATCGTGGCCGAGCCTGATGCGTCGGGAATTGCCATCGAATTCTCGCCCGAGAATTCGTTCGCGTTTTCTGCCGCCCAGAAACCTGACATTACCGCCGCAATCGAGTCGGCGCTTTCCGCGTCATTCGGCGGCCCTGTTCCGTTCCGCGTGACTCAGGGTTCTGCGGCTGGGAATGTCGCTTCTGTCCCATCTGCGCCCGCGCCGGCGCCTGCCGCCTCGGCTGCTTCGACTGCTGTGCACCGCGCTCAGCAATCGGTTCGAGCCCAGGCGCCTTCGGCCGGCCCTTCGCGCCAAGCGCCGCAGGCCGTCGCCGCACCGCCGTGGGAAGATGACGTGGTGCCGTACACCGACGCCGATATCGCTGCCTACATGCCGGAAGAGGAGCAGTCCCCTTTTACTGAGCCTGATGCGAGCCTAACCGTTGGGGCGCCGTCGCATCGGGAAGCCGCGTCCCAGCCTAGCGAGCCTGCCGCCTTCGCGAAACCTGCGAAAAACAATCCCTTCGCAGGAAGGAAAATGCCTGAAGGCATTGGAAGGGGAGTGCCAGCGCAGCCCGAGGCGACGGCTCAGACAACCGAGCCAACCGTTTCTTCGAGCGCTGGCCGGGCGCCGAAAACCGCGCCTGAAAGCGCGCCCGCGAAGAAGCGCAAAACTGCTGCCGACAAGCTCGCCGAGGCGGTTGCGGAATTCGGCGATGCGATGCTCGTGGTGGGCCCCGATCCGGTTGACCCGTTCCCTGTGGCGCTGGAGCTTGGCTTCGATTCTGCCCCTGACCCGAAGAAAAAGGCCAAGGGCATGGTGAGGCCCAAAGGCTGGCCAATGCCCCAAGATGCGAAGCTGCTTGAGGGCCGCGACCTTGATGCATTGCGCGAGGGATGTGACGGTGGACAAGAAGGGGAGGGGCAAGAGCCTTCTTCCGACAGCTTGTCTTCGGGCCAATCCCTTCAGTCCGCGCCCGTTGCAGCGGCGGAGGCTGAGTCGCAGCTTGCGCCGGTCGCGGAACCTGAGTTTCCCGCTGAACCGCCCGCGCCCATTCCCGCGCCGCCTTCGCGTCCGAACCCGTTCGCGAATCGCGCGATGCCGCAGGGCATCGGTGGCGGGCAGGGCTCCCGTGAACCCGCCGAATACGCGGGTGCATCCGCTGGAGCTTCGGGCGAAATGTCGGTCGAGGAGATTTTCGCGTCATTCGGCGTGAATATGAACAAGGTTACAGAAGAGCGATGACCTTGCGCGAAACCTTTCCCAAGCGAATGCGTTCGCGCGGAATATGGTAGGCTTTCAAGCCAGTGTGAAATCGCCGCGGCAGCGTGGCGTGTATCAAAAGGAGAAACGTTCATGGATATGAAGCAAATGATGCGCCAGGCGCAGAAGATGCAGGCCGAGCTTGCGAAGGCCCAGGAAGAAATCAAAACGATGACCGCCGAGGCCACCGCCGGCGGCGGCATGGTGAAGGTTGTCGCCCAGGGCGATATGACGGTGCAGTCCATCACCATCGATCCCGCCGCGATTGACCCCGAAGATGCTGATATGCTGCAGGACATGGTGTGCGCCGCCGTGAACGAGGCTCTGCGCGCCGTTTCCGCCCAGGGTTCCGCTCGCATTGGCCAGGCCACGGGCGGCATGAATATCCCCGGCTTGATGTAAGCGGGCGTTATTCGTGGAATCGGCTCCGGCCATCCAAAAGCTGCTCGACGAGCTTGAGCGCATGCCGGGCGTAGGCCCAAAAAGCGCTCAGCGTATCGCGTACTGGCTGCTCAATTCTCCGCGCGACTCTGCGTTGCGCCTCGCTGACGCAATCGTCGAAGTGAAAGATGCGGTGCATTTTTGCTCTCGATGCTTCAATTACGCGGAAGGCGATGTGTGCGAGGTGTGCGCCTCGGCGAGCCGCGATGCCTCTACGATATGCGTCGTAAGCGAGCCTCGCGACGTGTCGGCGATTGAGCGAACTGCAGCGTATTCGGGCCTCTATCACGTGCTTGGCGGCGCTCTTTCCCCCATGGACGGTGTTGGCCCCGATGATTTGCACATAACCGAGCTTATGGCGCGGTTGTCTGACGAGGGCGTGGCCGAGGTGGTGCTCGCCACCAATCCCAACGTGGAGGGCGAGACGACCGCGGCGTATTTGGCGCGCCTTATCAAGCCGCTCGGTATTAAAGTCACGCGCCTTGCAAGCGGCCTGCCCGTTGGCGGCGATCTTGAATTTGCTGACGAGGTGACGCTCGGCCGGGCCATTGAAAGCCGCCGCGCGCTGTAGCGCGGCATCGAAGCAGCGCATTTATAGACGCACGAACAGAAAGCCTTCGCGGTATGAAACCACGAAGGCTTTCTTGCATTCTGCGATTCTTTTGCCAAAACTCCGCGTGCTCTGGGGAATCTTGTGCGCTTGTTGGCTCTTGCGGTTTGCGGCGATTGATTGTCGACGCAGAGGAAGCTTGCCGAGGCGCCGCCGCTGGGCTTCGAGGCTCTTATTTGATACTGCTTTTACCCCAATTATTCGAGATTGGGGTAGGGGCCGGCGATATTTCGGGGCAATCTCGCCCCATTCAGCAACCGAGGCGTTGTAGAATGCACTCATACACGGAGCCTTTTAAAGCTTCGGTGAACTAAGAGCCCTGCTTATAGGAGGGGAAGCGGGCTCTAGGTAAAGGCCATTCCCTGCGAATGGCCTTTTTTTAAACGTCTTTATGCGCGCATGACATATTAGTTTTCATATCATTCAGCAATTAATGCCCCTCATATACATCGTAATGCATATAATGACTTATTCTATGCAAAACAGCCAATTCTGGGCGATATTCTGTATGCATATATGCAAACAAATTGCATATAACACGGTAAATCCTTGTCTATAAGCGATAGATTTGCAGGAATAGATAGGCGCTGCAATATAAATCTTCAAAAAAGATATACAAAAAAGCGCGTTTTTATCCAAACCCTACGTGTGACAGGGTTTTGAAATGCATAAAAGAAGCCAAGAATGCAACTAAGTGTGTCACCCCAGGCCAGAGGCTTAAAAAAAGTCCTTGCGCTTTCCAATTTTGGGTGTCATTATGCAGGTGTCGGCTTTGGGAAGACCGACAAGAGAGAGGAAAAAGGAGGCTCGTATGAATGGTATTCATGTAACGAGCGAAATCGGTAAGCTGAAGAAGGTGTGCTTGCATCGCCCCGGCGACGAGTTGCTCAATCTTCCGCCCGATGAGCTTGAGCGTCTGCTCTTTGACGACGTTCCGTACCTGGAAGTCGCCCAGCAAGAGCATGACCGCTTTGCTGAGATTCTTCGCGAGCAGGGCGTCGAGGTTCTGTATCTCGAGAAGCTCGTCGCAGAAGCTTTCGCAGCGAACCCCGGTGCTCGTGACGAGTTCCTCGACCAGTACTTGGCCGAGGCTGGCATTCATGGCCAGAAGATGCCCGCGATCGTTCGCGAGTATCTGAACACCTTCACGGACGACCTGGAATTCGTGAAGAAGACGATGGCTGGCGTTGCCAAGAGCGAAATCGACATGCCGCTCGCATCGTCCGCCACCCTTGACGATCTGGTCAGCGATCACAGCGATAAGCAGAGCGACCTGATCATCGACCCCATGCCGAACCTGTACTTCACCCGCGACCCGTTCGCGTGCGTGGGCAACGGCGTGAACTTGAACCGCATGTACTCCGTCACCCGTAATCGTGAGACGCTCTACGGCAAGTACATCTTCAAGTACCATCCCGATTACAAGGGCACCCCGTTGTGGTTCCGCCGCGACGCTCCGTTCCACACCGAGGGCGGCGACGTGCTCAACCTCACTCGCACCGCTCTGGCTGTTGGCATCTCCCAGCGTACCCAGGCTGCGGCTATCGACCTCATGGCCCAGAACATCTTCTGGAAGACCGAGGGCTGCGAGATTGAGAAGATTTTCGCGTTCGACATTCCGGCGAGCCGTGCATTCATGCACCTCGACACGGTCTTCACGCAGATCGACGTTGACAAGTTCACCATTCACCCGGCCATCATGGGCACCCTGCGTGTCTACGAGATGACCAAGGGCGCAACCGAGGGCGAAGTCGACATCAAGGAGCATACTGACTCCCTTGAGAAGATTCTCGAGTACGCCACCGGCGTCGACGGCATCAAGCTTATCCCCTGCGGCGGCGGCGATCCCATTGCGGCAGCCCGCGAGCAGTGGAACGATGGTTCGAACACCCTGTGCGTCGAGCCTGGCACCATTTGCGTGTATCAGCGCAACAACGTCACCAACGAGGTGCTCTACAAGGAAGGTCTCAACCTGCTGGTTGTTCCTTCGGCAGAGCTGTCCCGTGGTCGTGGCGGCCCGCGTTGCATGAGCATGCCGTTCCAGCGCGAAGATCTCTAGTTTCTAGCGCGCATCAAACTCTGTCATTAAGCGGCTTAGCTGCTTAAGAGCAGGCCCTGCGATACGAGTGTCGCAGGGCCTGCATGAGGCTCAAGGAAGGGATTTCTCCCTTCAACCCAAGAAAGGAATCAAAATGGGTGTTAATCTTTCTGGTCGTCCGTTCCTCCGTCTGCTCGACTTCTCCACCGAGGAGATCGAATACCTGCTGAAGCTCTCCAAGAACTTCAAAGATATGAAGCGCGCGGGCGTTCCGCATCGTTACCTCGAGGGCAAGAACATCGTTCTGCTCTTCCAGAAGACCTCCACCCGTACTCGTTGCGCTTTCGAAACTGGCGCAATGGATTTGGGCATGGGCGTCACCTATCTTGATCCCAACAGCTCTCAGATGGGCAAGAAGGAGTCCATTGAGGACACCGCTCGCGTTCTCGGCCGCATGTATGACGGCATCGAGTTCCGCGGCTTTGCCCAGACTGACGTTGAAGATTTGGCCGCCAACGCTGGCGTGCCCGTATGGAACGGCCTGACCACTGAGTGGCATCCCACCCAGATGCTCGCCGATATCCTCACCGTTCAGGAGAACTTCAACTACGACATCAAGGGCCGCACCCTCGTCTTCATGGGCGACTGCAAGAACAACGTTGCTCGCTCCCTGATGGTCGTGTGCTCCAAGCTCGGCATGAACTTCGTGGCTTGTGGCCCGAAGCACTGCATGCCTGGCGACGACGTGGTCGAGGCTTGCAAGCCGATCGCTGCTGAGAATGGTTGCACCATCCTCCTCACCGACGATCCCAAGGAAGCCTGCACCAACGCCGACGTTATCTACACCGACGTTTGGGTCTCCATGGGCGAGCCCGACGAGGTTTGGGCTGAGCGCATCAAGGAGCTCGAGCCTTATCGCGTGACCTCCGAGCTCATGGCTCTCGCCAAGCCGGAAGCCATCTTCCTGCACTGCCTGCCTGCTTTCCACGACACCAACACCACGATTGGTGCTCAGAAGGCCGAGCAGTTCGGCATCACCGAGATGGAAGTTACCGACGAGGTCTTCGAGTCGAAGCAGTCCAAGGTCTTCGACGAGGCTGAGAACCGTATGCACACCATCAAGGCTGTCATGTACGCCACCCTGAAGTAGTAGCAGGAGATTCGCAATGCCTTACATTAAGTCAGATGGAAAGCGTATTGTCATCGCGCTGGGCGGCAATGCCCTGGGCAATACGCCCCAAGAGCAGCTTGAGCTCGTAAAGCACACTGCAGCCTGCATCGTTGACATGGTTGCTGAAGGCAACAACGTCATCGTCACCCACGGCAACGGTCCTCAGGTCGGCATGATTAACAACGCGTTTGCTTTCGCATCTCAGCATGACGAAAAAACGCCTGAAATGCCCTTCCCCGAGGCTGGCGCCATGAGCCAGGGCTACATTGGCTACCAGCTCTCGCAGGCTATTTTGAACGAGCTTCGTCGTCGCGGCATCATGCGTTCCACCGCTAACGTGGTTACGCAGACCGTTGTGTATCCCGACGATCCGGCTTTCCAGAATCCCACCAAGCCTGTTGGCGCCTTCCTGACCGAGGAGGAGGCCAAGGCTAAGGCTGCCGAGACCGGCTACACCTTCAAGGAAGATGCCGGCCGTGGTTGGCGTCAGGTGGTTGCTTCTCCGAAGCCCCGCCGCATCGTTGAGAGCGACGCAATTCAGGACCTCTTCGACGACGGCTACATCGTTGTTTGCACGGGCGGCGGCGGCGTGCCGGTGTTCGAGCGCAACGATACCTACGAAGGCGTTCCTGCCGTTATCGACAAGGACCGCTCCGCTGCCATGATGGCTGCCACCTTCAAGGCCGACATGCTGGTGATTCTCACCGCTGTCGAGAAGGTTGCCATCAACTTCAACACTCCCGAGCAGGCCGATATCGACACGATGGATACCGCCAAGGCTCAGGAATACATCGAGCAGGGCCAGTTTGCGCCGGGCTCCATGTTGCCGAAGGTTGAGGCATGCCTTGAGTATGTCGGGGAATACCCGCAGGGTAAAGCCCTCATCACGTCTTTGGACAAGGCCAAAGATGCAATTAATGGCTTGACCGGTACTACCATTACCGCCTAAGCCGATCAATCCCCCTCCTCCGGGCTGGTCGCTCGGGGGAGGGAGCATTCGCGCAGGGGAAACCGAAAGGGTTGCGCGGGTGCTCTCCCAGGAAAGGGGACTCCCATGGCTGAGAAGACTAAGAAAAAAAAGGACCCCATTAGCTCCTTTAGTATTTTGCTCATCCTTTTGGTCGTTCTGGCCGTTATTTCGTGGATTGCCGCGGCAGCCACGGGCGGTACTGTTACGGCTGCATCTCTGTCAAACATTTTGACATCTCCGATTTATGGCTTCACTGGCGCTCCTACCGATATTGTTGAAGGTGCTGCGAACCCCGACACCTTCCCGGGCGGCGCACTTGAGGTCTGCTTCTTCGTTATGATTCTGGGCGGCTTCTTGGGCGTTATGACCAAGACGGGCGCTCTCGACAACGGCATTGCCGTGCTCGTGAAGAAGCTCAAGGGCAATGAGCTCGTTCTCATTCCCATTCTTATGATTCTGTTCTCCATTGGTGGTACCACCTACGGCATGTGCGAAGAAACCGTGCCGTTCTACGTTCTGCTTGCAGCAACCATGTATGCTGCCGGCTTCGATGCGATGGTTGGCTCGGCAGTTGTTCTGTTGGGTGCTGGCTGCGGTGTTTTGGGCTCTACGGTTAACCCGTTCGCCGTTGGCGCTGCGGTATCTTCGCTCGTTGACGCTGGCATTCAGGTGAACCAGGGCATCATCATCGCTTTGGGCGCCATCCTCTGGATTGCTACCACGGCTGTGTCCATCATCTACGTCATGAAATATGCCGCCAAGGTAAAGAAGGACAGGGGTTCGACGATCCTGTCTCTGCAGGAGCAGGAAGCTGAGAAAGAGAACTTCGGCAAGGACAACGCTCTCGAAGACGTCAAGCTTACCGGTCGTCAGAAGGGTGCCCTGATCGTGTTCGCCATCGCATTTATCGTGATGGTCATCAGCTTCATTCCTTGGGAAGACTTCGGTGTTGAAATCTTCCTCGGTTGGTCTGCCGTTATCACCGGCCTTCCGCTTGGTGAATGGTACTTCGTTGAGGCTGCGTGCTGGTTCTTCATCCTGGCCCTCATTATCGCCGTGGTTGGCGGTCTTACCGAGGCTGAAACGGTGAAGGCGTTTATCGACGGCACCGCAGACATGATGAGCGTTGTTATGATCATCGCTCTCGCTCGTGGTATCTCCATCCTGATGGCTGAAACCGGTATGTCTGACTGGATTCTGTTGAATGCTTCCAACGCTTTGCAGGGTGTCTCCGCGTTCATCTTCGCGCCGGCATCGTGGCTGCTCTACGTTGTGCTTTCGTTCTTGATTCCGTCGAGCTCCGGCATGGCAACCGTGTCCATGCCCATCATGGGCCCCTTGGCTGCGAACCTCGGTTTCTCGGTCGAGACCATGGTCATGATCTTCAGCTCCGCAAATGGCTTCGTGAACCTGTTCACTCCTACCTGCGGCGCGATTATGGGTGGCTTGGCAGTTGCTCATGTGCAGTATGGCACGTGGCTTAAGTGGGTAGGAAAACTGCTCGCGATATTGGCGGTCATCTGCTTGGTGATTGTCACAGTCGCAATGTGCATACTCTAGCGAGGTTTCTCCGGCTCTTTGCCTGGCGATAACCAAGGATACGATTCCTCCACGCGGGGTTGAGCCTCCGTCGTGTGGTGGAAAAAAGGAACGGTCCCGTAAGGGGCCGTTCCTTTTGTTTTGTTTTGCTTGAAGAAACGACAGTATTTGTCCCTTCTTGTTATATCTGTTATAGTACAGGTATAACAAGAAGGGACATTGATATGTACATTGTTGTTAACGACATGGTTGATGAGCCGCTGTATATGCAGATCCGCTCGCAAATAATTGCCGGCATCGCACGAGGCGACCTAACGGCGGGCGATGCATTGCCAAGCGTGCGACGCTTGGCAAGCGATTTGGGTATTAACCTGCACACGGTCAATAAGGCATATGCCGTGTTGCGCGACGAAGGCTACATCGTGGTTAGGGGTCGTGCAGGCGCTTTCATAGCGGGGGCACAGGGCGCGAACTCGTCGAATGAAGCTGCGGATGGCCAAATGGACGATGTGTTGCGCGACTTGGCCACGGCCTGGCGCGCCCGGGGCGGCACGCTCGATGGATTTCTCGAACGTGCTGCGGCTCAAGCGAAATGCGCGTATGGGGCAAAAAGCGCCGGGGCAAAAGACGTCGGGGCGAAAACTCATTTTTCTTGTGGCGATTAGGGGGCAGCAATGACTACGACGACAATTATTATGTGTTTGGTATGCATGACGATTCCTCTTTGCGGAATACTGGCTGCCATAATCCCCTATCTTCAACGTCGCACTGAGGTGTTTGCGGTAACGGTTCCCTCTGTCGCTCAGGATGACGCGTATGTAAAGGGCCTCAAACGGAAATATGCCGTCATAATGCTTACGGTTACGGTGGTGCTAACACTCGCATGTGCAATGGCGGCGTATGCTCAGCGCCCTTTGGTCCTCTTCGTTTTGCTTATTGGCGGTACCTTCGCGCTCATGTTTGCGTCGTATGGCCTCATGCTTTTCTACCGTCGCCGCATGGTTTCGTATAAGAAAGAGCGCGGCTGGGTTGCGCAATCGCAGCAATCTGTCGCTTCCATTGGGGCAGAGCTTGAAGGCTTTCCGCGGGGGCTGTCGCTGAAATGGAATCTGCTCTATATTCCCGTGATTGCCACTACGGTGGCAATTGCCGCTGTCGGGTATTCCTCCATGCCCGAATTAGTGCCAATGCATATAGGCTTTGATGGAGCGGTTGACGGGTGGGCTCAAAAAAGCGTGGGCGTCGTGCTGTTTCCTGTGCTGCTTGAGGCGTTTCTTGCCATTATTTTGACGTTTTGCCATTGGCAGATGTTTGTATCGAAGGCCTGGAAAGAGCCCGGTGCGCCCGCTTCTTCTGCTTGGGCTTACGGCATGTTCGTTCGGGCGAATTCATTTGTGCTGGTAGGCGGCGGAGTGCTGTTGACTATGGTCATGGGAATTGCCTTTGAGCTGTATATCGTAGGCGTTATCGGAATCGGCGCTGCGGTAATCGCGACGCTTGTCGCGTGCGTCCCGATGGTGGTTGCATCTATTGCGGTAAGCGTGGTGTATGGCCAATGCGGATCGCGTGTATTCCTTAGAATGCAAACGAGCGATGCCATGCTTGTCGACGATGACGATCATTGGAAGTTGGGCATTTTTTACTGGGCGCCCGAAGATGCGAGCCTGTTCGTGCCCGAGCGATTCGGCGTGGGCTGGACCATTAATTGTGCTCGCCCTGCAGCATGGGCGATTTTTGGCGGAGTCGTTGTGCTTACCGCCGTCTTTGTCGCATCGTCGTTTTTGATGGTGGGTTAGGCGTTTCGCTGTGAAGTGCTCCACCGCAAGGACCCTTCCCGTTCTGACTCGATGAGTGGGATGAGGCATGCGTTTCCTCGAGACACGTTTTAATCCTATAAGCCGACTTTTAAGGCTTATGCAATGGGCGCCGGATTCGATCTGACGCCCATTTTTCATTCAAAGGAATGCGCTAGGGTAAACCACCCGATATGTGGGTGGTTTCGATTAAAACGTTAGTCTGGCGCGAGCGGAGCCACGCCAAGAAACCGCCCGCTATGCGGATGGTTTCGATATGGGGTGTTGCTGCTAGGGGCGCGAGATGGTCTTTTCCATCCAAATGTGCGGCTGGCCTTCGTCTTCGTAATCGACTTCGCCGAAGCGCGTGTATCCCATGAGGCCATACCAACTCTCGAGTCGAGCTTGGGCATGCAGGCACATTTCGGTCGCCCCCGCTTCGCTGGCGGCGCGTTCGCATTCTTCGACGAGCATGCGCCCAAAACCGCCTTCGCGCTTCTCTGGGAGCACCGCTACGCGGCCGACAGCCCAGCGCGTTGATCCTGCGGGTTCGGGGAAGGTGCGAGCGCAGCCCGCAGGCTCGCCGTCTTTGTAAAGCACGATGTGAATGCAGGTGTCATCGATGTCGTCAAATTCATCGGTGTAGCCCTGTTCCTCCATAAATACGCGACGGCGAATTTCGAATGCGTCTTCTTTAACTTCTTGTCCGCGCTTTAGTTCGACATTTGGCATGGCTTGCCTCCTTCGGTGTGAGCTTGGGGCAATGATAACGAAAAACGGAAGAAGAAAAGCAGTGCTTGTGCGCGGCGTGGTGCGATTTGTAGTGCAAATTGTGGTGCATGGCGACGCGAGCGAATGCGTTGAAGTTGAATTGATATTGCAGTTTGAATAAAGGGGAAAAAGAAAATGGCTGCTCAAACGAGCAGCCATTGTGCGTTCAAATGGTGGGCGGTGAGGGATTTGAACCCCCGACCCGATGCTTGTAAGGCACCTGCGCTCCCGCTGCGCCAACCGCCCGCGAAAATTAATTCTGCCATAACGAGCGTTTTTTGTCATTGGAAAAAGGGAAATGAGTCGAATTGTGCAGGAATGTACACGACTTAGGAAAAAGGTAAAAAGGTTGTTTGAGCGCTCTAAGCTGCGCCGCCTTGCGTGGAGTAGTTGCGCGATTGAGGCAAGGGGCGGTTTTGCGTCGGTTTCGCGAAGCTGGGCATACGCGAAACCGATGAATTTGACGCCTGTTTATGCCGAAATTGCGTGCGAAATACAGGGAAAGTGAGGGATGCGCACGGCAAAACGCAGCGAAAACAAAGGGGAAATCGCATGTAAAGCGCATGCGCGCGGGCAAGGTTTGGGCAAGGCTTCGCTGCCATGATGTCGCAAGGCCGCATAAGCGGAAGACGAATCAAAAGGGGGAGCCAATGAGAAAAGGGCGAAGCCTTGTTGTTGGCGTGGTGTGTGGAGTTGTTTGCGTGGTGAGCATGATGCTTTATGCGCATGAAATCGAACTGAATGTCGAGCAAGAACGCGCCGAGGTGCTTGCTCGTTACGGCTCTACGCAGGTGGAGGCCTATGTTGCCACGTGCGATATCGCTGAAGGATCGAAAGTCGATTCGACCAATGTGGAGCGGAGGCTCATGCCGGGCGAATTATTGCCCGAAGGAGCCGTCACCGACCTATCGCAGATCAAGGCTCAACCAGCTCAGACGCGAATCTATTCAGGCGAGGTTTTGCTTACGCAGCGATTTGAGCAGGCAGATGGTTCGGTGTTGCAGGTGCCCGATGGCCTCTGCGCAGTGAGCGTACCCGCGAAAGCGGTTTCTGCGGTCGGCGGATCGGTACGGGCGGGCGACAAGGTGAATGTGTATTCCACTTCGGCGAAGTCGACCGATCTGCTTGTGGCCAATGTCGAGGTGCTTGCAACGAGCGCATCAACGGGCGCGAAAAAAGACGAAACGAGCGATGTTTCGTGGATAACGCTTGCGGCAAAGCCATCTGAGGTGAACGAGCTTATCGCGGCGGCGGGTGTGAGCGACCTGTATTTCACATTGCCTTCAGAGAAATTCGTGGCAAGCGATATGCGTTCGAGCGCGAAGGCTCAGAGTGGCGAGATGGCTGCTGACTCAGAAAACGCGGTCGAAGGCAACGAAGACGGAAGCGAAACAAGCGCCTCGAAAAAGATGGGTGCTTTAAGCGAATCATCCCTTTCGACGGAAAGCTCGACAGGGGAGGCGAATGGCGAAGAGGCATCGGGAGTCGAAGGGTCCTCTAAAACTCGGGTCGATGGAAAGAAAGAAGCGTGATTTCCGTGGCAAAACGTGTGGTGCTGTGTGCCGATGAAGAATCGCTGCGAAACCCCCAGCTGCTTGGTTTGGAAGAATCGAATCTGCAGGCGGTTTCTTGGATTGAATGCTGTGCGACCGCGGAGGAATGCCGTCGTGCGGCGCGGCGAGACGGTATCGAGGAGGCGTGGGTCGTTTCCTGTGACGACATGGAACCGCTCAATGTTGCGGCGGCGCTGAAATACGACGATCCATGCAAAAAGGTGTATTTGGCTTGCGCGGTGAACAATGGGTCGCTTGCAAGTAGGGCATCTCTTGCGAAGGTTGATGGCGTGCTTTCCCAAGCGTGCTTCGTCGATCGTTTTGTGATTGCAAAAAGCCTTTGGGACGAGCGAGGCCAGAAGGTCAATCACGAGGAAGAGGGCTCATCGTTCGATTGTGGCGACGGGTGCGGAAAAGAGCCAGGTGCGCAAGCCGCCAACGACATAACGGTTCGCGTCGAAGCGGATGAATGCGAATCGCAGACATTTTTAGGTTTGGATGAGTCGGCGCAATCGCGCAAAGAAAGGCGTCGCGTTTCCAAGGAGGGGGCCGGAACGGTTGTGGCGGTTGTCGGAGCGAGCGGGGGATGCGGAAAGAGCACCATCGCTTCATTGCTGGCTTCATTGTGCGCAAGGGCGGGGCTCGTGACGCTTGCGATTGATGCTGATTTGCAGTTTGGCGACATGCATCGTATGTTGGGCGTGCACGAGCCGGTTCGGATGGATGAGGTCGTTGCGAACCCGTCGCTCATGACGCGTTTGAACGAAGACGCGAAATCAACGGGGAAGCCATCCCTCATCGCGGCGCCCGCGCGTTTGGAATCTTCCGAAGAAATAGCTGGTGAGCTGCCTGATATCATCGATGCCGCACGGGGCGATTACGACGTTGTCGTGGCGTGCGCTGGTGCATTTTGGAGCGAAATCCATGCACGTCTTATCGAATCAGCCGATTCAGTTGTCTTCCTCATGGACGCTCGTCCCACATCGCTCGAAGCCACGGTACATGCCGTTGAGCTGTGCGCACGCATGGGGCTTGCGACGAGCGGTTTCGTTTACGCGGTTAATAAGCACGAGCGTGAGAGCCTGCTTTCTGCCGTTGACGCATCGTGCGCCCTGAAGGGTTCAACGGCGATTGAACTTTCGAACGGTCGACGCGACGTGGAAGAGCTTTTGGGTGCGGGCTTCGTGCAAGAATTCATCGAATCGAAAAATCCGCTTACAGACGAGACCGTAGCGCTTCTTGAGAGAATTCTTTCAGATGAGCAGGTAAAACGCGTATCTCAATCCCTTTCGTCAAAAAGTAGGCGTGGGCGCCTTTTCGGCAGAAAGGCAAAGCGATGACGCTCTCTTCGCGCGTTCGTCTTGCCGAGGCGGAAGGAACCGCGATTCGGGCGCGTGATGACGGATGGATGCTCGACGAATTGAAGGAAGATGTTGGCCGCATAATTCCGGGAGATGTGCTCGCGCGGCTTGCGGATGAGAATCCTCGCCGTGCGCGCAGCGAATTGCAAAGCGCGTGTAAGCAGGCATTTGCTTCGCCGCGATGGGCGGGCAGGTCGAATGAATTGAAAGCGCGGCTTTCTCGCGATTTGGAAGATATCGTATTCGGCATGGGCCCATTGCAGTCGCTCGTTGAAGATCCGACTATTACCGAGGTCATGGTGAACGGAACGTCGTCGTTGTTCATCGAGCGGTCGGGCCTGTTGGAGCGCGAGACGGCGGTATTCACTGATGAAGCGCAGGTTCGCGCGCTTATCGATCGCATTTTGGCTCCGCTTGGTCGTCGCGTTGATGAAAGTTCCCCCATGGTCGATGCGCGCTTGCCTGGCGGACATCGCGTGAACGTCGTGATTCCTCCTATAGCCCTTGATGGGCCGACTATCACCATTCGTAAGTTCGCCAATACAACGATGACGCTTGGTGATATGCAGCGTGCGGGCTCGCTTGACGGCCGGGTTTCGCGACTTCTTGCTTGGGCTGTTCGAACGCGTAAAAACATCGCGGTGCTTGGCGGTACGGGGTCGGGCAAAACTACGCTGCTCAATGCTCTTTCGTGCGAGATTCCAGCAACCGAACGCATTGTGACCATCGAAGATTCAGCGGAATTGCGTTTTACGGAGCATCCGCATGTGGTGCGTATGGAAGCGCGCAAAACCAACGCCGAAGGCGTAGGCGAGGTCACGATTCGTGATTTGGTGCGTAACGCATTGCGTATGCGTCCCGACCGAATAATCGTTGGCGAGTGCCGTGGCGCTGAAACGCTGGAAATGCTCCAGGCCATGAATACCGGTCACGACGGGTCGCTCACCACGCTGCATGCCAATTCGCCTGAGGACATGATTATCCGTCTAGTCACCATGGTGCGCTATGGCTTCGATTTGCCTGTCGAGGTGATCGAGGAAAACATTGCATCGGCGATTGACGTCGCGGTGCAAACGTCGCGTTCGCGCGATGGCAGGCGTTTCGTAAGCGCGATTGCCGAAATGCATCGTGGTGAAAATTCGGCGTGCGTGGCCGACCCTGTGTTTACTCGGCGATCCCTTGAAAGCGAGGGAGTGTGGGCGAGGGCGCCCTCGTGGCTCGACGATGCGATAGATATGGGGCTTATTGAGAGCGGGGAGGTGGCGTTGTGGAAGCGGGCGTGTTCGCTTTCGTAGCGTTTGTTGCGGCGTTTGGATGCGCGTTTGTCGTGGGCAGGTCGGTATTTCTTGGCCTCGAGCGCGCTATGGCTGCGACTCGCGGGGTCGCTTATGTCTCGCAGAAGGCTTGCGTGCGGGGCGCGGTGAATGACCGAGGTGCCGGACGCTTCGCGGCTTCGCGCGCCCGCGTTCGCGATGCGGTTTGTCGAATGTCGCTGTATTACATGAGAAATGGCGTTGCGTCGTTTCTTCCCCTTGGCAGGAGAATTGTCTCGACGCCCGCTGGGCAATCGTTTCGCGATGCCGCGAGGCTGGCGACGCGAAAAGGAGTCGACACAACGCCCGAAGGGCTTGCCTCTCTTTTTGTCGCTTTGGCGCTCATTTTCGTGGCCTTGCTGCTTGCGGTGTTTCGGTCGCTTGTGGTGGCGCTTTGTGCGCTGGTTCTTTTTGTCGTTGTGCTGCGGGTTTTGTTGACTCGCGCTATTGAAAAGGAACGCGCCCAATTGCGCGAACAAGTTCCCGATGCGTTGCGATGCATGGAGGCGTGCATGCATGCGGGTTTGTCGCTTCCGCAAACGTTTTCCGAGGTAGCTCAGCAAATCGACCAGCCAGCGCGTGGTCTTTTCGCCCGCGTGTCGCGCGATTTGGACCTGGGCTATTCGATGAACGAGGCCCTCGAACATTTTAAGCAAGTTGCCGAGTTGCCGGAACTTTCTTTCGTTGCTATGGCGCTTGATGTGCAGTACGCATGCGGCGGCAGCGCCACTCCAGTTTTGCGTTCGGCGGAAGAGTCGATTTCTCGAGATTTGGATTTACGTCGTTCCTTGCGGGTGCAAACGGCGCAAGCGAAGCTTTCGGCCCAGATTGTAAGCGTTATGCCATTCGCGCTCGTATTTGTTATTTCCGCGGTTGATCCGGCGTTTTTGCACCCGTTTTTCTCGAGCGCGCAGGGAGTTGTTCTGCTTTTGCTGGCGATTGCGATGCTTGGGGGCGGCGTGCTTTTGGTCCGGCGAATGCTCGCGGTTGAAATCTAGAGCGAGCTTGGCTGTTGTTCGGTGGATTGGTTGGGGTGTGCCATGGAAGCGATTTTAGTCGTCGCGGTTGGTCTGTTCGCCGTGATTGCATTCGCGAATTTGTTTTCCTGGGGAGTCGATTGTCGACGTGAGATTCGCCGCAGGAAGCGTGCAAGAAGCGCTTCTGGCGTTTTGCCTTGGGAAAGCGAGGGGCGACGTGTGCTGTCGCATCGCCAAAAGGAGGCATACGAGCTGGCGCTTGAGCGACACGTCCCAGAGATGATCGATGCGCTTGCTCTCGGCATGCGCGCTGGAATGTCGTTCGAGCGGGCTTTTCGATCGTATTGCTTTCGATTTGATGATGAACTGGCTCTTTTGTGTCGACAAGCGTGCTTGAAGTGGGAAAGCGGCTTGGTTTCTCGTGACGATGCGCTGCTCGAGCTTGGGATGCGCAGCGGTGTGGCGTCGCTCGAGCGATTCGCGAGCAACGTGGTTCGTTGCTTGCGCTTCGGGAGTCCGATGAATCGCATGCTCGAGGCGTTGGCGAGTGAAGCGCGCGGGTGTTACCGGGCGAAGATGGAAGAGAAAGTGGCCAAAGCTCCCGTAAAGATGCTTGTGCCAACCGCGGTGCTCATATTGCCAGCCATGTTGATCGTCGTAATGGCCCCGGTGTTTTTGGGGTTTGTGCAATGAAAAGGGGGAGTTATGGAATCGAGAATTGCGAAGAATGTAAACGCGCGTTGCGGTGCTGCGCTGCGACGCGTGGAGGAGATACGGGAGCGTCTGGGCGGTTGTGTGCGTCGTCGCATGGCGCAGGCGCATATGCGCCTCATGAACGAAAAAGGGCAAGGCACCACGGAATATGCGATTTTGGTCGGAGTGCTTGTCGTGATAGCGATTGTGGCAATCACGATGTTTCGCCCAAAAATCGAGGAGCTGTGGAATGCGATCGCCAACGGCATAAACGGGCTTTAGCGAGTGACCGAAATAGGTTGCCCAGCGCGGAAAATGGCCAGTCAACCGTTGAATATGCTCTGGTAGTTACAGCTTTTATCGCAGTTGCGATAGGGTTTTCCGCTTTCATCCATGCGATAGATTCCGGGGCTTTTGCCGACATTGTGCTGCAGCCTATGACCCATCGTCTTGCGAAAGGGGTCCTTGATGTGCTGGCGTTTTGAGGCTTCCGCATGTTTTCGCGGCACGCGTGGGCAGGCGACGGTTGAGGCGGCGCTGCTCATTCCCGCGTTGCTTTTGGGCCTGGTTATTGCAGCGCAGCCTGGCATCGTGTTGTTCGATCGCGTAGTAATGGAGGTGGCTGCGGCCGAGGGTTGCCGGGTTCTCGAGACGGCTTCGGCCGCGGATGAAAGCGAGGTTGTTGAATACGTGCAGCGTCGACTCGGCGCGGTGCCCGCTGTTTCCGCTTTTCATGAGGGCTTGTGGGATGTCGAGGTACAGGGTGCGGGGCAGAGCGGCCAATGCGTTTCGGTGCGCATTTCCCATGGGTACAGGCCCTTGCCGCTCGTGGGGCAAGGGATGGGCCTTTTGGGCCTTGTGGACGGCAACGGCCTCGTTCGTCAAGAGGTTTTTCGCGAGATGAGCATTCATGACGAGTGGGCGCTGGAATCGGAATTTGGCCTTTCGTACGAATCGTGGATTGACCGATGGGAGGAAAAAGCGTGATGCGTGCTGGAAAATCCAAGTCAGATTCTCGTTGCGACTCGCGCGTCGTTGCCGACTTGTTTCGCGACGAAAGCGGCTTTACCACTCTTGGCGCTGCCCTGGCCATACTGCTCTCGTGCTCGCTGCTCTTTTTCGGGCTCTGGACGTCGCGATCACTTTCACGCGCGGCGGGCGTGCAGGCAGTGGCCGATTCTTGTGCGCTCGCCGCGGAAAACGAAGTATCTGAATTTGTGCTGGCGGTACGCGCGGCCGACGCCACGTTGCTCACTCTATCGCTTACGGGAATTTCCCTTCTAGGGGTTGGTACGGTGTGCTGTTGCGTTCCTGGCGCGCAGGCGGCAGGGTTGAAATTCCTTGATGCCGGGCGGGCGGTTTTGGATAAGCGTGAAGATGTGGCTCGCGCAGAAGAAGCCGCACTTAACGCAGCTCAGAAGGGCTTGGTGGTCGCGGCGCAGGCACAAGCCCAAATGATTGCTTCTGAAAATGCCGAGACTATCGGGTTTGATGCGATTGCCTATGTGGAACTCGTGCCGTTCGACGCGCCCGATATATCGTGCGGCGCAGGGCGTTCTGCGGCGCATGCCGCCCAGGTCGCGCTTGATGAAAGCGCATCCATTTCCGAAGGCGCTCAGGCGGCCGAAGAGGCGGCCGTACAGGCAAATGACGCCTTGCGCGAAGGGTGGCTTGCCGATTGCGGGGCATACCCCGAGCCGTGCATGCGCGAGCGCGCCGAGTCGCTTGCGGGTATGGGCCTTGCTGAAAACCCCATGGCGAGCAGCGTGAACACCTGGTCGTATTCCATGGCGATTAAAAGGGCCCAAACGTATTACCGCCTGCGTGCGGAATTCGAGGCGCCTGGGAATTCCAGCGTAGAGGAACGCGCGCGAAGTGCTCTGCGAATTCGTTTTTACGAATACGCCCAAAAAGAGGTAGACGCGGCTTATGAAGTCGAAATGCCTGATGGCGCGATCAAAGTAAGCATTCCTATTTTGCCGCGCAATACCAACGAGATGAAAGCGACCGATTTATACACCGATTCGGTCTATCCCGTTTCTGGTGGCGCTTTGCACGCTTGGGAGGGATGTCCGGCGGTGGCGGAAATCGAAGGGCTCGGCTCGATTTCCGCGCTCGATTCGGGGGCGTATTCCACATGCGAGACATGTGGCTTCGATGCGGCGTCTATGGGGTCGGTTGCTGCAGCGTCGACTTCTGTCGAAAACGGTTTTGAGCACCATTTCAGAAAAGTCGCTGAATCGGCACGTGATTACGAGCGTGCGAAAAATGAAGCCGTGCGGGCGTCGGGCGAGGTTCGCGGTTCTGTGGGCGAAGTGCTCGATGCTATCGACGAGGCGATAAGGGAAGCTGCGGGCAACAGGGTGGAGGCGTATCCGCCAGGAAGATATGGTGCGCTTGCGGCGCTGGCGGGCGACTTGGGGAGTGAACAGGGCGGTTCGTTTTTTGCGGGGCCTGATCTGGGGCAGTTTGCGGCAATATCTGCCTCCATTCTTATCGAAGATGAAAACGAAGATGTGCTCGCTCATCTCCTCGATGGCGTGTCGGAAGACATAGGTCCGCCGCTTTCTGACGGGGGCGAAGTCGTGCTTGCACTGTGGTCTGGTTTGCTTTCGGCATATGGCAAGGGTGCCGAAGGCATGTGCGATTGCGTATCTGGCGTGCTTGGTTCGCTTCCTTTGGTGAGCGCTGCTGGTTTGGGCGACTGGGCATCAGGCCAGCTGATGGAGCTTCTTAATGCTGCGGGCCTTGAACCCGCGAATACGGCTGCTGCAAAAAGCGTGACGTCGAATACGTTGCCCGTTGCCGAGCGCGGGACGGGACCTGTCGCCGAAGCGATATGCGCGCTGAAAGGGGGCGGCTCATGAAGCGGACGGTCGCAAGCGGTGGTTCTTGTTCCTCGGGTGGGCGTGGTTGGCGTAGGTACTTGAACCCTTGGCGGGAAATATCGGGTTCGTGCTTGCGGGACATGCACATAGGAAGGCGTCGTTCGAGCGGGCAAATGACGGTCGAGTTCGCGGTTGTGTTCCCGGTTTTGCTCATGGTGGGGTTTATCTCGGTGAACGCGTTCGTTTTTCTTGGCGATTGCGCCGCATTCGACATTGTGGCGAGGGATGCCATTCGGCTTCAGGCCGACGATGGCCAACACGAAGCGCAGGGCTGCGTGGAAATATGCGCGCGAATAGAGAAAGGGCTTTCCATGGAACACGAAGCCGTAAGCGTGACCAGCGAAAGAACGGCGGCGGGCCATGCTCGCTATGTCGCAAGAACAGCGTTCTCCCCACCTTTCCTCAAAGGCGCGCAGGTGTTTGGTGTCGCGGTTCCGCCGCTTGAGCACGAAGTGGTGTTTGTGGTGAGCCCCTACCGAGCGGGGGTGATCGCGTGAAAGCGGCAATCCTCTCGTCGTTTTCCAAGCGCTTTCGCGGGCTTTTGCCTGGGTCGCCTGCCCGCGATTCGTCGTTTGCGGTATTCGTGCCATGCCGCGACATTCACACTTTCGGTATGGACGCCCCCATAGACGTGGCGTTTGCCGACCATATGGGCAGAGTGCTCGTGTCGAGGCGTGCGGTAGGTCCGCGCGAGCGCGTGCGTTGCGTTTCGGCGAAAGTGGCAATTGAGCGGCTCGCCTCGACCGAGCCGTGGTTTGAGGTGGGCGATAACGTGTTCGCCGATATAGAAAGGAAGATCTAGCATGAAGGAATGTCCCGTGTGCGGAGCGCGCTGCTTTGATGACATGGAGGTATGCTACGGGTGTTTGCATGACTTCTCGCGCGAAGATACCTCTCCAATTGGGCAAGTGGTCTCTTCCTCGTGTGACCAGGAGATTGAGGAAGCAGTAATGCCCTCGGGCGATCGACGAAGCGTGGTGCCTCGTTTTGCGGAATTGCCCACGCAGGTTTCGGGGCGCGCGCGGCAATCAGGCGGAAGCGTTGCTCGGATCGAGCAGGCACGTTCGCCGCAAAGGCAGACTCACATCGTGGTGCCATTGGAGGGAAGCGGCGAGCCGCCCGTGATTTCTCAGGGGTTTCGATTGGTTATAAGTTTGGAGGCAGTGCCTCAAGCATGAAGGCCGCCGTGTCGTTCCACCCGTCCTCTTGTTTCGTTTTGATCGGGCCGTTTATTCCTGCCGATTGACACTGCCATGCTCATGTTTTTGATAGCCATTAGAAACTTTTATGAAAAAGATAGCCAAAGTTTTCATTTTTATTTCCTATGGGAAACTTTCGTGATATGGTGAGTCGTCGTGATTACCTAAGGCTTACTTTTGGAGGCTCAACATGGACGGAGCAGTTATGGACTTGAGCGTTGAGGGTGCTGAAACTTCGCGCGGAGTATCAGCGCAGCAATTGCCTCTTACGTTTGTGTCGGCTGGCGAAACGGTCAAAGTCATTAAGGTTCGTGGCAAAAACGACCTCACCCACCATTTGGGAAACCTCGGTTTTGTCGAGGGGGCAGAGGTCAAGGTAATCGCGGGCGTTCAGGGCGATTTGGTTGTGCAGGTAAAGGGCGCTCAGGTGGCAATAAGCCGCCAGGCTGCAAATCATATCGTCACAACCGCTGCGCGCTAGTTTTTCGGTATCGTCCGGCGCGATTTTCGCGCCGGATTTAGCTTTGGGCGAGTTGTCGCCTGTGCGGATACATATAAGGCAAAAGCTATACGACCAAGAAGGAAGGAGCAGACATGGCTGAGGATCAGGCGAAAACGCTTCGCGACGTCAAGATTGGCGACACTGCGACCGTACGACGCCTTACGGGCGAGGGCGCGTTGAAGCGTCACATTATGGACATGGGCATCACCAAGGGCGTGGAAGTGTATGTGCGCAAAGTGGCGCCGCTCGGCGACCCGATTGAGGTGACCGTTCGTGGCTACGAGCTGTCGCTGCGCAAGAGTGAGGCTGAGAGCATTCTCGTCAACTAACACTGACGGGGTCATGAGGCCCACGCGTCAGTTGGCGAGGATTAGGCGCAAAGGCGCCATTTTTTAGGAACGCGAGTTTGCGATAGCTAACAAATCGCTCGTCACCTGGGGATTCTTATGGAGTGAAATCTCAGGCTGACAGATTCGCAAACGACTGAAAGGCAGACAATGGGAATTCGCATTGCGCTTGCCGGCAACCCGAACTGCGGCAAGACGACGATGTTCAACGACCTGACAGGCGCCAACCAATATGTTGGCAACTGGCCGGGCGTTACCGTCGAGAAAAAAGAGGGTAAGTACACCAAAGACAAAGAGGTCGTTATCACCGACCTTCCGGGCATCTATTCGCTCTCGCCTTATTCGCCCGAAGAAATCGTTGCGCGCGATTACCTGCTTGATGGCGGTCCCGATGCTGTTATCAACCTGGTTGACGCGACCAACCTTGAGCGCAACCTGTACCTCACGAGTCAGATTTTGAACCTGGGCGTGCCTGTGGTTTTGGCTCTGAACATGATGGACTTGGTCGAGAAAAACGGGGACAAGATTGATGTCGACGGTCTGTCCAAGCAGCTCGGCTGCCCGGTTGTTCCTACTTCGGCGCTTCGTGGCCGCGGCATGGAAGATGTGGTGAATGCCGCCATCGAGGCCGCAAAGGCAAAAAAGGTGCCCGAATCCCAGATGAAGTTCGATGCCGTCGTTGAAGAGGCTATTGCCAAAATCGAGGACATTTTGGGCTCGAAGGTTTCTTCTTCTACCTCACGCTGGTACGCCATCAAGCTTTTCGAGGGCGAGCAGAAAACCATCGACGACCTGAAGCTTTCGGCGAGTGAGCTTAAGGCCATCGACGAGGTTCGTGACGCAATCGAGAACAAGCTCGATGACGACGCCGAATCGATTGTAACGAGCGAGCGCTATAACGCCATTTCGCACGTTATCGACAAGACGGTGAAGCGCTCCCGCACGGGCCTGACCACTTCTCAGAAAATCGACCGCGTGGTCACCAACCGTTGGCTGGGCCTGCCCATCTTCATCGTCATCATGTTCTTCGTATATTGGCTTGCGGTTACGGTGGGCACAGGCCCTGTGACCGACTGGGCTAACGACGGCATCTCTGGCGATGGCTATCTCTATACCGGCCAGGCTGCCTACGAAGAGGCCGAGGGCGAATATGAAGATGCCCAGGGCGTTGTCGAGGCGTACGTCACCAATATCTACGGTATGGACGAGGCTCGCGACGTTCCGAGCGATGAAAGCCAGGAAGTGCTTGACGCGCTTGCCGTGGCCGAACCCGAGGACGATGCCGACGAAGACGCTGTCGCTGAATACGAAGATGCTCAAGCGACGGTGAAGGACTTCGAGGAAAAGGCCGAGGCTGAAAAAGCCGTTGCCACCATCGAAGTCGAGGACGAGGACGGCGTGACCTCTGAAGAGGAAGTCGACTTCGACGCCTACAAGGAGGCCGTTGAGGTCGCCGAGCCCGATCCGGCCGATTACGGTCTGTGGATTCCTGGCCTTGGCGCGATCATCGCCGATGCTATGGAATCGGCCGACGTTGCTCCCTGGTTGCAGTCGCTCGTTAACGACGGCATCGTCGCCGGCGTTGGCGCGGTTATCGGCTTCATCCCGCAGATGATCATTCTGTTCTTGCTGCTGGGCATTCTGGAGCTGTGCGGCTATATGTCGCGCGTCGCCTTCATCATGGACCGCGTGTTCCGCAAGTTCGGCCTTTCCGGCAAGTCGTTCATTCCTATGCTTATCGCATCTGGCTGCGGTGTGCCTGCTGTTATGGCGACCAAGACCATCGAAAATGAGATGGATCGCCGCATGACCATCATGACCACCACCATGATTCCGTGTGGTGCGAAGATGCCTATTATCGCGCTCGTGTTCGGTGCGTTGGCAACGGGCAATTCCGATGATACCTGGTGGGTTGCTCCGCTCTTCTACTTCATGGGTGTTGTGGCGATTATCATCTCTGGCATCATGCTGAAGAAGACCAAGCTTTTCGCCGGCGAGGCCACGCCGTTTGTTATGGAGCTGCCTGAATATCACATGCCTACCGTGAAGAGCGTGCTGCTTTCCATGTGGGAGCGCGTGAAGGGCTACATCATCAAGGCTGGTACGATTATCTTCCTGTCCACTATCGTTATTTGGTTCCTCATGAACTTTGGCGATGCGGGCGACGGCTTCGGTTTGCTTGATGCCGATGCGCCTGACTACATGGACTACAGCCTTATGGCCGGCCTCGGCAATCTGCTCGCCTGGATTTTCGCGCCTCTTGGATTTGACAATTGGCAGGCTGCGGCAACTACGATTACCGGTTTGGTTGCTAAGGAGAATGTCGTTGCTACCGTTGGCATTATCACGCAGCTTTCCAGCTACGGCGAGTCCGACCCTGCTCTGTGGCTCGGCTTTGGCCAGATGATTGGTGGCGGCGCGGCTGCAATCTCGGCTTTCTGCGCATTCAACCTTCTGTGCGCTCCGTGCTTCGCGGCCATCGGCGCCATCAAGCGCGAGATGAACAGCCAGAAGTGGACCTGGTTCGCAATCGGCTATCAGTGCGGCTTCGCGTATGCAATTGCCCTCATGGTCAACCAGTTCGGCGCTCTGCTCACCGGCAGCGGCAATGTCCTCGGCGTGATCGTCGGCGTAGCCCTGCTCGCAGTCATCGTTTATATGCTTGTCAAGCCCTATAAGGAAGCTACCAAGCTGACCACGAAGATCAAGTAATCATTTTTTCACGGAGCAAGACCGCATGGGATATGCGGTCTTGCTTCCGGCAAACAGCGAGTAAAGGAGTGATTCTCATGCTTGCATGGATCGCACAAAATCTTGGAACGATCCTTATTTCAGCCGTTCTGCTTGTCATTGTCATCGCAATCGTGCGCTATCTGATCCGGCAGAAGAAACAGGGAAAAAGCTCCTGCGGCGCGGGCTGCGCGCACTGCGCAAATGCGGGCTGCTGCCACCATCAGCAATAACAGAGGGTCTGCATCATGTATCAAACAACGCTTAAAATCGACGGCATGATGTGCGGCATGTGCGAATCGCACATCAACGACACCATCCGCAAGGCTGCGCCCGTCAAAAAGGTCACGTCGTCACATACAAAGGGTGAGGCCGTCGTTCTGACCGACGAGCCGCTGGACATCGAGGCCGTCAAGGCCGCTGTCCACGCGACCGGCTACGAGGTCACAGACGCGTCCAGCGTGCCCTACGAAAAAAAGAAGTTCTCCCTTTTCAAGAAGTGATTCCCTTTTCCTCCTATCGTGGAAAACCGCTCTGTCCCCATGCCGGCAGAGCGGTTTTTCATAAAGCAGGCCCGCCGGGAAACCGGCGGGCCTGTCTGTTTCGTCCTAGCCAAGCAAAGCTACTGCGTTTTCATACGCGATTTCTGCCGCTTCCTCCGGCGTGAAATCCATTTGATCAAGAATTTCACAGTAACTGGCGTAAATCTCCTCAGGCCGCCGACAGATCATCCTCCGCATTCGGATAGGAATGAACGGCGACGGGAATGCGCCGCTCCTGCGCAAACGCAAAGATCGCACAATTATAGTCGGAATCGAGTGCCAGCCCGGAATTGTTCGGGTGAAGCTTGATGCCGTCCAGCGCATGATCGTCAATGGCGCGGCAGAGCGCGTCAACCGTTTCGGCCCGCGAATTCCGGACGTCGATATCCGCAAAGGCATAAAATCTGCCGGG
>OLOX01000099.1_pt1 | contig 82313 bp, 94 predicted proteins | sample 1672091 | NCBI WGS metagenome assembly OLOX01 (sample SAMEA3136644, study PRJEB25190) | human gut metagenome | reverse complement strand
AAAATCAATAAAGTTATATAATAAAATTATATGGAATTTCAGACAATAAAGGGATTATTTTTTAAATAAATTATTAAATATTATTATATTTTTTTATTAATGAAACTTTGGAGTCGAATTGCAAGTTTAATGAGGGATTATGCAATTGTAGTAAATTGTCAGACGATTTAAGCAAATTGACGAAAAAATGTAAGGGCTTGCAATTTATAAACAATTGCAATTTTTCAATTATTCACCGTAAAAAATGCAAGTAAAATTTTAGAACCTCTCCCAGTAGCCTTTTTTTAAAAATCATGCTCCTATTTTCAAATAGTAGATATAATATAATTATTATATAGAATTTATCCCCCCACCCCCCAGTTTTAGGAAATTTTTTCCGAGTATTTCAGGCAGGCGACAACAGTTGTTTACGCAGCAGACACACTACAAAATCACCCCTCCAACACTCAATAAAACCCCACACATCTCCTCCTAATCCCAAATCCCCAAATAAAAAATGCAAGAAATTATATTATAAAATTCATAATTTAAAGACGGCAAAATCTATATGAAAAATAGAATGTTTACATACTTACTATACAACCCCGTCAGAGCCATTCTAAGAGCTTGATTATAATAATATTGATAAATTACAAAGGGAAGAAAAACAAAACGCTCTAAATCTTGTATAGAGAGTGTCAGTTATATACTCATGGTTTACTAATGATATATTCACAGAAAAATATAGTGCATCAGGAATGTTAATGATATATTCACAAGATATTAATTGTTTCTCAATGATATATTAATATATTTTTAAACACTAATGAAAAATTAACGATATATTAACAAAAAATTATTGCAAATAAAAATTATATGTGCTACTATTAAAGAAAAACATATTGGAGGTAATAATATGCAATATATAGGTATGGATATTGGGAGAGGGTTTGTAAAGATATTTACAGTTATTAACAACAAACCTAAAGAATTTGTATTCAAAAGTATCGTGGGAGATGGAAGAACCGAAGATATAGATTTTGATAAATATGAAGCTCCTATCTGTATAGGATATGAAAGTAAGAAGTATTTTGTAGGAGAATTATCTGAAAAAGAAAGTTATTCCCCAATTAGAAATAATAATGATTCTAAGGTTTCAAGAACTGCCGAATTATTATTTGTTACAGGACTTCTTCAAGCAGCAGTTGAAGATAATGTTTCTATCATGCTAGGAGTCCCTAATAAGAGCTTTAGAAAGTCAGAGATGTGTAAGGTAATAAATAAATATCAAGGTAAAACATTTGAAATACAAGATGCTATAAATAATACTACTAAGAGAGTTACTGTAAATAATATAAATATATTCAGAGAAGCAGATGCTGCTCTTATGGGACTTAGATACAAAGGACTTATAGATAATGAGCATAATCATGTTGGTCTTGTTTCAGTTGGTTTTAATACTTCTGAATTTAGTTATTTTGAAAGAGGAGGCAGATTTAGAGATAGTTTATCTTCTACATTGGAATATGGAAATAAAGATGCATTAAAGATAGTTAGAGATAGACTTATGAAGAAGAATCTTTCTAAGGAAACTTTTGAAATAGACTTTGATACAGAGCCAGCTACAGAAGAAATGAAAGAATCTGCTTATGAACTTATGTCAGAGAAACTTAATCAATACATTTCTGACATCTGGAAGAATACAGATGAAATGGATATTAGAATAGCAGGAGGAACTTCTATGAGACTTAATTTTGACAATAAATATAAAATGATAGAGAATCCTCAAATGGCTACTGCTGAAGGACTTTATTACATCTGTTCAGAGCAGTTTGGAGGCGAGATAGATGGCGAAGAAGATAACGACTAGTTATTCTCTGTCTAAAGACCTATATGAAGATGTGAAAGCTTATAAAGAGGAAAATGGACTTTCTACAAACAGTCAAGCACTTGAAAGAATGTTACTAGAAAGAAAGTTCATGCTTAAGGGGGTAGTTTTAGCAGCTACTCCCCCTCAAAAGAGTAAGCCTATTACAAAAGTTACTAAACCAAAAGAAAATAAAGACAATGCTTTTAAAAAGACTATAAGTAATATATATGACAGTATGAAGGATTAGAGAGGAATTTCCTCTCTTTTCTTACTATTTTATGTTGACACATTAATATTAAAATTATATAATTAAATCATAAGAATAGATATAAAAATACTAACTAAAGAGGTGAATTGATTAAATGCTTCCAATATTTAAAAAATATATAAAATTTTTAAAAGAAAAGAATAAAGAATTAGATTTTTTAAAAGAAGGTATCTATTGGTGCGATAGAAGTATTATAAAAGCCTTTGACAAAAAGGGAAACATCATAAAAATAGCGAGATTAAAAATAGATGATGATTTAAATTTAGAAATTAAGAAATATAAAAATAAAAATATTGAACTAGAAACCTGGGAAGATACAATAAATAGAAATTTAAGTCATTTAAATGATTTAGAAAATAAATCAAAAGAAACAATTTGTAAATACTTAAATAAATATTCAAATAGAAAAATAGCTATTTTAAGCTCAGGAGGTAAAGATAGTACAATTACAACTTATTTAGTTAAAAAATGCATAGACAATCCTAGAATAATATTTAATAATACTTCATTGGATTGTACTGATACATATAGACATATTAAAAAAGAAAACAATTTAATCATAATAAATCCAAAAGAAGGGTTTTATCAATGGAGAAAAAGATTAAACTTTGTCCCTACTAGATTTGCTAGAGCTTGTTGTAATATATTCAAAGAAGGTGCAATGATAGAATATTTAGATAAAAATGATAAATATTTATTCTTTATGGGTATGAGAAATCAAGAATCTGTTAAGCGTTCTAATTACACTGATGAGTGGAAAAATGATAAATGGAAAGACAGAGAATGGAATGCGATATTACCTATTAGAGAATGGTCTGAATTAGATGTATGGTTGTATGTATTAAAGAATAATATTGATATAAACCCCAAATATAAAAAAGGTTACAGTAGAGTTGGATGTGCTATAGCTTGTCCTTATTATGCTAAATCAACTTGGATATTAGATAAATATTGGTATCCTAAAATGTACGATAGATGGCATAAAATATTAACCGAAGATTTTATAAGCAACAATAAAGACATAATAATGAATTGCACTGAAAAGGAATATCATATATGTTGGAATGGTGGGAAATTAAGAGATAAACCTACGCAAGAAGTAATTGAACAATTTGCAGAGAGAGAGAGAGTAGATGTTGATGTAGCTAAGAATTATTTTAATCATAATTGTAAAGAATGTGGGAAGAAAATAAAAAATAAAAATGTATTGGCTATGAATATGAAATTTAATGGTCGAAATATTCAAGAAATGTACTGTAAAAAACATTTAAAAGAAAAGCTAAACTTAACAGAAGATGATTGGAATAACTACATAGAACAATTTAAAAATCAAGGTTGTGAATTATTTTAATACTAACTAAAGAGGTGATAATATGGTTAAACTTATAATTGGAATATGTATAGGATTTATAATGGGAGTATGGTGGTTTGGTGCAAATAAACAAAAATAAAGATAAATTATTGATAGCAGGATTTTCTAGTAGCTTGTTTTATTCTATTGCATATCCAATTGTTCATACAGTAACTGTAAGTGCAATAACTTCTAATCTTCTTAGTATAGCTAGTTTGTTAAATTGTGTTCTTACTGTATTAATAACAAAGATTTGGTTATCTAAAGGAAAAGTTCTTTATAGAGCTTTTTCCTTTTTCTTATCAATAGAAGTTATTCTATATGGCATATTGATTTATTTGTTTATAGTAGATGGAATATCTCCATTATTCTTCTTTATGTCAGATGCTATATTAAGCTCCTTAATAACAAGAAATATCATATGTGCAGGAGTTCGTTTAAAATCGTTAAGATACGAAGGAGAAGACAGGGAAAAATTTGATAACAAGACTGTTTATTATAATAATATAGCTTGTATTATAGGATATGCATTTAGCTCTTTAATAGTATTACCGACAAAGTTAGGATTCTTTCTAATGTTTATTGGGATAGCTATTGATAATATTTTTTATTACTATGTGTATAAGAAAGAGGTAGGAAAATGGCAATATTAAATAGGAATATATTTAAAGAATTTACTAGTGATTTAACAGAAGTTAATATCAACTGTAAAACAGAAAGAGCAGCTATGGATTTATTGAACTTCTTAGGTGAAAATGACTTCAAGTGGGCAGTGAGTGGAAATAACCTAAACCCATTAAATGAAACTTATTGGAATGCCTACAAAGAAAAAACATTTTATAATGTTAATAAAATGTATAAAACAGTAAGTTGGGGATTAACAGATGATTTCAAAGAAACTTATTATGAATGGAAATTGATAAAAAGATTAACTAAAGAAGATTTAAATTGGGACACATTTAAATCAGAAAAAATAGCAGTACATTGTAAAACACAACAAGAAGTAGCAGAATTTCTCTGTTGGATAAATCAAAATAAAGAAATAGAAATAAATAATTTATTAGAAGCTTGTTACTTAGGGTGGAAAGATTATAAAGAAAGAGTTTGCTTTGAGTTTATATCACATAGAGAGGAATTAGGATATAGCTCTTGTAGTTTTTATAAATCGAATGAATTCGAAGTAATAGAATGGAGTGTATCAAAGAATATATTTGAAATATCAGGAACAATAAATACAGATTTGTCTCTAAGAGATTTTTATGAGAAATTTATAGATTTCATAGAAAGCCAAAATAGTTCTTTTGGTGGAAATATTAACGATATTACAAAGGAGGGGTAATATGCAAAAATCACAAATAACAAACGGAATGATTTTTGAATTAAGAACGAGAAGTACCTATTATGTTATTGAAGGCATGGTATATACTAAAACTATGGAACATACTCTAGTTCCATGTGAAACATTGTGGGATTTTCTAGAAGATTATGAAAACGACTTAACTTCAAAGAATTCATCTAGTTTGGATATAGTAAGAATATTTGACAATGAAGAAAAAATGATTTGGTCTATATTCCAAATAGATTGGAGCAAAGTTCCAGTTGACACAAAAGTTTTAGTAAAGAATAGCGAAAATGGGGGATGGGAGAAAAGACACTTTGCTGGATTTATAAATGGAGAAGTTGCGACCTTTTCAAATGGAATGACTTCTTGGAGTACTTTACGTCCAAATAATCCTATTTTAGTTTCTTGGAAGTATGCTAAATTAGTTCCTGAAGAAACAACAACAAATAAAAAAATAGATGATGAATTTAAAGCATATTGTCATAAAGTACGTTGTTCTGAATGTGATTATAAGCCAAGAAGAAATAATAAATGTGATTGTCATTTTAATTGGCTCGTTAATAATTATAATTTATATAAGAAATAGGAAGTGTCTTATGGAATATAAAGTAGAATATTTTGATGATTATATGGATTTAAAGGATTATTTAAATAAAAATAAAATATATCCTAAATCAATAATTTCAATATTATGTGATAATAGTTTAAGATATGGAATAATTTTAATTTATTATAGTACAGACGATGGTGAATGATATGAAAATTATATGTGACTGTGGAAATGAAAGTGAAATAAAAGAAACAAATAATTTTAATGAATATGGAGAAGTTCAATTAGGAAATGTAAAGAACTTTGAAATAACAAAAAGAGAATATTGTATTTATATTACATGTTCAAAATGTGGCAAAACAATATGTATTTTAGTTTAACAGAAAGGAAATAAACATGAAAATCAAAAAAATATTACTAATTGGAATAATTGGTATATTCTGTTTTAGTACAACAGGATGCAAAGAAATGACTGAAACAAAAGGATTTACTGTTATTTCAAAAGAAAAGAAAATAAATGGATATACTGTAACAGAAGTTATGGATAATGAAACAAGAATTCACTACTATGTAAATACATCTTATGCCGAAGGATTTATGTGTCCTGTCTATAATGCAGATGGAAATATAAAGAAAGGATTCTAAAATGATTATTATTGAAGATAAAGAACCTAAGAAAAAAACACAGACCTTAGAAAAAGCGAAACAAGATTATAGAAATAAACATCCTTTTAGATTTAGAGTTAAAAGAATATGTGATAATTGCATATTTCATAAAGAAGATTATGTAGGAAATATTGGCTGTTCTATTAAGGAAACATATATCCTATTCAAAGGATTAAGTGCAAAATTATGTAAATATTATACGAAAGGGTGATATGTTTTGAAGCTTAATGACTTAAAAAATGGTATGGAATTAAAACTTAGAAATGACATTAATTACTTTTTAATAAAAGGAGAAATAATTAGTATTCCTAATATAACTCGTTTTACAGGAAATGCAATAGCTACTGGAAATATTTATATAATAGGAGATTTAGGAGAATATAAAAACAATTTCACTCATAGATTTCGTTCAGAATATGACATAATGAAAATATATTTAGGAGAACAACTTATCTGGGAAAGAGTTGAAGTTAAATTTTTAAACAATTTAAAGTTTGGAGACAAGATAGAAATATTAAATGAAGAAAATAAGTGGACCAAAGTTCGATTTATAAAATATGACGAATTTGCTAAAAGTTATTATGTATATAACGAAATGACTAATTCTTGTAATTTTTACGATAAGGCAAGACTTATTCAATAGTTAATAAAGGGGGACAAAATGAGAACATACAAAAAGTGGACAAAAGAAGAAGATGAATATCTAGCAGAAAATTGGGGAGTCATGAGTCTTCCTCAATTGTCTAAAAAATTAGAAAGAACAATACCTGGCATTAAAAGAAGAAGAAGTAGATTAAATCTAGGGCCATTCCTTAAAGGTAGTGACTATATAACTTTAAGAGAATTATTTGATACATTAGGATATACAGGATATTGTGATAGTTCTTCTCCTAATTCTATAAAAGCTTGGATGAAGAGAGACTTTCCAATTTTAACTAAAACAATAGAAAGTAAAAAGGTTAAATGTGTACATATAAAAAACTTTTGGAAATGGGCAGAAGATAATCAAGTATTTCTTGACTTCTCTAAGTTCGATAGACTTATGTTAGGGAAAGAACCAGATTGGGTAGAACCGAAAAGAAACAGAGATAGAATGAATCAAGTAGAAATATCAAAATACAATAGAGAATGGACTCAAAAAGATGAAGAATACTTATTTTTCTTAGTGAATGAATATAAATACTCTTGTTATGAGATAGCTCAAAGACTATGCAGAACAGAAGATGGGATACTCCAGAAAGTGAAAAGAATGAACACAAAAGCAAGACCAATAAAAAAAGAAATGGAATTTTGGACTGATAATGAAATATGCATCTTAAACAATTTAATATTAAAAGGTTATGACTACATGTCAATTGCAAGAGTAATAGAAAAGAAATCTCCTAAATCTGTTAAATCAAGAGTGTATAGAACTTATGGGACAAAAGATTTAGATAAAGTAAGAAGAATACTTAAGGAGAAAATAAGCAAAGCTACTATATAAATTGGAGGTAAGTATGAAAACAAAAATGTCAATAAACGAATTCATAGAAAGAGCGAAAGAGCATAAAAAATGGTTAAATGGACAAGCAGAAGAATCTAGCAGACTAACATTGATTAATATAGATTTATCTAAAAAAAGAATTGAAAACTTAGACTTAACAGATGCAATTTTTAAAAATGTTGATTTTAATGATTCATTTATCATTAATACAAATCTATCTTATTCTATGATAAAAAATTGTTCTTTTTCGTCTTCTGTTATAGATGGAACTTTATTTAAAGGAGCAGAAATTGATAATGTAAATTTTTTAAATGCATCTTTAGCAGCTAGTAATTTTGATTTTATAAGAACTAGAGAAATAGATTTTACAAATACAGAATTTTCGCATTGTTCCTTTATATCTAGTCAACTTTCAAATACAAAAGGATTAATCAATTCAATAGATTATTTAAATAAAAATTTCGAAAAAACAAAAGAAGGATATATTGCATATAAATTATTTGAATTTCAATATAAAATTCCTGAATATTGGGACATAAAAGAAAATGGGATTCTTAATGAAGTAGTTGATGCCAACAGGTTTGATACTTGCAGTTATGGAATAAATGTTGCAACATTAGAATGGATAGAAGAAAATTTAATTTCTTTTAATAATTTATATAAGATTTTCTCTAACAACGAAGAAACAAATATTTGGAAAGTATTAATACCATTTGAATGGTTAAGTGGAGTTTGTGTTCCGTATAATACAGATGGGAAAATTCGTTGTGAAAGGGTTAAATTACTTAGAAAAATAACTAAAGAAGAATTATCGAAAGAGAGAACAAAATATGTTAAATAAAATATTGGAGGTGAAATAATGGAAGATAGAAAAGAGTTAATAAAAGCACTTGAATTAATTAAGAAAACTTGTAAATCTGTACCAAGCAAGGATTGCAATAATATGCGAAAATTTGGGAATTGTCCTATACATGAAATATTAGGAGATTGTACTCAAGAGGAAGTTCCAGAGGATTGGATTATAAGAGGAGGATTTCATGAATAGAGCAATAGCAGATGTAATAATTATATTTATCATAGTATTATGGATAGTAAGTAAATTAGGTATGTAAGGTAAAAATGAGGAAGGAAGTTAAAATTTATAAAGAAAGAGGATAACATAATGAATAAAATAGAAAGAATAAAAACAGAAATTTCTTATTATTTAGATGATGAAACTGGATATATAAGAATAGATGAAGAAAATGGAATAGAAACAGTAGATGATGTAATAATTCATGTTGAGAAAATGTTTGATGTTGAATTAGATTTTAAATACATAGGAGGGTTCGATTCTCCTGGTTGTGATATAAACTGTTATGCATGGGCAGGTATTATAGACGGAGAATTATACTTCGACGGATTCGAAGAATATGTTAGTTGACAAATTTAAATAAATTTATTGTTTTTTAAGATAGAAAAATCCTATACAAATAAAGGAAGAGACACAGAAAAGGAGAAAAAATATGACAGATAAATACAAAAGAGTTTATAAAGAGAGTATAAACGGAGAACTTGAATGTGTAGGATTAATTAAACAGGGAGAAACAATAAAAGTTATAAAAAACCTAACTCCCGAACAAATAGCTATTATAAATCAAAAAAATGATTTAAAATCTCACTGTAAGGAGTTAGGTGGATATTTACATGTATGTTATGTAAAAAATCAATTATTATTTAATGCTCTAAATTTAAAACCTGCAACAATAAGTAGATTTTTATATTTGGCAACCTATATTGACTACAATAACAGAGAAGAAAATGTCTTAGTAAAGCATGGCAAAGATAATAAAATTGAGTATATGACAAAGAAAGATATAAGAAAAGTTTTGAAATTAGGAGAAAAAGCTTTTTATGATTTTTTAAAAGAAGTAAAAGAAAAAGAATTATTCTTCGAAGAGAATAAAAAATTTTATTTAAATCCAAAATATGTTAATAAGGGTAGAAATAATTTTAAAAACAAAGAATATATTAGAATGTTTATTGATACAACTAGAGAATTATATGAAAATTGTACTCCTAGGCAACATAGGCAATTAAGTTATGTATATCAATTATTACCATTTTTACATTATGAAAGTAATATATTGTGCAAAAATCCTCAAGAAAAAGAAATTGAATTATTAGACAAATTGCATTTTACAGACATAAGCAGAATGCTTGGTTTAAGTGACGATAGTAAATCTATAAGCAATTTAAAGAAAGATTTAAGAAGATTTTATGTTACTTTGAGCGATAAGAAGTATTACTTTTTATGTGATATTACAATAGGATATGGAGATAAAAAAGAAAATTATTATGTCGTAAATCCATATGTTGTTTGGAAGGGTACTAATATAGAAAATGCTAAAGCGATAATAAAATACTGTATGATTAAGTAGCACATGGTATTAGGCACAGTATTTTAAAAAGACACATGGTATTAGGCACAGTATTTTAAAATACATTTTAAATAGAAAAATCCTATCTAAAATACACTTTTTTGTGATTTGATTGTTATATATTATGTACCACGACAGAAACGGTTAAACTTATTTAAACTTTTGCAGAAAAAAAAGGGCGTAAACATTGATGAAGAGACATGGGCATTATCTGAATTAATACAATGGTTGTTTAGAAGTGCTATAAGAGAAGAAAATGAAATTAATATATATATACCTTCAAAGAGAATGAGAAGTCTATTACAAGAATGGTTGGAAAAATAATTTACAAAAAAGTTCCAAACCAATTTTTGAGGTTTCTTTTTAGGTAGAAAAAACTTATCTAAAACGATAGTCATATTTTTGTATTCCTTAAAAGAAAGTATATAAAAAGGGGCAAGATATTCATCGTGAAATAATAAAAAATAGAGATAGAAAATTATTACCTATAAGGCTAAAATATCCATTTTTGTAGTGCCTCTATATTAGGTGTATATAAAAATGAATATAATATAAAATTCAATAAATGAAAGGAGATAATAATGAGTAAAGTATTTTTAGGCGGAACATGTAATAACAGTAAATGGAGAGAAAAATTAATTCCAATGTTAAAAATAGATTACTTCAATCCAGTAGTAGATGATTGGACTGAAGAATGTTATCAAGAAGAGTTAAGACAAAGAGAAATATGTGATTATTGTTTATATGTTATAACTCCATTGATGACAGGAGTATATAGTATAGCTGAAGTAGTAGATGATAGTAATAAAAGACCTCATAAAACTTTATTCTGTGTGCTAGAAGAAGATGATAATCCAATGCATAGTCTCACAGAGTTAGCTCTTCCTAAACTAGCATTCGATAAAGGACAAATGAAATCTTTAAATAGAGTTGGTCGAATGGTAGAAAGAAATGGTGGGAAATATTTTAATTCATTAGAAGAAGTTGCTAATTATTTAAATAAGAAGATGTGCCTAAAAAGCTTAGAAGGAGTTAAAGATATTGAGAAATGGATTGAAGAAGGTCATAAAGTTCTTTCTCATGACAAATGGGAAGAGTGGGATAAAGTAGTTCCAATCAGAGCTAGTGACCTTTATGAAGGAATGGAGTTAAGTTGTACTTTATTTATAGAAGAAATATTAAAGAAAAATACAGAAGATAGTTTCAAACAAGCAAGTGCAGAATTAGACAGCCAAAATCATTCTGAAATGTCATATAGTTTAATGAAGGCTATGATAAAAACTTTCTGCACAAATGGAGAAGAGTTCGTGAAATACTTAGAAAAATAATTCACACTTATCTTATGACATGCAGGGCATCGCCCTGTATCTATTTTAAGCAAATTAAAATCATTCATCAATGAAATAGTCAAGAAATAAAATGGAATGGCTCTATGTCTATTGTAGAGCTTTATATTACAAAAGGAGTTAAATATGAACCATGTATTAGAATTTCAACATGAAATAAATCAATGTATAGAGGATATGAAAAATCAAGGGTATAATGATTCAAATCATAATTTTAGAAAACTATGTAGAACAGCTCTTATGAATGATTCTGTTATTAAGGTAATTGAAATGAATCAAGATAATGTTATCCTTATGAACATAGTCTCTCAGGATGCAGAGGAAAATGTAGAATATTTAAAAATATTAAAAGAAAAAGGAATTGTATCAGAACTTATTTCCATACATCTTAATGAATTAATGAAATATTTTCAAACAATTTCATTGGACTGTATGAAAAGAGAAAATATATTATAGGAGGAGATTTATATGGATAATAGAGAAATGTTTATTTTGCGAGATATAAAGAATATTTGTATAAATGGAATTGATATACCATCTCCAAATTTTTACAAAGTATATTCAATGGATGACAAATTATATTTAGAAATTAATGTAGAATTTTTAACTATTAAATCATATGAACTTGTAATTCAATGCCTAAAGAGTTGTATATCAATGGAAGATATTATCTATGATATAATTATAGACACAAACATAGCAAGTCCTGGAGAGTCTGAGAAGCGTTATATAAAAACAAAATATAAATGTAAAATCATAAATAGTACTTTTATTGAAGTTGACTCAAAAATACATAACAATTCACCTTTGTTTGAAATTATTGATGTAGATTATGCAGGAATATTTAAGAAAAAATAGAAAATATTTAAAAAAGTAGTTGACAGACTAATATTAAATATATATAATGTAAGTATAAAGTTAAACAACATCAGAAAATTAAATAAAACAACTAAATAAAAAATAAGTTGACATACTGAAATAAAATTGTTATAATAAAGATATAAAGTTGGCAACAGAGAAGAGGACATGATTGAATGAATTTCATAATAACAATTTTTATGGAAAACTGTGTGGGAAGTCAATCAGAGATTATTATGAATTAGACTATACAATCCAAAGAAGTGACAATAGAGTTAAATATGTGAAAGATATGTTAGGCACTTATGAGATAAATGGAAAAGAGTTTTATGACGAATTCTTTGAGGAACTTTTTGATACAGAAGAAAGACAGAAAATAAAAATTCACTTATCAAAAGAGGATAGCTTATATTCAACTTCTAATGTAGCAATCTATTTAGAGAGGTTAGGTACTTATATTCTTAATTCTAAGGAACACATAATAGACGGAGAGATTCAACAAAAGAAAGAATTAAAGTATAAAATCTATAATAGTAAAGAGCTGTTTAGAAGAGCTTGCAAAGAAGAAAAAGTTATGAATCAATTAGCGATAGGAAATGGAGGAGTTCCTTATATAAATAATAAAGAAACTTATAATGGAGAAGCTTTTCCAATATTCCAAGCAGTAGAACAAAATTATAATAAAGTAAAAGATGTTGTGTTTGAAAAGAAAGATATTGAAAAACACGAAGTTTTGAGAAACTATTATGATTTATATGTTCACTTAATTAATAAAATGAAAAGTGGAAACGGAACTATGGAACTTAGTTATCTAGTTCATGGAGTTAAAGACGATTTAAATAATGGTAAATTATTGCTAGAAAGACCAATAACATTTAAAAGTCCTTTAGTCCCAACTGGTTCACAGATGTTTAAAGAAATTGATATTCCGACAGAAAAAGAGATAAGAAGCTTACTTAGAATGAAGTATGAAGGAATAGATGATACAGATATGGTTTGTGTCATGATGGATTTTGAAGATGTACTTAGTAGGTGTACTTTTACAAAGAATCAACAGAATGTTTTAAATCTATACAGAAGAAATGTAAAACCTTATCAGATAATAGAAATCTTACATATGAAACAACAATTGGTTAACATAACAATAAATAGTATTTGTAAGGTAATAGAGAAGAAATATTGGGAGGAGTACCGAGAACGGTATTACACTTATGTTGTAAAAGGAACATGGAAAAAATGCTCTAAATGTGGAGAAACTAAGCTAATACATCACTTTTCAAAAAACAAAGATAGATATAGACCGAAGTGTAAAAAATGCGAGACAGAGGAAAGACATAAAAAACATAGTGCAAAGCAACATTGTTAAAAGGTAGTAAAACTCCTTATTAAAAATGTAAGAACGATAAAAGACGGTATTTTCCTTACCAAAATGAAGTTCTAAAAAATTTTAATGATAGGAGAAATGAATATGACAAAAAAAGATATGTTAAAAGAAATAGCTAGTGAACTAGATATAACACAAGTTAGAGCAGCAGAGGTAGTAGACGGATTAGAAAGATTATTAAATAGAGTAATCGAAAATAGAGATGAAGTAATAATTTGTGGTATAAAAATAGGTACTAAAGAAAGAAAAGGTAGAGCAGGTAAAATAGATAATCAAATAGGTTGTTATGAATATGAAACACCTGATAAAATAGTACCTTATATAAAATTCACTAAGAGTACAAAAGAAAGATTAACTAAAGAAATATAAGGGGTAAATGCACTCACAGCAATTATTACATATACAAGAGAAGGAAATAAAACAAATTGGATTTTGAAAAATGCCACATGACTGGCAAGAATGTAAATAGTGCATTGTTTGATTTCTTTGTTCCCCTTTTTGAATGCTAGGGATTAATTTCCCTAGTAATGTGAGGTCGAAGGTTTCAGTAGGTTCAAATCCTACAGACCTCAAAGTTATTACTGTTTCTTTCTTTGTTTGTTTAAAAAATGGGGTAGAGGAATTCTACCCTAAAATATGCCGAAGTAGCTCAAATGGTTGGAGCAATAGCCAATAAATAGATGTATTGATAAATACATAAGCAGCAATTTCAAACAGGGAAGCTATAGGATAATAGTTCAAATCTATTCTTCGGCAACATTATGACGGGACTAGCTCAACGGGTAGAGCAACGTAATATGTGTATAGAAGGGATACACTAACAGCATTTTAATTTGCCATTTAAGCCGTAGGTTGTAGGTTCGACTCCTACTTCCCGTCCTGTTCTAAAAATATACATTCAAAAGACACTTACAGCAATTAATTCAAATAGGTAAATAAGTCAATAAACAAGTACTTTAGAGGTTCAAATCCTCAAAATAAATTGAACAATTTTAAGAAGTTCATATTTATAATGTCTAGTGTCTTGATAAGTACCTTCTTAAAGTTAATATAATTAAATGCACATACAGCAATTTATTAATTACGTTTCTGTTAAAAACGAGTATTAAATAGAGTCTTGATTAAAAATTATTGTGATGATTGAGCCTAGTATTTCGATACTAGACTCTACTATCTAGGTATAGGTTAATTTGGTAGACCGCCACATTTGGGATGTGGAGACTGGGGGTTCGAGTCCCTCTACTTAGACCAAGCATGACCTATTAGTCAAGTGGCTAAGACATCATCCTTTCACGGTGAGGGCGGGGGTTCAATTCCCCCATAGGTCATTATATGGACTTATAGTTTAATTGGCAAAATATCAGGCATGAAGTTATTGGTTCGATTCCGATTGAGTCCAAAATAATACCCGTTTGTAAAGTAATAAGAAGATGGAATTATACTTTACAATCTATCAAGGACGTAGGAAGTTATGCGGGACTACGTAAAACTGTTTGCAAACAAAATAAATCGCACACCCGATAGCGATTAATAAAAAGGTCGGGAATATAATATCCTATTAAATTAATATAGTAATTACTTGTTGTTTTCCCCTGATACACAACTAAAAGAAATCGGGGAGTTAACCAAGTATAATGAATTTTAATCTAATTAATTTTAATTATGTTCTAGCTAGAAAAATTTTTCGGAGGTTCGTTCAATGGTAAGGACATAGGACTTTGAATCCTAAAATAACAGTTCAAATCTGTTACCTCCTGCTTACATAGGCTAATGGTTTAAGTAAAACATCGAGACTCCGAATCTTGAAGATAATGGTTCAAATCCATTTTAGTCTGCCATAAAAATAATATAAAGATACAATCAGCAAAAGGGAAACACAAAGGTATCTTGATTGGAGAGATGATATGAATAAACTTTTAAGAAATTTAAAAGAAGAAGAAAATTATACTTTAACTGAAAACGGAGCTACTACTCATGTTACTACTTTTAGTAATTGTTTAGATTTTTTCGCTTTTGGGGGAGCTATGAGAAATCGTAGTAAAGAAGATGTAATTTTACAATTTAAAAAAGCATATAAAGAAAATCCTTTAATATCAATGAAATTATTATTTTATTTTAGAGATGTCAGAGGAGGACAAGGTGAAAGAAGATTATTTAGAGTTATAACAAAATGGTTAGAAAAAAATAATTCTAAAGCATTAAAAAAGAATTTAATTTATTTTGCAGAGTTTGGGAGATGGGACGATTTATTAGAATTAGGATATAAAGGTTCTAAGTTCGAAAAAGAAGTTTTATCTATCGTTAAAAAACAATTAGAAACAGACCTTAAAGATATGAACGATAATAAACCAATATCTTTGTTAGCTAAATGGATGCCTTCACTTGGAGCAAGTAGTGTTGATACTAAACTTAAGGCTAAATATTTTGCTAAAAAATTAGGTATGAATGCTAAAAAATATAGAAAAACATTAGTGAAACTAAGAAACCACATAAGATTAGTTGAAACACAAATGAGTTCTAATAATTGGCATGAAATAGAATTTGATAAACTTCCAAGTAAAGCAGGACTTAAATATAGAAAAGCTTTTGAAAGACACTGTGAAGAAAGATATAGAGCTTTTATGGATAGTGATAAGACCACTGTAAATGCAGCCACATTATATCCTTATGAAGTAGTAGGAAAGGCTACAGAATTTAGATGGAATTCTTCTGACATTCAAAGAAATGCTATAAATAAATATTGGAGTAATTTGAAGGATTATTTCAATGGAAAATCTTGCAGTTTATTACCTGTTGTAGATACGTCAGGTTCTATGTGGGGTACTCCAATAAATGTAGCAATTTCACTTGGAATTTATTGTGCAGAAAGAAATAAAGGTCCATTTAAAGACCATTACATAAGCTTTAGCAGAAAAGCTAGATTAGTAGAAGTTGAAGGAATTGACTTTGTAGATAAAGTTAGAAGAATATACGATACTAATTTATGTGAAAATACAAATATTGAATCTGTATTTGATTTAGTATTAAATACTGCATTAAAAAATAATTTATCTCAAGAAGATTTGCCACAAAATATTGCTATAATTTCAGATATGGAATTTGACGATGGAGTTGATGAATTCAATCGTTGGAGCTGGAGAAGTAGTGGAACTGAACAAAAATATAGCTCACATGAAACATTAATGGAATCAATAGCTAAAAAGTGGAAATCTCATGGATATGAAATGCCACATTTAATATATTGGAATGTTAATGCAAGACAAAACAATATTCCAATGTTAGGAAATGGAAGAATTTCATATGTAAGTGGATTTTCTCCATCTACATTTGAAATAATATTAACAGGTAAAACTGGGTATGAATTAATGATGGAAGCAGTAGAACAAGAAAGATATTCTTGCATAACTGTATAATATAAATACACATACAGCAATATTAATTTAATTTTTCAACCATAAAACATTTTGAAAATATAAATAAGTGTATTGTAATTATTATTCATCATTTTAAAACCTCCAATGATATATAAACAGAGAGGAATAATTTCCTCTCTCGAATATGGAAACATGGTGTAATGGTAGCACAAATAATTATGTGTCTATTGGGATTATGGGACATATACAGCAATATATTTAAAAGAAATTAAATCTTACAGGTCAAGAAGAGGGTGTTGGTTCGAATCCAACTGTTTCCAATTCAATCCCAGTTATGGCTTACTCGTATAAAGGTTATTATGTTGGACTGTCTATCCAAAGATAAGGGTTCGATTCCCTTGTAGGTCGCCATTCGCTTATTTAGTTGAGTTGAAGTTGCTAAATAAGTAAATAGTATTATCTAAAAAATTGCTGTTATACAAGAGAAGGAACTGGTAACTCCTTCTCTTTTTTTATAAAGATATTATCGCAGAATAGTGTAATGGTAACACATTGGACTCATTATCCAAAACTAAAGGTTCGAATCCTTTTTCTGCTACCAAATAAAAATAGGGAGAAATGATGTTATGAAAAAAGTATCAAAATTAACAATTAAAGATGCAACAATTAGAGAAGAAAATGGAGAACTAATTGTTGTAGAAAAAACAAAAGTAGGAGAAAATGTCTATGGATTAGATGAAGTCTTAGACAAATTAGAAAAAGAAGAAGATTTAAAATTAACAATAGATACAAAAAATGATATGGATGTTCATGAAATAAAAGAAATATTAAAAAATTACATTGATAAAGAAAAAATAAATGTATCAATAACAGTAGATACAGAATACTAAGATTGGAGGCATTTATATGAGTGATTGCAATAAAGATAAAATAAAAGACAAAGTTAACAGAAGATTAGAAATATATGGAGTAATAGATAATAAAATGGCAATTGAAATCATCAAATCGCTTAGAGATATTATAGATGAAGATGAAGAAATAGTTGCTAGAAATATGGAAAAAACAGATAAATATAAAGAATCTTTAGAACCTGTTGAAATTTACTTTAATTCTCCAGGAGGAAGTGTAAATGCAGGATGTGCAATACTTAGTATAATGGAAGAATTAGAAGCTCCTGTAATTGGACATATAATAGGACAATGTGCAAGCATGGCAGTTTATTTATTTTTATCATGTGACATAAGAACAGGTACTAGATTTTCTCAAATTGCAATACATGGAACAGGATATCAAGGACTTGGATTGACTGGATACTTAGAAGAAATGGAATCAATAATAAAAGCAGATAAACAACTATCAAGAGAGTTAGATAGCATAGTGTTAGAGAAAACTAAACTTACAAGAAAAGAATTAAGAGAATCAGAAACATGTCTAAAATTCTTTGGATATAAAGAAGCTAAGAAAAAAGGATTTTATACACATGATGTATATAATTTTGAGAATCCTGAAATAGACTAATTAATTTTAAGAATTAATCGAGCTTATGTATATATTACATAGGCTTTTTTTAGTTCCTAAAGTAGAACTAATCATATCAATCTCCCTATCAAGGCTGCCCCTTCTGGGCAGTCTATTTTTTTAGAGGTGAGAAACAATTGAAGAAGAAAAGAGCAGAAAAACCAAAATTAAAATGCAATGATTGTAAAGAAGAAAAAGAAATGCAAAGACATTTTTACAGTACATATAGTGCCTTATATGAAGATGAAAAGATTCCAATATGTAAAGATTGCCTTCTTGAAAGATATAAAGTTTTAGAAGGTTTATATAAAGGGAATGAATTACTGGCTTTAAGACACTTTTGCATGAACTTTGATATTTATTATGATGAAGAACTAGCAAAGCCGTTGAGGGGTGGTAGTGAGCCTCTTATGGTTGTTTACATGAGAAAGATGGGTTCTAATCATAGAAAATATAAAGGAAAGACTTCTTTAGATAGTTTATTTGAAATAAAGATTTTAGATGAATTAGGGGCAGAGGATGAATTTCCAATCACCTATTCAATTAGAATTAAATGGGGCAAAGGGTATACGGATGACGAATATCGTATACTAGAAAGGGCGTATAAAGAGTATGACGAGTTCTATGCTCCAAGAGAACTTACTACAAAGAAACTATTTAAGGAACTGTGTGTGATTGAATTAGAAGGTCAGAAAGCTAGAATCAATGGAGATATGGCTACCTTTGAAAAAATGTCTAAATTAGTTTCTTCTAAAATGCAAGATGCCGATGTAAAACCAAATCAAAAGAAAAAAGTTGGAGAAACGGCAGGAGAAACTTTTGGTACTAAAATGCAAATTTATGAAAGAACGAAGCCAATCCTAGTAAAATTAGAAGAGTATGAAGACATAGATGGAATTGGAAAGTATATAACTAAATATCTTATAAAACCTTTAGCTAAGTTCTTAGGACTTGCTACAGGGGAATATACAATTGAAGATGGAGATACTGCCATTGAATTAAGTAAAGAATTTGAAGAAGAATTAGAAAAAGCGAGTGATGTAAATGAGGACTAAATATGAAGATAGAGAATTGACATCTAATGATTCGTCTGAAAATTTATTAGAAGGAATAGGTGAATATTGGGGTGGATTTTATTTAGCTAACCCTCATAGATTCGCTTTGGATTATTTTGAATTTCCACTTCATATATTCCAACAGATATTAATATACTTTATGTTTAAAAGCGACCAATTTTTAATGTCCTGTACTAGGGGTAGACCAATGCCCTCCCTTATAGAAATATAAGGGTAATAAATCGGGGGGAATCGGTGGAGGCTAAATTTATTAATGTAATCGGAGGGAATATGGTAGGAATTTATTGTATAACAAATATAAAAGATAATAAAAAATACATAGGTCAATCAATTCATGTTAAAGACAGAATATTAGCACATAAAGGTCTGTTAAGAAGAGGTAAACATTATAATTGTCATTTACAAAATGCTTTTGATAAATATGGAAAAGAAAGTTTTATTTTTGAATTACTAGAAGAGACAACTAAAGAAGAATTAAATGATAAAGAAATGTTTTATATTGATAAATTCAATACTGCTAATCCAAATTTTGGGTATAATCTTACCGAAGGAGGAGAAGGTGGTGGAACTATGTCAATAGAAAGTAGAATCAAGTTAAGTAATACTAAAAGAATGAAACATTCCAAACTATCTGAATCTGATATAAGAAGAATTAAACTTTTAATATATAACTTAATGGATAGAAAAGAAATTGCTAAAATTTTTAATACCTCAAAATCTCAAATTGATAAAATTGCGAGAGGAAATATTTTTAAATATATAAATCCTGAATTAAACCCACTAATGTACAAAATGAAAAAGAAACTTATACAAGAAAGAAATGAAAAAATTTTAAAATTGTATGATAGTGGTATGAGAATTTGTGAAATAGTTTCATCAGAAGGATATACTTCAAGTGTTGTAGAAAAGGTTGTATATGAAAATAGAAATACAAAACAAATGGCATATGAAGAAAGATTAAAAAAATATGATGAAGTTATGAGATTAAAAGAACAAGGATTAAGAGAATGTGAAATTATAAATATTGTAAAATTGCCTAGTAGTACTGTAAATGGTTATCTTAGAGGTGTTTCTAATCCTTATAATTATAATCAAAAGATTACTTCAAAAATAAAAAATAAAATTATTGACATGTATTTTAAAAAGAATAATACAATAGATGAAATATCAAAAGAATTGAATGTTAGTGATACTACTGTTCGATTCTATATTAATAAATATGCTAATACCGAGATGAACTAAGTCTTTAAAAGGATTTAGAATTCGTAACGCATTATAGTTGAAACTGTTATGCAGAATATAATACTAACACGAGCCTCCGACACAATAATTTAAAGAATTATTAGATATAGAGTAAAATCTAATCTCCTAACGTTAAACGAGGGTGAAGGTGTATGCTAGACTGGGTATGAATTAACATACCGATTAGATAACTTCAAATGAGGGAAACCTCCAGAGTGTAAGGTAAAAAACTTACAGTTAATAACAATCGCTTGGCAAAACGTGGCTAATTTCAGTTTTTTCAGTTTTAATTTGCACTTTAAAACCAGGAACAAAGATAATCGTTGCAGCTAAGAGAAAGAAACAAGCTCAAAAGATAATTACAGATAAGATAATTGGAGAGTTATATAAAACATCCGAGGCTCTACAAAAAGAAATTAAAGATATTCAGATTAATAGTAAAGAGGTTTCTATTACATTTTGGAATGGAAGTAGAATAGAAGCTATTGTAGCTAATCAAGATGCCAGAGGTTATTTTCAAGTTTGCTTAGGAATTTAAAGGAGTATAAGCCTTTATTCCTTCTAATTTAAAAAATTAGGAGGAAATCGAAGTGAGTAAAAAACGGAAAGATGAAGAAATTTTATTTTTAAAAGAAAATTATAAAAAATATACTAATAAAGAATTATCTAAACTAATCGGAAGAAGTGAAAAATCAATAGATTATCAAAAAGGCAAGCTAGGATTAAGACAAAGTATTTCTGATAAAGATAGAGGAAATCAACATTTTTTTGATAAAATTGACAATGAAGAAAAAGCATATCGGTTGGGATTTATTTATGCAGATGGATATATTAGTCATTCAAATAGAACCTATGAATTAGGAATAGAATTAAGTTATAAAGATATAAATCATTTACATAAATTTAATAAAAACTTTAATAACTATTATAAAGTTAATTCTAAAATTAGTAATTATAATTCCCTTGACCGTTTAAATGGCCAAAAAATTAGAAATAAACAATGCGTAAATTGCATTATTAGAGTATACAGTAAATCAATTTATTTAGATTTATTAGATAAAAATATAGTTCAAAATAAAAGTTATTCAGAGGTGTTTCCAAGAATAGAAGACAATACTTTGTTTTTACATTTTTTAAGAGGGTATATCGATGGAGATGGTACATATTGTTTTAAGAAAAATAAAAACAAATCATATCCTAATATCTCAATACCAGGGAATAATTTAGCTATTTTTGAATTTATTAAAGAAAAAATGGAGAAAGATTTTGAATTACATTCAATAATTTATTTAAGCAATACATGTTATAAATTGTCTTTTTCTCGACAGAATGAATGTAAGAAATTGGTACATTTATTGTATGATAACGCAACCATTTATCTTGATAGAAAATACATAAAAGCAAACAAAATATTACAAATAGCCTAGCAATATGTAAACTCTCAAGTGCATATTGCCGTAATCGGGGTGTATCGGTCATAGTCGAAAGTACATAAAAATATAACCTAGAAATAGGAGGGATAGACTGGTAAGAAAGCCTAACCCCTAAAATGGGTAGTGGTAATACCGAGGGCAATAATATCTAATATTGTCCGTAACGAGTAGAGGGTGAGCGACAAAATGAAAGCAATAATCCTTCCAAGAGCCTCCGACACTCATTGAGAGCTAAGATGAAATGAGAGTGATAATGTACTCTGAACTTATAAAGAAATTTATGAGAACCATAAGATAAAGAGCTTATGGGATAACAAATTGGAACGTGCCAACATTTTGATTGTAGATGAATATAGAATGGTAGACCAAAAAATATTAGATGATGTTTTATTACCTTTCTTAACAAATCCAAGACAACCAGGTTTTTTAAGTCTTCCTCAATATGCAAATAATCCAATGTTAAAGAAGAAATATATCGAAGAGAACAAAGAGATAGAAATATGTCTCCTTACGTAGTAAAGCACAAGTGCACGTAAGTCAAATTGACCAAAATCGGTTATAGGTGAAAGTACATAAAAATATAACCTGTTTACAGGAGGGATAACCTAGTAAGAAATTCTAAGTCTGATTCAGATAGAGAAAACACCGAGGTAAGGCAAGGAATTAAAAAACTTTGTCCACCGTAGAGCATAGCAATTGAAACTGTACTACAGAATAAAATATTGCCAAGAGTGGTCGATATTCATTGTGCCTAGTTAGAGAATAAAGATTTATGCCGACCTCATAAAGAAATTTTTGAGAACTAGAGGATAAAAAGCCTTTAGGATAACATAAGATATTTAAGTTCTGGATGGTATAAAGGACATTGGAGTTATGCTAAATGTATGGAAGTTTTAAATGCAATGGTAAGAGGAGAAGATGCATTTATGTGTTCAATTCCTTTTACTTGTAGTTTAGACCACGGATTATTAACTAAGAAAAAAATAATAAGAGAAATGAAAAAAGAAAGTATGACAGAAGCGAGTTTTGCTATGGAATATTGTGGATTATTCTATGGAGAATCAGAAGATGCTTTCTTTAAATCTTCATTTGTCAATAACTGTAGAACTCAAGAGAGTATGTTTTATCCTCCAACTCCAATCGAATATATGGAAGACAAGAAGAAAAAGAAAAGAGATAAGAGAGGATATTTAAGAAAATTAAATGGAGAAATAAGAATAATATCTGCCGATATAGCTTTATCAAAAGGTTCTGTAAATGACAACTCTGTATATACATGTATGAGATTAATTCCTTCTGATGGCAAATTCAGAAGAATTGTTGTAAATATAGAAAGTTATAATGGTATGGAAGCTGAAACACAAGCTATAAGATTAAAACAATTATTTAATGATTTTGATGCAGATTATATGATAATAGATACACAAGGTTTAGGTTTAACCGTATGGAGCTATTTACAAAAAAGTAATTATGATAGTGAAAGAGATATTTGGTATGAAGGTTTTACTTGCTTTAATAAAGACAATACAGTAGATGAATTTGCGGCAAGAAATTCTCTTCCTGTTGTATATTCATTGAAACCTAATCCTGAAATAAATCACAAAGTAGCTATGAGTTTAAGAGAAAATCTCATGAATAGAACAATAGAATTGCCTTTAAACCACTTGGATGCAAAGGAAATGATATTTGAAGATAAGATAGGAGATATAACAGATATTAATTTAAGAGCAGAATTAGAGGCTAAATATATGTCTCCATTTTTACAAACAACAGCTTTAGTTAATGAGCTTATAAATTTAGACCATAGTATTGAAGGTGGTAAATACATCAAGATAAAAGAAAGAGGTAGAGCTAGAAAAGATAGATATTCTAGCCTTGGATATGCTAACTTCTTAGCAGACTACCTAGAAGAAGAAGAAAATGCAAATAGTACCACAGATGATGATACATTTGTATTCTTAACATAGGAGGTGTATCAGTTGGATTTAGAGAAGAAAATCAACGAATCAGAAAGTGATATAGTTACTTTTGAAAAACAGGAATTCGAATCATTTGCGAATTATGTATACAATAATGTTGGATATATAGGCTCAACATATGATTCAATAGCAAGAAGAAGAAAAATATCTAAAAAGCAATTAAGAACAGCTTTAGCCAATCCAACAAATACTGCTAGTATTGAAATATTGCAAGATGCAGCCGAAATATTTAAATATACTAATGGTATGGTTAGACAATTCACAGATTACAAATCTAAAATTCTTACATATGACCATTTTTTAATTCCAAGAGATATAAGTAAATATAAAACAAAAGAAGATATTTGGGAGGCAAGATATAAGGCTGCTACTGAATTAGAAAAATATAATTTAAAGTATAATTCTAAATGGATTACCGAAAAGATATTAGATTGTGGAGAAATCTTTTTATTTATAATTAAGGATAGATATAGTGTTATATATCAACAAATTCCTAATAAATTATGTAAAATATGCAGCAAAACTGGGAATATGGTTTCAAGATATAAAATAAATTTAGCAGCCATATCTCCAACAGAGTTAGCTTATTTTCCTCAAGAAATTATGGAACTATATATTAAATATACTAATGGACAATTAATTGATGATGAAAATTTTGATAATGGTTGGTATGATTTAAGTAATTATAATAAAGCAGTTGCGTTTTCATTAGAAGTTTGGGGAACAAAAGGAGTTCCTTATTTTGCAAGTTTATTTGACAACTTAATGTCATTAGAAGATTTAGAAGATTTACGAAACAATAATGCAGTATTAGAAAACTTTATTTTAATATATCAAAAAGCAGAAACCGATGAAAAAGGTAGAATGAAATTAGATAAAAAGACTTTACAAAAATTCCATGAAGCTTTAAAGAAAGTCTTAAATAATACAGGTTGTGGAGCAATTACTACTCCTATGCCTTTAGAAAAAATAACATTAGGTGACTCACAAACTAAAACTCTTGAATATGTTAATAAAGTAAAAGAAACTATTTATGATGCAGCAGGAATCAATAATGATATATTTAATGGAAATTCAACTAATACAGAGGCAGTAAGTTATGGAGAAACTGTAGATGTGTTATTACCATTATTTATTCAAAAATCAATAGAAAATTGGATAAATGATGAACTTAGAACTAGTTCAAAAACTAGAAATTGGATGGTAGAGTTTGTAAAAACAACTGAACATAACTGGAGACAATTAGCTAAGGACGAAAAAGATGGTTTAACTATATATGGTTCTAAATGGAAATATTTTGCAACAATGGGATTTACTCCTCTTAGAGCTATGAATACACTTAAAATAGAAGAATTAGAAAAAGTTGCCGAAGATATGAAACCATTAGAAAGTGCATATCAAACAAGTGGTACAGATTCAAATCAAGATTCGAGTGATAAGACTCCAAGTTCTGCAAAAGTAGATGAAGGAGGTAGACCTTCTAAATCAGATACAGGAGAATCTAATTCTGAAAAGAATGGAAAATAGGTGAGATTGGATGAAATTTATAGTAGCATTAAACAAAAGAGATAAAAGTGAATTAGATTTTTATAATTTTAAGTACATAACATCTGAAAAAATAGATAATGATATTTTTTATTATTATGAAAACGATAAAAACAAGATTTCTAAATTATCTGATAAAACTAAATTTTTATTTACAGATGTTATGTTTGTATAGGAGAATGATATGGGAAAATTATATGCAATGATATGCATTCTAACAACAATAAGTGTGATTGCAACTTGTTTAAAAATAGGATATGTTGCTAGTGAAAATGAAATACCGATGAAAAGCAAATCTAACATATGTGCAACTCTATTGACAGTAGGTTTAATTATATTCACACCATTAGTAAATATTTTCTTTTTAATAGTATATCTTTATATTCTCATAGGAGTGTCAAACGAGGAAATAAAGGAAGTGCTATTAAATATTAAATAGATAAACTCCGAAGAAAGGAGGGTGCTATTTGGAAACAAAAAATATAAATTGTAAATTAACTTTTTTCTCAAATGAAGATGAAGATTCAAGATTCCAAAATGTAAAACTTCAAATTGTCCATGCTGGGGAAAATAGCAAGGGTCTTAATATTACCGAAGATGCAATTGAAAATGCTAAAGAAAGTTTAAAAAATATTCCAATAGTTGGATACATAGAAAGAGACGAAGATGACGAGGCTATTGATTTTGGAGGACATAAAATATATCTAAAACTGTCAAGAACCTCTGAAGGATTAGAAGTAAGAACTTTTTATGAAGAAAGAGCAATTGGAGTAATTCCTGAAAGTACAGAAATAACTTATGAAACAGATGAAGAAACTGAAAAAACTTATTTATGTGCAACGGGAAAAATTTGGAAAGCTTATGCAAATGAGGGATTAGATTTACTATTAGAAGCTCAAGAAAAAAGTGTAAGTATGGAAATCATTATTCAGGAAAAGAATGACGAAGGAGATATTACTTCTTTTATATTCCAAGGAATTACTATTCTTGGAGATGATGTAGAACCAGGAATAGAAGGTGCTACAATAACAACTTATGCTAAAGGTAATTTAGAGTTTTACAAAAAAGAATTACAGTTAATTTGCAATGAATTAAATAAAGAAAAGGAGGGTATTAAGTTGCCTGAAAATAAAAAAACAATAGAAATGTTTGGCTTATCAGTTCAAAACTTTCAAGACCAAATATATGATGCCCTTGCTAATAGAACAGTTGAACAAACTAACTATTGGGGAGAAACATACCAACAAAGAGAATTTTATTACAGAGATATAATTCCTGGAGAAAATGTCGTTGTTGTTGAAAGTGCATCTAACTATTCTTGTTTTGGTGTTCCTTATTCATTAGATGGAGACAAAATTGTTTTAGATTTTGATAATAAAAAAGCTTATATAAGAGAATGGAGAGAAATGAATGAGGGAGAATCTCAAGTTAATTTCTCATTAGAAAAACCTTTTGAAAACGAGTTAGAAAAAGTTGCTTTTGAAAAAATAAATGAATTAAACGAGTCAATCAAAACATTAGAAACTTCTGTATCTGAAAAGGATGAAAAAATAAAAGAATTAGATGAAAAAATAGTAGAATTCTCAAAAGATACAGAAGAAAAAGATAATAAATTATCAGAATTAAATTCCGAGTTGGAAAGACTTAAGGCTTTTGAAAAAGAAGTAAATAATGAAAAACTTAAAGAAAATGTTGCAAATATGTTAGAAAAATTCTCTTTAGAAGAAGATGAAATCAAAGAATTAAAAGAAAAAGTTTTATCTGGAGAATTAGAAATGAATTTATTTGAAAAAGAATTATTTGCTTTAGAAGGTAAAAAAGCTATAGAAAATAGAGCTAAACAAAAAAGTTCAGAGCCAAAAAGTGTAAAAGTTGCAGACCATACAGATGAGCCTGTAAGAAAAAGACCATACGGAGATATTTTAGATTAGGAGGAAAGATACATGGGAAAATATGCATTATTAAGAAAAGATAGAGTGCCTTATCCAAAACCATTAAGTGCTTTACATGAAGAAAACACTCCATTAGAAAATGGTATGATAGTTGGAATAAAAGGCTATGCAAAAGGTGAAAGAGAATGTTATAAAATTGGACAATATGCTGCTGGAGATAGAATAGCAATAGTTGACTGTTCTACATTAATGTATGACGAAAGATTAGATGATTCTGATTACTGTTTAGAAAAAGGATACCCAGGAAGAGTATTACCAGTTGATAACTTTGATGAATACACAATAGCTAAAAAATTCTTCCCAGAGGGATTAGCAGTTGGAGACTATGTAAAACCTGATACAGTTAATTTAGGTAAATATGCAAAAGCAGAAGGATTAGAAGATGCAATAGGAATAGTTGCAGAAATAGATGTTGATTTATTCGACAGACAAGATTCAATATTAATAGATTTCTTATAAGATAAAGCAGTCAAAAGACTGCTATTTTTAATTAAATTAAAGGAGGAAATTCAATGGCAATAGTAAAATATACAGATATGGAAAAATTAGCTAGAGACATCTATAATGGAACAGTAGATAAAGCTGAATTTTCTAGTACTCAAGAAGCCGAAGATAGATTAAGAGAAAAAATATTAGAAAAAGTAGGAGGAACTTGGGACGAATGGGCATTCTCTAAAAATTATGTAGAAGTATTCCAAATATTATCTGAATCATTAACAATAACTACTTCTGAATTATTAAGAGAAACATTTGCACCATTCTGTGAATACAGAGACCTTAAATATGGGGACACAATTGAATGGGAAGTAGACGATGATAAATTATTTGATGTTGCAGTAGTAGCAGACGATAATAACAACTTTAGAAGACAAAGATTAATGGGAAGAAAAGTTCCTATGACTGCTTATCCTCTAGGTGTTAAAATATATGAACAATGGTCTAAATGGATGGCAGGAAGAATAAATTTCCAAGCTATGATAGACAAAGTTGCTAAATCTATGGAACATGAATTAGTAAAAAGAATAAATAGTGCTTTCATAGGTGCTTATAGTGCAGCTCCAGCAATATTACAAGCTAATGGTACTGTAACTAGAGATGCTTTATCTGAATTATGTGAAAAAGTTGCAGGATTAGGACATGGAGATATAACTATATATGGTACTAAAATGGCATTAAGTAAAATACCAGGAATAGAATCATTAGAAATAGATGGATTAGATAGAAGAAATTATGGTTATTTAAAAGCATTTGAAGGATATAGATGTGTAGACTTAAAAAATACTTTTAATAAGAAAACTGGTTTTGGTTTAAGTAATGATAAATTATTCGTAGTACCTGCTAATGTTAAGCCGATATTCGTAGGATTTGAAGGTCCAGGATATGTTACTACTGATAGTTCTATATTACCTAGATTAGATAGAGAATTAGAATACCTATTCCAAAGAAAAGTACATGTAGGAGCAGTAAAAGCTACTGACTTTGGAGTATATAATATAGGATAGTTAAAAAAGAGAGGATTTATAACATATTAGGTTCTCTCTTTTTATTTTTGAATAAGGGAGATGTTAAAATGGCTACAAGAACTAAAAAAGAAGAAACTGTTACTCAACAAGAAACTGTAAAAAACCCTTCTCAAAGTACAAGACTAAGAGAAATAAAGAAAAATATGAAAAATATAGATGTTGAAGTTCAAAATTTAAGTCAAGGAAATTTTGTGTATGCAAAAGGTTCTGATATATTAGAAATAAATGAGAGAGGCGAAACAAAAATAGTTTCACTTGATTTATTATCTGCTATGTCTAAATCATTTTTAGAAAAATTTTTTATAGCAATCGTTGATGTATATGATGATTATGATAAAAATGATGTTCTGAAAGTTTTAGGTGTAGAAGATGAATATTCTAAATTTGATATATCAGTAGAAGGAGTAGAATCTTTCTTAGACGATAAAACATCTGTTGATGACTTTGATAAAACTTTAAATTCTCTTTCAGATAACTTAGTATATAGAATAGCAGAGAGAGCAGTTATCTTAGATAAAAATAAACAATTTGATAGTTATGCAAAAAGAAAAAGTTTAGAAACAAGATTACAAAATCCTTACTTATTTGGAGCAGTTTAAAACCTAAAAGAAGGTGATAATTTTGTCAACTCAATTAAGTACAATTTATGATAACTTTTTAAAACAAATTGATGATGAAATTATGGTCTTTATGAATGAAAAGTTTGGAGAACAATTTATTGAGGATTTGCTATTATCTTATCTTAAAGGTGCTATAGCAAAGTTTAAGACTTATGAAAAAGGAATACATCTAGTCCCTCCAACAGAAGATTCTAGTGGATATATACAAGAAGATTTAAGTCAAAAAGAAATAAACATTTTAGTAATGGGAATGATAACCATTTGGCTTAATCCTAAAATTTTCTGTGAGGATAAGTTGAAACAAGCTATTACAGACGGAGATTATAATAGATTATCTAGTGCAAATATGTTAAGTAAATTGTTAAATTTAAAAGAATATGCAGATGACTATTTTAGAGCAGAAATGATAGAGTATTCATATGGTGATGATTTTGAGGGGTTCTATTAATGAGTTCTTATTTTGAGAATTTTGCAAAGAGAACTATGTTAGGAGCAAAAAACTCCAAAGAGAAGATAGCTAATGAAATGGAAAGAAACTTTATCAAATATCTAAATACTAGTCCTACTGCTGCACAATATCGTAGAACAATTATAGAACAAGTTCCTACTATGGATGAAAATAATTTTCCAACGGATGAAATGGGTTCTGAATTAATGGCTATTAATGATATTACTGAAAACGATGATAAAGCTTTAGATGAAAAAACATTACTTACAACAAAAGATTCTCAAGTTGATGTAGGTTGCTATGTTTTTTATGATAATTCATGGTTTATTGTTACATTTAAAGAACATAAAGAAATTAATACTTATAAAAAATTCATAATGAGAAGATGTAACCAAATACTTAATTATAAACATCATAATGAATTATATAAAATACCGTTATCAATTGAAAACTTAACGATAAGAATATGTCGCCTAATATGGAAACATATTAGTGAAAATCGGGTAAAATCGGTTACAGTTGAACTAATGTAAAAATATAACCTCATATGAGGAAAAATAAACTAAGAAGAGATGCTAAGTCTTGAAAGAGATAGAGCAAATACCGAGATAAGCAATAGGTTAACAACTATTGACATTTTAACGAGTAGAGATTGAAACTGCTATGCAGAATATAATATCTCCAAGAGTATCCGACACAGTTAATTAAGATTAACTCTAGCCTAACGTAGACGAGGGTGAAAATGTATTCTAAACTGGGCATGAATAGACATGCAAATGAGATAACTTCAAATGAGGGAAACCTCCAGAGTGCAAGATAAACAGCTTGCAGGTAATAACAAATGGTATTCAGATGGTTTAAATGACGGTAAATATATATCTTATGCAGATGCCAAAAGACATTTGTGGTTTGGTAGCAACCCAGTTAGCCGATTGATAGAAATTGGAGATAGAGTAATGTTAACTAATAAAACAGTTTTCCGTGTTACTCATGTCAACAATTTCGAATATAATGGTAGATATACTGGAGCATATGGACTTATAAAAGCTTTAGTTCTTCAAACCACTTTATTAAACGAAGATGATTTAAAAGAAAATGCGGCATGGAATGAAAAAAGTTATACTGATGTTCAAGACCCAGATGAAATATTTGGTCAATCAATAATAAACTTAGGAGAGACTTCAGCTTACTCTATTCAAACAGATGTAGAAAATGTCGAATTAAAATTAGATAATCCTTATGAATTTGTAACATTCAAATCAGAAGGTAAGAAGTGTGAAATAACAGCAACATCTAATTTCAGATTTTACGGAAATAGTATTATGATATTGGCTATAAATAAAGATACACAAGAAACAATAAGTACAAAAATAGTTAAAATAGGTGGATAAAATGAAAGGATTAATAGGCTTTCCAAATAAGATAATTTATTCAATTGGTTCTGAACTTATGAATAATCAGGATTTTGCAAAATTGATGTATTATAAATATGAAAAAATAAAAGATATTGATGAATTGCCAATCGTAGAAAATCCAGTAAAACAATTATACAATAAACAAGTTTTCTATTGTCGTAGATATGAAAAGTTACTTACAGAATCAGATATTGTATTATATATAAACCATTCTAATAAACTTCCTTATCAATATACAAGTCAAGCGATTAAAACGCTTCAAATTGAAATTGGGGTAGCTTGCCATTTCGATTGTAGAGAGAGTGGAAATGGACTTAGGGATTTAGCTTTAACAGAAGTTATCTTAGATTGTTTATTAGATTCTAAAAACATTCCTGGAGTTGGAAGATTATATTTAGTACAAAATCCCCAATCATATAATATGCCTTATGAATATAGTGGTTATTATATGACTCTAGCTTGTGAACAAATAGATTTAAAAGGGAGAAAATAGTTGTTGGAGTACTATTACTTCTTTGGGGAAGATATTCCCTTAGAAAAACATAAACTAGGAAGGATTCATCAACCAACTTTATTGGAATTGTTAGATAAAGGGATTACTATATCTGAATTTGTTTATCCGTTTTATTTAGCAGAATTGTTCTCAAAAGAAGCTAAAGAGCCTATCAAAAATGTTCTTTTAATATTATTACAACTTGATGAATTAAATCCAAAAAATAAAACAACTAAAAAACTTAGAGATGCTTTAAGTTTATTATACTGTACAGATAATATAGACATTAAAGATAAAGTTGGAGGAATTATTATAGACGAAGACATTGTAATAGATGATAATAATTTTTCAACATTAAGTAAAGTTGTATTAGAAATGACTATGACGGAAGTTAAGATAGAAAAGAAAAATAAAGCTCAAATTGCAATTATAGAAGAATTTGAAAAACGTAGAAAGAAATATGAGGCAGAACATAATATTAAAAGTGAAATGGATTATATTGATATGTTTAATTTAATTGTACATATGTTACCTGATATTTCTTACGATAGGATAAAAACTTGGACAATCTATCAAGTCAAGAATACATATAAAATTCTTACTGAAAGATATAATTATGAAACCTGTGTAAATGCAGGAGCAATAGGTAAAGATTTAAAAGATTGGCGAAGTAAATTAAGAATACAAAATAGTAAAATTAGCGATTAACACATCATAAGATGTGTTTTTTATTTTTATAAAAAAGGAAGTGCATAAATAATGGCAGAAAAAAATTTCGCTATAAAAGATGTAATTGACTTAAAATTAACACCTAAAACTGGTGACCAAACTAAGGTCGTAAACATAGACTACTTAAATGAATGTCAATTAACATTAGATTCAGAAGCTTTATATGCTTTAAAGAAAGGTAACAACTGTATCGCTTTTTCAGGGTCAAGAACAGGGACATTAGCTATGACAGCACAAGTTATAGGTATGGACTTTTTAGCTATGATATTAGGTGGTACTTATGATTCTACAAATAAAAAAATAGAAGTTACAGGAGATATTCCTTCTCTTGGATATACTGGTGAAGGTACATTCAGAATAGTAGAAGAAGGACAAACAGAAGTTGTTAAAGATATAAAATTCTATTCATTAAAAGCTCAACCAAGTGCAGATATGACTTTATCAGCAACAGAAGTTGCAGACTTTACTTTAAATTTAGATATACTAGTAGATGAAACTAATAAAGTCTTAGACATTACTGACCATGTGGACGCATAAAAGATAATAGAATTTAAATTAAAAATTAAAAAATAAATCACCCCTAGTCTTTATTGGCTAGGGCATTTATTTTTTTATCTATTTTTAATAATTGTTTGTTTTCTAATGTTTTTATGTTATAATTAATATAAAGATGTTAGAAAGGGGACGATTTCATGATAAAAGCTTTATTATTGTTATTTGGAATACTTGCAGTATTATTTATAATTGCCATAAAACAAGGACAGAAAGACCATGAGGTGTTTCAAAAACAATTAAAAGATAATCACATCAATGAGAAAGACATAAAGATTCTCTTATGCAAAGGACAAAAAAATTCAATCATTTATACAAATGATAAGAAATTGTATATCATAATGCAAAATAGGGAAGTAATTCAAATAGAACCTAAAGACATTTTGAAAATCGAAATCAAAAAACATGGCAATGGAGATGTTAAGACTAAGATTCCTATATATAATTCTGATGGGATTTGTTTAGGAAAATTAATTGGTGTTTCAATAAGCATCATAACAGAAGACATGACATATGGAGCATCTCAATTTCATATAGGTAATCTTTATGAAGAATATGAAAAAATGGCTAGATTAAAAGCTATATTAGAAAAAGAGATAAGAGAAGTAGGTTAAATCCTACTTCTTTTTTTAATGTAAAGGAGAGAAAAATATGGGAAAAATTAAAGTTCAAAGTTTATTAAAGAAAGAAATAAGAGCCGTAATACCTTACAGAGATGAAGAAGGTAACGAACAAAAGATAATTATTAAAAATCCTAGTGAAACTCTTAAAAGACAAACTTTAAAGGATTTTGCAGATGGAAGAAATGAAGATGAAATATTAGGTTTTTTATTTTCACAACTTACAAATATAGAATTAAATTTATCTTTAGAAGAGCTTAAAACAATGGACCTTTCATATGAACTAGAATGTGTATTTTATCATATGACATGTATATTAAATGAAATAATAGCGACAGTTCGTATGGAAACAGATTTAGCTTTAAGAATGGAATCAAATAAACAATTAGCAGATAATGTAGATAAAGTATTAGATAAAAAAATGAATTAGGTGATTTTATTGAAATTCACTTCATTAACTCAATTAAAAAATTATGTAGAAAAAGCTCAAAAACAATCTATGGAAGTCTTAAATCAAAACTTAGAAACAGAGGCCAAAAAGATAACTCTATCAGAGTTAGGAAGAAGTTCTTCTAAGACAAAAACAGGCAATATTTATGAACCTACTGGAGCAATAATAGATTGTATCAAAGGGCAAGTTAATGGTTTATCATTAACTCTTGTATGGGGAGATACTGGAGATTGGTTCTCTATTCTTGATAAAAGTCATGGACATTTCTATGCACCTGCGGCTTTAGAGGAAGGTACAGTATGGGCAGAAGGGACAAAAATACATCCTTACAGTCCTGTATTTAAACCTGCTACTGATTTCGTAGATAAAACAGAGGAATGGAGAAACAATGAATTACCTAACGTATTCGTTCAGTTTATGAGAGGTAAAGGAATGAATATCAAGAGAGTTTAGAGGAGGTGAGAAATTATGTCAGAAGAATTTATACTAACCACTAAATTAGAGTTAGATGACAAAACTGCAAAAGAGCAGTTGGAAAAACTTCAAGAATCTGCAAAGAAAGAACCTTTAAAACTTAAAGTTGATGTTGAAGATTTTGAAACAAAACTAAAGACAGTTTCTGATTTGTTAGATAAACTTGAAAAACAAATGAAAGACGGAATTAAATTTGACAAAAGTGTTATAAGTGATTTTGAAAGTCTTGCTAAAAATCTTAAAACAATTTCTGATTCATTAGAAAATGTTAAATCTAAAATGAAAAACTTAGATTCAGATAATGGAACAAAGAAAGTTGCATCAAGCCAAACAGAATTGATTTCTAAGTATAAATCATTAGCTAGTGCATTAGATTCAATTCAAAAGAAAATGAAATCAGGTATGAGTGCAGAATCATTCCAAAAAGCAGCCGAAGAAGCTAAACAACTTCAAGCAAACATGGATGCCTTATCTACACAAATGGACGAAACAAGCAAAAAGAAAATTGCCCTATATGATTTTAAAAGAAGTCAACAAGAGATAGTAACTTTAGTAAATACTATGAAACAAATGGACGACAAAATAACTGAAATTGAGTCCAAAACAAAAGGTATCACTTTCGGTGGAAATACAAGTCAGCTTTCTACCATAATGACTGAAATAAATACATTGAAGAGTAAGGTTACAGGAGATTGGCATTTAAATCTTGATGTTTCAAATGACTTAAATAGATTAAAAGAATTAGGCACTCAAGTAGATAATTTAAGAAAAGTTGAAACACTAAAGGAAAGTTTTGATAAGGTAAAACAATCCATAAAAGATAGCTTAGGAGATAGTGTAGTTGTAGACTTTGAAAATAAATTAAATCAATTATCTCAAACTGCATTAGAATTAGACGGAAGTTTTGAAGTAGCTTTTAATTCTTTAAAAAGTGAATTATCTGAATCAGAAACTAAAGCAAATGAATTTATAAGTCAAATGAAAAAGGCAGATAGCCTTGAACAAACAAATCTTATAAATCAATATAAAATGCTTAATTCTGAAATAGAAAAACTTAAAAGTAAAATGCAAAACACTAATATGTCTTCTGAAACATATACTATTTTAGATGAAAAACTAAAGAATTTAATAACTGATTTAAATAATGTCGAACAGAAAATAGCAGATGTCAATAAACAAAAAATAGATTTATCCTCTAAAAATGACAAAGCGACATTAGAAAAAAGTATCTCTAATTTAATTGAATTAGATGAAAAGGTAACTAAAGTAAAATCTAATTTAGGAAATCTTAGAGTTACTGTAACTAATCAGGTAGCAATAGATAAATTAAAAACTAAATTAGATGAAATAAATAATAGAAAAGCTCTTAACATGGATTTTAAAGCAGATATGTCCCAGTTGGAGAAAATAGATACTGCTATAAAAAATCTTAGAGATGTAGATAATTTATCAGACAAATTTGACAAATTAGAAAATTCAATCAGAAGTGCATTTGGAGATGTAAAAGCAAATGAACTTAGAAATAGGTTAAATCAATTAGGAACAGCAGCATCTGTTTTAAAAGAAGATTTCAGAAGTACTTTTGAATCACTAAAAGCAGAAATAGACTCAACAGCAGCTAAGGCAAGCACAATCGAGGCTAGTCTAAGAAAGGTAACTACACAAGAAACTGCTTTCATTAGGCTTAAAGAGGCTATTAGAACGGCATTTGGAGATGCGGAAGTAAATAGATTACAAACTGCATTAGACGAACTTAGAACTAAAGCTCAAAATATGGATGCAACATTTGACACTTCATTAGATGGATTTAAGACGGATTTAGCAGAGGTTGGAAGTAAGGCTAATACAATAGTTGGACAGTTAAAGAAATTCAATACTCTTCAAGGTACATTTAATACACTTAAAGAAGATATCGAAAAGGCTTTTGGTACAGGAACTGTTAATGAATTTATAACTAAATTAAATCAAGTTGAAGCAGAGGCAAGACAAGTTGGTGGTTCTTTTGAAACTATGTATGCAGAAGCGAACTCTCAACTTAGAAGATTCCAAAGCCAAATGAATAGAACTAATTCAACAATGAAAGTCAGTAATCGTTTTTGGTCTGATTTTTCTGGTTCAATTAGAGCTTTCTCGCTTGGGAATGTCTTAGGGAATGCCCTTACAACTTCTATATATAAAATTAAAGATGTTTATTCTGATTTAGATGCAGCAATCACAGACATGAAAAAAGTTGCAGACATAAAAGATATAAACACTATAGATAAATTAGGACAAATACAAGACAAAGCAGAAGAAATAAGTAAATCTGTTGGTATGAGTACGGCAGATACTATCGAAGGTATCGCAAGTGCATTACAAGCAGGTATAGGCTCTATGGAAAAATCTATGCAGGTTGCTAAAAATGCAATGATGTTAGCAAATGTAGGGGATATGAGCCAAGACGAGGCATCTAAAGGATTAAATACAATAGTAAACTCATTTAACTTAGAGCCACTTAAAGAATATAAAGTCCAAGTAGGAGATACTGTTAAAACTACTACTGAACTTAGCGATGCTATGGATAAATTGAATTATGCATCGAATACACAGGCAATAGATATGCAAAGCTTAGTACAAGCCTTCCAAGGTGGGGGTGCAGTTTTATCTAACTATGGTGTTGAAATAGGAGATGCTACTGCAATGATTACTGCTGCCAATACATCATTACAAAATGGTAGCCGTGTCGGTAATGGTATGAAATCTATTGCAATAAATTTACAAGGTCTTAAAACTAATGCCAAAGAAGGGACAATGGAACTTAATAAAACGGCAAAAGGTTTAAGAGAAATTGCAGGTATAGATGTATATTCTGACAAACAAAAGGGAGAAGTAAAAGGATTCGTTGAATTACTAGATGAAGTAAAAGGAAAATGGGGCGACCTAAAGGAAGACGAACAATTAGCTTTATCAGAAGCGATAGCAGGTGAAATATTTGCCCACTCAACTCAACTACCTCTGAAGAGTTGAGAGAGAAACGAGGAAGAAAACGGAAAGGCTTAACTGCTAATCCGAATGGAAGTTGGGAAACCTAGAGATATAGTGATATATTTCGATAGTTTTAAAAGACTAGACACATGCAACGCATAGAGATTGAAACTGTTATACAGAATATAATATCTCCAAGAGTCCTCGTTGCTTAGAGGTTTAAGTTATGAGTACAAAAGATATGCTAGACTGGGTTGGAATTGACCAACCGATAAGATAAGATTGGCTATTTTATCAAATGAGGGAAACCTCCAGAGATGAAGATAAAAAACTTCATGTTAATAACAATCGAAACAGCAAGCCACAGTTTTTCAAGCTTTAATGCAAAACTATGATAAATTCATGGAACTAAGAGAAGAATTTGCAAATGGAGACCAATTTGGCTCTGCCGAACAAGAGAAACAATATTCTCCGTATGTACAGAAATGTGCATAGGACACATATTTAATTGCAGGTACAACCTAAGAGCCTTACACCACAATATTGGAGAAATCACAATATGAAGGGACGAAAGTAGAAACAACGTAAGGATAAGCATAAGGTTAAATCCTAAGTGCTTGGATATAATTAAAGTAATTATTATATCACAATGGAAGTTCATGCAGGTAAGATTCTCTATTGTAAAATACAATGAGAACAAACTTCAACGACTATCCCAGGGGATGTTAAATCACATCAATAGGAGTACGGCTCAAGCGAGTGGGTGAGAACCCCTTAAATGGAAAAGGTATGCCCTTAACACATAATGGTGAAGGTGAAGAAATAGTCTGGACACTTATTGAAAGATAAGGAAGTTCATAAGAGAACTGTATAGATGTAGCGAGTCTATATGAACATAACGAATGAAAGATATGTAAATTCTTTAGCTGGTAAATTAAACGAATTGAAAACAATTTGGACAGATGTCTTTACAACTATTCTTAGTGGAGAATCACTAAAGAGTGGAGTAGATGTATTAATTGTTATATCTGAAAAGATACAAAGCTTAGTAAATTGGATGAACAAAATGGGTTCAACTGTTCCTACTATATTAGCAGTAGTTTCTGCTTTTAAGTCATTAAGTAAAGTATGGGGAGCTAGTGTTAATATTGAAAATGTAGGCGGAGTTCAGACAAGACAATTAAGTTATTACACTGGATTAAGTACCAAAATGGGTGCTTTAAGGCAAGCAATGAGTGGACAAGTCGGAATAATGAATAAATTGAGAGCCTCTTTCGGTTTAGTTAGTGGAGCAGCTCAACAATTTATGTTAAAAGAAAGACTTCTACAAACTGCAAGTGGACTTCTACAAGGAGCTTTAATTGGATTAGCTATGTATGCTTTAAGTAAGTTAATTCAAAAGTTAATAGAAGCTAAAAACAAACTTAAAGATACTCACGATGAAATAAAAAGTGCATTAGAAACTACTCAAAGTGAAACTAGTGGTTTAAGACAAAATGTTAAATCACTTAGTAGTATTGCAAAAGAGTATGATAAATTAGCAGGCAAGACTAAATTAAGTTCCGATGAATTAGAAAGATTCAATGAATTAAAACAACAGGTTGCAGACATGTTCCCTGATTTAGTGAGTTCTTATGACGAGAATCAGAACCCCATTTTAGCACTTACTGGTAGTTTAGAAGACTACAAAAAAGAATTACAAGAAACAATAAAAGAACAAGAAAGATTAACAAAAACTCAAGAAAATGCATTAGGAAATGCAGGGACTGCTAGAGCAAATGAAATCAAAAATGGTTGGACTTATTCTGCTCCAAAATTAGACAAAATGAATAGTGCGATAAGTGGACTTAAATCTGCTTTTGGTGAAAGTACTGACATGAAAACAGGTTTAGATAACTATGTAAAATTCCTAACTGAAAGAAATAAAGCAGCAGATGAATATAATAAAGAATTAGCAGATAAAAATAAAGAGTTATTAGAGATAGATAAAGAAGTCCAACAAGAGGTTATAAATAAACTTTCTGATAGTTTTTATTCTCAAAATTATGATAAACTTAGTGACCAAGCTAAGGCAAGTATGCAAAACTTAGTTAATAATTTTAACTGGGTAAGCAATCCTGTTTTAGATGAAACAGGTAAAAATAAATTCATAAGTGCATTTGATGACATTAGTGAGGCAATGAAAGGTCAAGGTAATGTTATTAATGACTGGAATGAAAAGATAAGAAAAGCTCAAAGCGCTTATCAACAAACAGGAGATTTGGAATCTTATAAAAATGCAATAAAAGGCGTTGCAGATGAATTAGCTAAAGTAACTAATATCAGTTCAGAAGACTGGGTTATAGGATTAACTCCTGAGTTTAATGGTAGTTTAGAAGGAGATAAAGCAGCTTTAAACGAATTCCTTAAAAATTATGGAGTTTCACTTCAAGACTATATAGATAGCGAATCTTCCTCATATGATTTTACTGTTAAATTAAAAGCACAATGGGATGCGGATAATCAATTATTAAGTGACTTAGCTTCATTCCAAGGAGATAAAGATGCATCTATAGATTTCTTAATTAATATGAGAGACGGTGGGGGATTTGACAAATTATCTCCACAAGTTCAATCAATATTAAAAGGAACTTTAGATGACGGGAAAAATGTTTCAGAACAAGAGTTGCAAATCGCTTTATCATTAGTTACAAAAGTAGCTAGTGAAGGGGAATTTGATGCTACAAATTCTGATATTTTAAGAAAAGCTTTAAATGGGCAACTTACAGATGATGAAATAGCAAATCTTAAAGTTGGATTGCAACTTAATGGAGAAACTGTTTTATCTCAAGATATGTTAAGACAGTTAAACGACTGGAATAAAGGCAAAGGAGTCCAATGGGATGTTAAGGTCGACCCAAAAGTTAGCAATAAAGAAGAAGTTAAGAAATCAATAGAAAATCAATTATCTGAATTTAGTTCATTAAATGATAGAAAAGAAGTTAAGCAGTTATTCATTGAAGGAAAAGTCAAAGGCTTAGAAAATATGAAATTATTTGAGGAAATAATAAAATTACTTCCTACAAATAGAGAAAATACTATTGACTTTTTAGTTGAAAATCACGGAGATATAGACGGAATGTCTCTTAAAGAATTTGTTGATTGGTTTAATAAACAACCAGATGAATTTAAAAAGAAATATGGTATTGATGTAGATGATGACGGAAAACTTAATGTAAGCAAAGAAAAGATAGACAAAGTTACTGAATCAACTGAAAAACTTGGAAAAGCCGCAGAAGAAACAAGTAAAAAGGATATTGATGTAAAAGTCAATAAGGGAGAATTAGAAGGTTCTGTTGAAGACTATAAAGAATTAATTAAATATTCTACTAAACTTAAAGATGGGGAATATAAAATATCTTTTGTAACAGACACTAAAGATGCCCTAGATAATTTAGATACACTAACAAAAAGTGTTAATAACCTTTCTAAAGCCTTCCAAGACATGCCTAGTAAAACAATTCGTATAGAAACTGCACAAGCGTCTAAGAATGTCACAGGACTTAAAAATAATGTTAAAAGATATCTTAGCTCTGTTAAGAAATCACCTAAAACAACATTCAAGACTGAAACTGCACAGGCATCTAAAAACGTTACGGGTCTTAAAAGAAATATTTCAGATTATGTTAAAAGATATCATAAAACATTTACTACTAGATTTAATGCAATTACGGCTTTGGCATCTAAAAATGTTACAGGGCTTAAAAATAATTTAGCAGATTATGTATCTAAATATGCAGGAAAAACATTTACTACAACTTTAAAAGTAAATAGACAAAGTAGTGGTGGTAGCGGAAGTAGTTCTAGTGGAGGTTCTGCTTATGGACCAATGTCTATGGATGAAACAACAAATCAAACTCCAGCTGTATTTTCTACATTTTCAAATCCAGGAATCTCATTATTGTCAGCTCCAACCATAGGAGATGAAACAGCTAGTGGTATTTCTACATATGCAGATACACTTGCGACTACTTCGAAAGCAATCTCTAAAGTTAGTATGAAATCAAAAAGTACTAGATTAGACCTTGGAGAAATAGGAGTTAATACAACCATTCCTACAAAAATAAATACATCTGTGAAGAATATATTAGATTCTATTGAATATGGAGTAGAATTATTCCAAGAACTTGAAAATAGAATCACTAAAGTAAATAATAAATTAACTTTATTAGATACTAAAATGGAAAGAGCCGTTGGAACTAAAAAGATAGAATATCTTGAAAAACAAAATGCATTATATGAAGAACAACAAAAACTTCAATCAGAGCTTTATGATAATCTATATAGAGAAAAAGAAGTTCTTAGAGAGAATCTAAAAGACTATGGTTTTAAATTTGATGCACAAGGTAATTTAAGAGCATATGAAGAAACTATGCTTAAAATGGAAAGAAGAGCAAAAGAATTAGAAGATGCGGCAAAAAAAGCATCTGATAAAGCATCAAATTATGAAACTAAAAGTAGTAGTGTTGATAGTGATAAATATGATACTAGTAGCAAGAAATTAACTAAAAAACAAAAAGAAAAAATAAAAGAAGCTAAGAAACAAGCTAAGAAACAAGCTAAAGCAGAATCTGAAACTAGTAAAAAAACTAAAAAGTCATTAGAAAAACAAGCAGATGCAGCGCAAAAGGCATCAGATGAATATTCTGAAAAATTAGATAAAGTTAAGAGTCTTACTCAAGAATATTTAGAATTACATAATGATAAAATATCAGAGGCTAGTAATGAATGGGAAGAACTTAACAATAAAATTGCAGAAAATAATGATGAAATAGAAAAATTAGTTCGTGAAAATAAGCTTTATATGTATAAAAATAGCATAACAGAGATTGATACTCAATTGGATATATTAGGAGATAAATATGATTTATTGAGTACAAAAATGCAACATGCTTTCGGAAATGAAAAATTAAAATTATATAATCAACAAATAGATTTACTTAAACAACAACAAGACAAACAACAACAACTCATAGATAACTATGATAAAATGATTAAAGTCTATAAAGAAGATTTAGGAAAATATGGATTTGAATTTGATTCAGATAATAATATTACAAATCAAAAAGATGCCTTAGATGCATTACAAAATAGTGAAGATTTGGAAAAAGTTACTGATTTAATGGAAGAGTTTATAGATATTCAAACAGGGAAACTTCCTGATGCTCGTAAAGAATGGGAAGAACTTGGAAATACAATTAAGGATATTTATGACGACAAATTAGATATAACAAAAGATATTGAAGATGAAATAACAAAAATCTATAAAGACCAAATCGAAAAACGAAAAGACGAAATTAAGAAACAGTCAGATGCAGAAGTTGAAGCGATAAATAAGGTTAAAGAAGCTTATGAAAATCAAAAGAAAACTAATTCATATGAAGAAGATTTAAAGAAACAACAAGATAAAATTGCAGAAATAAATAAAAACATAGATAGATATAGTAAAGATAATAGTCTTAGTGCAAAAGCGAAAGTTAGTGAACTTTTAGATGACTTAAAAGATGAACAAAAGAGTTTAGATGACATTATAAACAATAGAAAAGATGAATTGGTTTCTGACTTATTTGATAAACAAATTGAAAGAATCCAAGATGAATCTGAAAAAGCTCAAACTAAATTAGATGAAGAATGGACAGATAGTAAAATTGCAGATATGGTTGCTCAAGCTCTTAATACAGGTTTATTTACATCTATCAATGGAGAAGTTAGTGATTTACAAAATACTATGCTAGAGTTTGCAGAAAGCTCTGGAGATGCGATTGGAATCATGGCAGACAAAGTTAAAACAGAACTTGTTGGAAATCTTCAAGCAGCTATGGATATCATGAAAGAATATCCAGATATTTTAAACGGATTAGGATTGACTGATTACGGCAAAGGAGCTTCCTTAAATGCAGATAAATTAACTCAAGTTACTAATAAAACATTAAATGTAGGAGATATTGAAATTAAGGTTACTGGAACAGGCAATCCAACTGAAATAGCAACAGAAGTTAAGAAACAAATTGAAAATTGTTTTGATGACCTTATCAGTAGAGTTTAGAGAGGGTTTAAATCCTCTCTTGACTTCTTATTCATACATAATTATAAAACCTCTTAGAATTGAATAGAGAACCTATAATGAATAGTGTTTTGAAAGGAGAACTTTTAAATAAATAAAAATGTAGACAAATATACTTATTTGTGATATAATGTGTTTATAAAGAAAGGAGAATCAATATGAACACAACAAATATCACAAATTATAAGCCAAAAGATTTTGCTGAACTATTAGGAGTTTCAGTAAAAACATTGCAACGTTGGGATAGGGAAAATATTTTAAAAGCAAATCGTACTCCAACAAATAGAAGATATTACACTTACGACCAATATCTACAATTTAAAGGGATAAAAATAGAAAATGATATAAGAGATGTGGTTATTTATGCAAGAGTTTCAACAAGAAATCAAAAAGATGATTTACATAATCAAGTAGAATTTTTAAAACAGTTTTGTAATTCAAAAGGCATAATTGTAAATCAGTGTATTGAAGATTTTGGTAGTGGACTTAATTATAATCGTAAAAAATGGAATAAATTACTTGAAGAAGTTATGGAAAATAAGATAAAAACAATAATAATTTCAAATAAAGATAGATTTATACGTTTTGGATATAATTGGTTTGAGAAATTTTGCGAAAAATTTAATACAAAAATAATTATTGTAAATAATGAAACTCTTTCTCCAAATGAAGAGTTGGTTCAAGATATTATATCAATCTTACATGTATTTAGTTGTAGACTATATGGCTTAAGAAAATATAAAAAACAAATACAGGAGGACGAAGAAATTGCTAAAGAGTTATAAAACGGAAATAAATCCAACAACAAAACAAATACAAAAAATCAATAAAACAATTGGAACTTGTAGATTTATTTATAATTTTTACCTTACTCACAACAAAGGACTTTATGATAATGGCGAAAAATTTATGACAGCTAAAGATTTTAGTATTTGGATGAATAATGAGTTTATTCCTAATAATCCTGAATATTTATGGATTAAAGAAGTCAGTTCAAAATCAATTAAAAAATCTATGGAAAATGCAAATACTGCTTTTGTTCGTTTTTTCAAAAAACAAAGTGGGTTTCCTAAATTTAAAAAGAAAAACAAATCTAATGTAAAAATGTATTTTGTGAAAAATAATCCAAAGGATTGTATTTGTGAAAGGCATAGAATAAAAATTCCTACTTTAGGATGGATTAAATTAAAAGAAAAGGGATATATTCCCACAACAAAACAAGGATATACAATCAAGAGTGGAACAATTTCGTATAAAGCAGGAAGATATTATGTATCAGTTCTAATAGATGTACCCAACGCTAAAAAATTACAATTAAATGATTTTGGATTAGGGATTGATTTAGGTGTTAAGAATTTTGCAGTTATAAGTAATGGCATTACAAAGAAAAATATAAATAAAAGCAAAAAAATAAGAAAATTAGAAAAACAATTAAAAAGAGAACAACATTGTCTATCGAGAAAATACGAAGACTTTAAAAAATATAATAAAAAGAAAGGAGTAGCCACTAGGCAAAATATCCAAAAACAAGTCTTGAGGATACAAAAACTTCATTATAGAATAGATAATATTCGTACTGATTATATTAACAAGTGTGTAAATGAGATAGTGAAAACCAAACCATCTTATATTACAATTGAAGATTTAAATGTATCTAGTATGATGAAAAACAAGTATCTTTCAAAGGCAGTAGCTTCGCAAAAATTCTATGAATTTAGAACAAAATTAGAAGCAAAATGTAAAGAGATAGGAATTGAATTAAGAATTGTAGACAGATGGTATCCGTCAAGTAAATTATGTCATGAGTGTGGTTATATCAAGAAAGATTTAAAACTTTCTGATAGAGAATTCGTTTGTGAATGTGGTTATCATGTTGATAGAGACTATAATGCAAGTCTTAATTTAAGAGATGCAAAAACTTACAAAATAGCATAAAAAGCAATTGTAAGTATGTACCGATGGCTAGTCGGGAATTTACGACTGTGGACTATACTAGAACTTGTTAGTAGCGAATTACTTGTAATCGCCAAAGCATATAGAATGAAACAGTAAGAAATGTTTGTGAAAACTTTCAATATCTCGATATGGGTATATTTGTCCATATTTTGAGTGGCAGTTGTGAGATATGTTTATAGAGCCTTATTTTAAACGGAAAGGTAAATCTTGTAAGGATTATTTTTTAAGTATAGTTTCAACTAGTTCTTTAGATGTATTAAATGAAATAGGAGTTCCTTATGTAAAAAATGTAACGATGGAAGATAGTTTAGGATTTCCTCAATTTACAGAAACAAATGAAGAACCAGATGATATTGTTTTGGAATTGTGTTTAGAAAAAGATAATATTCCACTTGTATGGACAAATTCAATTTATAACGAAGTAGCGACATGGCTTATAAGTGATTCTTTTGAAAGATTTGAACCATATGATAACTTAGATTATTTTTATTATTTTAAATGTACTAAAATAGTTAAAAAGTTTGATTTCAAAAGACGAGGAGTAATAGAAGTTACTTTTAAACCAATGGTTAATTATGCTTTTAAATATGTAGAAATAGAGAAAAGAGTTAAAGGAAAAGAATTTATAGATATTTATAACGAATCAGATTCTGAATATGAGCCTGTAATTGTAGTTGAAAATTTTGGAACGAAAAAGACATTAAATAAAATAAATAATTTAGAACTAATAGGATTAGAAGAACATGAAGTGGCTACAATAGATAATTATATGCTTACTGTTCAAAATCAGAATAATGAAAATATTATAAGCAAATGTAATAGAGAATGGATTGTATTAAATAAGAAAGAAAATCAATTAGTAATAGAAGGAAATTGTAAAGTAAGGATAATATGTGAATTTCCTAGTATAATATAGTGGTGATAATATGGATATAATTGTTAAAGAATTAAAACCCATAAATGAGATTTTACTTGAAAAACTTAACGGAGAAGTCATAGGACAAATCCCTGTAAAATTCGTTAGTAATCAATCAAGAAATTTTGACGATATAGATTCTTTGGAATTTGAAATACCTAGATTTATACCTTCACAAATTGGGAAAATTTCAAAGGAAAATCCTTTATATTTTGAACTTATGACAGAAAGAGTTATATCAATAGATGATGAAAAATTCATTATAAAAAAGGTTAAAACAGATGATGATAAAGAAATAAAAACAGTAACTGTTTATGGTTATGAAAAAAAACTAGAGAAAAACAATTTTGTCATGTCCAATATGGGATTGTCATTATTAGATAAAAATGAAAATGATGAAGTAGAATCTTTTGATGAATGGTTATATAAAGATACAGGATGGCATATAGGCTATGTAGACGATAGTGTTCGTTATATGGAAAATGGACAGCCTAAAGTAAGAATACAAGAAGATACTAAAGCCGCATACTATTCTTTTATTACAGATACAATCCAGGAACAATTTTGTTGTGTTCCAATATTTGATAGAAAAAATAAACTTGTAAATTTATTTGATATGGATTCATTTGGAGATAATTTACAACTTATATTATCAAGAGATAATTATATTAAATCAAAAGAAGTTACAGATGATTCTACTGACATAGTGACAAGACTTACCTTAGAGGGTAATGATGAAAAATGTATTGTTTCAGAAGTAAATCCAACTGGATTTGATTATATAGAAGATTACTCTTATTTTATGGAAATAGGAGAAATGAGTGAAGAATTAAATAATGCTCTGATTAAATTTGAACAACTTACAATAGAAAGAACAAAAACATGGAAAGATAAAACAGCAAAAAGAGAAACTGTCAGAACAGAGCTTTCTAATAAACAAGCTAATGAAAACATCTTATTAGCACAAATAGAACAATATGAAAATATTATAAAAGCATATGAAGATTTAGAAACAGAAACAGAGACTTATGATTTTACCTCTTATGAAAATCAGATACAAATACTTAAAGATGAACAGGCTCAATTATCAGTAGAAATAGCTCAATTAGAACTAGAATACAGTAATCTATCTAATGACATAGATAAATTAAATATACTTTTAAGAAGAGAAACTTCTACAGATGAAAAAGGAAATTTATTATTTACACAAGATTTGTTAAATGAATTAAAAGAGTATGTCTATTGTGATACTTATTCAGATGATTCATTTATTGATGCAAATGAACTTATAAAAACAGGTAGACAACAATTAAAGCTCAAAAGCCGTCCTACAACAGAATTTACAATTGATTCAATAGATTTCACAAATAGATTAATAGAGAATAGATTTAGAAGAAATTGGAATGGAAGAATAGGATTAGGAGATATAGTTGCCTTATATGATAAAGAAACAAAAGTTGAAACTTATTTATATTTAGTTGGTTGGCAAAAAAACTATAAAGATAATTCATTAAGTTTAACTTTTTCAAATAAGAAAACAAATAAAGATAGCTCTAAGCTTATTTCAGATGTTTTAAGAGAGGCAAAGAATAATAAAAAAATTATAAATACAAATAAATGGTTATGGAATAATCAAAAATACAATAAAGTAAGTACAGATTTAATTTCAGATATAGATTTAGATGTGGCAAAAAATCCCCCAGAACTTACGGATACAAAATACATTAGAAGTATTACATTAGATAAAACAGAATTAAATTTAGATTCAGATGAATCTTATACTCTTACTGCGACAATAGTCCCTCCAAATCCTGAACTTGATGAAGTATTTTGGATGTCTAGTAATGAAAGAGTTGCCATTGTCGAAGGAGGAAAAGTAACAGGCTTAGATTATGGAAAATGTGTTATAAGTGCTGTTTCAAAAGAATTTAATAAGTCTGCCTCATGTATTGTTACTGTTGGAGATTATGACGAAACTAAAGATGTTCAAGTTACTGGAATAAGATTAGATACAAAAGATTTACTATTAGATAAAAATGAAACTCGTTATCTTGTGGCAAGTGTTGTCCCTACAAATGCCACAAATCAAAACTTATCTTATTATTCAACAGATACTAAGATAGCCACAGTCAGCTCGGAAGGACTTGTTACAGGAGTTTCAAATGGAACTTGTAAAATAAATGTTGTTTCAACTGAAAATACAAAAATAGTAGCTAGCTGTTTAGTTGTTGTAACTCAAAAGGAAGTTTCTTTAAAATACGAGAACATAAAAGGCTCTCTTCTTATTGGAGACGATAGAATAGAACACATGAAAGAAAGTCATTTCTTAGATGATTTAAGTGTATATGCCAAAAGTAAAATTAATGCAAATTACTTTTCTGAACACAATATTATAGATACATTCCCTTCTAACCCAACTTGTGTTCTCACAATGCTAGGAATAAATGATTTAACAAGTTTAGGAATTTTATATTATAAATCTTTATTAGATAAATTGCTTATTAAATATCCTTCTAAAGACATTATAGTCATAAAAGAATTGCCTGTCGCAATAACTTATAAAAATGATATATATGACTATATTACAACCAATTCAAATATAGTTAATTTTAATGACGAAATTGAAAAATATTGTACTGAAAAATCAATTAAAACAGTTAATGTTTCAGCAGGATTAGTAATTGATAAATTGTTAAATACTACATATTCAAGAAATGGATATTTACTTACTGAAAATGGATATAAGATTTTAAGAAATAATATAAATAGCTATGTCTTAGATGTTTTAAATAAAGCATCAGAAGAACCAGAAGACCCAATAGAAGATGATGAAAAAGGTAAATTAAGTGTAATGAGACAAAAAATCGTAGCAAGAGCAGAAGAAATTGTCCAGTTATGTATTGATGGTAAGGCTTGGTATTCTCAATACAATAGAACTGTCGACTATAATAAAAAACAAGTTATCAAAAGTTCTTATGAAACTATTCGTTCTCAAAAGAAAAGAAAAACATATAAACAACCAGGAGTTGGAAAATGGGGATTTGATTGTAGTTCCTTTGTAGGTTGTTGTTATCAAGCAGCAGGACTTGATTTCATGAAAGGACTATCATGTGCTGGAGGAACAATTCAAGATGCTGCTAAGGAACATAATGCTAGAGCTTGGAGATATGTAGATACAAAATTTGAAAATGCATTACCTGGAGATATTGTTATGTTTGCAAACGATGATGTTGAATTAACAAAGAATAATATGTTTACCTGTGATACTCACCATACTGCTATATATATGGGAGATGGGTATATTGCAGAAGCAATAGGGTATTCATCAGGAATTCAAAAAAGAAAAAGAAAGACAAATTCTCAATGGTTTTTCTTTAGATTAGAAGAATTAATTAAAGCAGATAAAAAGATAAGTGATATTCCAAGCGATGATACAAAAGGGGATTCTAAAGAACAATATAAGAATTGTTTTAATGAAACAGGAACAATTGATGGCAAGAGTTATATTTATAGATTCCAAAATGCAAGATGTACGAGTTATGGTGGAGACGGTTCTAGTGGTTGTAGTATTCCATTAAGCCTCGGAAAAACTTGTGGAATGTTAAATGTTCCTTACGGTACGAAAGTATATGTACCAAAATTAAAAGGGAAAAAAATTGTCGATGGTCATGGAAAATCTGTAACTTGTAACGGAATATTTACAGTCAACGATTGTGGGGTTGGAATGTCAGATATGGATATATATATGTCAACTTATTCTGACTCTAATGCAGAAAAGATTTTTGGAAATCCTATTAGAAGTGATATATATGTTTTATCATGGGGTTCAGGATATGGAACGAGTTGGTCATTCACTCAAAGTTATAAATGGGCATATAATCATGGAAGTTTATCAGCTTATAAAACGGCATTTAAATATTACATATCAGGAGGAGGAGTTTTAATTAACTTTACAAAATTTAAATCAGATGATAAAGATATAAGAAACTCTAAATATTGGAGTATATTAAATTCATAATTTGTCTCCTTTTTACAAAAATGACTATTATTATATATGAAAGGAGAAGGAATATGACAAAATACAAAAGAATTATTGAAGAAGACGAAAATGGGAATCAAAAAGTAATAGATTTTATAAAAACAAATGAAACAATAAAAGTGATTCCTAAATTAACACCAAACCAACTTGAAACAATTAATCAAAAGAGTGAGTTAAAAACAGATTGTAAAAGATTAGGTGGTTTTATACATATTAGCTATGTTAAAAATGAATTACTATTCAATGAATTAAATTTAAAACTTCCCACAATTACAAGACTTGTATATTTAGCAACATATATTGATTATAACAGTGGGGAAGAAAATGTGTTAGTAAAGCATGGTAAGAATTATAAATTAGAATATTTAACAAGAAAAGATTTAAAAACATTGTTAAAACTTAAAGATGGTACATTTAATAATTTCTTAAAGGAAACTAAAGAAAAAGATTTATTATATTGTGTTGATAAAAAATATTATTTATCTCCAAAGTATTTTTCAAAAGGAACTTGTCCTTTTAATAGAAAAGAATATGCAAGAATATTTATTAATACGACACGAGAACTATATTTAAATTCAAAGACTTCTCAACATAAGAATTTAGCATATGTATTTCAGTTAATCCCATATTTACACTATAATACAAATGCCTTATGTAGAAACCCAAGAGAAAAAGATATTAATTTATTAGAAAAACTTTCTTTAAAAGACATTTGTGAAATGTTAGGATTAGACACCAATTCGAAATCTCTAACTACTTTTAAAAAGAAATTATTGTCTTTTAATGTTGAAAGAAATGGAAAAAATTATTATTTGTTCACTAGAGTTAATTTAGAAACAAGAGATGGGCAAAAGGATTTCTTTGTAGTTAATCCTGATGTAATTTGGAAAGGGAAAAATTTAAGTATAAAAGAAGAAATGTTCTTAAAATTATTAACTTAAATTCAATACAAGGGGTTTTTTATAAAAAAATAGCCTTATATGAGGGGTTTTTTAGACTATTTAAAACATTATTTTAGATATAAAATTCTTACCTATAATAACAAGTCTACCCCCTTCAACTCCTATGAATATGTACGGAGGGGGGTAGACCTATTTACACAAACTTAAAGGAGGCTTAATATGGCTCTGTTAGATAATATTCCCAATATGGGATTTATATATATACAAAATTTAGTCATTACATATGATAATAAAGCTTATGTAATAAATAATATCTATACAGATAAAAAATATATTTATTGGGATTTATCAAATCCTTCAAATTTATTCTGTACAGATACAAGACAAATCAAAGAAAAATTATTTTTTATAATTAAAAACAATAGCGGAAATGCTATAAAAATAAACCCAGAAGAAATTACTTTAACTTTCGATGGATATAATTCAAAAGTTATTACAAAAAAGATTCAACTTCTTAACAATAAAAATGAGGCATACCAACAAAAGCTTACAGAAATAACTACTAAAACTCAAGAACTTTCAGATGAATATAAACAAGACAAAAGTTTTTCAGAGATAAAAGAAGAATTAAACACTTTAATTATAAATTATAATTCTCAGCTTATTACATTAAATAATACATTAGATACATATGTTGAAGATAATAAGCTTATAGATTCTGAAAAAACAGACATAAATGCCAAAACAACAGATATAGAAACCCAATCAACCAGAGTGTTAGCTTGTGCAGATGCTTTGGCAGACTTAGTGTGCACAGAAGATAATATAGATAAAGACGAAGATGGAATCATAGCCGTTTCTCAATATAGAACAGTTTTAGAACAACTTGTTGCACAATTAGTTACAAATATCAATGATTTAGTCTTATCTAAAAATGAAGATGTAACTCCTTCTGATATTTCTATTGTAAGTATATGTATAGATGATATGCTAAATTCTCTATCTAATTTAAAAGATTCTTGCAATTCGCTGTTGTTTCTAGGTTCTGGAGGAACTATTTCAGATGAAGTTTATAACATAACTGTGAGACTGAATAATACTATCGAAAAGTTAAATGAATTACAAGAATCCGTCTTGAATGATTCAGATAATGAAAAACAAGATGTTCATTATTATTTTAATTCTATAAAATCAACAATAAATAAAATAATAACAATAACAAATGAAGTTAGAAGAAATAGTGGAGTAGTTACAAATGCACAATATTCAAGCTTAAGAAGTTATAATGTCAGCTTAAAAGAATATACAGATAAAGTTACAGGAATTTATCAGTCATATTATTCAAATAAGAATACAACGGAAACCATAAAAAAAGACCTTAAAGTAGCTTATGAAAATTTTATCGCAAGATATAATGATTTTGCAGATGTTATAATAAATAGACTTAAAGACTTAGAATTAGATTCTAGTGATGGAAATAGACTTACTTATACCCTTACAGAATTTAGAAGTGCTTGTAATGTTCTTGATTCAAAACTTGTCAGTTGTATAAATCAAATCAGTAATACAACAAATGAAACCGCCCTTAAGCAAATCAAAGAAGACCTTCAAAAACAAGTAGATGACTTAAAAACCAAATATGAATCACTAAATAAAAAATATGAAACATTAAATAATAATTACACTACTCTGTCTAATGAATACAAAGCATTGGCAGAAAGAGTAAGTAAATTAGAAAGTTAGGTGAAAAAATGTCTTTAGAAAAAGAATATGTTCTAACTATACAAAATAAAGAAAGCTTATTAAGTGAACAATTATTCATTTCACAACATGAAAAAGGTATTGATATTTTATTTAAGATTATTGACAGTCCTTCTTTAAAGATTTCTAAACATAAATATATATATAGTGATATAGTTCTTATTGATATGTTTGGAAACGAAATAGTTGGGGATATAACTCCAGTTGTTGAAAACAGAGTTTTATTTACTCTGACAAATGAAATAATTGGGAATATGTCTAATTTCGGAAAATACAATGTATATATTCGACTTTATAACGATAGAGGTATTTCAACTATATTGCCCCCATTTCCTATGACATATGAAGAAAGTCCAGTCTCTGAAAAAACTTTAGCATTAGGAGAAGTTAATGCAAGTGAAGTAGATAATTGCAAAATATTTAAATTAGGAAAAGAAATTCCAATCTATAATGCAGATGGAACTTATAATTTAAAGATATGGGTAGCAGGAGATATTATAACAGATTCTAAATTAAATCAAATAGAACAAGCTATCTATGACCTTATAAACCATAAAATAGAAACAGATAAGAAATTAAAAGAATTAGACAAATCGAAAGGATATATTATTAAAGTAGGAACAGATGATTTCCCTATTGTAATTGAAGACTTAAAGAAAGGAACTTACCTAATAGAAGGAAGTATTCAAGATTTTAATGAAGGAGTTCCTTATGAATTAGAAGGTAAAAATTATTTATATGTAACTTATGCATCTGAAAAATACTTAAAAGTTGTTAGATGTTTTAATGAAGAAGTTTTTAAATTATATAAATATGATAGAACAACAAAGAAAATTATTCCTTTAGGAGAAGAAGTAAAGGTAATAACTCCTGTTGATGATGTATTAACACTTACAGAAGATAGAAATCAATTATCGACATTGTCAGCAGCAACTACTATTGCATTACCAAGTATAGAAACATTTAGTAAAATAACTTTATATTTAAATGTTCTTAGTAGCACAACTATGACATTTCCAAAAGTAATCTGGTTAAATGAACCAAATGTAGATAATGATGGTTTACTTGAAATAAACTTTACATATACAAATGGAAAATGGTATGCAAAAGCAGAAATCTATGAAGGATAAGGAGAGAAAATATGTTTGGAAAAGTAGTAAATGGGAAACTAGAAGTTGCTCCTCATAATTTAAAATTAGACGATGGCAGCTTAATTGTAAACTTTGATGAAAATGAAACATTATTAAAAGCATATGGATATAAAGAAGTTATAGAAAATCCTCCTGCATACGATAAAGAAAAAGAATGCATAATCATGAAGGATTTTACAGAAACAGACACAACAATCACTCCTAGTTATGAGGTTGTTAAAATAGAAAGCTTATTAGAAGAAACTACTGATATGGAAAAATTAGTAGACATACTTAAAGCAGAGATGCTTAATGCTAGAAGTGGAGACGGAGAACATGATGATTTTGGTTCATTAGGAGAAAAGCTTTCATATATGATGAAATATTTTACTCCAGAAGAAATATTTATAGGTTCAGATTTACCTAATGACGGAAAATATAAACTATGGTTTGTAATGGATAAACAAGAAAATCCTGACGATAGTGGGAATACAGATAAACCAAATCCTATCCCAACTCCAGAGCCTACTCCTAGTACTAGTATCGTAGTAGGGCAACAAAAAGATTGTATGTTTGTTCCTTATTATAATGAAAATGTTGACGATACAACAACAGAAGGATATCCTGACAAACTGTATTGTTCTGCTTGTGACGCTTCATTACTAGGAAAATCAGTTAAAATTTTTGGTACAAGTACAGAGCTAGACGGAAAGACATTCTTAATTAATGAAATTCTTCCAGATACTGCTCTTATGGGACAAGTTTCTCAAACAAAACCAATTATTGGTATTTGTTGTAAGAATGAAACAGAAAAAAATAAACTTAATACATGTACGGGAAAAGGTATTATTGGAATTGTAGTTAGTGATTCTGCTAAAGTTGCTACAATAAATGAAGGTATAGGATTAAATGTAAGAAGTGGGACAGGAACTACTAATTCTAAAATAGGATATGTATATGACGGTACAAAAGTACTTATATTAGAAGAATATGATAATACAACATGGATAAAAATTTATTATAACGGCAAAGAAGGATATATAAACGGAGCAGATAAATATGTTCAAAAATCTACAATACAATTAGATTCCGATGGAAACCCAGTTGGAGTTAATGAAATAACTAGATTCCCTTCTAAATGCAAAGGAATAGATGTTTCGAGACATAATGGAACAATAGATTGGAAAAAAGTTAAAGAAGGAGAAGAAGTTAAATTTGCCATTATTCGTATTGGATATGGTAGCAGAAGTCATAATGGTGGAGTTATAGATGAACAATTTAAAAATAATGTTGAAGCTTGTAAAAAATATGACATACCAATGGGAGTATACTTCTTTAGTTATGCAGCATCTCTTACTAAGCTTAAAGCAGAGGCAAACTGGGTTATAGAACAATTGGCTAATTATCCTGCTACTTTTGAATTGCCTATATTCTTTGACCAAGAATATGATTCATTAAAAACAAGTAAAAATAGTGCAGGAAATTACGTTTCAAAGAATCCAGGAAAATCAACTCTAACAAATTATATGAATACATTTTGCGATATGCTAGAATCGGCAGGATATAAAACAGGAATATATAGTAATGTTGACTGGTTAAATAACTATGTAAATTTCAATGATGTGTCAAAAAGAGATTTATGGTTAGCTAAATGGAATACAGATTCTCATGGCTGGACTAAATCAGATGTTAAAGTATGGCAAAATGGTTCTAGTAAGTTTATGGGAATGAATGAATCAGTTGATAGTAACATATGCTATGTTGATTATCCTTCATTAATAAAAACAGAAAAGAAAAATGGATTTTAGGTGATATAGATGTTAATGAAAGTATTAGTAAATGGAGATTGGGTTACTGTCTGTGATTTTAGTAACTCTGGAATTAATGAAAATTCATTATATGTGCAGTCAGATAAAAATGAATTAACCACTACAACTTTTTATAGAGAATTACCTGGAGGACTTGTTATGCAAGGAGTTCAAGTAATGCTAGATGCTCCAAAAGATAATTATTACTTTGTTAAAGATATAGACCTTCCAAAACCCTTTTCAGAAGTTTGCATAACAGCAATAGCTAGTGGAAATACGACTGGAAACGACTGTTATTGCTTAAATACAGTAGCATATCCTCGTTCAAATTCAAAGATAAGACTTGGAATGAGACATATAACTGGAAAGAATTTATCGGGAACAGTTACGATTTATTTATTCTGTGTAGGAAAGTAAGGTGGGAATATGGCAATTTATAATAGATATGAAGTAAGAATCAGTGGAGCAAGTGCAACATTAGATAAAGATATCTTATTAACTAGAGGAGATAAAGATGTCTCTTTGATTTTTAATATAGATAAATTTGGTTTTAAAAGTAAAACTAATTTTACAAAAGTTGAAATGACTTTATTGAAACCAAATATGGACACAGTTTTTTTAAATCCAACAATTGAAGAAGGAGAAATTGTTGTAAAAATATCTGAAGACATAATAGATGAAAGTATTGAAGTTGGAGGATATTCTTTTCAATTTTCTTTATTTGATAGTGAGGATTCAAAAATTAGTATTCCGATTATACATAATCAATTTTATGTATCAGAACCTCTAGGAAAGAATGTAGGCAGTTCTGACAAAGTTGACAATAGTTTATCCAATAGTGCCTACTCGAGTGGTAATAGCTCAAATATGAGTGTTTTAAATAATGATGGCACTTTCAATAAGAAAACATGGGGAGATAAAAATGTTATCTCTAGTGAAAAATTAAATCAATACGAAAATGCTTTTGATATGTTATTTGATAATAAAATATCTGTAAAGACAATCGTGGACGGAGTTATTACTTTAGATAATTCAAAATACCAACAAGCAGAAGTTGAGAATGAAGTTACTATAAAATTACCGAGTGCAACATATAATAGTAAGTTTATATTGTTTTTAAACTGTTTGCAAACAGTCGCAGTTTCATTTAAATCAACATCTTCAATAAATACGATTAAATTGGAAAAGGGTTATTATGCAATAGAATTGTATTATATTGGAGATTGGATTATAAAATATTAGGGAGTGATATTATGAGTGATAAAATTTATATTATCCCTAGAGACGTAGGAAATAAAGGAACAGGAAAATCTTTATATTTCATGTGGCAAGGAACAGCTTTAGGAATTAAGCAAGAAGGAGATGCCGATTATACTTTTGTAGAACTCAAAGGAAAAGACGGAACGAATGGTAAAAAAGGAGATAATGGTGTTACTCCAAACATCAAAATAGGAAATGTTACAACTTTAAATCCAACTTTAAGTGCTTATGCTACAATCGAAGGAACTGCGGAAAATCCTATTATTTCCTTTGGTATTCCTAAAGGTGAAAGCGGGAAAGACGGGACAACTCCAACTAAGGGAGTAGATTATTATACTACTCAAGAAATAAATGCTTTAAAAATAGATATTCAAAATAATCTAAAATCGTTTATTTCAACAGAAATAGATGAAAAACTTCCTGATGCTACTAAATTAAAAATAAAAGATGCTGCAAATATCTTTGATGCCACAAATACAGAAGATGCATTAATAGAAATCTATAATTCTATAAATAAAATTATGGAAGAGGAATATTAATGATAATACAAATAAAAGAGAAATTAAAAGAAATAGCAAATGCCATTAGAAGTGTTAAGGGGACAACAGAAACTATTGTTGGAAATAATTTTGCAGATGAAATAAAAAAAATGGCATATATCGAAAATGGGACAATAAGTGGACCAATAAAATCTAAGGCAGGAAGTACAATAACTCCTTCAACTAGTAATCAAGTTATTAGTGGAGGAGTTTATTTAAATGGGAATATAACAGTGCAAGGAGATAGTAATTTAAAAGCAGAAAATATTGCTAGAGGAAGAACTGTTGGAAATTATATATTTGGAGTTCGAGGAACGGCAGATAAAATAGTTGAAGTAAAATATGAAAAACCAATTTGGACTGGGGCATATGCAAATGAAGCTTTAAAGGTTGCAAGAAGTTATTGGGATGCGAGAGTAAGTGGAAAAGTAAATTTTGTCTATAGTGGTGGAGATACCATATTTGAAGGAAAGTTAACAGACTCTAATGGGAAGTGTTACATAGATTGTTCAACATATATATTATTATACCTATTAGGAATTGATTATATACATTCTCCTTATCATAAAGTATCTGGTCAAGTAAATCAAATTATAGATGCATCAACTATTATTCCAAGAACTGATTATAGTTATAATTTTTCGTCTCTTGTAAACCAATCTGCAAGTAATTTCTCAAATGGGAAAATTAGATATGCAGCAGACTTGGCAGAATATTTTTATTGTTTAGGCACATTGATTGATGTAACAGAAGTTATGCCTGGAGATTTAACTTTTCATGCAGCTAAAAACGAAGATGGGACTTATCATATAAATAATAGATTTAAAAATATTTCTCATGTAGGAATAGTTGCAGAAGAAAGTTATATACAAAGAGATTCTAACGGAAAAGTTACTTATTTTGAATATTATAATGTAACGAGCTATGAAGGAGTTTGCATTAGAACTAAATCAACTTCAAGAAGTGATATTGTTTTCTGTTGCAGACCTGATTATAGACCGAGAGAGCCAATTTCAGAGATTTCAAGCATAAACTTAATATCTAATTCATATAGAAGTGGAGATGTCGGAGAAACTGTTTTAAACGGTGTTACATTTAATGTGTTTGAAACAGGTCAAATTACAACAACAGGAACTCCAACTGTTGGAACGACTTTTTACATTACAAATAAGTCCTATCCAATTTCTCTTAAGAAAGGAAAGTATTCTTTAACTGGATGTCCATTACGAACAGATGTTACAACTGGAACAACATGGGGATTAGCAATAAGAAAAGCAAGTGATGAAGCTTTATTAGGTTGGGACTTAGGTAACGGTGTAGAATTTGAAATTACGAATAATTTTGAAAGTGTTTATATTTATATCTATATATCTCCGACAAAAGATAGTACAGGATATATTTGGAATCCTAAGTTATTAAGGATAGAATAGAGGTGAAAAAATGCCTAATGAAATTTATGTATCAAGAAGAAAACAATATATAAAAGATTCTGTAAATGATTTAAAATTAAGTAGTAATAATAATGATTTGTTTTTAATAGACGATTTAGGTAATAAAATAGGAAAGGGAGTATCTCTTCCTATTATGTCTAAAAAATCTATTATTGATAAAATAAAAGATGATTTTGAATATATTAATGTGTTAAATTATGGAGTAAAAAATGATGGAGAGACAGATAATTCTGGAATTTTATTAAAATTAATCAATAATGGATATAAAAATTTATATTTCCCAAACGGAATATATAAATTCACTTTAAGTATAAATAAATCAGGAATATCTTTTAGAGGGCAGAGCATTGCGAATACAATTTTTGTTCCTTCGAGTAATACTTTTTGTTTAGAATTAAATTCAGTAAATGGAAATATAAATAATAACTTATTTTCAAATTTTACATTAAGAAATAATTCAAATTTTTCTTCAGTTAATGCAATTTCTTTTATTGGAGAAAAAGAAAATGATAGACATGCATTTAATAACATCATTATAAAAAATGGATTTAAATATGGAATAAACATGGAAGGTAGATGTATTTGGTCTATATTTGAAAATTTTTGGATAGAAAATTGCTATAGTGGATTAAATATAAATGGGAACGGAGCAAAAAATTTATTAACATTTAATAATATATACATAAGAAACTCACAAACTAATGCTATTTTTCTTGATGGAGGGAATGCTGAAACATTTAAAACAATATCTTTTAATAATTGTAATTTTGAAAATAATTGTAGAAATATAGATATCTCAATACAATATGCTGTGAAATTGCTTGATTTTGATGAAGTATCTTTCAATAACTGTTACATTGAAAATAATTCAAATAAAACATCTCAAACATATGCGATTTATTGCGGTGGTACTTATAATAGATGTTTAAATATTGTGAATTCATTAATATGGGGGCAAGAATATGGCATATGCATTGAAGGAACAATTATGTCAGGGACAATCTCTGGTAATAGAATTATTAATACTAATGAAGACATTATTATCGGAACAGAAACAAATGCAGGAGGCGGACACGAAGAGTCTGCTTTTTCTTTACTTGGGAATACCTTATCTCACCCTTTAAAAAAGAATCAAGATATAAATATGAATAATAGCGTAACAACTTTAAATCCTTTATCTTTAGCATATAGACATGCAAATAACAACCCAACTCCAGACGTTAGAAATTGCAATGTAATAATGAGTTGGACTAGTGAATCTATAACTAATTTTTTAAATGGAACAAATGGACAAGTCGTTATTGTTTATATATACGGAAATGCAAATAAAGTTTTTTCAAATAATACTTATATTCAACTAAGAGATAGTAGTGAGGTAACAATATCTAAAGGAGAATCTATCGGATTTATGTTTTTTAATGACAAATGGATAGAAATTTTTAGAAATACAAAATAAAGGAGGATATTAAGTGATAAAATTATTAAAGTATTTTAATGACAAATACGGACAAAGATATGGAAATTTAGATTATCCTAAAAATAATAAACAATTTTATAAAATATATCAAACAATCAAATCCTATGGAATATCAGATAATGATTTAATAGATTTACTTAAAAAAACAAATTTACCAATTCCAAAGACAATTGAAGAAAAAGAAATGTATGCAGATTGTCTTTATAATATTGACGATAGTGAAATATTAAAGCAAATTACAGAAAATGTTGACATATCTAAATTAATAAAAAATATTCTTTCTTTTAATGAAGATGGAGAACTTGTTGTTACAATAGGAGAAACCACTAAAACATTTGTGCCTAAAGAACAATCTATCAATGCAACTTACGATAGTGATTCTGAAAAAATAAAAATAAGTAAAGCTATAAATGAATAGAGGTGATTAAATGTTAGATAAAAAATACAAAGCTATTTATTTAGATTTAATCTCAAGAAAAGAAAATGGTTTAAAAATGGAGTTCTCTTTAAGTGATAATCAAACAAGTGATTTTTATATTAATATTACAAGAAATGGATTTAAGATTGATTTAACAAATTTTAAAACAACTTTATATATAAAAAATCCAAATGGAGATGTGTTAAAGAAAGAGCTTACAAAATATGATAAAAACAATAATTTATATTACTGTAATTTAGAAGATAAATATAAAAATATTGAAGGAAAATATTCTTGTCAAATTATCATTGAAGACAAATCAACAACTGAAAAAGTCGTTCCTTTAAATACATTTTTATATGAGGTAAATAAAGATATTATGTCAGAAGGAACTACTCCAGATATTCCGAGTGGAAGTATTGAATTAGAATATAATCCAGATGAAGAAAAAATTATTATTACAGGTAAGATAGATTATGATAATAATTCTGAAAAAATAAAGGAAGTGATTTAATTGGCAGATGCAAAATCAATTGAGATAAATGGAATAGATATTAATATTAAAGATGCAAAAGCTCGTGAAGATATTGAAAAATTAGATACGCAATTTAAAGATATTGCGAACTTATCTCTTGCACTAGGAAAAGATGGACTATTATATATTAAAAAACAAGATGGAACACTTATAGGAACTGGTGTTAAAGTTAATAATGATACTGATTTATCTAAAGTAACTATGCAAATAAATGGTAATACGTTAATATTATTGAATAATGGAACTCAAATAGCATCTGTAGATTTGCCTAACAACATGAGTGCTACCGATGTATCTAACTTAATAAAAAAAGGTGTTTCAGAAACTAACTATAATGCTTTAGATACTACGGATAAACGTATTATAGGTGGAATTAATGAAATTAATATACACTTAAACAGTACGGCGAAAAAAACAATCGTAGAAGGAAATAAAATATATTTAGCAAAAAGTGATGGAACAAAATTAGATACAGGAACTATATTACCTACAGGTGGAACTGGTAAACCTTATGATGACACTTCCATAAAAGCTGATATAAGCAATATTAAAAATGACTTAGGTACTGCACAACTAACTACTACTGCTCAAAATGTTAAAGGAGCAATAAATGAAATTGATGCAAAATGCGATGATATTGCAGTCAAAACTATTACAACCGAAGAGAGAACAAAATTAACTAACTTGAAAAATTATGATGACACAAGTATAAAAGCTGATATTAATAACATTAAAGCTGACTTAGGTACTGCACAACTAACTACAACTGCTAAAGATTTAAAAGGTGCAATAAATGAGGTTTTTCAATCTGCCAGTAATGGTAAAACTCTTATAGCAAATGCTATTACTGGCAAAGGTGTAACAACAAGTGCTGACGCTACTTATCAAACTATGGCAACTAATATAAAAAATATACAGACAGTTTTCGATGCGAGTGGTATTATAGTTACCATAAATAATAAAAAATATAAGTTATCTAAAAATGATAAAGGAGAATATATTGCCACTTTATTAGCTTATTCCGTAACAAGTAATTTAACTCACTGCACTTTAGATAATACTAATACTTCTATTGATTATGGAAATAAATATACTTGTAATATTTCGGTAAACAAAGGTTTTATTATAGGTTCTGTCGTTATTACTATGGGTGGAACAGATGTAACCAGTACTGTTTTAAAAGGTAACATTATTACTATAAATTCTGTTACAGGGGATGTTGTTATAACTGTGAATTGTGTTGAAGAACCAGCTAACCCTGTTTATGGAAATATAAAGGCAACTCCTAACTATACTTTTAAAATAAATGAAATTAAAGGAAAACTTGACCCCGATTTACAGGTTAGCTTAGCAACAGCTCCTAACTTAAACCAAACAATTACTATAACAAATAATACTCCCGAATATATTACAATATCTCCTAACACTCTTACTTTTACTCCCGATAATTATTCAGTGGCTCAAAAAGTTAGTATTTCACCTATAAGAAAAAATAATGATTATTTAAATAGACGTGGTGAATTAGTATTAAGTAGCAAAGGGGTTGCTGATTATACAGCTAAATGTACTATAATTAATACAGATAATTACATCCATCCCTCAAATTGTACTTTAAGTGATAAAGTACTTGATATACACGCTTATGGATTAAATAGTGTTCCTACAACATTGAAATCAAGTGTTAATAATATTTCCTGTGTAGTTACACCAATTTCCAATGAAGGTGACGATAATGTTAGTAAAGCTACAGCTAATGGATTACAATATGTAACTATTGATGTCCCTAATTTAAAACCATATCTTAATGAGTCTAAAGGTATAACTGCTATTTATGTTAGTATGGGGTATCCTTTTGTAGATAAGAAGTTAAACTCTTATCTTAATTTGTTAGGTATTAATTCTATTAAAATGAATAATTCATCATATTTATTTGGTTATACAAAAAAACCTTCTACAAAAGGGTATGAAGCTGTAGACTCATATTTTTATACTTCATTTAATGAAAAGACTACAAGTGCCGATTTACATTTTAATGTATTTATGTTTAATCCTTCTGATGCACCTGTAGGAATTACTTATATGATTGATGATACTAATTATACAAGCATAGGAAGTACTGGTTGGTTTGATTATGGTAAGGATTTAACTAGCAAAATTAGTTCTTATAAAAATGTATCTAAAGAATCAAACACTACTTTTGTTGCATATCAAGTATATAACGGAATACTTAGTTTAGATGATATAAATACTATTAAAAATGGGATATTGGAAAATTTAGTTCCTAGTGAGGTTACAAATACAATAGACAACATGACTGTAAACGTTGGCGATACTATATTATCTACAGCTACTGTTCTTCCTACTGCATTAGAACCGATGTGTACTAAATCTATAACATTAAAGGATGATAAACTTATAAAAAATAAAAATGAGGTAATTGCCAAATCAGAAGGTCAATCTTCTTTTACTACAACTATTTCTAAACCTCTCACAGGTGGAAAAACTTATGATTATAATTTTGATACTAGGGTAACTATAGCCCCAAGTTATATAAAGGATTTAACTGTTACCAAAGCAGAAGAAGGTGTAGTTATATCTAATCCTATTAGTGAATTAACTGTAGGGCAAGAATATTTATTGATTGGAACAACACTTCCACCTCGTTTTGATGAAGAAAATATTGTTTATTATGAATCATCTAATATAGAAGTTGCTAGAGTTAGATATGGGCTTGTAGAGGCGTTAAAGGAAGGTTCTTGCACTATAACTGCTTATAATCATGATAAGACATATAGTTACCAAATGCCTCTTACTATAAAACCTAAAAAAGAACGTATTTTTACAAATATAAAAACTATCAATCCTTCTGATTATTCTTTTAGTGCTACTGATTATGAAGGTAATTATAGATTAATGAAACAAATTATAGAAGAGGATAGTGCTGGTTATGATAAAGTTGTTTTTCCTAAAGGTTCTGTTTTTAAATTAAAAATGCCTCTAGGTACTACATATAATGAAGATGGTAGTGTTAATAGTTATCAAGCAGAAAGTAGTATAATTCCTAACAGTAATACGGTTTATGATTTTAATAATTCTCGTATCGAAATGCAATTCTCTGAATATTTATCATTGGATTCAGTTTATAAAGATGGAATAAAAGTTACGCGTGGATATAATTTGTTTAATTTTACAACCAAAGATAACCCAGAATCTTCTATTGGACAATATCAAACGGTTCTTGAAGACTCCGAAATACGAAATTTAACTATAGTAGGTGAAAGACAATTATTCCCCGAACAATATAATGATAGTGATGGTGGTTGGCAAATACGTTATGTGAATTTTGCTACTTGTAAAAGATGTGGTATAGTTAATTGTGACATTGGTTGGTGTACTGGATTTAATATAGGAAGTGTTCATGGGCAACAATCATGGTCACCTATTATACAGGGAAGTCATATTGAATGGGGAGCAATAAATTATGAAACTGGTGAAGATGATACTACAACTTATACAGATAGGGTTAGAATTAAAAAGGCTAATATTTGTCAGTTACATAAACGAGTTATAAATAAATATACTAATGACAATAGTTATTCTGTTGGTATATGGGCTGGATATTTAGGTTATGATTATATGGGAGCTAGATTTTATGATATATTCTTTTATAAACATGATGAGGCTACTGATACATATGAGTATCTTGGTTGTCATAAATATGAATATTTATATGGTATATATGAATTCCCTAAAGATGCTACTCATTGTAGACTTGTGTTTTATCAAAAACGTCTACCCCCTAGTGGTGGATTAAATTATTTAGGTGGTGGAATAATGATGATAACACATCTTCCAACAAGTGTTGATTGTTATATTGAGAATTGTTATATACACGATAATTATGCTAGTGGATTTGCTTGTTGTGGTGGACAGAGATTCTTAGTTAAAAATTGTAAATTTGAACGTAATTATGGAAGAGATGGATTAGGTTGTCATGTAGATTTTGAAGATGGTAGAGAAGGTGCAAACTGTTGTATAGTTAGTAACTGTACTTTTGACGATAACTATTACGGATTTATAATGCCTTCGGGATTATACGAAGTATTACATGATAATGAATTTAATGGTTGTGGTGTAAAAACAACAACTGAAAGTATTTTGATGTTTAATAATATTCATAAAAATACGCATTTTACTAGACAAGAAATAGGCGAGGCTATTGTAGCAAATAGTATTTTTAGTAATGTTACTATGAATGAAGTTGCTAGAAGTGATTGGGAAAAGGATTATAAGTGGAAAATGCACATGATTAATAATCATATGATATAAATTCGTAATTTAAAAAGATTGTGAATCAATAAGTAACTTGATTTACTTCATTTAATAAAATACTTATTAGGATTAAACTTAAATATCAATAGAATCTTTAAATAAAAATAAAACCCCTAGATTTTTCTAGGGGTTCTTTTTAAATACAATTTCAATTTCATAACCTAATGCTTTTGAAAACTTTTCTAAGTCTTTAATATTAAAATTATTTCTTCTAAGCTTCGCAGAAACATTTGGCTGCGATGTATCTAATCTTTTAGCCAATTCAACTATATTTACTTTTTCATCTAACATTATTTTTCTTATTTGTGTTGAAATATCCATATTCCACCTCCTGTTTATATTATACACTAAAATTCTAAAAATATAAATATTTAATTAAAAATATATTTTTTTTGTTGAAAATATAACCAAAATGTTATATTATGTAAGTATAATTTAAATAAAGGAGGAATAAAAATGAACAAAGATAATGAAAAAATAATAAAACAAATAATGAATAGAATTGTTGATAATACTATAGAAAAAGATGATTTAGAAAAAATATTATATGATGTAGTAAGAAACTATGATATTGAATTAATAAATAAAAAAGGGAACAATACACAAGAAATTTTAGACGAATATAAACAAGACATGGAAACTTTAGACTATGCAAGTGGAACTATTAGAAACAGAATGTATACTTTAAAATATTTCTTAGATTATGTAAATAAAGAGATTCCTCAAATTACAGTAGTTGATTTAAAAGCTTATTTAAATTTTAAAAAGAAATCAGTAAAAACTTCAACTGTAAATGGATTAATTTCAGTAATAAAGTCATTTTTCAGTTGGTTAGTAGAAGAAGAATACATAGACAAAAATCCAACAAAGAAGTTAAGAAAAATAAAAGAACCTCAAAGGATTAGAGAACCTTTGTCTATAGAAGAAATGGAAAATTTACGAATGTGTTGTAAAACAGATAGAGAAAGAGCTTTAGTTGAATTTATGTTAGCAACAGGCATGAGAGTTTCTGAAATTCAAAAGACAAACATATTTGAATTAGATTTTTCTTCAAATAAATTAAAAACAATTGGAAAAGGAAATAAAGAAAGAGTTATATTATTTAATGACAAATGTAAATTATATCTAAAACAATATTTAGACAACAGAAAAGGTAAAAATGAAGCCTTGTTTATCTCTGAAAGAAAACCATACAGAAGACTTGGAGTTCGTGCAATTCAAAAGATATTAACAAATATATCTAAGAGAAAAACAATTCTTCCTATAATTTTCCCTCATAAGTTAAGACACACTTTTGCTACATCTTTATTCAATAGTGGAGCAGATATTGAAACTGTTCAATTCCTTTTAGGACATGAAAATATAGTCACAACTCAAATATATGCTAAAACATCTATGGATAAAGTTAATTATCAGTATAATAAATGTTTGGTTGTATAATTATTGTAAAACAGGGTAATATATTAATAGTTGTTCTATTTGTATATAGTCTCCTTTAGACTAACCCTTAGTTTCGACTAAGGGAATTTTTTTGGAATATTTTTCAGTACTTTTACATATAATCTATTAAAAGACAGTAAAAGGAGGGAAAATTTATGAATAAAAATAAAAAGTCATTTCAGATAAGTTTCAAGAATAATATGGAAGACACTCTTTTATATTCTTGGTTAGAAGAAAAATTTTCTGCATACGGGAATAAGAGTGCCTATATCAAATATGTTTTAAGAGAGAAAATGTATTCAGAGCTAAATCAAACTACGCAAGCAGTTGAAAGCAAAAGATAGTCCAAACCAAAATAAAGCTTCACCCATTGTTATATCACCTCGTTTTATTTTTTAGTATAGCCAAAAGGAGGTAAATTATACATGAAATCTTATACATTTTCAGAATATAAACAAATGATAGAAAATGAAAATATTAGTAAATATATTATTGTTGAAAAGTTTCTTAATAGCCTAAGTAAAGTAGAATATAAAAAAATTATTATTTTAATAGCTATATTTATGCATAAAGGATTTATTTCTTATGGAATAACAACTGAAGTTGAAATATCAAATGTAGCAAATCAAATACTCGATTTATTAATGATATTTGCACAATATGGTTGCATGTGCATGGGGATTAAAAGCATTATAGAAAATGCATTGCAAGGAGCAGACTTCCGTCAAGCTACAACAGCAGGAATCCAATACTTTTTGATATATATACTTTTAACATTTTACCCAAAATTATTTTCAATGATAAAAATGTAAAGGAGAGAAAGTTATGGAAGAAAAATTTATGCAAGTTATGGATAAATTAGATATTCTTTTACATCCGATAGAAAGTTTAAAAGAAACTGGATATGAGCTTTTAATTCTTATTGAAAAATTTTCATTTAATGTTTGCCTTGTTGCAGGATTTGTAGCACTATTATTGTATGTTTTTGGCTACGACAAAGGTAAAAAATGGGCATTTATGATTCCTTGCATATACTTAATTTTAAATATAATTGTTGGAGTTATTACAAATGCTTAGTATTCCTATATCTAAATATTTTGAAATAAAAAATCAGGAATATATTTATCTTAAGCTCATTCCTACAAAATCTATAAAAAACAATAAAACTCATGATATTTTAAGATTAGTCAATAAAATGTTTATAAGCCTAAATAAATTAATATGTATAGAAGATAAAAAATTAGTAATAAAAACGCAACTTAAAGCTAGCTATTATGTCTATATTACTAAAGAAAAAATTAATTTCTATTTCATTGTTCCAAAAATCTTTTATTCTAAATTTAAAGTAAAATTCAAAGAAGTTTGGAAGTCGGTAGAAATAGAAGAACTTGATAATATTCCACTAATAGAAAATGGAATTCAATATCAACTTATGTACAAGAAAAAAGATTTTTTCTCTACTAATGCAGATATGAGAAACAATGAGCTTCTTAATGCAAATATGACAATTATAGAACTTTTACAAAGTGATGAAGAAATTAGCATTCTATATAATTTTATTCCTACCTCTGAAAAGCAGCTAAACTATTTTAAAGCTTCTTGTCAAAAATTCATAAAAGAATATAAAGAAAGTTCTGTAAAATATACATCTAATAAACTCCTTAATATGGTAATAAAAATATTAGATTATAGTATTGATTTTATAAACTCTACATTAGATTTTATATTTGATATAAAACAATCTGAAAGAAAAGTTGTATTTGATAAGTTAAGTCAAAAGACACTTGATAAAAGCAATTCTGACATTTGTAAAACGCAAATACTAATAACTTCTAAGGGGGACTCTAAAAGCCGCTCTAAAACGATTACAGAGAGTCTCATAGGGACATATAGTGAAGTGAGTAACGATAATGAATTTGTTGGCAAGAGATTAAAAAAAGAAATAGACATCACTAAGCCAGTATTACCATATGTAAAAGTTCTTAATACTTCTATATATGAAGATGCTAATTTTGTGGCATTACCTGGGGATTCTATTATTAAACAATATAAAAACATTGAACACAATGATATATATGATAAAGCCATTCCAAATTCTTTGAAAACAGGAGATTTATTTATGGCGCATTCCTTAAAAGGAGAAGAAGTATATTATTCTACTGACAAAAACTTTAGTAGATTAGGAAGAGTTTTAATAGGAGGAATGGGTTCAGGTAAAACTAATAATATGACTCGTTTAGCAGAAAGTATAATACAAAAAGGGGATGGCTTAGTAGTTTTAGACATTATAAAAGACTGTGAATTAGCAGAAAATATTAAAGCAGTAACTCCAAAAGATAGATTGATAGAAATAGATTGTTCAGATGTTCATCAACTGCAAGGATTTTGTTTTAACGAACTTACCTGTAATAGTCCTGATAAATATAGAAAAATAGCGAAATGTATGGAAAAATCATCTCAACTTTATATGCTTTTAAATACTATAAATGCAGAAACAAAATTAACTCCACGAATGTTAAGATATTTTAATGCAGCATGTACAATATCTTTTTATAAAGACTCAAATTCAAGTTTTAAAGACATTATAAGAGTTTTAATGAGTCCTAATTCAAGAGAAGATTTACTACATGGTCTAAGTGGAAATGACAAGGTATTATTAGAAGATGAAATAAATGACTTAATGGAATTAGATAAAATAGATAAAAACGGAAATGTTGAAAATTATGATACAAAAATTGATGGAATTATAGATAGAATCAGTATATTAAAAACAAACTTATATACTAAATTAGCTTTTAATAAATCTGCTGCAAATAATATTAATTTTGTTAAAGCTCTTAATGAAAATAAAATTATATTAATAAAGGCTAGAGAAGAAGATTTTACAAATAGAAGTATAAGAGATTTAATTGCTACATTTTATCTTAGCAAAGTATGGTTAGCTAAACAAATTAGCTCCAAGACTAAAACTCATATATTTATTGATGAAATTAATTTATTTCCAACTGCTCAAATCATATTCCAAGACATTTTAACTGAATGTAGAAAATTCTCTTTTATTCCAACAATAAGCTTGCATTTTCTTAATCAATGTAATAAGAAGTGTAAAGAAGCAATATTAAGTAGTGGCATGAGTTTCATACTCATTGCAGGAGCAGATATAAGAAACTTTTTTGAACTTAAAGAATTATTTATCAAAGAAGGCTATACAGAGTCTGATTTCCTTAATTTGAAAAGATTTCATGCACTCTGTTTGGTTAAGAGTGATGAAAAAGTATATTCTGCATTTGTAGTTAAATTACCAAAATAAAAAGGAGAGAAATCTCCTTATTTTTCTGGAAAAATATATAATTTTATGTAAAGATTTTAAAAGACATAGATATCCTAAATTGCTATAAACTTGATATGACCGTTTCACGATTACTCTCGGTCGCTATCGCTCCCTATATAATCGTTACACATATCATAGCATATGATTTTTGTCTTTGAAAATATTCCAATTTTACAAAATTTTAACATATGATTTAAAGTATAAAATCTATTTAGGCAAATATAATATGAATATACACTTTTACCATACAGAATACGGAAATGAGCCTAGAAATTAATCTGGGTTTGTTTATATATGTAAATAATTCCAAATGCTAAATTGCTTTATGCATTTTTTTATTGAAATACATGGGTAATTATGGTATTATTACATATGTTGCTCCTACTTGCCAAAAAAAGAAAGATATACTTATGGAGCTTGCCACCTTTTATGGTGGCTTTTTTATTGCCTATTTTAGGATTTTAATATAGATATTTTATAATACAGGAGGTGGATATTTGAAAAAGAAACAGTAATTTATTGTAATAAAATTAGAAAGGAAGATTTTTATGGAAAAATATTTTAATACTATAAGTATTTTTGCAGCCATATTAGGTGGATTCATAGGACAGCACTTAGGAGGTTGGGATATGTTATTAAGCACAATGCTAACTCTGGTTGTCTTAGACTATATAGCAGGTGTTTTAAAAGCTATATATAATAAAAAATTATCTAGCAAAATTGGATATAGGGGAATAATTAGAAAAGTATTCATATTTATAGTGATAGCTGTTGCATACGAAATACAAAAAGTAACTGCAAGTAATATTGCTATAAGAGAAATGGTTATAATGTTTTTTATTGCAAATGAATCTATAAGCTTATTAGAGAATGCAAGCGAATTCATTCCTATTCCTGATGCATTAAAAGATGTTTTAGAACAACTAAGAGATTCAACTGAAAATAAAGATAAATAACAATCAAACAAAATAAGTTGACAAATTTACATAAAAATAATTAAAGAAAGGTGATGTTAAATGTCAGTTAAAAAACCAACAATAGTTGAAAAATGGCAAAAGAAAAACAAATATGGTAGACCTGGAACATCATTAAATTATACAAAGGTTGCCATTCATTACACAGGTCAAGCAGATGTAAAAGGAAGTGCAACAGTCTCTTACTTTAACAATGTCGTTGCAAATGGAACTAAAGTAAATGGTAGATATATTTATGCATCTGCTCATTATGTAATAGACCTTGATGGTACTATATATCAATTAATACCAATTAATGAAATGTGTTATGCTACAAATAGTGCTAATTCATATGCGGTTGGAATTGAAGTTGCGACAACAGGTAAAGATAATCATTATACAGATGCAACTTATAGAAGTATGGTTCAATTATGTGCATGGCTATGTGATAGAAAAGGACTAAATTGTAAAAAGGATATAATAAGACATACAGATGTTGTTGGTAGAGCTTATAAGTTATGTCCAATATATATGGTTTTAAATCCTAAAAAATACGAACAGTTTAAATTAGACTGTTATAATTTAACAAAAGGAAAAATAAAAGTCAACGATATAGTAAATTGTACAAATGGGAAAGGTAAAGTAACTCAAGTTCCAAATACTACAACTACTAAAACTAAATACTTAAGAGTAATTAAGGAAATAAATATGCATAATGCTCCAAATTTCAATAAAGATTCTGTATGTGGAAAACTTGAAGTTGGAACAGTATTAACTATAGTAAAGAAAATAGAAAGAACTGGAACTGATATGTATCTTACTAAATCAGGAATTTATGTAACTGCATCAAGTAAATACATAGAAATATTTGAGAAATAGTTGGAAGGCAACTTTAAAACCTTTCCATTGCAGAGATAACTGTGAAAAATCAAAAGGGACGGTATTTTCCGTCCCTATTTTTTTTACTTGCGAAAGAACACTCAAAATGTCAGTAAGAGTGGGTCAGACAAATAAATTTTTTATTACTTTTAGAAGTCATTTCTAAAACAAATATAATTTCCATATATAAAATATCATAGTTATATACATATGTCAATATATTAATCTACAATTATTACAGTATTTCCATCTTGTTCCCAACTAGTAATATTTTGTTCTTCTGTCCACTTATTAACCATTTGTTGTAAATCTTTTAGAGTTTCTAAATTTATATTATCAAATGCTCCTTCATAATGATTCTGTTCTAATTCATTTTCTACAACACTATACATATCTAAATTAAATCTTATAGGAATACAAGCATATACATAATTAGGTAGTTTACTATTGTTATCTTCATAATGTTCATAGAATTCATCTATATCAAAAAATTCGTCACAATATTGGTCATAAATAATATTATATTTATAATCTTTGAATTGTATTTTATTAGCTTTCTTAAATCTTTCTTTTTCTGAGCATTCAGTACATAAAGTTCTGTAATAAGGCATTATATTCCCACACTTAGGACAATTTTGTAACATGATTGCCGTTTGAATCATAAAAATATCCTCCCATATTTATAAATTCCCATTTCTTAAATAATTTATTTTATATATAAATTTCACCTGGAACTGCTATTATAGAATATACATATTCTCCAGTATTCATACTCTTTGTAAACTCTTTACATTTTTCGTTTTCATTTACAAAAATATGCTGTTTTAAAGTACTTATTATTGTTACAACTTCAACTTCTATTATTGGCATAATTATCCTCCTTTATAATATACAAACCAATATATCAATATCTGTGTCTTTAAACACTTCTTTTATTATATCTTGAACTTTACTCCAAGATAATCCATCTAATCCACACCCTATTTTTGGCATAGCTATTTCGTCATAACCACTTTCTAAACATATATTCTTAACTTTCTCTAATGATGTTTTAAAATCACTATAAGTTGGTTTATGAAAATATCTCGATTTAGTTATCATATTAATAACCATTGTGTCGTTTGTAGCCATTATATATGTTAAAGCAGTTGGATATGAAATGTGATTTTCTTTTAAATATTTTTTTAATTTAGATTTCATTTCAGGAAATTTTCTATTAAATGTCTTAGCTATCCCTGCTCCCATAGCACAATCCTGAGAAATGCAATGAACTAAAACTTTTCTTTTACATTTAAAAAGGTCCATTTGTTTTATTGTTAATTCCATGTTATTCTCCTTTCTTTTCAAAATAAAATTGAATATTTTTATTATTAATTTTAATCAGATTATATCTTAGTGCCAATCTAAAAATTGCAGAATCTCTAATTAATTTATTTGGAATTTCGCTTAATTGTTGTTTAAATGTTTCTATATTCATACTACTTTTATAATGATTACAACTTCTACAAGAACATATCATATTATCTAGTGTATCTGTTCCGCCTATTCTTAGTGCAACAATGTGGTCTACTTGCATATCTTTTATATCTATTTTTTCTCCACAATATCCACATCTGCCATTATATTTATTATAAATATCTAGTCTTTCTTGTTTTGTAAGCTTCTTTCTTTTGATATTGTCATACAGTTCTAAAATTTCCTTATCTGTTTTATCCATTTCATTCCCCTTTCTAAACACTTAATATTTCTTATCTATTATATTTAAAGCCTTATCTAATTTATCTATAAATACATCTTCTGAAATATGTGACTTATCTAAAGATATTTTATATTCTATAATATCAAACAGAGTTTTTAATAAGTCTTTTATTATTAATTCATTTTGAGATACAGATTTATTATTTTTTACTTTATTTCTTATGTCTATGTATTTATCTAGTAATGTAGTATTATCCATTTTTATATATCCTTTACCTTATTAACTCCAACAATTATTATTGGAGAAAAGTTTTTTGTTACATCTAGAAATGATTTTATCGCAGCTCTAGTATTTCTTCCTGCCACGAAAGATATATTAATGGTATTATATATTTTATATTTCCATTCAATTTCATACATTTTCATACGTTTCTCCTTATTTTAAAATTAAATGTAGAACAACAAATATTATTATTTGTATTAATGCAACTATTACTACTGGAGCAAACACAATCCACCATGAAATATTAATTATGTTTAACACTTTTAATACAAGTAACACTACTGTAATAACTCCTGATAAAGTCATAAATTCACCTCTTTTCTTTATGGAACTATAAGTTTATGTCCAACTATTTCTATTTGATTAATTTCTTGAAACAATAAATGAGCATCTATTCCATTATCTATATAAAAGCATCCATCATAAAATTTAACTTCTCCATAAAATACATAGTCAGAAGGAGTTGAATCTAAATCTGCCATTGAGTCAATATCCATTCTAATTAAATCTCCTTCATATATTTCTTGTCCGTTTATATCTTTTATTCCTGTATATTGTCCCACACTATTTGGATAAACTTGTTCATATCCTTTGTTAGTACATAAAATAGCGATATTTTCTTCTTTAACTCTTATTTCTTTTGCTCCAAATCCAATAATCCAAGCATTTTTTGACTTAGAAAATCCTTTAAATTTATACTCTCTCATTATTTTCCTCCAATACCTTTTTATCTTTATAGATATTTCCAATAACAAGTAAATCTTTTGAAGGTATCCCTCCTAAATCTAAATCGAAGTATTGTACATTATTTTTATTAGAGATATCTTGCATCATAAAGCTGCAACTTTTTTTATTGTAGAAGACTTTAAATTTAGTTCCTATGTAACAAAGGTTCGGATGCATGCTTGGATTTCCAACTATTTCAACTATATCTCCTTCATATATTTCTTGTTTTTTAATATCTTTTTTGTTTATATATTGCATTAATTCTATATCTTCAAATTTAAATGTATCTGTTTCATATATGCAATATTCTCTATAGCAAGAAAATTGTCCACAATTAGAATACAAAACAGAACTATTTTCAATTGCTACACTATTAGTATCTGATAATATACTTACATTATAATACATTTTTTCTTGCTTTTTATTCCATGCTCTAAACTTTGGTAACTTCATAAGTTATCTCCCTTCGTCATTAAGAACATATGTTCCTATTTGATTTCTAATTGATTTTAGAGCCCCTTCTTTAAGTGTATTATATTCACTAACGGCTTTATCGTATTCTGATTTCATACAAAGTTCTCTAGGTTTACAATCACATTTAAAATATACACATTCGGTATAAGGTTGCCATTCTTCATATCTTTCTTTGGCATATTCACATTCTGAAACACGACAACATTTTTCAATTTCTTTCTTTAGTTGCATTAATTGTTTACAATATCTATATTGCATATGGTTTGCAATCTTACATAATTCACAAGTTCTATCTGCTTGAAAATTATCAAAACAACTCATTAATTTCATGCTATACCATCCTTATGTAAAATCAACCTGTTTCTTTCTTTGTCTAATTATTCATTATCTAATTCATTATTTATCATATGAATAACATATTTTTCAGGAATTGTATTTACTTCTATAATGTCAAGTACTTGTTTTGAAAATACTAAAGCCGACAATACTATCCATATCACTAACCCCATGCTTATATATTCTTTAATTTCTTCATCTTTTATAAGTTTTTTTATAGCAAATAATATTAATATTCCTAAGATAAATAATATAATCCAAGCTATGCTAGTGTATGTTTCATATTTTACAATTCTTGTCATCAAATCTTGAAGATACGGCATAATATTTGCAGATGACCAATCTATAGCTATACCAAATTTCTCACCAAGATTATCTAAGACTTTTATTATTTCATTTGCCATATTTTCTCCTTTCTATAGGTCGCCCTATAATTAGAGCAACCTAATTTATTTTTAAATGACTTAACCTGTAGTGTGTCTAATAATATCAGAACCTTTCCAAATTACACAAGGATTGATTGCAAAGAAATCATTTCTACCAATTACTCCTTTTTCAATAATTCTTTTGTATTTTGTCACTTAATTACTCCATTCTTTGGAAATTTAAGATAATTATTTTATCTACTCCACAATCCTCTCTTATCACATAATCAAGAATTTCTTTTTCTACATCTCTAAAGTCTGCTACTGTTTTTATTTCTGTTTTTCTTCTTATAATAGTATTTCCAATTGCAAATCCTTCATCTACTTTATAATGATAAGAAACAAAATAACTATAATTATATGGCTTAGGAGCTTTATGTGTTTCTTCTTTTTGATAAAATGCCCAATCTATAGCATCTAAAGTGGCTATTTCTGAATCAGTATATTTACTTCTATCTAGTTGTTTATCTCCTAAAAAATCTGGTTGTTTTCTGTAAATCTTATGTCCTAACTCTTCAACAAAAGAGTTATTTTTTAATATATCATAAAGCTCTAATTCTCTTTGTTTGTCTCTAACATATTGATATACTTTTGATGGTCCAACTTCTTTGCATAATTCTTCAAATAAATCTGATTCTGTTTTATCTAAAAGAATTTTATTTACATTATACATTTCAATATATTTACTTACTGTATAAGCAATATCGTCAAATTTTTCGTTATAAAAATTTGTCAATTGCACTACTTTATCTTCATGAACTACACATATAGAAGTCCATTTGTTTTGATACCCAATTCCTAATGTTGACATAATTACATCTCCTCAAATTTTATTGGTAGCTTAATTGTCATTAATCTGCCCTCAAAATTTAAATCAAGCTGCACATTTCCAATTAAATATCTAAAATCTCTGTTTCCAAAATTTTTATTTCCGTATTTAGGAAGTATTTCTTTTGTAACTAATTTTAAATATATTCCCAATAAAGCATTTTGTAATTCAAAATTAGAAGTATCCCAAACAGTTTTTAGATAATAACAATAATCACAATTAGACTCTGTAACTTTTTCATCACAAATTACGTAATTAACCTTTAAATCAGAAGAAAATCTAGTTATTTGAGAAAGCCTTGTATTTGCAATTCTAACAAGTTCTGTATTCTTTATTGAACTAATCATCGACCAGTTCCTCCAAACCCACCTCTCGCCTCATTGCCAAGGTCATCTACTTCTTCAAATTCATATTGTTCCATAACATCTTCTATTTTTAATTGTACGAGTCTTTCTCCAATTGAAATTCTTGTTTGTCTTGTTGAATAAAACATAGCCATTACAACATCTGTATTCCCATTATAGTTATTGTCTATTATGCCTTCGCTATTTGTAAGTAAAAGTCCATATTTACGGAATGTCCCACTTCTAGGTAATATGTGCATTTCTTTACCTTCTGGTAGACTTATTGCAAATCCTAGATTTATAACAACTACTGCATCACTAGGAACATATATTGTTTTCGCACCTTCACATATTTCACTTGTCCATTCTAAATTACTCATTTTGAAATCTTGATTATTAGATACAATTGCTACATCTGCAACATAAGCATCTATCCAATTTCCATTTTTATATTCTGGTATTTTACTATCTTTGTGTGTTTTTTTTATTTTAACTTTCATAAAACCCTCCTATTACAAAGGGACTAGAAAATTTCCAGTCCCTATATTGTCCCAATTATCTTATTTATTGTCTTATTTTCTTGATGTTTTATAATACATTGGCATTTTCATACCTTTTGCAAATCCATATTCTATATTAGCTCCTCTGCTAGTTTGCCAAGAATCTAAAAATATTATTTCATCACATGTTTTTAATAATTCTAAACACATATCAAGTCCTTCTTCATAAGGAACTACATCATACAAATATCCGAAACAATGAACTGGAGAAATATAAATAATATCATCTATTCCCATTTCTTTATCATATTCAATTAATTCTTTTATTTGTTTTTCTATAATATCTTTATTTTCTTGTTTTCCTCCATATTTAGCAGAAACATATACTCGTCTTTTTTTATGGCATTTCATAAGTCTCTTACAAATATTTTGCTCTAACATCTCCAAGCTCTCCCTCGATTCCTTCACCTTTAGCATTAAACTTCCATTCTCCATTATGTCTGTATATTTCTCCTAGAATCATAGAAGTTTCAACTGAATAATCTTCTGATAAATCAAATTTAACTAAGTTTTCGTTAGATTCTGAATTTACTAATTGAATGAAAGCATTATTAACTTGTCCAAAATTTTGTCTTCTTGCATTTGCTTGATATATACTTACAACAAATACTATTTTATTTATTGAATCAGGAACTTTAGATAAATCTATGTTTATAGCCTCGTCTACTCCTTCTCCTACTCCTGTAAGGTTATCTCCACTATGTTTTATTGCTCCACTACTGTGTGCAAGATTTCCATAGAATACCATATCTGATTTATCTACTAGTTTATCATTTGTTAAACATAAAGCAACTGCATCTAAATCAAAGTCTGCTCCATTTCCTGCTTTCACATCCCAACCAAGTCCAACTTGAATTTTAGTTAATCCTGGATTTCCTTTTGTTAAGTCAACTTTTTGACCTTTTACTAAATCTTGAAATTCGCTCATTTCGATTCCTCCTTTTTTATTTCTATGAGTTTATTATAATATTTTTGTAATAGTATGTCAACAAAAAAAGTAGGAAAAATCCTACTCTTTTGACATTTTATTATTATGTGCTATTGCTATACTTATTGCATCGTATATATCAGATGTTTTATTCTTTCCTTGCTTATCGCTATATTCACCTATGTCAATGTAGTTTTCTTGAATGTATTTAGCTACAATTTCCTTTGTGGCTCTCCCATTGCCTGTTACAAGCTTTTTAACAGAAGAAGGGAATATTAGGTCGATGTCAATCTGATTCATCTGTAAGGCTCTTATAAGCTCTCCTTTTAATATATTAAGCTGCATAACACTTCTACTACTTTTAACTGGGATACTGTCTTCAAGAGCTGCTATTTTAATTTTATTTTGTATAGCTATTTTTTCAATTTCGTCTGTAATATGTTTTAATCTCTGTAAGTCATTATCAAAGTCTGATTTCTTTGTTTGAATTTTACCATATGAAATTACTTTATTTTTTTCTAATATACACCGCCCTGTACAGGACAGGGATGCATCTAATCCTAATATTTTTATGTCAATCACTCCTACACTCTGCCTTTTTTAAACTCTTTAAAACTTCCCATAACTCTACGTTCTAACTCTTGTAATACAATTAATTCTTTACTTACTATTTTCTTTTCTAAATTTAGTTGTTCTATTGTTTTAGGTTGTAAATAATTTGATTCTTTTTTTATTAAAATATTCACTTCATCAAGTCTTTCATTGATGAGCGATTTAACATATTCTATTTCATTACTTATTCTTTTTTCTAAATCTCTAATATCCATATTATTCTCCTTACTTATATTTTAATTTTAATTCAGTTAAGTCTTCCTCTAAGTCTTCAAATCCTTGCATAATTTTATTACAAATAGGAATTACTCTGCTTTTCCCATCTTCAAAAATTATTTTTTCTATGTGTTCAAATGGAGAATTTTTAGTAATATTCCAAATAGATATATCACATTCGTTATATGTTTTTGGAGATATCGTTATTTTATATTGAGATTTGTTAATTACAATATATTTTTGATAACAAATTTTTGAACTTTGAAAAGTTAATTTAAATCCTATAAATTCTAAAAAATTTGAAACAGTTTCTTCTTTACAATCTAATAAAGTCTTTCCTTCATTTTTTAATATCTTCGTCATAATTAAATAATTTTCTTTATCCATATTATTCTCCTTGTTTAGATTTTATTATTGCTAAAAGCTCATTATAAGCTTTGCAAAAGTCTTTATTATTTATTTTATAGTCATATAAATCTGTATGTTCAAAGTCTTTTTCATCACGCAAATATCTATCAATAATTTCTTTAACATTAGAATCTCTGATTAAAGCTCTTTGTAGACGAATCTTGTCATCACATTCTATTAGTATTGTGGTTATATAAGGGACTAAATCAGTTGCTAGAATGGATTTTAAGCCTTTTGGATTTACTATTGCTACTACATTATCTGATTTAGTCAACTCACCCTTTATAGAGCCATATAGCCAGTTAGTGTTTTCTGAATCTATTTGATATGATTCGTATTCTAGTATTTCTCCATTTCTAAGCTTTTCTTCAAAGTCTTGTTCTGTAATGAAATTATATGTAAGTCCGTCAACTTCTCCTTCTCTTTTTGGTCTAGTGGTAAAGTTTATTGCTTTTTCTACATGACAAAAAGGATTTTGTATTAAAGCATTTACTAAGCTATCTTTACCGCTATTTGATTTTCCACATATTAAAAATAGATTCATACTGCCTCCTAAACTTCTGCTAATACAAATAATCCTACTTTAGACTCTAGGTGATATACATTTTTAGATTCTAAATAAGTTATTTGTTTGTTAAATTCTTTTATCCATATTTTATTATCAAATAATAGATAACTTAGTTTTCCAAAAGAAACTATTTGTAATGTAGCTCCTTTTAATGCAGTGATATGGTTATATTTACCTTTAACTACATCAAGTACCTTAAAAGTTTTTGGATATATTTTCATATTATCACTCCTAATTATTATTTTTCTTTGTTCCCACTTTTTCTATTTTGATATTTTGTCTATTTCATTGGCCATAAATAAAGTTTCCCTTATTAAAATTGTTATAAGTAATACTTTAACAAATGATTCATAGTTGTTTACGTCAAGATTAAATATTGCATATATATATATATATATGTATAGAGTAATGCTACATTTACCACATTTTTATCCCACATTTGTATTTCTTGAATCATTATTCCTATGCAAATATAGTTTTTGAACGTTATACAGCAGAAATATTTCGGCTTCTATTTTTTGAGCCGACTATATTTCTTGACCCAAATCAATGCCGGCACAGACTGATTACTTTGTGGGGAACAATCCTTCTACCAAACTATTCAGATAAACTTCCAAATTAGTGTAGCTGGAGCTGAGATTGTATTTCGCTCCATCCGACTTATCGTTTGGATTCAAGCCGTGTTCTTTTTCCCATGCATCTGGAATACCGTCGCCATCTGTATCTACAGCCGCGGTGCCATTTGCATAAT
>OLOX01000098.1_pt1 | contig 82325 bp, 87 predicted proteins | sample 1672091 | NCBI WGS metagenome assembly OLOX01 (sample SAMEA3136644, study PRJEB25190) | human gut metagenome | reverse complement strand
GCAGCTTCTCGCCTTTCGCGAAGAGCAGACCCTCGTCGCGACCGCAGGCCACACCCACGTCGGCGAAGCGCGCCTCGCCCGGCCCGTTGACGACGCAGCCCATGACCGCGACCTTGAGCGGCTTGTTAATCATCGCGAGACGGCGCGTGACCTCGTCGGCGATGGGGATGAGGTCGACCTGGCAGCGGCTGCACGTGGGGCAGGAGACGATTTCGGGCTTGCAGCGGCGCACGTCGACGGCGGAGAGGATATCGAAGGCCACGGCGATTTCCTCGACCGGATCTGCCGTGAGCGAGACGCGCATGGTGTCGCCTATGCCCTCGGCAAGCAACATGCCAAGCCCTGCAGCAGACTTGATCGTACCCTGGCGCACACCACCGGCTTCCGTGATGCCGATGTGCAGCGGCACCTCGGGCAAACTCTGCGAGAGGCTCCGATACGCGTTCACGGTCGTCATCACGTCATGCGCCTTGGCCGAGACGACGATGTCATCGAAATCACGTTCGCGGAAATGCTCCACGAAGCCCTCGGCCGAGAGCGCGAGCTTCTCCGCTTGGGTGAGGTCACTGCGCGCAGCAAGGGCATCCTCGAGCGAGCCTGCGTTGACACCGATGCGTATGGGAATGCCGGCCTCCCCCGCCGCCTCGATGACCGCATCGACCTTGTTCATGGCGCCGATATTGCCCGGATTGATGCGCAGGCCCGCTGCATGCTCATGACAGGCTCCCATCGCAATCTGATAATCGAAGTGCACGTCGGCAACGACGGGCAGTGGGCTTGCCTCCGCGACCTGGCCGAAGCGCGCGATCGAGGCGCGATTGGGAATGGCAACGCGGACAATCTCGCAGCCGGCCTTGGCCAGGCGCTCGATTTGCGCGAGGTTGCCCTCAACGTCAAGCCATGGCCCGTCCGGACCATCAATCATGGGGATATTGGTCATCGACTGCACGCTGACAGGCGCCCCTCCCCCAACGGCAACCTTGCCGACATGTACGCGACGCGTCGCATTACGAGGCGTTTCGAAGTCCATGAGCTACCCCTTCAGGAAGAAATTGACGATGTCTTGTCGCAACAGGAAGACGAACAGAACGAGTAGCAGCACGATGACGACGAAGGTAATCGCATTGACGACGCGCGCCGGCACCGCGCGATGCGTGATGCGCTGAATGACCTCGATGAGAATACGCCCGCCATCAAGCGGCGGCAGGGGCAGCAGGTTCACGACGGCAAGCGACAGCGATACGATTGCGATGATGAAGAGCAGCGGGACGATGCCGGCGGATGCCGCCCGCTCGCTCATAACGGCGATGCCGACGACTGAGGTCGACTGGCTCAGCGTCTCGCCCGCCGTAGCGGGATTGAAGAGGTTGAGATAGCCCTGCACCGTGAGCACGAGGTACTCCCAGGACGCGCCCAGCGCCTCCAAGACGGGCAAGCGATACTGCTCCTGGCCAGCGTATATGCCGAGGCGCGGCGAGCCGTTCTCGTCCATCCCGACGATGAGCGTCGTGCTCGTCGTCTGTCCATTGCGTTCGTAGGCGACGTCTATCGCCTCGCCCGGCGCAAGTCCGGCGATGACGGTGGACAACGTCTGCCAATCGGGCACGTCGGTGCCGTCAATGGCAACGATGGTATCACCCGCCTGCAAACCCGCCTCTTGCGCGGGACTGCCCTCGACGACATCGCCAAGCGTCGTCGAGGCAACGGTCAAGCCGATGCCGCAGAAGATGACGATGAGCAAGATGAAGGCAAGCAGCACGTTCATGAACGGGCCGGCAAAGAGCGTGACGAGCCGCTTGGGAAACGACAGCGCGCGATAGGTGTGCGAGCGCTCCTCGTCGAGCAACGCTTGCGGATCATCGACCTCACGCGCCTGCCCAAGCTCGAATCCATCGCGTGCCGGTGCGGAATAGACATCGTCAGGACCGTGCTTCTTGGGCGCGATGATGGAACCCCAGCCATCCAGAATGACGAGCGCCAGCTCCGCGGACTCCGCATCGAGGTCGCACCCCAGCGCGACGTGGGATACGTCAGCCGTGCCGTGTCGATATACGTAGGCGAGCACCTTGGCCAGATTCGGGTTCTCGACATCGCCTTCCATGCCCGCGATGCGATTGTAGCCACCTAGCGGAATGCAGGTGACACCGTAGCGGCATCCGTTTCTCTCGAAGCCGATGTTGGGGCCCGGCATGCCGATCATGAACTCGGTCACACGCACGCCAAAGGCTCGCGCAGCGATGAAGTGGCCAAGCTCATGCACGAGCGTGAGCACGCCGATAATGACGATGAACCAGAATATGATCGCGAGGATGTTCACGAGACGGACTATCCCCTCGCTAGAATGTCGGACGCGAGCGCACGAGAGCGCGCGTCGATTTCCTCGAGCTGCTCGAGCGATTCGACCGGTTCGCTTCCCATACGCTCCATAACCTGCTCGACGGTCGCGTCGATATCGGTCAGGCGGCAGGCATCGGCAAGGAAGGCCGCCACGGCGACCTCGTTTGCCGCGTTCATCACGCAGGGAAGCGTGCCACCTGCGCGACCCGCCTCAAGCGCGAGCGTCAGGCAGCGGAAAGTATCCAAATCCGGATCGAGGAACTCGAGTGACGCCATCTGGGTAAAATCGACCTGCGCTGCCGGGCTTTCCCAGCGATGCGGATAACTCAGCGCGAACTGGATGGGGATGCGCATGTCGGCAACACCCAGATGAGCCTTGACCGAGCCATCGACGTACTCGACCATCGAATGCACGCATGACTGCGGATGCACGACAACCCGGATGTCATCCGTCTTCACGTCGAAGAGATGCTGTGCCTCGATCACCTCGAGGCCCTTGTTCATGAGCGTTGCCGAATCGATGGTGATCTTGGGCCCCATGTTCCATGTGGGATGCGCAAGCGCCTGCGCAGCCGTCACCTGCGAAAGCTCGTCGCGCGTCATGCCACGGAAGGGGCCACCCGAGCAGGTGAGCCAAATCCTACGCGCCTCGTTTGCGAATTCTCCCAGATAGCACTGGTAGATTGCCGAGTGCTCGGAATCGACGGGGAGCAGGGTATCGTGCGTGGCAAGCGGCATGATGAGATCACCGCCCACGACGAGCGACTCCTTGTTGGCAAGCGCGAGGATGCGGCCCGCCTTGAGCGTGTCGTAGGAGGCGCGCATGCCCGCCTCGCCGGAAAGCGCGTTAAGCACGATGTCGATATCGTCAAGTTGCGTGAGGGCCGCAACGGCGGCGGCGCCAAACCCGACAGACACATCGTCATCAAGTTGTGCCAAAGCAGGAGCATCGCGCACGGTCTCATCGCCGAAGGCAAGGTGCTTGCAGCCGAACTCCTGCGCATAGCGCACCATCTCGTCGACACGTCGGCCTGCCGCGAGCGCAACGACCTCGAGCTTGTCTGGATGCATGCGCACGACGTCAAGCGTCTGCGTGCCAATAGAACCAGTCGCGCCCAGAATGACGAGACGCATCTTGCTCATGTGCGTTCCTTTCCTACAGTGCGAACCCTATGAATGAGAATATGTAGGGGGCACCGGCGACCATGGCATATGCCGCCACGGAGCCGAAAATGACCGAATCGCAGCGGTCGAGCAGACCACCGTGCCCAGGCATGATGTCACCCGAATCTTTCGCAGAAAACCCGCGCTTGATATGGGACTCCGTCAAATCGCCGATGATGCCCGCATAGCCCACGACCAAACCGGAGATGACGGCCCAGACCCAACCAAAGCCGCAATCGGGAACGAAAACGACGATAAGCACCCAGAAAAGCACGCTGAACACCATGCCGCATGCGACACCCTCCCAGGTCTTCTTGGGCGAGATGTGCGGAGCGAATTTGTGCCTGCCAAATGCCGAACCACCAAGGTAGGCAAAACCGTCATTGGCCCAGATGCTTCCCAAGACCAGGAAGCACATGAGACCACCTTCGAAACCGGGAATGACACCACGCAGCATCACGAAGGAGGAGAGCATGAGACCCGTATACAGATAGCCGAACAGCGTGAGCGCGACGTCGACAATCGTGTCCTCCACGTGCGCGAAGTAGCGCATGAGCATGATGATGCCCGCGATGAACGAGACGGTCAAAGCGGCAACGGCCACATGCCCGGTCTGGACAATAAGACACATGGCCAGGGGTATGAGACCAGCCGTGACGGTGCCGATGATGATGTAAGGGTGATAGCCATTGCTCTGCGCCATGCGAAGGAACTCGTAGCAGCACAGAGCAGCCGTTGCGGCGATGACAATGACCGTCGTATACCACGAGACGAAGGTCGCGACGGAGGTAATGGTGACGTACACCGCACCGACACCGACACGACGACCGAGGTCCTTGACGTTAATTGCCATCACGCACCACCGATCATTTACTCATCGACCCTTCCGAAGCGACGATCGCGCGCTTGGTAATCGAGAAGCGCGCGCAACAGCTCGTAGCGATCGAAGTCGGGCCAGAGCACGTCGGTGACGTAGAACTCAGAGTAGGCAAGCTGCCAGAGCAGGAAGTTGGAAAGACGCATCTCACCGCTCGTGCGAATGAGGAGATCCGGATCGGGCATGCCGGCTGTGTACAGATGAGCGGATAGCAGGTCCTCCGAAACCGCCTCGCTCGTGAGATCTCCGGTCTCGACCATGCGCGTGATTGCGCGGACCGCATCGGTAATCTCGAGACGCGAACCGTAGTTGACCGCAATGGCAAGCGTCATGCCACCATTCTTGGCGGTGCGCTTCTCGGCCTGCTTGAAGATGGTGCGCGTCGTGAGCGGTAGGTCCTCGACACGACCGAGCAGCTTAATCCTGACCTTCTCCTCGTCAAGGCCGTCGACCTCAGCGCCCATGGTCTTGGCGAAGAGATCCATGAGACCCGTGACCTCGGTCTTGGGACGGTTCCAATTCTCGGTGGAAAACGAGTAGATGGTGAGGTAGCGCACGCCGATATCGTTGCAGGTGGTAATGGCTTCGCGCACGGCACGGATGCCAGCCTTGTGGCCCTCGCCGCGGTCAAGGCCGCGCTGCTTGGCCCAGCGCCCGTTGCCATCCATGATGATGGCAACGTGCTCGGGGATTCTGCTCGTATCGAGTGCGTATACGTCGAGCTCTGCGGGAGGTTCGGGAAAGATCTCCTCCAGTGTGGATGGTCTCTCGCTCAAAAATGCTCCCTAGATCTCCATGACCTCGGCCTCTTTCACGGAAAGGGCCGCGTCGATTTTCGCAATGAAGTCATCGGTGAGCTTCTGGAGCTGCTCTTCTTCGCGATGCTGCTCGTCCTCGCTGATCTCGCCGTCCTTCTTGAGTCGCTCGATCTTGTTCTTGGCATCGCGGCGAGCGTTGCGCACGGCAACGCGGCGGTTCTCGGCAGCGGCCTTGCACTCCTTGACGATCTCGCGGCGGCGCTCCTCGGTGGGAGCGGGAAACGGCAGGCGGATGATGCCCGAGCCATCATTATTGGGCGTGATACCCAGATTGGCAGAGAGGATGGCCTTCTCGACGGGTCCGAGCAGGGACTTGTCCCACGGCTCGATGGTCATAAGGTTGCCCTCGGGAATCTTGATGGCACCGACCTGTGAAACAGGCGTGGGAACGCCGTAATAGTCGACCTTCACGTTGTCGAGGATGCTCGCCGAGGGACGACCCGTGTTGAGTTTTGAAAAATCCTGGTCGAGCGCCTTGACCGCACGGGCCATTGCCTCTTTTGCCTGATCGAGTTCTTCTGACACTTTGGGTCTCCTTCTCTAGCTGACGGTCGTTCCGACGTGCTCGCCCTTGAGCGCGCGATCGATATTGCCCGGCTTATGCAGGTTGAACACGATGATGGGAATATCATTGTCCATGCACAGCGTCGTAGCGGTCGAGTCCATGACGTGCAACTCGCGCGAAAGCACTTCCATGTAGGAGATCTCGTCGAACTTGACCGCATCGGGGTTCGTGTGCGGGTCACTATCGTAGATGCCATCAACCTGCGTCGCCTTGAGGATGGCCTCGGCATCGATCTCGCAAGCACGCAGCGCAGCCGTCGTATCGGTCGTGAAGTACGGATTGCCCGTGCCACCGGCAAAGATGACGACGCGTCCCTTCTCGAGGTGGCGGATGGCCTTGCGACGGATATAGGGCTCGGCGACCTCCTGCATGCTGATGGCGGACTGCACGCGCGTGAATACGCCGGCGCGCTCGAGGCCCTCTTGCAGGGCGAGAGCGTTCATGATCGTCGCCAGCATGCCGATGTAGTCGGCCTGGGCGCGGTCCATGCCCTCGGCAGCACCAGCAAGACCGCGGAAGATGTTGCCGCCGCCGACGGTGATGGCAAGCTCGATGCCGCCATCGACAATCTCGCGAATCTGCGAGGCAATCTCGCTAATGACCTTGGGATCGATACCATAGCCTTGCTCGCCTTGCAGCGCCTCGCCCGACAGCTTGAGCAAGACACGCTTGTACTTGTAGTTGCCCATGTGGCTCCCCTTCTCGGGATGGAATCGCAATTAGAGGCGCTCGACGAAGCGGCCGTCGCGCGTGTCGATCTTGACCCTGTCGCCAATCTCGAGGAAGAGCGGAACCTTGATTTCGGCGCCCGTCTCGCAAACGGCAGGCTTGGTGCCGCTCTGAACGGTGTTACCCTTGAAGCCGGGCTCGGTCTCCGTGATCTCGAGCTCGACGAACATGGGGGGCTCGACGTTGATGAGCTCGCCGTCGGCGTATTGTGCCAGACAGGTGTCGCCCTCCTTGAGCCACTTCTCGTTATCGCCGATGATGGCCGCGGGGACCTCGGGTTGCTCGTAGGTCACAGGGTCCATGAAGTAGAACGTGTCACCGTCGGTCCAGGAATACTCCATCTCCTTGGTCTCGAGACGCACATCGTCGAACTTGTCGTTGGGCCTGAAGGTGTACTCGACGACGCGACCCGTAGAGACGTCCTTGAGCTTGGTGCGAATGAAGGCACCGCCTTTGCCGGGCTTGACGTGCTGGAACTCGACAATGGTGCAAAGCTTGTTGTTGTACTTGATGCACATGCCGTTTTTAAAGTTTGAGGGCTGAACGCTCACTTTTCACTGCCTTTCTCTCGACATATCCGCACTATTCTACTCTATCGACCCGCAAACGTGAGGGTCAGCTTTGAGCGTGCGCAAAATGCCCGTAATCGTGCGAAACGCATCCGATTCTTGCACGAAGCACGCGTTTCCATACAATGAAGCGCACATGCAAGCAGCCACTTCTGTCATTTCGACCGGAAGCGCAAGGCAGTCTGTCCTGTCATCTCGACTGGAGCGGCCGCAAGGCCGCGGAACGGAGAGATCTCCTTCGCTTGAAATGACAATAGGTATGGAAAGGTGTGGAACATGCGGGCGTTACACAGAATCGAACAGGTACAAAGGCTTCTCGAGGACCAGGTTCTCGATGCGATTATCGTTCGGGCAAACAGCGACCTGTTCTGGCTCACGGGTTTCGAGGACGTCTTCGACAGCGAGCAAGCTCATGTCGCCATCATCACGCGCCAGGACTGCATCCTGCATACGGACACGCGCTACGTAACCTCCATGCGCGAGAAGGCCCACGAGGAAGGCATCTGGCAAATTGACGCCTCGCGCGAGCGTGAGGTCGAGTTCATCGCCCATATGCTCAAGGAACTCAAGCTCGTCACGGGACGTGTCGCCATTGACGAGACCATGCCGTTGAGCCTCTACCGCAAGTATTCAGATGCAATGCCCAACGCGCGCTTCAAGGAGCGCTCCGATGACATTCTCAAGCTGCGTGCCGTCAAGGATGCCGATGAGATCATCCTCATGAAGCGAGCCCAGGCCATCGCCTCGGAGGCGTTCATGGAAACGCTGGAGGATTTACAGCCCGGCATGAGCGAGCGTGACGCCTCGATCATGCTCGAATTCAACATGAAGCGCCTGGGAGCGAGCGATCTGGCCTTCGCGAACATCGTCGCAAGCGGACCCAACGGCGCCAAACCCCATGCCATTCCGTCGGAGCGCCAGTTCGAGCAAGGCGACTTCGTCGTCCTCGACTTCGGTGCACGCGTGGGCGGATACTGCTCGGACACGACACGCACCGTGTGCATCGGCGGCGCAAGCGACGAGCAGATACGCGTTTACGAAGCCGTACGCCGGGCAAACGAATGGGTTGCCGCAAACATCAAACCGGGTGTAACAGGCGCGCAGATGCATACGCTCGCCGAAAGCGAGCTTGCCAAGGCGGGCTTCGAGCACAAGATGGGCCACTCGCTCGGGCATGGCGTGGGTATCGATATCCATGAGCTTCCCCTGCTCTCGCCCACTAACAAGGAAGCGCTTGTCGCTGGCAACGTCGTGACCGACGAGCCGGGCATCTACTTACCAGGCGAAATGGGCGTGCGCATCGAGGATTGCGGTGTCGTCACCGAGACCGGATTCGAGAGCTTCTGTGACATCACGCACGAGCTCATGGTGATCGAGTAAGGCATATCTATACCTCTGCCGTCATCTCGAGCGGAGACGCCACGTCATATCACGCTTACCCCAGATGCTCCAGCAGCATGTCGACGCCGCGCAGGTAGCCTTGAGGTCCGAGCCCCTTGATCTGCCCGATGCAGGCATCGGCGAGCACCGAATGCCGGCGGAACTCCTCGCGCTTCGAGATATCGGAGATGTGCACCTCGACAACCGGTGTGGTGACCGAACTGATCGCATCATGCAAGGCGTAGCTATAGTGCGTGTGCGCGCCGGGGTTGTAGACGATACCGTCATAGACACCCTGGCTCGCATGTATCTTGTCGATAAGCTCGCCCTCATGGTTGGACTGGAAGCAGTCCATGTCGGCACCGTGCTCACGCGCATAGGTAACCGTATCGGCCTCTATGTCGGCGAGCGTCGTCGTGCCGTAGACGTCAGGTTCGCGCTGCCCCAGCAAGTTGAGATTGGGGCCGTTCATCAACAGCAGCCTCATGCCTGCCCCCACATCTTTCCGCCGTTTTGCTCGATGAAGCACTCCTTGGCCGCGCACCATGCCCGCAAGTGTTCCATGATGACGTCATCGGGCACGGTCACGAGCTTCCACTTGGCGATGCCCTCGAGCAAAACGAACCTGATCTGGCCACCGCGTGCCTTCTTGTCGCCCTTCATGAGCTTGAAGAGGCGCTCCGGTGGCGCCACCCACGGAAGCGCTGGCAAGCCCAGCGAGTCGAGCAGGCTATCCGTCGCCTTCACGACACTCATATCGCAGCCAAGCATCTCGACGGATAGACGCGCTGCGAAACGCATTCCCTCGGCAACGGCGCGTCCATGCGCGATGGTGCCATAGCCCGCGGCGTTCTCGATGGCATGTGCGAGAGTGTGTCCGTAGTTGAGACACTCTCGCACACCGGCGGACTCGGTGCTGTCCTTGCTCACCACGGATGCCTTGAACTCGGCGGTCATGTAGACCGCCTCCTCAAGCAGCTCGACGTCATGTGCCATGAGACCCGCGGCGTTGTCACGCAGCCATTCGTAGAAGGAACGACGCGGGGCCACGAAGGAGCTCTTGGCTATCTCGGCAAAGCCGTTTGCCCAGTCCTCCTCGAGAAGGGTCTTGAGGCATCGGATGTCAGAACACACGAAGATGGGCTGATGGAAGGTGCCGACGAGGTTCTTGCCGGACTGAAGGTTGACCCCCGTCTTGCCGCCAATGGACGAGTCGACCATCGCAAGCAGGGTCGTGGGCACCTGGATGAAGTCGATGCCGCGCATGTAGGTCGAGGCGACGAAGCCGGCCAAATCGCCCACGACGCCACCGCCGCACGCAACGATGAAATCATCGCGAGTGAAACCATAGCGGGCGATAGCCTCCCAGAGCTCATTGGCGAGTTCGACGGACTTGGAGGTTTCCCCCGGCGCGATGAGCAGGTCGTAGACCTCGAATCCAGCCTCTTCGAGACGTTTCTTCACGAGCTTGCCATAGGCAGGCCCCACGTTCTCATCCGAGATGACGAGGGCACGCTGGCAATCCTTGAGATCGCGTGCCGTCGAGGAGAGTGCGGAAAGGGCACCGCTCCCGATGCGGATATCGTACACATGGCCGCCCGGTAAGGCGACGTGGATGATGCGGTCTCGGCTCATAACAGCCCCTCTCGTTCCAGAGCTTCCTTGCATTGGTTGGCCACCTGATAGACGCTTTTACCCGATGACTCGATGGTGATATCCGCAACTTCACGGTACCAGGGCATGCGTTCGGCATAGATTTCATCGACGGGACGCTCGCCCGAGAGCAGCGGTCGCGTGGAGGGATTCGAGATGCGCCCAATGGCCTCATCACATGGCACGTCAAGAAAGACAACAGTACCGAGGGATTTGAGTATGGGACGGTTGACCGGATTGCAGACGATGCCACCGCCACAGGAGATGATGGAGCGGCCCTCATGTTCAAGGCCACGGAGGGTCTCGGTCTCGATGCGCCTGAAACCCGCTTCGCCCTCCTCGGCAAAGATGCGGGGGATCTTGCGGTGTTGAATTGCCTCAATACGATAGTCAAGGTCGATGAGCGAAAGTCCCGTGATGGCAGACAGTTTGCGCGAGACGCTTGTCTTGCCCGAGCCCATGAACCCAACGAGGAGTATGTGATCGTTGCATGTTTCGCGCGTCATAATGCGATGCGCTCCCGATATGCATCGCGTGCAGCGATGATGTCACCGATCACGTCGGCACCGAACTTCTCGAGGTAGGCATCGGCGAGCACGAAGGCGACCTCGGCCTCGGCCACGACGGCCGCGGCAGGCACCGCGCACACATCCGAACGCTCCTTGGATGCCTTGACGGGCATGAGCGTGTCGGTATCGACGGTGTCTAACGGCTGCATCATGGTTGGAATGGGTTTCATCGCGCACGTCATGACGAGGGGTTCGCCGTTGGTCATGCCGCCCTCGAGGCCGCCGGCATTGTTGCCGGAACGGGTGAAGCCACACGCCTCGTCGTAGTAGATGGAATCGTGCACGAGGCTTCCAGGGCGACGCGCCGCCTCGAAGCCCAAGCCAAACTCGACGCCTTTGATGGCGGGGATGGAAAACGCCGCTGCGCCCAGACGCGAGGTGAGGCGGTCGGGACCGGAGGCGTAACTGCCAAGGCCGGGAACGAGACCATCGGCAACGACGACGAACTCGCCACCGAGCGACTCGCCCTTGGTCCGCGCCTCATCGATAAGTGCCTTCATGGCCTGCGTCGTTTCCTCGTCGGGGCATCGGCATTCGGATGCCTCGATGGTTGCGCACTCGATCTGCGCGTTTTCGGGCAGCTCCACCGTGCCGATGCAGCGCACGTAGGAATAGACCTCGACGCCGAGCTCGGCCAGGAGCGCCTTGGCAATGCCGCCAGCTGCGACACGCGCCGCCGTCTCGCGTGCGCTCGAGCGCTCGAGGATGTCGCGAGCATCGTCGGTCGCAATCTTGAGCATGCCGACGAGGTCCGCATGACCAGGACGCGGACAGGTCTCACGCTTCAAATCGTCCGGGGCCTCCCCATTTGGCGCCATGCGGTCAGTCCAGTTGGCGAAATCGTCATTGACGATCTGCAGAGTAATGGGCGTGCCGAGCGTCTGGGAAAAGCGCACGCCGGAGAGTATCTGCGCGGTATCATGCTCGATCTTCTGGCGACCACCGCGACCATAGCCGCCCTGGCGACGTGCAAGATCGCGATTGATCGCATCGATGTCGATGGAAACGCCCGCCGGCATGCCGGAGACGATCGCCGTGAGCGCTGGTCCATGCGACTCCCCCGCCGTGACAAACTCCATGCTCTCCCCTTCCCTCTATTGGTCCGCGCCATCTTGCTGCGCAGTCTTGCGTGCCTCGAGCTCCTCACGTGCCAGCACGATGTTCATTGCCGCAATAGCGCATTCAATCATACCCTCGTCAGGAGGATTCGTCGTCAGACGCTGCATCTGCATACCAGGCCACAGAATGATGCGGACAAGCTTGTTGTCTGGATGCGTACCAGCCCACTTGACCGTCACCTCGTAGGATACGCCGGCAATGAGCGGTAGCAGGATGATGCGCGTGAGCATGATGAGGACGAAGCGCAACGGGCCTTCGGTGACGCCCGTCAGATCGACGAGCGCGTTGATGGGCTGGCCAAGCGCCGTGTAGACGAAGATGGCGATGAGCATGACCATGATGATGAAGGCCGTACCACAGCGTACGTGCAAGCGCGGAAAACGCATGGCGACCCCGGGCTCGAGCGATTCGCCATGCTCGAAGCAGTGGATGGTCTTGTGCTCGGCTCCGTGGTAGCTGAACATGCGCCGGATATCCTTCATGAGGCTGATGAGCCATATGTAGACGATGAAGATGGCCACGCGCACGATACCATCGAAGATGTTCCAGGCAACCGAGTTCATGTTCGCCTCACCGAGCACGAGGTTGCTCAGCGCTGCGGGCAGGATGATGAAGATTGCGATGCCGAGAACGATGCCGACGAGCATCGAGACGGTCATGAGGACGCTCGTACCAGCGGACTTCTTCTTCGTCTCGCCGTCCTCGGCGAGCTCGTCCTCTTCCTCGTCCCAATCGTAAGCATGCTCACTCGAGATACCGAGCGCTTTGTAACCAAGCGTCAAGGATTCCACGAAGGCGGTGCAGCCACGGATAACGGGCCAGTACATCCAGGCGTTCTTCTTGCGCCCGGAAGCCAGATCATGTTCCTCGGTGTAGATCTCACCATCTGGCTGGCGGACGGCAACCGCCCAATTGTAGCGACCGCGCATCATGATGCCCTCGATGAGCGCCTGCCCACCGATATGCGTCCGCGTTTGGACGTCGCAATCCGCAGCAAATGCCTTGCGTGATTCGCTCAAAGCCTACAACTCCACTCGCTGCCAGGGATTACCGCAGGTCATCTTGCCTTCGGGACATGCGCCCTTCACGCAACCGGGACCTGCCTGGGCAAAGATGAGCGGCGCGGTGGGGCGTACAAGCTCGAGCATGCGGCAAGCGACCGCACGAATCTCCCATTGGGCACGATTGCAGCAGCGCAGTTCGAAGAAGTGAAGAAGCTCGCGGATGTTCATGGTCACGACTATCTTGGTCTCGCATGCGTTGGGCAGCAGATAGCGAGCGTCCTCGGCGGGGACGTCTCGCTCGACGAGGTCGGCATACGCCTTGAACGCGGCACGGGCAGCCTGATCGTACTCGGCCTCGGCACCGGCATCGATGACGGTCTGCGGTACGATGAACTCCGGCTCCTCCTTGAAGGTGACGTAGCGTTGCGACTGCTGGTTGTACGAAGCGAGGCGATGGCGGACGAGCTGATGCGTCATCGCGCGCGAGACGCCGTCGATGGCAAAGGTATAGCTCGCATGCTCGAGCGTCGAGAAGTGGCCGCTCTCGAGAATGGTGTGCAGGACCTTCTCGATGCGCTCCTCGGACAGGGTCTCCATGAGCTCGGCGGCGCCCACGGGGGCATAGCAAAGCCGCGCTGCCGTCGCAACGGCGCGCTGGGGATCGGGCGTGTGATAGAGCAGCTCGACGTTCATGAAAGCATCCTTTCCAAGGGCGTGAGGTATGAAGCGCATGGCTTCATCGTCAACGATTGCACCATACTAGTCAAAAGCGCGAGCTAGTATGAGAAGAGAACGTAAACATGCACCGAATCGTCAGAATTCGCAAATCAGCGGTGCAAATAAGCTAGGGCGCCATGCTCCCTGATGGGTCATCGGCAGCAGGAGATTGCCGTGCCTCGAGCGCCTGCGTAATCCGGAAGAAGAGATCGGAATACTGGAGGTAGAGCTCCTCGTCGGCCTTCTTGTCCTCGAAGATGCGCTTGCCCAACTCGCAATACAGCTCGTCAACCTGACGAGTCAGGTCCTCGGCGCCCATATGTGATATGTCTCGAAATGTCATATCGACTTTCATACACGAAAAAGCTTCTACAGAGCGATATACGCTGTGCAAAACGCTCTTATCTGCCTTTGCTATAAATCATATACGGTTTGTTGTTTCTTAGCCCAACGCCCGCATCATGCTATCACATACGCTCAGGAAATGGATTCGCAGGGCCTGCAGAACAGGCGTCTGGTCGGCGCCGCGATCAACAGATTCAGAGAGGAACAGGGCCTCTCCCTGCGTAAGCTCGCCCACATGGTCGGCATGGACTATGCCTACATCTGCAGCATCGAGGGCGGCAAGGCAAATCCCACCCTTGATGCGCTCTCCAAAATCGCATCGGGCCTCGACGTGGAGATCGTCGAACTCTTCACCAGAAACGACGGAGGTCCGGACTACGCGATGAGCAAGTTGAAATGAAGATATGAGAAGTCAAGGGGTTCATGCAATGGCTCGCGTCACGTACTGTCGAAGCTTCTGCGCATTTTCCTTGCATGTCTAGGAATTCTCGCCGTGAATCCTAGACTTTCGTCGAAAATGCGCATGCAGCACCGACAAGCCCTAGACTCTCGGTAAAAATGCGCACGAGACGCCCCGCAATCCTAGACTTTCGGCAAAAATGCGCGTCGATAAGGCTCTGCAATACACTACCTTACAGAAGAATCTCGAAACCTAGTAGGAGGCGGACTAGTTGGTTGTGGACTGTTGGGGCATGGATATCGGGGCTGTCCGTCGACCTAGGCCCAGCCGGCATCAACGTCTCGCGGCGTCTTCCCCTCCTGCAACCGCTTGCTCATCAGGTAATTCGCAAGCGGCACGCCGTTTCTGACCGCACTGTTCTCGCGCTCGACCGCATATCCCACATGCTCAAAGAACGGCTTTGCCGTTATCGACGAGAACAATGAAACGTGTTCTTTTCCTCGTTCGACCGCCATATGCTCCAGCTCTTCTAGGATGGTGCGCCCTATGCCCTGACCCTGTCTGTCCTTATGCACGAAGAGCATGTCGACGTCGCCCTTGTCATCCAGACTCCCGAATCCCACGAGGATGCCGCGTTCCTTGACGCTGGCCGTCTGCTGTCCCGCAAGTTTCTTGACGATTTGCGCACGGTACTGGTCGTCGCAGGGCGCCCAAGCATCGAGCTGATCGGCTGCGTAGTCGCGAGCGTTGACCGCATGAACCGTGTCGCAAAACAACCGTGCAGCCGCATCGTAATCGTCGGCAAGCAGGGAGTCGACCTCAAGGTCGCCTAAAAGGGTCTTGCCTGTATGGCTTGCTCCACCTATCAGGATGATCATTCCTCCAACCTAGTACCAAGACAAACAAGGATGAGTTAAGCATGGTTCGATGTTTTATACTACGCCGTCGAAAGCACATGCAGGTTCTCAACGGCCCACAGGCGACTGAATTGGGACGAGGCGAAAAGAAGCCGGGGCTGCAACGATTCGTCCCCACTGCAAACTATTGAGAAGGAAGAAGAGCATTGCCTGATTGCTTGAACATTGCAGAACAGGTATGCATGCTCCGATGCCCGAACAACCGCGATGCCTATCGCGCCTTGCAGTCGCTGCAGGAGGCAAGCGACTTGGATGATGCCGTCTATGCTCATATCGATACCTTCATCGAGATGATGCACGATTCCAGTTCCTATGTTCGGACTCGTGGGCTGACCCTGATCGCCTGCAATGCAAAGTGGGATGAGGCGGGACGAATCGATGAGATCATCGACGAATATTTGAATCATGTGACCGACGACAAACCCATCACAGCCCGACAGTGCATCAAATCTCTCCTGAAACTTTCCGAAGCGAAGCCGCATCTGGTACCGCGCATCGCATCCTCGCTCAGGCACGCCGACATATCGCGATTTGCTGACAGCATGAGGCCGCTCTTCCAGAACGACATATGCGATGCACTGCTCGCTCTGGACCCTATGCAATGAGGCGACATCGGCAAACCCCAGCTCAGCGACTCATGTAAAGACCTTTTGACATGGCAGGGCGCTTCCAAGCCAACGATGTAAAGCCGTCTTGGTGGTATTTTCTTACCGTAGATGAAAACCTCGTCTCGTGGAAGGAGATACCTGTGGAGCTGCCCGAGCAATTAAAGGCCAATCGCGAACGTCTAGGACTGTCGCAAGAGGATGTCGCCCATGCGATTTTCGTTTCGCGTCAAACCATGTCCAGCTGGGAGAGAGGCAAGACCTATCCCGATGTACAGAGCCTGCTGTTGCTGAGCCAGCTCTTCGGCGTCTCCATAGATGAGCTCGTGAAAGGAGACGTGGTTGCGATGAAAGAGATGATTAGCCGAGATGCTTTGGCAATGGAAAGGTCAAGCTGGGGAGCGGCCTGCGCCGTCTTGGCAGGAGTCGCCTGCATGGTGGGCTGGTGCGATATCTGGCCCGACCCTTCCTTCATCCCGCATATGTCATGCGGTGCTCTTGTCGGTATAGGTCTATTCATTGCGCTCTTCTCGCTGGCTCTGTTCCTTGCGTTTCGGATTGAGCGAATCAAGAACAAGCATAATCTCGTGACGTACAAAGAGATAAGCGCGTTCATAGACGGGAGAGATGACGTTGCCGAAGATGGCTCTTTCGGAAGAAGACACAGATGGCTGAACAACATGGTGAAGCTTGTGTGTGGCGCCGGTTTCGGTTTGGTCGTCGGGTTCGTGCTCACAACAATCATAACTAGCCTTAATTGAGCTTCACCGCAAGCACGGTCGCCCGAGAGCTGTCCGGAGAGGATAGTGCTACGTCCTGCGTCATTTTCAAGCAGGCATTCAGGATTCGTATAGGCGAACGAGCTCGAGACGATGGTAGAGCACGGCTGCAGTCAGTAGCAGAATCACCGCAACCATGACCATGACCGGCTCACCATACTGGGGCAGCCCCAGGCAGATTCCGAGCGGAACGACGCTGCAGAGCACCCCCAGCCCGGTCGTCGCGAGGACGGAGATAGCCCCTCCCTTCACGGCGTAGTACTCGCTCGTCCAGTCGTAGCGCGGAAATCTCACGTTCATGTACATTCCAAGCGTCGAGATGAAGCAGGCGTAGGCAGTGGGAACGACGAGCATGAGCGCGAGGCCGAGCCCGGAGACGCGCATCGCGATGGCAAGCAGCACAACACTTGCCAGGGTGAAGGGAGCGATGACCGAGAGGTTCACGGCCATCTTCGACCGGAACACGTCGATGGAGCGCACGGGAAGGGAGCACATGATCCAGCGGCTCCTCCCCTCGAGCGAGAGGGAGGCGGAAGTCGTACACGTCATGCTGACGAACATGGCGAGAATGAGCGGGAGCGCCGCGCGCAGCATAGAGCCGACATCCACCTCACCGGCATACGCCGTAATCGCATTCGCGCCTCCAAAAGCAAGGAGTACCGAAAAGGCCAGCAAGAGCACCATGCCAATGGACGAGTTGAGGGCGTATATCGTGCACGAAAAGTAACGCGAAAGCTCGCGGCGGTACATCGCGCGAAACGAACTCCGCACCTTCAGGTCACCTAGGGAAAAGGTGGTAGTACGCCTTCGCGGATGAACATTGTTCATCCGCCGATAGAAGCGAGCGGCGAAGACGATGAAGATTCCAGCTACCGCAGCCGAGAGCGCCAGGAACAGAAGAAAGGAAAGCGCATCCCCTGACGCGCTCTGGGCGATGAGCGTCGCAGGCAGCCATGCCGTCTGAAAGATGGCGGCCAGCGTGCTCGTCGCAGCGGCGATGTCGTCCCCGCTCGCCTGATTGAGCGCGCCTGTCGCCGCAACGATGACAAGGACCAGAATCGTGCTGAGCACCAGGGAGAGCACGTTGCTTCTCCTCGAGTGCACCGAGACGAGGGTGACGACGGTTCCTAGCGCAAGCGCCACGACCATGGGGATGACCGGTACGGCGAGGCAGGATGCGAGAAGAAAGACGATTCCCGCGGCTCCCGTCGCGCCTTGCACCGCGAGCACGACGGACGCGGGCACAATCACGATGGCGCATATGAGTGCGTCGGCAAAGTACACCGCTGCAACACGGCTCACCACTACCTGCGCGGGCGTGACGGGAAGCGACATCACGATATCGTAGTCGTCTGCACCGGCAAGCACGCCGGAGCTCTTGAGAAAGGTAAGCATGAACATGACGACCGTACAGAGCAAGACTGCTATGGCAGGCAGTGCCCCGGCGAGTCCCGCAACGGCCAATTCGTAGCTTATGGATCTGCTCAGCGCAAAGGCGAGGGCGGCCACGCAAACGGCAATTGCACACAGGACCGCAGCCTTCTTCCTTTCTGCGCCCCCTTCGGAGTGCAGCAGGCGATTGAGCCCGAAGAGACCGAAAAGCTGCATCCTGGCGAGAGCGACGACCCGGCTACTCATCGCCGATCACCTCCAGAAACGCGTCTTCGAGACTTCCCGAACCACGCACCTCCCCCACCGTACCCGAGGCCACGAGCCTCCCCTGCTTGATGATGGTCACCCTATCACAGAGCTTTTCCGCCACGTCCAGCACATGAGTGGAGAAGAAGATGGCAGACCCTCTATCGCATAGATCGCGCATAAGCTCCTTGAGACGGTAGGAAGCTTGGGGGTCCAGCCCGACGAATGGCTCGTCCAAGACGAGCAGCTTGGGATCATGCAGAAACGCCCCGATGAGCGCGAGCTTCTGCCGCATGCCATGGGAGTACGAGCCAATCAGGTTACCTAGGCTGTCCATGATGCCGAAATCCCCGGCAAGAGCCACGATGCGCTCCTCGCGATCAGCGACGCTTACCCTGAAGATGTCGGCCAGATAGCTCAGGTACTGGATACCCGTGACATACTTGTAGAGGTCAGGATTGTCGGGAATGTAGGCGGTGCGAGCTTTGCATGCCACGGGCTTTTCGCGCACCGAGAGACCGTCGATGTGCACCTCGCCGGAATCGAAGGCCATGACGCCCACCACCGCACGAATCGTCGTGGTCTTTCCCGAACCGTTATGACCGATGAAGCCGTGAATTTCGCCAGGAGCAACGGTGAGCGAAAGTCCGTCGACAGCCATCTTATCCCCGTAGGTCTTCGTGAGGTCTCTCACCTCAAGCACGTTTTCCATGGGCTATCTATCCCTCCTCGACTTGCGGCGCACGGCAGCGTAGATGAGGGCAGGCGCGGGGACGAACAGTAGGAGGAAGAACTTGCTCACGACGGTGCCCGCGCCGGTTGGTCCGAAGTGAAGCGGGATGACATCTGGAAGAAAGAACAGCGCCGCGACGATGACGGCGAGTGTGATTACGGTGAGTAGGACCACGGTCATGACGGATACCTTGTCCATTTCAACCCCTTTTCCGACGACCGGACACCAATCCTGTCGTCTGCAAATTATATTTCCATTACAGTAATATTCTCATAATGATAATATTAAATCAAGGAGCGTTAAGAAGTGGGATTGGCAAGGAGTTACGCTTCCGAATCAGGCGGGGAGACGATGAGGCCGAGCGTACGCATCTTGCGACCTGATGCGGGCTCATTGCGCTCCAACGGCTTCAGAATCTCCGAGATGGCCTGCACGACCTTCACGAGCTCCTCGTCCGTGAGGCGTGCGTGCACGAGTGAGAAGCCCGACATGTCAGCCTCTATGTCGATGTCGGGCGAATCGCAGTATCGGCCGAACTGGCGGGCGAACCCGAGCATGTAGCGCGTGAACGCCTGCATGTAGAGGTCTCCGGAGTTCTCGTCGAGCACCCGCCTCAGGTCGGCGGTGATGTCCGTTGCCACGGCATAGGTCTTCTCGACAGTGCCGCGAATCGGCGTCTCCCCTATCACCTTGAGAACGCCAGCTTGCTGCATCTGCTTGAGGTTTCGGTAGAGCGTGGCTTGGGGAATGTCATCGAAGACTGCGGCCAGTTCCTTTGCCGTGGCGCTTTCACGCCTGTCGATCTCGAAGAGCAGCCGCGACTTAACGGGACTGGTAAGGCAGTCGATTATCTTGTCTGAGTCGTGCCGTCCCATGTCCCTCCTTTGCGACTGCGAGAATATTATCATGGCGAGAGCATATGACAAACCAGCCGAGGCTCCATGACATCCAGAACCTTGGTCGCACCACCGAGAGCGGATAATTCGCTACGCGCCGAGTTCGGCGGTCGTGTACGTGCCATAGCCTTCGTAGCGATAGCTCGCGTCGATGCCTTTCATGTGAGCACCCTTGAAAGCGCAAGGAGCTTATACCTCTCGTTCGGCCTGGCCACGCTGCGAGAGAACCAACCCCGCGATGGTGAGTGCCAGCCCGGTGACGATGGGCACGGTAAGCGGCTCGCCTAGCAGGATGATCGAGGCGGTCGCCGTAATGGCGGGGACAAGGTAGATGTACGTCGTCGAGACCACGGCGCCGAGCCTGCGCACCGCCACGTTCCAGGTTACGAAGCACGCTGCGGAGGCGGCTATTCCCAGGAAAAGCAGGTTCGCGACATTATCCCAGGCAAGCGCCTCGCGCACCGTGGGCAAGTCACCACCGAACAGGACACTTGCCGGGATGATGAAGACGAGACCCCAAAGAAAGGTGCGCTTGGTGGACGCGATGGTCTCGTAGCCGAGCTCACCGATGCGCTTGACCAGCATCGAGTAGACGGCCCAGACAACGGCCGCCAGAAGAGCAAGCAGGTCGCCGAGATACGAGAGGCCGCCAAAGGCCGATAGCGTATCCTCGCCGCCCGTGCTCACGCCGACGAGCACGAGGCCACCCATCGCCAGCAAGAAGCCGATGACGAAACGCGCATTCAGAGCAGAACGGTCCCCGCATGTCATCGCGATGATCGCCGTAAACAATGGCGAGGCCGCCACGATGACGCCCACGGCCGTCGCCGTCGTGAACATGAGCGCGATGTTCTCGAGCAGGTAATACGCGGCGATGCCCGTTGCCCCGGCAAAGACGAAGAACCATTCGTGACGACGCTCGCGCAGATGCATGACGTGCGGGTGCAAGGCACAAAGCGCGAGCGTGCCGATGGCAAAGCGAATCGCCAGGATCTGCAGCGGCGTGAAATCGACGAGGAGCACCTTGGTCGAGACGAAGGTGAGACCCCAGACGAGGATGGTGAACAGCGCGACGAAATGGTACCTCACCGGACGTTGCCTCCGGCAGCCATCGCTCGATAGGCAGCGGGCGTCGAGCCGATGCGCTGCTTGAAGGCACGCGTGAGATGGGCTTGGTCGGAGAAGCCGGTTGCGGCCGCGACGTCAACGGGACTCACCCCGCGGACGAGAAGATCGCGAGCGCAATCGATCCGCATCGAGAGGAGATGCTGGGATGGCGTGATAGAAAACTCACGCTTATACGCCCTGATGAGCGCGAATTCCGAGATTCCCTCCCATTGCGCAAGCTCTCCCACCGCAACAGGGTCTGCCATGTGGCCACGAAGGTAGGCGTACGTCCTTAGCGCGGCCTCGCGATTGCGCCGCGAGACCGATGCGATCGATTCCATCACACCATCCCTCGAAAGGGCATCTCGCAAGGCAAGCAGCGCTTCCTCGGCCCCGCATCTGCCATCGGCGCATTCCATCGCATACGCGAACTGCGCAAAAGCAGCGCGCACGTCGCGGTTTCTCAGCACTGGACCGGCAAGGGCGGTCGAGCCGAGCGCGTGCGCCGGTAAGACGAAGCTATCGTATGAGAAGACTTCTTCCTCGCTCTGGACGCATCCGTGCACGTCACCGGGATTGAACACGACGACATCGCCGGGCGCGAGCGCATGCGTTTCGCCATTGCACTCGAGCATCCTCATGCCACGGCGAATATAACCGATAACGTAGTGGCTATGGGAATGGGGCGCAAAAGGCTGCAGGAGGCCTCTGTAGATTCTCCGTTCGCCTTCGATATGGCGCAATGGCGCAACTACGCATGCGGGATTCGCTTGCGTCGGGCTGACCACATTGTCTTTTCTGATGTGAACCATACCGTGCCATTCCAGTCAACACGCTTGCCATTGCCAATGTCTCGCAAGCATACTGCCATAGCGAGAAACATTCTTGAACGTAATTGCGCAGACGAACGAAAAAACGCCGCCCCGAATGGGACGGCGTTTTACGCTTCTTTGGATGCGAGGGTTACTCGAGGCTCTCCTCGGCAGTAGCCTCCTCGGTGGCCTGCTCGGCCTCAGCTGCCTCCGCAGCAGCCTCGGCGACCTCGGACACGCCTTCCTCTTCCTTGGCCTCGTCCTCGGCAGCAGCAGCTTCCTTCTCGGCCTTCTCGGCATCACGAGCGGCTTTCTCGGCGTACTTCTTGGCGCGCTCTTCCTTGGCGGCCTGCTTGGCAGCGCGCTCCTCGGCGGCCTTGGCGGCCTTCTCGGCGGCGGCAGCCTGCTTGGCGGCCTTCTCGGCTGCCTTGCGCTCCTTGAGCTGGTCGGCAGCGGAACCGAACTTGTTGGAGAAACGCTGGACGCGTCCGCCGGTATCGACGAACTTCTGCTGGCCCGTGAAGAACGGGTGGCACTCGTTGCACAGATCGACGACGAGCTCGGGTTTGGTCGAGCGGGTCTTGAAGGTGTTGCCGCAGCTGCAGCGCACCGTGCACTCGACGTAATCGGGATGGATATCGGGTTTCATTCTTGCTCCTTTGATGTGCCTTAGTTTCCGACCAAGGCGTGAAACAGTCTAAAGTATGATACCAGCATCGCAACCGCATATCCAGCCCTTATTTTGCCATATCGCCACATATCGATTTGTTCGCATCGTATTTGGAAAACGGGTGTACCCTTGGGCGAAAGACAACAGACCAAGGAGCAGGTCATGGTCGAGAGAAGATATCGCTCGTCGCAGCCTCGACGCCAAACACAATCCCGGCGCGCGCCGCAAACCCAGCATTCGACTCGCACGCGACAGCCATATCATCAGCAGTACCAGAGAAGCAACTACACGCAGCGTCAGGTGTCACGAGGCTCTTCCAACGCTCGGCCACCCCGCAACCGTTTCCTGCTCGTCATCCCCATTCTCGTCATCATCGTGATTGTGTGCATCATCCGCTTCGTCGCCTGCGCACCCGCCAACGAATCCACGCAGAGCATCGCCACTTCTTCCTCCACAAGCACCGATGTATCTGCAGCCAGCGATCCTGCAGACAATAAGGCGACTGCAATCGCGACTGACCCCCAGGATCGCACCAAGACGAGCGCCAGTGCCAATGACGTCAAGCCCACCGAAAAGGTCGTCTACCTCACCTTCGACGACGGGCCCTCGGGGCATACCCAACAGATACTCGATACGCTCGACAGCTACGGCATCAAAGCCACGTGGTTCATCCTCGGCAACACCGGTCACATCGATACGGTCAAGGACATCTGGAATGCCGGTCACCAAGTCGGATTGCATTCCGATGAGCATGATTACGATTACATCTACGCGAGCGCGGATAACTTCGTCGCCGACATAAACAAAATCGGCTCGGCCGTGAGCGAGCAGATCGGCTTCATGCCAACGCTCATTCGCTTCCCCGGCGGCAGCGTCAACGGTTACAACGCCGGTCGTTCGGACGCCTTCAAACAAGCGGCAGCCGATCAGGGTTGGCATTACTTCGATTGGAACGTGAGCATCGGCGACTCGACTCAGCCGCCCGCGCCGGTCGAGGCACTTGTGGAGAACATCAAGCGTGAGGCGGAAGGTTGCAACTCCTGCTGCGTGCTCATGCATGATTCGGACTTCAAACCGACGACGGCCGATGCATTGCCGCAAATCATCGATTACTTCAAATCCCAAGGATACAGCTTTGACATCCTGACAGCGGATAGCTTCGGATATCACTTCTAACCTGCGGCATCCTCTCGAAGAAAGAAGGAAACGCCCCGGCTCACGAAGGACCGGGGCGCATCACCATCACATATGCACGAGAAGCAACCTAAAGGCTTTGTGCCGCCTTGGATGCCTTGCGAGCCGACTTGATGAGGAACTCGCGGTTGGTCTCGGTCGCCTTGAGCGACGAAACGAGCATCTTCATCGCGCGCTCGGTGTTGTTCATGTTGGCGAGCAGGCTGCGCACGCCCCAGATGAGGGGAGCTTCCTGCGGGTCGATGAGCAGTTCCTCCTTGCGCGTGCCAGACGTGACCGGGTCGATGGCGGGGAAAATGCGCTTATCTGCCAGGGCGCGATCAAGCTTGAGCTCCATGTTGCCCGTGCCCTTGAACTCCTCGAAGATGACCTCGTCCATCTTCGAACCCGTATCCACCAGAGCGGTGCCCAGGATGGTGAGCGAGCCGCCATCCTCGATGTTGCGGGCCGCGCCAAGGAACTTCTTGGGCGGATACAGCGCCGTGGAATCGACGCCGCCAGAAAGAATGCGACCGGAAGCTGGTTGGCCAAGGTTATACGCGCGCGCCAGGCGCGTGATGGAGTCGAGCAGGATGACAACGTCCTGGCCGTTTTCGACAAGGCGTTTGGCACGCTCGATGACAAGTTCGGCCACGGCGATGTGATTCTCGCAGGGCATGTCGAAGGTCGAGGAAATGACTTCGCCGTTGATGCTGCGCTCCATGTCGGTGACTTCCTCGGGGCGCTCGTCGACGAGCAGACACATAAGGTGCACTTCGGGATTGTTGGCACTGATGGCAGCCGCGATGTCCTTGAGGACAGTCGTCTTGCCGGCCTTGGGCGGCGAGACGATGAGGCCACGCTGGCCCTTGCCGATGGGGGCGACCAAATCGATGGAACGCGCGGTGAGCGTGTCCTTGCCATGTTCCATGAAAAGGCGCTCATCGGGATAGACGGGCGTGAGATTCGCGAACTTTACGCGATGCGTGGGGCCCTCGAACGGCTCGTCGTTGAGCGTGACAATGGTGTTGAGCGCCGGATACTTCTCGTTTTCGCGCGGCGGACGCACGCGACCGGTGATGTAGTCACCCTTGCGCAGGCCCTGGCGACGCACGGTGCTCACACCGACGTAGACATCATGCTCGCCGGGCAGATAGCCATTGGTGCGAATGAAACCGTAGCCATCAGGCAGCAAGTCGAGAATGCCCTCGACCATGACGAAGCCCTCGGCCTGGAGCAGTGCGTCGTAGACCGCGGATACGAGGTCGTCACGCTCACCGTACTCGCTCGCGTCGACACCAAGCTCGATGGCCTTGAGCGTGAGCGCGTCGTCATCGAGCAACGCAAGCTCATCGCGCGTCGCAGACGGGACAATCTCCTTGCGCTGGTGATTGTTGCGGCTACGACGATTGCGACGCCGATTGCGCTTGCCTTCGCGCTGCTCACCGGACTCGCCGTCATCGGCGCCCTCGCCGGTTGCCGCATCGGACGTGGAACCACCTTCGGCTTCGGAACCAGCCTGTGTGGACGCGTCGGCCTTATCCTGGGGCGCAGCCTCCTCACTTACGCCCTCTGCATCGGCTGCCTTGGCATCTTCGGCTTTTGCGGTTTCAGCAGGCTTATCCACATCTTCGGTCTTCTCGGCCTCGGCTTCGGCCTCAGCGGGCTTCTCGGCATCCTCGGCCTTTTTGGACGTCCTGCGCTTGCGCGTGGGCTTTTTCTCGGGCACGGCCTCGGGAGCCTCATCTGCAACCGGAAGCTCAGGCACGTCTACGAGCGAGAGCTGCTCCTCGGCAGCGGGAGCCGCCGCAGCTTCCTCGGCCTTCTTCGCCGCGGTCTTGCGCGTTGTCGTCTTGCGTGTCGTGGTCTTCTTGGCAGCCGTCGTCGTCTTCTTGGCTGCAGCCGTCGTCTTCTTGGCTGCAGTGCTCTTTGACGCCGTGGCCTTGGCCTCTGTCTTGGCAGCGGGTTTGCGCGTGGTCTTCTTTGCCGCAGGCTTCTCCTCGGTTGCCTCGGCGGTGACTACGGTCTCTTCACTCATGCGTTCTTAACCTTTTCCCAGTCGGCCTTGAACTTCTCGAGGCCCTGCTCGGTGAGCGGATGGTAGATACATTGCTTCATCGCGCCGTAGGGAACGGTCGCGATGTCTGCACCCATAAGAGCTGCCTGCGTCACGTGATTGGCGGAGCGGACAGACGCGGCGATAATCTCGACCGGATGGCCGAAATCGTAGTTTTGGATAGCCGTCACGATGTCATCGAGCTGGCCAAGGCCGTCCTCAGCAATGTCATCGAAGCGTCCGACGAAGGGGCTAATGTAGCGCGCACCGGCACGTGCGGCAAGCAGTGCCTGGGGCACGGTGAACACGAGCGTCATGTTAACGTCGATGCCCTCCTCGGCAAGTACGCGCGTTGCAGCAAGTCCCTCGACGCAGACGGGAATCTTGACAACCATGTTATCGGCAAGCGCCGCAAGCGTGCGGCCCTGTTCGATCATGCCATCGCGATCCTCGGCGGTGACCTCGCCACTCACGGGACCATCGACAAGCTTGCAAATCTTGACAAGGTGGTTCTCGAAGTCCTCAAGCTTGCCACCAATACGGGCATAGAGGCTCGGGTTGGTGGTGACACCGGCGAGGGCTCCCCACGATGCAACCTCTTCGATTTCGGACAGGTCGGCAGTATCCAGGAAAAACTTCACTGTGGCTCCTTCGTACATTGATTGTCTTCACCGTTCGTGAACCTGAGCAGGGGTATGCAAGGAACGAAATTTCAAACGGGGATTGACTGTGAAAAGGAAAGTCGAGACGCTTGCCGCGCCTTTTGACTGTGCCACTATAGCATGACCTGAAAACCGCTACAATACACCTGTTTAGATAGCCAAGGTACTAATCAGCGAGTGTCTTTCGCACGCGTCCCAATGGGAGATGTACATGTCCATACCTCGTTTTTTCATGGAAGGCGAATTGCCCGAAGGCGATATCGTCACCCTCCCCTTCTCCGATAAGGAGCTCCATCACCTCACCGTACGCCGCATCAAGGAGGGCGAGCACATCGCCGCTGTCGCCGCTGGCGGCAAGTGCTGGGAGGTCGAAATCGTCACGATTGACGAGTTCGAGGTAACGGGTCGCTGCATCCAAAACATGCCGCTCGAGAAATTGCCCGACCTTACGCTCGTGCAGGGCATCTCCAAGGGCGACCGCATGGGACAGACCATCCGTCAGACAACCGAGCTCGGCATCGGTCGCATCATCCCCTTCCTCTCCGCACGCACGGTCGTGCGTCTCGCGCTTGACGAGCGCGGTCGCAAGGGGGATCGCTGGCGCCGCATCGCGCTTTCCGCTGCCAAGCAGTCGGGGCGCAACATCCTGCCCATCGTCGACGACCCGACGGGCCTCGATGATATCTGCCGCGAGCTCATGGACTACGATCGCGTCGTCATTGCCTGGGAGGAAGCCGACAAGCGTGCTGACGGCACACCATTGTCTGTCACCGATGCGCTCGAAGGCTGCGACATCGATAGCCATGTCGCGCTCGTCATCGGTCCCGAAGGCGGTCTTACCGCCGAGGAGGTCGAGGCGATCAAGGCTCTGGGAAGCTTTGTCAAAATCGTCTCGCTTGGCGAGCTTATCTTGCGCACCGAGACTGCCGGTACCGTTGCCACAGCCCTATGCATGTACACGCTCGGTGGCCTCGGCAACCATCGCTAGAGACATCAGCACCATACCAAGAACGCGAGGGCTCCCATTCCGCGCTTTCACATCCATACCCTGGGCTGCAAGGTCAATCAGGCCGAGTCCGAGACCATAGCCGCCGCGTTGTTGAGCGCTGGATGGACGCGCGCCGAAACCGCCGACACAAGTGACGTCAACATTCTCAATACCTGCACGGTCACGGGCGAGGCGGATACCAAGAACCGCAAGGCAATTCGCTCGTTACTTCGCGCAGGAGACATGCCGCTCATCGTGACGGGATGTGCCATCAACATCGATGACAATGCATATGGTGGAATCGACGCCCGCATAAGCTGTGAGGCGGACAAGTGCAAGGTGCCGAGCCTTGCGGCACGTCTTCTTGGTAACGCAGAGCCCTCTCGTCTCGACGAGCTCGAGCATATCGAGCTTCGAGCTCATGGCAGCTACGGTTTCAGGACGCGTGTCGACCTCAAAATTCAGGATGGCTGCGATAATGCATGCAGCTATTGCATCGTCCACATTGCTCGTGGGCCAGCGCGCTCGATACCTGCAGCCACGGTGCTCCATCAGGCTCAAGAACTTGCCAACAGAGGCGTGCGCGAGCTGGTACTCGTTGGTATCGATCTCGCTGCATATGCTGACGGTGACACTGACCTCGCACGTCTAAGCTCGATGCTCCTCACGCAAAGCGAGATAGGACGTGTCCGCATATCCTCGGTCGAGCCCCAAAGCGTTACGTCTTCGCTCATCGATGCACTGGCGCACTCCGACGGACGTCTCTGCCGTCACCTCCACCTCTGTCTGCAGTCAGGCTCCTCAAAGGTGCTGCGCGAGATGAACCGTCACTATGACGCCGATGCGTTTACATCACTTGTCACGCAACTACGCACGGCAATACCGCAGTGCGCCCTCTCAACTGACGTCATCGTCGGTTTTCCCGGCGAAAGCGACGAAGACTTCGAGCAGACATGCAAGCTTGTCGAGAGCTGCGGCTTCATGCGGCTGCATGTCTTTCGCTACTCAAAGCGTCCGGGCACGCCGGCAGCCGCGCGTATCGATCAGATTGACCCTCGCGTGAAGGCCATGCGCTCCCAGAAGCTTATCGAGCTTGGTCAGCGCCTCACAATCGCAGACATGGAGCGTCGCATAGGCACGAGCGAGCAGGTGATCATCGAGCGACCGGGGATCGGCACGAGCGAGTCCTACCATACGGTTGCATGCGATTCCACGCTACCCGTCGGAGAGCTCGTCCCTCTTACGTTCACCGACATCGATATCGCGGAAATGCGCTTCGTTGCACAATAGCGTGCGCAAGCAAGCCATCGCAAATCCACACGCAAACGCAAGAGGGGCCGCCCATGGCGGCCCCTCGCATAAGTGGAAACTTGCTCGCTGGCACTACTTGGTTTGCTCGAGAAGAACCTGGTTCCACTTGACCTCGTCTTCGATGAACGCACGATTAGGATCGTCATCCTTAAGGTCGGCCATCTTCTCCTTGAGGTCGTCAATATGGACCTTGATGGCAGTCTCGTCGAGCTCTTGCAGGGCGGCCGCGTGATCGGCGAGCACGATGACGCGATTCGCCTCAATCTGTGCATATCCACCGGCCACAATGTAGCGTACGGGCTCCTGACCCTCTGTCTCGGTCACGCGCACGGTACCGGCCTTGAGCGTAGTCACGACGGGCTCGTGCTTGGAGTAGATGCCCATCTCGCCCTCGGAAGCGGGTATTACCACGAAATTGACTTCGTCGGAATACAGTTTGCTTTCGGGAGTGACGATTTCACATTGCAGCATGGTTTGATTGCACCCTTTCTTTAAGCGAGTTCCTTGGCGGCCTCGAGGACTTCCTCGATGTCACCCTTGTTACGGAACGCCTGCTCGGGAACGTCGTCCATCTCGCCGTCAATGATCATCTTGAACGAGCGAACCGTATCCTCGACCTTGACGTACTTACCGTCGATGCCGGTGAACTGCTTGGCAACATGGAACGGCTGGCCCAGGAACTGCTGCACCTTACGGGCACGAGCGACGACCAGCTTCTGGTCTTCGGAAAGCTCGTCCATACCAAGGATGGCGATGATGTCCTGAAGGTCCGAATAGGCCTGGAGGATCTCCTGCACCTGCACGGCGACACGATAGTGCTCGTCGCCCACAACAGAAGGATCGAGGGCGCGGCTCGTGGAAGCCAGCGGGTCAACGGCCGGGTAGATGCCGAGCTCGGCAATGGAGCGCGACAGAACCGTCGTCGCATCGAGGTGGATGAACGCGGTGGCGGGAGCCGGGTCGGTCAGGTCGTCAGCGGGAACGTAGACGGCCTGGACGGAGGTGATGGCGCCCGTGGCGGTCGAGGTGATGCGCTCCTGCAGGTCGCCCATCTCGGTGGCCAGCGTGGGCTGATAACCGACTGCGGACGGCATACGACCGAGCAATGCGGAAACCTCGGAACCAGCCTGTGTAAAGCGGAAGATGTTGTCGATGAACAGCAGAACGTCCTGACCCTGGTCGCGGAAGTACTCGGCAACCGTCAGGCCCGCCAGACCGACACGCAGACGCGCTCCGGGAGGCTCGTTCATCTGACCGTACACAAGGCAGGTCTTGTTGATAACGCCCGACTCGCTCATCTCGAGGTAGAGGTCCGTACCCTCACGGGTGCGCTCACCGACGCCCGTGAACACCGACGTGCCGTTGTGCTCCTGGGCGAGGTTGTTGATGAGCTCCATGATGAGAACCGTCTTGCCGACGCCTGCACCACCGAACAGGCCGGTCTTGCCACCACGAATATAGGGCTCGAGGAGGTCGATGACCTTGATGCCGGTCTCGAAGGTCTCGGTCTTGGTCGTCAGCTCGTCAAAGGAGGGAGCCGGACGGTGAATCGGATAGGTCTGGTCGATCTTGGGCATCGGCTTGCCATCGACCGGCTGGCCGATGACGTTCCAAATGCGGCCGAGGGTCTCGTTGCCGACGGGCATCTGGATAGGTGCGCCGGTATCGACGACCTCGGTATCACGCTGCAAGCCATCCGTACTGGTCATGGCGACCGTACGAACCATGTTGCCCTCGAGGTGCATCTGGACCTCGAGCACGGTGGAAACGTGACCGACTGGAGTATCGGCATCCACCGTGAGCGCGTTGTAGATCGCAGGGATGGAATCAGCCGCAAACTCGCAGTCTACGACAGCACCAACGATGCGAACGATGCGTCCAACGTTCTTCATAGTTGTGTCCTTATCATTACTCGTCATTCTCTAATCCTCCAAAGCGGCAGCGCCACCGACGATTTCGGTAATCTCAGTGGTGATGGCACCTTGGCGCACGCGGTTGTACAGACGATCCAGCGTCTCGATCATCTCGGTCGCGTTGTCGGTCGCGGACTTCATCGCCTTGCGGCGAGCGCCCTGCTCGGCAGCGGCTGAATCGATAAGCGCGTGATAGACCACCGTCTCGACATAGGCCGGGAGGAGGCGGTCAAGTACTTCTTCTGACGAAGGCTCGAAGCTCGTGTCGGCAGCGATTTCCGCCTCGCCGTTTTCGTCTTCGTTTGCCTTCAGCGCATCGGCCTGGACAGGCAGGATAACCTCTTGGCGCAAGTCCTGATCAGCGGCGTTGCGGGCGTGATTGTAGAAAATCACGACCTCGTCGACCGCATGGTCGAGAAAACTGCTGCGCACGTACGAGGAAATCTCGCGTGCCTCCTGAAGCGTGGGATCCGCGGACATGTCACGAAACACCATGAGTGGTTCGAGTCTGCGGTAGTGGAAGTAGCTTGCGCCCTTCTTACCGCAGACTATGACATTGGTCTTGATGCCGGCAGCGGTGTTATCCGCACGGTACTTGTCAACCATGCGAAAGACGTTGCTGTTGAAACCACCGGCAAGTCCGCGATCGGAAACCACGACGATTGCAATCGCGTTCTTCTTTTCCGGATGCTCCTCCAGGAGTGGATGCTCGACGGAAAGCGAATGAGCAGCCACACCGGAAAGAGTCTTGACCATAGCCTCGGAATACGGGGTAGCCGCGGCGATGCGCTCAGTCGCATGGCGAATCTTGGCAGTGGCGACCATTTCCATGGTGCGCGTAATCTGCTTCGTGCTCTCGACCGAGAGCTTACGCCTCTTGATATCGCGTTGACTGGGCATGCGCTAACCTCTATTTCTTCGCAATGATGAAGCTCTGCTTGAAGGTCGTGATGGCCTCGAGGAGCTCCTCTTTGATCTGATCGGTCAGCTGCTTCTCGGTCGCGATCTTATCCTTGAGGTCCTTGCGAACCGTGTGCATGTACTGCACGAGATCATCGCGGAAGCGCAGCGTGTCGGAGACGGGCATGCCATCGAGGAAGCCCTGATCACCAGCGAAAATCGCGACAACCTGGTCCTCGACATCCATGGCAGCGTAACGGCCCTGCTTGAGAAGCTCGGTCATGCGAGCACCACGGGAGAGCTGCTGCTGCGTCGCCTTGTCCAAGTCGCTACCGAACTGCGAGAACGCCTGCAGCTCGCGGTATGCGGCGAGGTCAAGACGCAGCGTACCGGCAACCTGCTTCATTGCCTTGATCTGCGCGGAACCGCCGACGCGGGAAACCGAGATACCGACGTTGACGGCCGGGCGCTGGCCCTGCATGAACAGGTCCTGCTGCAGGAAGATCTGGCCATCGGTAATGGAGATGACGTTGGTCGGAATGTATGCCGAGACGTCACCGCCCTGGGTCTCGATGATCGGCAGCGCCGTAAGCGAACCGGCACCGTTCTTGTCGTTGAGCTTGACGGCGCGCTCCAGCAGACGGGAGTGCAGGTAGAAGACGTCGCCAGGATAGGCCTCGCGTCCCGGCGGACGGCGCAGCGTCAGCGACATCTGGCGATATGCGACGGCCTGCTTGGAAAGGTCGTCGTAGACGCAGAGCACGTGACGGCCAGGGTTGGTGGCGCTTGCGGGCTGGCCATCCTCGCCGTTGTACATGAAGTACTCGCCCATTGCGGCACCGGCCATGGGAGCGATGTACTGCAGCGGTGCGGACGTGGATGCGGGAGCGGAGACGATGATCGTGTAATCCAAGGCACCATGGCTCTCGAGGGCCTCGACCACGGTCGCGACCGTGGAGGCCTTCTGGCCGATGGCGACATAGATGCAGATCATGCCCTTGCCCTTTTGGTTGATGATCGTGTCGATGCCGATGGACGTCTTGCCCGTCTGGCGATCGCCAATGATCAGCTCGCGCTGGCCGCGTCCGATGGGGATCATCGCGTCAATGGCGATGAGACCGGTCTGGACGGGCTCATGGACGGGCTGGCGCTCGATGACGCCCGGGGCGCGGAACTCGACGGGGCGATAGCCCTCGGCCTCGATGGGGCCCTTGCCGTCCAGCGGAATGCCAAGCGGGTTCACGACGCGGCCGAGCAGGCTCTTGCCGCAGGGAACCTCGACGACGCGGCCCGTGGTGTGGACCTCGTCGTTCTCCTTGATCAAGGTGTAGTCGCCCAGGAGAACGGCGCCTACTTCGTCTTCTTCAAGGTTCTGGGCGAGACCATAGACAGTCGTGCCGTCATGGGCGACGAACTCGAGGAGCTCGCCGGCCATTGCGCTTTTCAGACCGTTGACGCGCGCAATGCCGTCGCCAATCTGAATGACATGACCAAACTCACGAGTCTCGACGCTGGTCTGCAGAGAAGCAAGCTTCTCACGCAGAATCTGATCGATGTCGCTCGCGGTGATTTCCGCCATTTACCTTTCACCTCCAGTCATTGCTGAAGAGAGCTCGGCACGGACCATCTCGATCCGCGTAGCAGTGCAACAATCGACACGCCTTCCATTTGCTCTCACGTTCGTACCGCCAAGCAGCCAGGCATCGACATGCTCGCGCAGGACGATTTCCTTGCCAAATTGGGCGGAAAATTTACTTTTAAACTTCTCTCGCAGCTCGTCGTCAAGCGGGATGACGGTCGCGACGTCGACAATGACGACATCGTACTTGTCCTGCACCATATTGTCGTAGCGCTCGGCCACACGGGGAAGAAGCGTGATGTCATGGCGCGAGGCCATGAAGATGACGAACTGGATGAGCTCGATATCAAACTCCTTGAAAACCTCGTGCATGACCGTCGCACGCGTATTCTCGTCGATGGAGTCGTTCGCAAGCACTTCCCTGAGACCGGGATGCATGTTGACGACCTTCTTCATCTCCTCGAGCTGTGCGGAAATCGAGTACACGTCGTTTTTGGACTCGCCAAGTTCGAGCAAGACCTCGGCGTACGCTTCGATTTCCTTCTTGATGAGCAGGCGATTCTTAGGCATTGAGCGTACCTATCTCTTCGATGCTCTTCTCGATGAGCCTGCGATGATCCGCATCGGTGAAGTCCTCCTGCACGACGCGTGTCATGGCAGCACATGCGATGTCAGCGACGGATGCCTGAAGCTCGGCGATGGCGGCGTTCTTCTCGGCCTGCATCGCCTCGCGAGACTTGGCGATGATCTTCTCGGCTTCCTCCTGGGCCTTGGCAGTGGTGGCAGCGCGTTGCGCCTCAGCCTGCTGCTTGGCCTCGGAGATGATCGTAGCCGCTTCCTGACGGGCCTCGATGAGCTTGTCCTGGTACTCGGCAAGCACACGCTCGGCCTCGATACGAGCTTGCTCGGACTTCTCGAGTGCTTCGCGAATGGTGGTTTCGCGCTTCTCGAGAATGCCGTTGAACATGGGCCATCCGAACTTGGCGAGAATCGCAAGCAGGATGAGGAAGGCGACGAGCATCGGGATGAATTCATCCATTGCCGGCAAAATCGCCGAAATGCCCGCGGTCTCCTTCTCGGCCGCAAATGCAAGCGTGGGGGCTGCGAAAGCCATGGCACTCGCGAGCGCGCATGCGGCAGTGCCGCGAGTGGCAATTTTCTTGACTTGTGCTTTCACTGATCCCTCCCTAGGCATTGTTTCCAACGTAACGAAACCTGACTAGGCAAGGAAGAAGAGCACGAAGCCGATAAGGGCAAGGGCCTCTGCAAGTGCCGCACCAATGATGAAGTTGGTGAAGAGGCGACCTGCGAGCTCGGGCTGACGGGCGGAGCCGACGCAGCAGCCGTAGCAAGCAATACCGATGCCGATGCCTGGGCCGATGGCGCCAAGACCGTAGCCGACAACCTTGAGGGCGGCGATGATGAGGGTAGTTTCCACTTGTTCCTCCTTAAGTGACGACCTGCACGGCCTTCTCCGTGCAAGCCTAACTTCCTATGAACCAGTCGGGCACGGTACCCGACCGAGAACCAAATTAGTGCGATTCGGAAACCGCAAGACCGACGTAAACGGCCGTAAGTATCGAGAACACATATGCCTGCAGAAACGCGACGAGGCACTCCATGGCATACATGACGATAAGCAAGAGAACCCATGCAATGGCAGGCAGGCCGATGACGAAGTTCATGGCCTCGATGCTGCACTGCAGGAAGATGGTGGTCATAAGGGCGAAGATGCCAAGGATCATATGGCCGGCGAACATGTTGCCGTAAAGTCGGACGGCAAGGGTAAGCCAACGCAGCACGAGCGAAATGAACTCGAAGAGCCAGATGATGGGAACCATCACGATAGGCAGACCAGACGGGGCGATGGACTTGATATAGCCAAGACCGCCCTTGCTCTTGATGCCCTGCCAGTTGAAGTAGATGAAGGCGACCGTTGCAAGCGCCCACGTCACGGAAAGCGAACCCGTGGGAGTCTTGCAACCCGGAATGAGTCCTATGACGTTGGAGATAAGAATGAAGAAGAAGAAGGTGAGGATGACGGGCATGAACTTCTGATAGCCCTTGCCGATTGCGTTCTCGCCCATGTTGACACAAATGCGCTCATAGCCCCATTCGACCATATTGGCGAACTTGTTGGTGGGGATGATGCTCAGACGTTTGCCGGCAAGAATGACGACGAGCGCGGTAAGCACCATCGAGATGATCATCCAGAAGATGTACTGCGTGAGGCCGACCTCGCCGCCTCCACTAATAAGGTACATCGAATCGAACGAGTGTTGCAGTTCCTCGAGAGGCTCTCCTTGAAGTACCTCTAACGGATTGATATCCACTTTCGCCCTCTCCGTTCTACTTACGTATAGCTTTCGCTATTCCATAACCGAGCGCCGCGACAACAAGTGTGCAGGCCTCTGCCAAAGCAAAGGGCACGACACTCGATCGAGCCACGACAACGCAAATGACTGTCGCCAAAGCGAGGACCACAAACGAGCCTCCGACGGCCAGCAATACCGGAGTGAGGTACCCGGCAGCCGATTGCTGCGCATCCATTCGCTTCGCGCTGCGAACTCCAGCCCACATGGGAACCAAGCTTACCAAACCCGCGAGAATGCCCGCGATGATCGCTATCGCCATGTAGCTAGTTCTCCCCAAAGACAGCACTCACACAAAACACTCCAAAGTATAATGGCGGCCGCAGCACTTCATAGTGGCAATCCCAGTGAACTGCCGCTATTTCAGGCGAACGGCATGCGTAAGTTAGCTTTGGCAAAAACCTAAGGTCACGAACTCGCGATCATGAAACGACCGTACGGCGTCAGTCCTCGAATCTTCGGACGACGATCCCCGACTCGTCCAGAAGCTCGCGCGCGAGGTCATCGGGATAGCCTTCCGCATAGACAATCTCCGTGATGCCCGCGTTAATGAGCATCTTGGTGCATTGCGTGCAGGGCTGCGTCGTGCAGTAGAGCGTGGCGTCTTCGATGGAAACACCGTAACGCGCGGCTTGGATGATGGCGTTTTGCTCGGCATGAATGCCACGGCAGAGCTCATGCTGCTGCCCGGACGGGATACCGAGCTTCTCGCGCAGGCATCCGATGTCGAGGCAATGCGCGAGCCCCGTCGGTCCGCCGTTGTAACCGCTGGCGATGATGCGCTTGTCGTGCACGAGTATGGCACCGACGGCGCGACGCAGGCAGGTCGAGCGCGTGGCGACCCGCTTCGTGATATCCATGAAATACTCGTCCCAGCTCGGGCGCGTATCAGCCATGAGCGTTCCTTCCTGCAGCGCGTAACCTAGGCGATTTCGGGATAGAGGGGGTGTGCCTCGAGCATCTCGTGGACCTCGCCCGCAACCCTATCCAAAACAGCCTGATCGTCACGGTTGAAAATGGCCTGGGCTATGAAACCGCCGATGGCACGGGACTCCGCAGCGTCAAAGCCACGGGACGTGATGGTCGCGCTCCCCACGCGCACGCCACTCGTAATGGAAGAGGGCAGCGGGTCGTTGGGGATGGCGTTCTTGTTGGTCGTGATGCCCAGGGGCTCGAGCAATTCCTCGGCCTCCTTGCCGGTGATGCCGGCAGGGGTGAGATCGACAAGGCAAAGGTGGTTGTCGGTACCACCGGAGACGAGGCGCAGGCCACCCTCGACGAGCCCCTCACCCAAGGCCGCGGCGTTCTCGACGACGGCATGAGCGTATTCGGAAAACGACGGCTGGGATGCCTCGCCGAAGGCAACGGCCTTGGCGGCGATGACGTGCATGAGTGGGCCACCCTGCCATCCTGGGAAGACCGCCTTGTTGTACTTCTCGTAGATTTCCTTGTTGTTGGTGACCATAAAGCCGCCACGGGGCCCGCGCAGGGTCTTGTGCGAGGTCGAGGTGACGATATCTGCATGGGGCACTGGCGAGGGATGGGCGCCACCGGCAACCAGACCCGCGATATGCGCCATGTCGACCATGAGATAGGCTCCCACCTCATGGGCGATGTCGGCAAAGGCCGCGAAGTCGATGATACGCGGATAGGCCGATGCACCGGCGATGATGAGGTCGGGCTTGACGTCATGGGCGATGGCGCGCACCTCGTCCATATCGATACGCTCGGTGCCTGGATTAAGCCCATAGGCATGGGCGTCGTAGAAACGCCCCGAAAGCGAGAACTTGGCGCCGTGGGACAGGTGTCCACCCGCCGAAAGCGACATGCCTAAGATCGTCGCTCCCGGATCGAGCAGGGCGAAGTAGGCTGCGGAGTTGGCGCAGACGCCCGAATGCGGCTGCACGTTGGCGTATTTTGCCCCGAAGACCTCGCAGGCCCGATTGCGCGCGATGGTCTCGATGGTGTCGACATTGACGCATCCGCCATAGTAGCGCTTGCCGGGATAGCCCTCCGCGTACTTGTTCGTGAGAATCGTACCCATGGTCTCGATGACGGGCAACGAGGGAATGTTCTCGGACGCGATAAGCTCGAGGGTGTTGCGCTGACGCACCAACTCGTCATGTATGGCAGCGGAAATCTCGGGGTCGGCCTGGGCAAGCAGCTCGTTGTTCATGGACAAGCTCTCCTACTCTTCGGTTTCGATGGTCATGATCTTCTCGACTCGACGGGCATGCCTATCGCCCGAAAAATCGGCGCCAAGGAAGGCTTCAAGAATTGCCTTGTTGTCCTCGAGGGACGTGAAACGTCCCGAAAGCGTCGCGATGTTCGCGTTGTTATGCTCGCGCGAAAGCTTGGCGAACTCGGTGGACGTAAGATTGGCGGCACGAATGCCATGCACTTTGTTGGCGGCAATCATCATGCCGATGCCCGTACCGCAGACGAGCACGCCGTAATCATCATCGCCCTGTGCCACGGCACGGGCGGCACGTTTGGCGTAATCGGGATAGTCGACGCTTTCCTCGCTATCGCAGCCGAAGTCATCAACCGTGAAGCCAAGATCCTCGAGCCACGGCTTAAGCGCTTCCTTCTGCTCGAAGCCGCCATGGTCCGATGCCAAGGCGATACGCAGTTGTGCCATTGTCATGCCCTCTCGTCGCTATGTGCAAATCAGTCAAGAGAGGTACCGCATTTTCGAGCTTGCTCTCGCACCCGATGAGCGATTGTCGCGAAGCTGCTGCGGAACTCGCACGCAAAGACCGCGTGCTCAGACAGTCCTCGCAAGACCGCTTCGCGAAAATCGCTCATCTGCTCCAGATGCTCGAAAATGCGGTACGTCTCCACTAGTGATGCCGTTTTACTCGTGGCTTGTAAGTGTAGCACCGAAGGCAGCTACATCGAGTAGGACTTGCTCGGGTATCGGCCCTTCACGCAGTATCTTCGGATAAGGGCCCGTGCAATCCACAATCGTTGACGCGCGGCCAACGCAACACACCTCGAGTAGAGAGTCGCCACCAGGCAACTCGCGCATGGATGCGGGGACATCCGCCAGACGCGAGGGCGCGGGTTCGCCATGGACATTCGCGCTCGTGCAGGCGAGCGGGGCATCGAGCTCTGCGAGGAGCGCGAGCAGCCCGGCATCATCGGGGCAACGCAGGGCGATCGTCCCGTCCGCCGCGACACCGCCCAACTCGCATGCGAGCCTCGAGGCGCGCAACACGAGGGTGAGCGCGCCGGGCCAGAACATCTGGGCCAGACGACGGGCATAGGCTGGAACGTCGTCTGCGAGCACATCGAGCACGTGGACATCATGCACGAGCCAGGGCAGCACCTGATCGGCGGGACGCTCCTTGAGTTCGAAGATGCTCGCGTATCCCATAGAGCCGGGAAGAGCCGCAAGGCCGTAGACAGTATCGGTCGCGACGATCACGGCTTGTCCATCGCGTAGCGCCCGAGAAAGCGTGGAGGCCATCATCAGCGCGTCCCTTCGAGCAGGGAGCGTGCATGGTCGAGCGCACGCTCGTCATCGTCTCCCGAGAGCATGCGAGCGATCTCCGTCACGCGCGCCTCGCCCACGACGGGCTCGACGCTCGTATGCGGCATCCCGTCAGCGCCATTCTGCTTGCTCACCACATAGTGCTCGTCGGCCAGCGCGGCAACCTGCGCCAAATGCGTGACGACAATGACCTGCGCGTCTTTCGAAAGCGCCGCGAGCCTGCGTGCCACGGCATTGCCGGTGGCACCACCGATGCCGGAATCGACCTCATCAAAGACGATGGTCGAGCGTGACGCACCGGTATCGGAAGAATCGTAGTGCAGGCACTCGAGCGCAAGCAGGATGCGCGAGAGCTCGCCACCAGATGCGATGCGACGCAACGGACGGGGTTTAGACGCCGGGGCGGGTTGGTAGAGAAGCTCGACCTGCTCGCTACCAGCTTCACCCCACCGCTCGAAGGGCAGCTCGTCGAACGAGAACTCGAAGCTCGCCCCCTCCATCGCAAGCTCGCTTACGGTCTTTGCAAGCTGCTCGCAGAAGTTCTGCGCTGCCTCGTGCCGCGCAGCGCCGAGCGCCACTGCAGCCTGACGGTATGCGTCTTGTGCTTGAGCGAGGCATGCGCGCGCCTGCTCCATACGTTCGGGCGAATCCTGGGCTTGTTCAAGCGAGCGTCTCGCCGCCTCCCAGGTGGCGAAAACCTGGTCCATGCCAGGGCCAAAGCGTTTCATGAGCCCGTTGAGCTTATCGAGACGATCAAGCGTCTCCTCGAGCCTGCTCGGATCCGTGTCGATGCCCTGCGCATACGCGCTCAGGTCACGCGTGAGGTCCTCGAGCTCCTGCATCTGGACGTCAAGCCGACCGATGAGCTCGTCGAGATCCTCATCGATCCCCTGTTGTCGCATGAGCTCCGAAGTCGCCCGGGCAATGAGGTCGAGAGCGCCATCGTCATCATGCAGCGCGGCGCAGGCACCTTGCAAAGCCTGAGCGAGCTGGTCTGCATGCTGCAGACGCGGCAATTGCTCCTCGAGCTCCTCGAGCTCGCCTGCCTGCGGGTTGACCTTCTCGATCTGCTCGCAGGTGAAGCGCATGAACTCGAGCTCCTGCTCGTTTTTGCCTTGAGCCGCTTCGAGCTCGGCAAGAGTGGCCCGCGCCTGCTGGTAGGCCGTGCGAGCCTCGGCGTAGCGAGCACGGAGCTCGTCATCTTGCGCCCACGCATCGAGATAAGCGAGCTGACGAGCCGGCTCCAGGAGAAGCACCTGCTCATGTTGCCCGTGCACCTCGATCGAAGATGTGAGTGCGGCAAGCTCGCCGACAGTGGCCATCGCTCCGTCAATCGTACAGCGGCTACGCCCGGCGACACTCAGACGCCGACGAACGATATGCTCGTCTTCATCGACGATGCGTGCTTCGGCAAGCGCCTCCTCGGCGCCATCACGCACCACCGAATTGTCGGCACGCACACCACATATGAGCTTGAGGGCCGCGAGAAGCGCCGTCTTACCCGCACCCGTCTCGCCCGTGAGGACGGTCAGACCCGGTGCGAAGGCTATGGTCGCGTCCTCGATGAGGGCGATATTGGATACATGGAGCTCGTCGAGCATGCGCCCCTCCCTATTGTCGCTCGGGCATGTCCGGATGCGGACCACCGAAGAAGACGCGCGAGACATTGCGGAAGAAGGCGTCGCCACCGCGTGCCAAGAGCAAGTCACGCTCTCCGCGGCGCACCTCTATCGAGGAGGGCTGGTCGACATCGATCATGACCCCATCTACGAACACCGACGCATCGCGCGAACGCGTCGTATCCATGATGACCTCGAGCACATCCGAAGGTGCGAGCACAATGGCACGAGTGTTGAGCGCATGGGGCGCAACCGGCACGACGACAAGACCCGTATAGGCCGGAGACACGATGGGGCCACCAGCCGAGAGCGCGTAGCCCGTCGAACCTGTGGGCGTGGCAACCACCAGACCATCGGCCTTGAGCTGCGCAATGGTGATTCCGTTGATGCCGTAGCGATACTCGACCACGCGCCCACTACGACCGCGTGTATAGGCAATCTCATTGAGAGCGGTCGCGTTGATGACCTGGCCGTCAGCCTGCTCTATCGTGATGTCGGCTGTCGAACGATGCTCGAAGACCATGTCACCAGCCAGGGCGTTCGTGACAAGCTCGACATCATCACGTGCCGGATTGCCGGAAAGAAACGAGAGAGTGCCGTAATTGAGAGCGAGCATGGGCACGGGAGCAAAATCGACAAGACGTGCGGCACGCAGGAAAGTGCCGTCGCCACCCATGCAAACGACAAGCGCGAGCTCGTCGACGGGGACAGACAGCTGGTCAGGCGCCTTGGAGTCCTGGACGAGGGCATCGATGCCGGATATGACAAGGCGCGAGGCGAGATAGTGGGCCGCGGTACCAACCTCGTCCACGTTGCTTGGCACGATCAGAACCTTCACGATTCACCTTTCAGCTTGGCATGCGCCTCTGCGACGACACGCTCGATTTCATCGAAGCACATACTACCCTCTCGCGGGGAATCGCATGGCCGGGATTTCGCCCAAAAGAGAAACTCGATATTACCCGCAGGACCCGTGACAGGTGAATACGTGAGGCCGCAGACCTCGAATCCGCAGGCGCGCGCTCTCTCGAAAACCGCCTCGATGCAGCGAGCATGCACCTGGGAATCGCACACGACGCCCCCCTCCCCAACCTCGTCCTTGGATGCCTCGAACTGCGGCTTGAGGAGCGAAACGAAGCAGCCCTGGGGCTTCAGAAACGCGGCGACGTCACTCATGACGGACGCGAGGCTGATGAACGACAGGTCGGCAACGACCAGGTCGAAGGGACCACCTATATCGACAGCGCTCACGTTGCGGATATTCGTGCGCTCAAAAAGACTCACGCGCGGGTCATTGCGCAATCCCCAGTCGAATTGCCCTACGCCCACATCGACTGCACTCACATGCGCGGCACCTCGCTGAAGTAGGCAATCGGTGAAACCGCCACTCGAAGCACCCAAGTCAGCACATGAAAGGTCCCCGACATTGAGGCCGAAGACATCGAGGGCTTGTTGGAGTTTGAGACCACCGCGCGACACGAAGCCACCACGCCGCTTGCCGTCCTTAAGACGCAAGGCAACATCGGGCTTCACGCTCATGCCGGCACTCGTGGCGCGATGCTCACCCACCACGACCTCGCCAGCCATGACATACGCCTGAGCATCATGCAGGTCACGCGCGAGCCCGCGCTCTACGAGAAGCTCGTCAAGTCGCATGGGCAGCCTCTAGGATTGACACGCTGCGAGTACCTCGGCGCTGATGCTTTCCGCATCGAGTCCGAGCACTTCGAAGAGCTTATCGACCGGACCTTGGGTCACGAAGGCGTCGGGGATACCGAAGCGCCTGACCGGACAGCTCTCGCCCATATCGGAAAGCAGCTCGAGCACGCCCGAGCCGAATCCTCCCATGATGACACCATCCTCGAGCGTGAAGATATGGCCCGTATGGGCGGCATCACGCAACGCGTCGGCATCAATGGGCTTGGCCCAACGCATGTCCCAGATGGAAAGCCCGACTCCTTGACGCGAGGCTTGCTCGGCAACCTCGCGCGCGACATCGACCATACGACCCAAGGCGAGTAGCGCCCCATCGGCGCCGTCCCTGATCTTGACGGCGTGGCCCTCCCGCCACGGCTCGCATGCACCCGAGGCCACGGGGGCACTGCCGCGCGGATAGCGAATGGCCACGGGACCTTCGAGCGCCATGGCGCAGCGCAGTGCCATGCGCAGCTCCTCGTCATTGGAGGGAGCGAGAATGCGCATGTTGGGAATCATGCGTAGGTAGGCAAGGTCGAAAACGCCATGGTGCGTGGGACCATCGTCACCCACGAGCCCCGCTCGATCAAGGCAGAAAACGACATGGGCCTTCTGTAGGCCGACGTTGACAATGGCCTGGTCGATAGCGCGCTGCATGAAGGTCGAGTAGATGGCAACGACGGGCTTTTTGCCTGCAAGCGCAAGCGAACTTGCCATGCCGACGGCATGCTCCTCGGCTATGCCAACGTCAAAGAAGCGCTCGGGGTAGGCTTTCGCGAAAGCGGATAGTCCCGTGCCGCTCGCCATCGCAGCCGTAATGGCAACGATCGAAGGGTCATCTTCGGCGAGGTTGATGAGTTCGTCGGAAAAGACCTGCGTCCAGGTGGGGTTGGTATTCGATTTGGGCTTGGGCGTACCTGATGCGATGTCGAAAGGACCAACGCCATGAAAGAGCGCGGGGTTCTTCTCAGCGGGACTGTAACCCTTCCCCTTCATCGTCACCGCATGGATGACAACGGGACCTTCAAACTCCTTGGCATCTCGAAGAATCTCTTCGAGTGCCTGGATGTCATGCCCGTCCACCGGACCGACGTACGTGACGCCAAAGCCCTCGAGGAAGGTCGCGCCGGGAAGCACGAACTGCTTGAATGATTCCTTCGCTGCATTGCCGCCACGCATGAGCAGGCGCCCCAGCGTACCACTCGCGTTAAAGGCGTCTTCGACGTGATCGCGCAGCTGCGTGTACTGATCCGACATGCGTACCTTGGCAAGGTAGGTCGAAAAGCCACCGACATTAGGCGAGATGGACATGCCATTATCGTTGAGCACGATCAGAAGCGGCGTATTGGCACGACCGATGTCGTTGAGCGCCTCAAGAGCCATGCCACCCGTGAACGAAGCATCACCGATGAGCGCGGCAATGGTCGCGTCCGAACCGTCAAGATCGCGTGCAAGGGCATAGCCAAGCGCCGTCGAAAGCGAATCAGATGCATGACCCGAATCGTGGGCATCGTATTCGCTTTCGGTGATCTTGGGAAATCCGGAAATACCCTCATACGTGCGCAGGGTCTTGAACCGTTTGCGACGCCCCGTCAAGAGCTTGTGGGCGTACGCCTGATGGCCGACATCGAAAACGAGACGGTCACGCGGACAGTCAAGCACACGATGCAGTGCGATGATGAGCTCGACGCTGCCAAGTGATGGAGCAAGGTGTCCGCCATGCAACGACGTCGCCGCTATCATCTCGGCGCGCAGCTCGAAGGCCAGACGATTAAGCTGCTCATAGCTTAGATCAGCGAGGTCAGCGGGCGACTCTATCGTATCCAGAATCTTCTCAGTCAAATCCTGTCCGATCTTCGATGTTAGATCGTAATCTCGGGACCCTCTTCTTGACCAGCTTCGACGACCTCGTTGGCCTCGGCAATCTCGGCCGCCGTGTAATCGGGCTTGTCGATGAGCTCGGCACAGCGATTGCCAAGCCTGATAGCCTCCTCGTAGAGGTCAAGGCTCTTCTCGAGGGAGACGTCCTTGCTACGTACTTCGGAGACAATCTCATCGAGCCGCGCTCGGACCTCGCCGAATGTTTCCTTGGAATCCTCTGACATCGTCATACCTCATCTATCGAAGCTTGCGGCTCGAGCGCATTCGCATCGAGCTGAGCGGCATCCTCGCCGCAGACCTCGCTCGCGATGCGTCCCAAGACGCCGTTCACGAACTTCGGTGACTCGTCGGTCCCGAAGGCCTTTGCCAACTCGACGGCCTCGTTGATGGCGACGCCCGTGGGAATCTCATCGCAATGGAGAATCTCATAGGTGGCAATGCGGATGATGTTGCGATCGACGATGGGCATGCGCTCGAGCGTCCAGTTCTCGGCTGTCGACCCGATGCGCTCGTCGAGCTCGTCGATATGACCGGCAATGCCGTTGACTAACGTCGAGGCATAGGCAACGAGATCGACGCCCACGAGGTCGGCATCGCTTACGCCCTGCGGACACTCGGGAACGAGCAAGAGCTCGGTCTCGCTACCGTCGGCAACCTGATCGAGCGGAAGACCCATGAGCTCACCGGTGTAGAGCAGCTGCAATGCCTCGCGGCGGGCAGCCGTGTGTTCATGCCGAAGTGCGGCCATGGCTCGCCTACGCCTCGAAAGAGAGCGCGTCTACGTGCACGTCGACAGACGTCACCGTGACGCCAATCTGGGCAGCGAGCGCATCGACGATGGCCTTGCGTACGTTCTCGGCAATCTCGACGAGGCGGTAGCCGTAATACGCTTGAATGGAGATGGTGACGGCGACTTGCTTATCGCCAAGCGGCTCGATGCGTATACCGTTGGTGGGGATGGCATTGCCCGCATTGAAGGCCGAGCGGATGGTCGAGATGGCACCGGCAGTGCCCACTCCGGCAACGCCGGGAACCTCTGCTGCGGCAAGCGAGATGATCGTCTCGACAACACCGGGAGCAATGGTGATGCCATCAATCACGTAGCCTTGGTCGATTTCCTTCACAGCTGTCCCCCATTCGTTTCGGTTTCGATGAAATCCGTGTACACCATACCTGAGTTAAACGTCGCGTTGTCGAGCACGCGGCGATGGAAGGGTATCGTCGTGGCGACACCCTCGATGACGAACTCGTCAAGGGCGCGCTTGCCACGTGCAATGGCCTCCTCGCGCGTGTCACCCCATACGATGAGCTTTGCCATGAGCGAATCATAGGTGGGAGGAATCGCGTCACCGGCGCGCAGATGCGTATCGACGCGCACGCCGGGACCGCCCGGCATGTCGAACCGCGTGATGGTGCCTGGGCAGGGACGGAAGTCATGCGCTGGATCTTCCGCATTGATGCGGAACTCGATGGCGCAGGCCTTCGGCGACATCGGTGCGAGATCCGCGCAGGTGATGGGGTCACCCGAGGCGACAATGAGCTGCTGCTTGATGATGTCGACACCGGTGATCTGCTCGGAAACCGGATGCTCGACCTGGACGCGCGTGTTCATCTCCATGAAGTAGAAGCTGCCATCCGTGTCGAGCAGGAACTCGATGGTGCCGGCGTTGACATAGCCCACGCCGCGCACCGCCTTGAGCGCGGCCTCACCCATCGCCTGGCGCGTTTCCTCGTCGATGACGGGACAGGGCGCCTCCTCAATGAGCTTCTGGTGACGGCGTTGAATCGAGCAATCGCGCTCGCAGAGGTGCATGGCGTTGCCATGCGTATCGGCGATGATCTGAATCTCCACATGACGCGGACGGCGGATGAGTTTCTCGAGATAGACCTCGTCGTTGCCGAAGGCGTTGGCCGCCTCGGTACGCGCGGCGACGAACATCTTCTCGAGCTCCTCGTCGTCGTTTGCCTCGCGCATGCCCTTGCCACCGCCACCAGCCGATGCCTTGATAAGCACGGGATAGCCGACTTCGTGGGCAAACGCACGGGCTTCCTCGACGGTATCGACGGGGCCGTCGCTACCGGGCACGGTGGGAACGCCAAGCTCCTTCATCGTCGCCTTGGCCGCTGCCTTGTTGCCGAGCGAATCGATGCACTCGGGTGACGGGCCGATGAAGATGATGTCGTTATCGGCACAGGCACGGGCGAAATCGGCGTTCTCCGAAAGGAAGCCGTAGCCCGGATGGATGGCCTGCGCGCCGGTGATCTTGGCAGCCGCGATGATATTGGGGATGTTGAGGTACGAGAGCGCGGATGGCGCCGGACCGATGCAAACGCTCTCGTCTGCCATCTCGACAGCGCGCGTGTCGCGATCTGCCTCCGAATACACGACGACGCACTTGATACCGAGCTCATGTGCGGCACGCACGACTCGCAGGGCGATTTCGCCACGATTGGCGATGAGAATCTTGTCAAGCATTCGCGATCTGAGCCTTTCCTACTCGGCGGTGGGCTCGACGTAGAACATGACGGTGCCGAACTCGACGGGTGCGGCATTGTCGATGCAGACCTCGCGCACGACGCATGCCTCCTCGGCGGCAATCTCGTTCATGAGCTTCATGGCCTCGACGATGCACAGCGTCTCGCCTGCGCCAACCGTTGCGCCCTCCGTCACGAAGGGATCCGCGTCGGGCGAAGGCGCGGCGTAGAAGGTGCCGACCATCGGAGCGGTAACGGGCTTCCAGCTTGCCGGTCGCGTCGAAGCCGCAACGGGCGCGGGAGCCTCCGCTACAGCAGGTGCCGAAGCGGCCTGGGGCATGACGGGGGCCGGGGCGTAGGCAGCAGGCTGCATGCCCGGGGTGCGAATGGTGACCTTGGCGCCGGCTTCCTCGACGGTGATCTCTCCGACTCCGGACTCCTCGACGAGCTTCACGAGGTCACGAATCTGTGCGATGTCCACGTAGTCCTCCTCCTTGGTGATGCTCACGGCATCGTTCATTAAGAAGTTTGTATTCTCGATCTTGCGCTGTTTCTCGAGGAACTGGCGTGCCTCGTTGGGGAACATGGCGTACATGAGGACGTCTTCCTCGCTCTTGGCGAGATCCCCGAGTTCTTCGGCAAGCTCGTCGTAGGTCGTCGTGACAAGCGAGCCCGGGGCAACGTCCGGGGCGAGCGGTTGCTCGTCGCCAAGCACGGCTTTCTGGATCGCGGGATCGATCTTGCCGGGTGCCTTGCCGTAGTAACCGGCGATGTAGTCCTTCATCTCCTTGGAGATGACCGACCAGCGCTTGCCGGTGAGCACGTTGAAAACAGACTGCGTGCCGACGATCTGCGACATGGGCGTGACGAGCGGCGGATAGCCGACCTCGGCGCGTACGCGGGGAATCTCCTTGAGAACCTCGTCCATGCGATTGGACGCCTTCTGAATCTCGAGCTGGCTCACGAGGTTGCTCATCATGCCACCGGGAACCTGATGGCTGTAGACGCGCATATGCGAAAGCGTGGAAATGCCGCGCTTAAAGCCCTTCTTGATGCGCATTTCCTCCCAGTAATCCGAAATCTCGAAGAGGAGGTCAAGGTCGAGGCCCGTATCGTATTCGGACTCCTTGAGCGCGGCGACGATCATCTCGACGGCCGGCTGGGAATTGCCGAAAGCGAGCGGTGCGGATGCGGTGTCGACAATCGAGGCACCGGCCTCGGCAGCCTTGATGTAGTTGGCCGGGGCCATGCCACCCACGTAGTGACAATGCACGTGAACGGGCAGGCCCACCTCTTGGTTGAGGGCGTTGACCAGGCGCTCCGTACGATACGGCGTGAGCATGCCCGCCATGTCCTTGATGCAGATGGACTTGGCGCCAAGCGCCTTGAGCTCGGAGGCATACTCGATGTAGGAATCAAGCGTATGCACCGGGCTCATGGTGTAGCTGATGGCGCCCTCGAAATGGGCACCGCACTCATTGAGCGCCTCGGCGCTGTCGATGACATTGCGGATATCGTTAAGTGCGTCGAAGACGCGGAAGACATCGATGCCGTTACGATGGGCGGCCTTGATGAAGCGATTAACGATATCACGTGAATAGTGATGATAGCCGATGAGGTTCTGTCCGCGCGTGAGCATCTGCAACGGCGTGTTGGGACAGTGCTGCTTGACGACGCGCAAACGATCCCAGGGATTCTCGTCGAGGAAGCGCAGACAGGTATCGAATGTCGCACCGCCCCACATCTCAATGGACCAATACCCGACTTGATCGAGTTTTGACAGGATGGGGAGCATGTCGCCCGTCTCCATGCGCGTCGCCCACAGTGACTGGTGGGCATCACGCAAGGTCGTGTCCATGATGTGCAAAGGTTTCACGTATCGCCTCCTTTTCTCAAGTTGCATGGGCTCGCATGAGCCCAGGTTTAGCTATAGAGCCTTTGATTATATACGAAGCGGCAGCGCTTGTGCGCATGGATGGGGCGCAGATGACATGGAAGGGGTTGAGCCGAGGTTTAAGGGAGCGCGCCGTAAAGACCGCGAAGCGGGCTGTCGGGAAGCGACCGTCGAGGCGGTGCCCCTTCCATGTCGTCCCGCCTCATCCTACCCCAGGTGCTTGGCGAGGGCCTCGCCCACAATCGGGGGGACGATGCCCTCCGTGCTGCCACCCAACGAGGCGAGCTCCTTGGCAATGGACGAGGAGACGTACATGTAATCGGGGGATGACATGACGAAGAGGGTCTCCAGCTCGGGGGCAAGGCGGAAGTTGAGCATGGCCATCTGGAACTCGTACTCGAAGTCCGTCGTCGCACGCAGGCCCTTGACGATAGCGGTGGCGCCAATGGAGGTCGCGAAATCAACGAGCAGGTTATCGAAGCCGACGACCTCGACATTGGCGAACTCCGCCGTGACCTCGCGGGCAAGTTCGATGCGCTCGTCGAGCGTGAAAAGCGTTCCGCCACGCTTGCCCTGCGATGCGGCGACGCCGACGATGACCTCGTCGGCCATGCAGCTCGCGCGTCGAATGACGTCCAGGTGGCCAAAGGTGATGGGGTCAAAGGTTCCGGGAACCAAGAGCTTATGCATGCCTAATCCTCGCGATCGTGGAACTTCAGGTACGTCACGCCGATTTTGCCATATCTCTTCTGGCCATCGAGCACGAAGCGCCTGTCGATGACGAACTCTTCGGCAACGGCCTCCTTGCTTTGTAGCGCATGCTCGTAGACGATGACGCATCCATGGGCGAGCTTCCCGTAATCAATAAGCTCACCGAGCAGCTCATGGACACGCGCAGGCCCCTCGGCATAGGGCGGATCAAGCAGAACGAGCCCAAAGGGATCATGAGATGCAAACTGTGCGGCAGCATCGAAGCTATCGGTGGCAACGATGCGTACGCGCGGCGCCTTCAGGGAAAGGGAAGCGAGATTTCGCTCAAGCACGTCACGGGCGGCACGGTCACGCTCGATGAAGGTACAACTGCGCGCACCACGCGAAAGCGCTTCGATACCCAGGGCACCACTGCCCGCAAAGGCATCGAGGACATCCACGGCGGCAAGCTCGGGCAGACGTGAGTAGATGGACGAGAAGATGGACTCGCGCACGCGATCGGTCGTCGGACGCGTCGTCTTCTCGTTCGGGCTTTCGATGATGCGGCCCTTGAACTCACCAGCGATAATGCGCATGCTACGCTCCCCTGCTCGTCGTCTCGTCCAGATTTGCGAATGTCCGCTCGATGTCGGCAGCAAGCGCCTTGTGCTCGGCCGCGACGAGATCCGGATCGGCATCAAGGATCTCGAGCGCATCTGCATGCGCGCAGGCGATGAGCTGCGCGTCATCGATGACGTTGACGAGCTTGAGCGTCTCGGCACCATGTTGCCTACTGCCGAGCACGTCACCCTCGTGACGCGTGCGCAAATCCGCCTCTGCAAGCTCGAAGCCATCCGTCGTACTCACGAAAGCATCGAGGCGTGCTCGCATATCGACATCGTCCTTGCCAGGGTCTGCCACGAGAAAGACCGTCCCCGGATACGCACCGCGTCCCACGCGCCCACGCAACTGATGCAACTGCGAGAGGCCGAAGCGCTCGGCATCCTCTATGAGCATCATCGTCGCGTTGGGGACGTCCACACCCACCTCGACAACCGTCGTGGCAACGAGCACGTCGATATCGCCCACATTGAAGGCATCCATGGCCCGCTGTTTCTCCTCCGCGTTCATGCGACCCGTAAGCAGCCCAACGTGGTAGCCCGCGAAGACATCGCGCTGCAGACGAGCGGCTTCCTCCTCGGCGGCCTTGGGATCGGAGATATCGCTTCCGTTCGCGAGCGAGGCAAAAAGCGATCCGTCCTCGATGCGCTCGGCCCTGCGTTCGCGCGTCAAACCCACGAGCGGGCAGATGACATAGGCCTGCCGCCCCTGTGCAAGGGCCTCCTTGATCGCCTCGTAGGCCCTTCCCCGCGCGTCGCGTGAGATGAGCTCCGTATGCGTTGGCTGAACGTTGCCCGGGCGCGTGCGTATGTAGCTCGTCTCGAGGTCACCGTATAGGGTGAGCGCAAGCGTGCGTGGAATGGGGGTAGCCGTCATGACGAGTAGGTCACAGCCTGGCCCCTTCATGCGCAGGGCCGCACGCTGATTGACACCGAAGCGGTGCTGTTCGTCGATGATGACGAGCGAGAGATGCGCGAAACTCACCGTGGGCTCGATGAGGGCATGTGTCCCGAAGAGCACTTGGAGCGTGCCATCTTGCACCTCTTCCAGGAGCCGCTCGCGCTCCTCGGAATCGGTCGCTCCCGTGAGGATGCCCCAGCTGATGTGCGCCGCATCGAAGAGTGGGCCGAGCTTGCTCGCGTACTGGCGCGCAAGCACCTCGGTCGGCGCCATCATGGCCGCCTGGCATCCGCTGTCGGCACTGAGTGCCAAGGCGAAGGCCGCGACGATGGTCTTGCCCGTACCAACATCTCCCAGGAGCATCCGGTTCATGCTGCGCGGTGCGGTCATATCGTCCACGATGTCTGCAATGGCCTGCTCTTGCTCGCTTGTGAGCATATACGGGAGCTGCGCGCGTAGCTCATCCATCCGTTGCCCTGGCACGTGGGCAGTCGGCTCGCCATCGCGTGTCTCGGCACGGCGCAAGCGCATCATCTCGATTTGCAGGCGCAAGACCTCCTCGTAAGCCAGGCGCTTGCGAGCCTGAAGCATCTGCGTGCGGTTCTCGGGAAAGTGAATCTGGCGCAGGGCCGCCTTCTTGCCGATGAGCCTATGCTTGAGCCGCAAGGCGACGGGAAGCGGGTCTCTCATATCCGCCGTCTGCTCAAGCGCGTTTGCGATGAAGCGGCGCATCCACGTTGTCGAGATGCCCTCGGTAGCCGGGTGCACGGCGAGCATTTGGACAAGGCGCGTCTGCTCCTGACCCGGCTCGCCCAAGAAGGCGACGTAGGGATTGGCCATGCGCTTGAACCCGTACTCGAACGTGACCTTCCCCGAAAACGCGACGCGCATGCCACGCTCGAACTTGGCAGCCATCCAGGGCTGCCTGAACCAGGTGGCGATGATGACGCCCGTACCGTCGAAGACGGACACTTCGAGGATATGCAGGCGCCTGCGCGGTTGTTTCTCGACAACCTCATCGACCGTGCCCACAACGGTCACAAACTGGCCGATGGGAGCGCGGGCGGCTGTCTCGACGTTGGAAAGGTCTATGTAGCGGCGTGGGTAGTTCTCGAGCAATCCCCGCACCGTTGAGATACCAAGCTTGGAGAGGTTCTTCGCGCGTGCAGGACTCACGGCACGTATCTTGCCGACATCGCAATCAAGCAGAAAGTCGGAATCCCCGCGTGATGTCATTATGCAAGCCCTAGTACCCGCTCGTCTTGCGGGATGTACGCAAAGCCGAAACAGCCGGTCGAGACATGCGTCGTGATGACAGGACCAACCATGCGCACGCCGACCTCAACCAGCTTGATGCCCGCCTCGATCATGGCCTCGCGCAAGTCATCAACGCCACCCATGTTGCGCGTATAGGCAAAACAGCACTCGAGTGGCCCGAGGTGCTCTTCGAGTTCCTTGTAGCGCTGCACGAGCTTGGTGACGGCGCGCTTGGGTGACTTGGCCTTGCCGAACATCTCGACCTCGCCTTCCGGATCGACCGTGAGAAGCGGCTTGATCTTGAGCAAGGCCGCGGCAAGACCGGTCGCCTTGCCGGTGCGCCCCCCCTTGACGAGATTGCGAAGCTTGTCGAGCATGAAGCAGATACTCGTTTTTCCCACAAGCTCGTGTGCGGCCTCGACCAGCTCGTCGAAACTCAGACCGTACTCGCGCAACTGCGCAATACGACGCACGAAAAGGAACTGGGCGACGGTATTGCAACGCGTATCAATGACCTCGACGGGGATGGGAGCGCTTTCGGCGGCCATACGGGCGGTATGGACGGTCCCCGACATGCGCGACGAGATGTGCAGGGAAATCACGTGCGTGTAGCCAGCAAGGGAAAGGTCGGTGTAAAGCTGGGCGAAGTCAAGCAGCGGTGGCATGGACGTCGAGGGCAGCTCGTCGCAATCGACGATGTAATCGTAGAAGGCCTCGATATTTTCGACGGTGTTGTCCTCGGGAAAATGCGTGCCGTCGGGCTCGATGACCCTGAGGTGCACACACTCGACACCAAGCTTGGCAAGCTCGGCATCAGACGCATCGCATGAATTATCGGTAACGATCGCTATCTTCTCCATCTGCATCTCCTGAATTATCCGGTCCTATTCGATCGAGAAAACGATGGGATACAGCGGCTGCTCACCGCGTTGCGCATCGACTTCAAGGTCGGGATACAGTTCCTCGACCTGTTCGACGAGCTTCTCGAAATCCTCTTGGGCAAAATCCTCTCCCGCAAGGAGCGTGAGCGAGTCGAGGTCATCGTTAAGCTCGTCGATGAGGGCGAGCGTAACCTCCTCGACGCTCTTGCCCACAACATCGAGCGAGCCGTCGGCGATACCGATAACGTCATCCGGATGAATCTCGTGACCATCCGAAGTTTTGGAGTCCTTGATGGCGGTTGTCACCTCGCCGCACTTGACCTCGTCGAGCGCCTCGGTCATGGCCTCGGCGATTTCATCGAGGTCACCTTCCGGACTTGCGACGAGCATTGCGGAAAACGACGCGGGCGTTGACTTTGTGGGAACGACCCTGCACGGGATATCGGCATTATCAGCAGCGGCGTTGGCGGCCATGATGATGTTCTTGTTATTGGGAAGCAGGATGGCCGAGTCGGCGTTTACCTGCTCGATGGCATCGAGCAGGTCCTTCGTCGAGGGATTCATGGTCTGACCGCCGGAAACGACATGGTCAACACCGAGGGATCGCAAAATGTTGGCCATGCCCTCACCCGCGGCAACGGCGATAAACGCTATGGGCTTGCGTTCGGCGGGCTGGCGTGATGCCTCATCGGCAGCGATGCCATCGGCACGCTCCTCGCTCTCGAGCACCATGTTGTGGATGAAGACCTCGGAGACCTGACCGCGATCCGTCATGTAGGTAAGCACCGTACCCGGTGTGTCCGTGTGCACGTGCACCTTGAAGTCGGGGTGAGCGCCCACAAGCAGCTCGCAATCCCCGACAGACGCGAGAAACTCGAGTGCCTCGACCGTATCGACTTCGTCGCTGTGTAGGAGAAACTCGGTGCAGTACATGTAGTCCGAACCCGCCCAGTCACGTACATGCTCGATGGCGACCTTCGCCTCGGCATGCGTAAAATCCTCGGCAGAGGCAAGGTGGGCTTGCTCGCCAGTCAACGCGGCGATGAAGCTCTGGATGAGAATGGCCAGGCCAAAACCGCCCGAATCGACAACGCCATTCTCCTTGAGAACGGGCAGAAGCTCCGGCGTACGCTTGACCGAAGCAAGAGCCTCGTCCGAAATGGCATGCAGCGTCGTAGTAACGTCGAGTCCCTCCTCGTAGGCTTGCTGCGCAACGGCGGCACAATCCTCGAGTACGGTGAGGATCGTGCCCTTTACCGGCTTGCGTACGGCCTGGAAGGCAACCTCGACGGCACGTGCCATCGCGCGGGCAATGGTCTCGGTGCTGTACTCGGTGGCATCCACAAGTCCCTCGCAAAGGCCGCGCAGAATCTGACTCGTTATGACGCCCGAATTGCCACGTGCGCCCATGAGCGAGCCGTGCGTTACGGCCTTGCACAGGGCGGCGCCATCGGCATTCAACGGCAAGGCAGCAACCTCACGAGCCACAGACTCCATCGTCAGCGACATGTTCGTTCCCGTATCGCCATCGGGCACCGGAAAGACGTTGAGGCGGTTGATCTCTTCCTTGCGCGCAGACAGCTCTGCGGAAGCGGTGGCGATGCATGTGCGAATATCGTCAATGTTCATGGATATATCCCTGTTGAGTATCGAATCCTACAAGCTGCTAATCGCGAACCTTCACGCCCTGCACGTGGACGTTCACATTGCGAACGGGCAATTGCGCGCCATCCTCGAGCGTGAACTTGACCTTGTCGGCGAGCATGCGACTCACCTCGGCGAGATTGGTCCCGTGCTCGATGATGACGTACAGGTCGATGTCGATGGCATCATCGGTCCTCTCGACGTTGATACCGCGACGCAGGCGACTCGCGGGCAGCAGCTTGGCAATTCCATCGGAAAGCGTCGGGGCGGCCATGCCCACGATGCCATAACTCTCGAGGGCGGCATAACCGGCCAAGTCGGTGATGACATCCTCGGCGATGGTCAGTTCGCCAGCAATAGCGTCAGCCATATGCAAGCTCCTTCATGGTTGAGATTACACAGATGCGGTAATTGTAATTCAGGCGACACTTCGTTCACAGTGAGCCGTGCAATTTTGCGTATACTTTCTAGAAAATGGGCAGCAGCGTATAGATGCTTCGGTCATTGCGCGCCTGTTCGCTGGCCGCAGCCCATTCACTTGCAGGAGGGTCTAATTGGATTTCGAGGAGATATTCTCTCGCGAGGCACGAAGCTCAAGCAACGGTCATGTGCTCGACGATGATCTCGTCTATGAGATTCTCGAGACCGTTGCCGAGATTCCCTCAGGTTGCGTCGCGACTTACGGGCAAATTGCCCGACTCATCGGCAGGCCCAAGAACGCGCGCCTCGTGGGCAAGGTGCTCAAGGAATCGCAGTTCTACGGCGAGTATCCCTGCCATCGCGTCGTAAACGCCGTAGGTCGTCTTGTGCCCGGTTGGAACGAGCAGGCTGCGCTCCTGACCGAAGAGGGCGTCGAGCTCAAAGACGACGGCCACGTTGACATGCGCACGTACCAGTGGGATATATAGCGAGTCTGATGGTCCGGGGGGCCTCGATGGTCGCTTCCCGACGGCCCGCTTCGCGGTCTTTACGGTGCGCTCCCTTAAACCTCGGTCCTACCCTCTCCGGGCCATCAGCCCCAACACGATGCATACGCCAAGGGGTCAGACCCCCTGACACGTGCGTCCCTGGCACATGAAAAAGGGACGGCCGCAATGCGGTCGTCCCTCTCCTGCTCGATGTGGTGAAGCTGGATTGTTTACCAGGTGAGGTCCTCGGCCTCTTCCTTGCCACGGCCCGTGAGCTTGTCGAGCATCATCTTGTGCTCGATCTGCGCGGCGATCTGCTTGGTGTGAATGACCGCATCCGGATTGACCGAGATGGAGTCGATGCCGCTCTTGATGAGGAACTCGCAGAACTCCGGATAGATGCTCGGGAGCTGACCGCAGATGGACACAGTCTTGCCATCCCTGTGAGCGACCTCGATAAGATGGCGGATGGCACGCTTGACGGCGAGGTCACGGCCGTCGGCGACATCCTGGATGATCTCGTTGTCGCGGTCGAGGCCCAGAATCAGCATGGTGAGATCGTTGCTACCGATGGAGTAGCCGTCAACAAACTTGTTGAACTGATCGGCCATGATGATGTTGCTGGGAATCTCGGCCATGAGCCAGATCTTGAAGTCCGGGCTGCGCACCAGACCCTCCTCGGCCATGATGCCCGTGACGATCTCGGCCTCCTTGACGGTGCGGCAGAACGGAATCATGACCTGGAGGTTCTTGAAGCCGTACTCGTCACGAACCTTCTTGATGGCCTGGAGTTCGAGCTTGAAGGCCGGAAGGTACTTGGGATCGTAGTAACGCGACGCGCCACGCCAGCCGAGCAGTGCGCTGGGCTCCTCGGGCTCGTACTTGTCGCCACCGGTAAGGCCACGGTACTCGCTGGACTTGAAGTCGGAGAGGCGCAGCACGACCTGGCGCGGGGAAAGGGCGCTCGCGACCTTGCGCATGCCCTCGGCGAGCATGTCGACGGCCTCGTTGGCGCGGCCGGTCTCGATGAGATGCATGGGATGCTCGTGGATGAAGGTGGTCCAGATGAACTCCTCGCGCATGAGGCCCACGCCGTCGCACGGGAGCTTGCCGTGCTTCTCGGCGAGGTCGGGATTACCGAGGTTCATGTAGATCTTGGTGCCCGTGACAGGAGCCACGTAAGCCGCGGCGGCAGGTGCGGCATCGGCAGCAGGCGCCTCGGAGACCATGCTCTTGACGATACCGGCGTACACGGTGCCGTTGGAGGCATCGACCGTGATCTCCTGGCCGTCCTGGATCGAGGCCGTGGCCTCTTGCGAGCGGCTCGCCGTGCCGACGATGCAGGGAATGCCCATCTCGCGGCTGACGATGGCGGCGTGACAGGTCATGCCACCGGCATCGGTGACGATGGCAAGCGCCTTCTGCATGGCGGGAACCCAGTCGGGAGCGGTCATCGTGGTGACAAGAATCTCGCCGTCCTTGAACTCGTCGATGAGGGCGGGATCGGTGATGACGTGTGCCTTGCCGGCGACCTTGCCGGGAGAGGCCGGCAGACCGGTCACGATAACGTCAAGATTCTCGGTTGCGGCGTCATCTGCCTCATCGGCAACCTCGCCGTCGGCCTTCTTGCGCGACCAGACCGTCTCGGGGCGCGCCTGGAGCAGCCAGACCTTGCCATCGCGCTCGTCGATGCCCCACTCCATATCCATGTAGCAGCCGTAGTGCTTCTCGAGCTGCTTGGCGTAGTCTGCGAGCTCCTTGATTTGCTCGTCGGTAATGACCTGCTGCTTGCGCTCATCGGCGGGAACGTCGACTTCCTCGACGTCGCCTTCGGGCTTGCGAATCATCTTGATGTGCTTGTCCGAGATGATGCGACGCGTAATCTCACCCGTTGCCTTGTCAACGACGAAGTTGTCGGGCGTGACGGCGCCCTGCACGACCATCTCGCCCAGACCGTAGGAACCCTCGATGGTGACGACCTTGTCATTGCCGTTGGTGACATCGAGCGAGAACATGACGCCTGCGGCCTTGGAGAAGACCATCATCTGGACGGTTGCGGAAAGCGCGATGGACAGGTGATCGAACCCCGTCTTCTCGCGATAGTAGGTAGCGCGGTCGGTGAAGGTGGAGGCGTAGCACTCCTTGATCTTCTGCACGACCATATCGGGGCCATGCACGTTGAGGTAGGTGTCTTGTTGGCCGGCAAAGCTGGCGTCGGGAAGGTCTTCTGCAGTGGCAGAGGAGCGCACGGCGACAAACGGATCGTCCACGTGCATCTTATTGCCAAGCTCGGCGTAGGCGTCCTTGATGGCCTCGACGATGTCTGCGGGCATCTCCTCGGCGACGATCATGGCACGGATGTTGTCGGTCACCTCGCGCAGCAGCGCGGAGTCCTCGACATCGGTGAGCTTCTTGAGCTCCTCGCGGATTTCCTTGTCGAGACCCGTCCTTTCCATGAACTGACGGTATGCGTATGCCGTAGTGGCAAAGCCATAGGGTACGGGGACATCGGTCTCCGAAGTCATCTCGCCCAGAGAAGAGGACTTTCCGCCTACGATCTCGACGTCCTCGCGGCGAAGCTCGTCGAACCAGAGAACATATGCCTTGTCACGATCCATCTTGCCTATCCTTTCTTTCATGTCGGAGAGGAAGCGGTGCATTGCAAAGTGCGAGAATCCCCGTTTCCAATGTTCGATATTATAGGGTATTTGAAACGCCTTTGGTCCCTGACCCTACACGGGAAGAACGAACGAGCCGTGGGGAGACGGAATACGGGGGAATGCGGCATTGTAATGGCGCAGTATCTCTTGCGCCGTCTCCTCGATGGCACGGTCTTTCGTGTTGATGATGACGCAACCGAGCCCGCGCATGATGGTACGCGCGCGGTCAAGCTCCAACGTCACGGCATCGATGTCCGCATACCTCGACTGCCCCAACTGGCCACCCATACGCGTCTTGCGCACGCCAACGAGCACGGAAGGATCGGTTATGAGGCCGAAGAGGCGCTCGCGGTCAACATCGTAGACTTCTTTGGGAAGCTCGAGACCTTCCACGAGAGGGACATTTGCAACCTTGTACCCCTGCTGCCCCAGATAGATGGACGTCGGCGTCTTGCTCGTGCGGGAGACGCCGAGAATCACGATGTCGGCTTCGGGCAGGTCTTGCGTGAGCAGACCGTCATCGTGGGAGACGGTGAACTCGATTGCCTCGATACGCTGAAAGTACTGATCGTTGATCTTGTGCTGTTCGCCGGGAGCGGGATTGTGGGTCTTGCCGCTCACCTGTTCGATGACCGCAATGGAATCCGACAGGACGTCGACAGCGTAAATGTTGGGATGGTCTGCAAGATACGATTCCAGCGCATCCCTCAGCTCCTGAATGACAAGGGTGTAGTAGACGATGATTCGATCGTCGTTGTACATCTGGCGATGCAAGCGTTGTTCTTCCTCGAGAAACGAGCGAATCTGGTCGAAGGACCTGACGTACGGAAGCACCGTGATATTCGGGTCGAGCTCGCCGAAATGGCTTGCCGCCGAGCGAGCGATGGTCTTGGCCGTATTGCCCATCGAGTCACTGATGACATGGATGGTCGGCAGCGTAGGCATATCGCCCATGACGTGCCTACTTCTTGGCCATCTTGCCGATATCGGCCACGTTGGCGAACACGGCAACGAAGCTGTTGAGCAGACGCAGACGCATCTCGCGCAAGGCCGCGTCGTCATCCATGATGAGCACGGCGTCGAAGAAGTTGTCGATGGGCGTGCGCAGACTTGCAAGCGCCTCGATGGCATCAAGATGAGCGCCATCCGCAAGGGCAGCCTTAACCGCGTCACGGGCAGCAGTAACGGCATCGGCCAGCGCAAGCTCCTGTGCCTCCATGATCGATGTGTCAGCATCGCAACCAAGGGAGGCATCGGCAAGATTTGCCGCGCGCGTGTAAGCCGTCGCCAGGTTTTCGAAGACTTCGGGCTGCTCGTTACGCGCTGTCTGAAGCGCATCGATGCGCGCCAGCGTCTCGGCAGGCTCGAACATTCCCGTCGCCATGACGGCGGCGATGCAATCGGGCGCGTAGCCGCGATCGCGTGCGATGACCTCGAGACGCGTCGCGAAGAAGGCGCGCACCTGCTCGCGCACCTCGTCGAAGTCGAAATCGACCACGTCGCGATAATTATCGAGCGCAACGTCAATGAGCTTGGCAAGCGAGACGTCGAGGCCATCGAGCAAGATGTTGATGATGCCGATGGCGGCGCGACGCAGCGCGAAGGGATCGGAAGAACCCGTGGGCCCCGCGCCAATCGCGAAGATGCCACAGACGGTATCGAGCTTGTCAGAGAACGCGGTGACGGTGCCTGCAAGGTTGCGCGGCAGTTCGTCTCCGGCAAAACGCGGACGATAGTGATCGGTGATGCCGAGGGCGACCTCGGGCGTCTCGCCCGAGAAGCGCGCATAGTGACCGCCCATGATGCCCTGCAGGGAGGTGAACTCGACGACCGCGTTGGTGATGAGGTCGGCCTTGCACAGCAGCGCGGTGCGCACGACGTCATCGCGCTCGGCGCCCGTGATGCCGGTGGCGTCGCAGACGGCCTCGGCGTTCTTCACGATGCGCATGGTCTTGTCGTAGACGCTTCCGAGCTTCTCCTGGAACACGACGCGCTTCAAGCCATCGACGTAGCTTTCGAGCGGCTCACGGCGATCCTCGACCACGAAGAAGGCCGCATCGTCGAGACGGGCGCGCACGACGCGCTCGTTACCTGCGACGATGGTCTCGGTGTAGGCGGGATCACCGTTGCTCACGATGAGAAACGCGTTGTCGAGCGTGCCATCGGGCTGGTACATCGGGAAGTAGCGCTGATGCTCGAGCATCGCGTCGGTGATGATCTCGGGCGGGACGTCAAGGAAACGCTCGTCGAAGTGCGCGAGCATGACGGTGGGATATTCGACGAGGTTCACGACCTCGTCGAAGGTGCCCTTGGGAGTGTCGGCCTTGAGGCCCGTCTCGGCCTCGATGGCGTTGATCTGACCGCGAATGGCCTGCGCACGCTTCTTCGCGCTGGGAATAACCTTCATCTCCTCGTAGGCGGCCGGCAAGTCGGAGGCATTCGCAAACTCGAACTCCCGATCGGCCATGAGGCGGTTGCCGCGCGAGATGCGGCCCGCAACCAGGCCGGCATACTCGACGGGCACGACTTCGTCGCCATACAGGGCCATGAGCCAGCGCACGGGACGCGAGAAGGTGACATGACCGCTGCCCCAACGCTGCGACTTGGGCCAGCTGATGCCTGCAATGAGGCCGGCAAGCAGGTCGGGCAGGATATCCGTCGTCTTGCGGGAGGGCTCCTCGACCAAGGCGTACACATATTCCTTGCCGCTCTCGTCCGCCTCGCGCACGAGACAGGAGACGTCAACGCCCTTGCCACGGGCAAAGCCCTCGGCAGCCTTCGTGGGCTTGCCATCATCGTCAAAGGCGATCGCGGCGGCGGGGCCCTTGGCGCGCATGGAGAGCGCCTCGCTTGCGTCGGCAAGGTCCTCGACCACGAGAATCATGCGACGTGGCGTTGAATAGGTGACGACCTCGCCGTGGGCGACGCGTGCCTCGTCGAGGGCGTGCTGTGCCGCATCGGCAAGATCACGCGTTGCCGCATAGAGGGGCATGGCGGGAATCTCTTCGGTTCCGATCTCGAGGACAAGCTTGGATGCATTCATTATGCGACCCCCTCCTTCTCGGCGTCGCCGTCTAGCTCGCGCGGGCCATCCTGCGAGGCGATGTAGGCGCCGCCCTTCTCGATCACATGCTCGAGATAGGACTCGCAGCAGGCCTTTGCCATCGTGCGCACGCGCAGGATGTAGGCCATGCGCTCGGTCGCCGAGATCGCGCCGCGCGCATCGAGCAGATTGAAGGCGTGGCTGCATTTCATGACGCAATCGTAGGCGGGAAGCGGCAGTCCCAAGTCGAGCAGGCGCATGCACTCGCGCTCGGAAGCATCGAAGCGCGCGAAGAGCATGTCGACATCGGCGAACTCGAAGTCATATGCGCTTTGCTCGCGCTCGTTCTCGTAGAAGACGTCGCCATAGGTGAAAATCGAGCCATCAGGCCCCTTGCTCCAGACAAGGTCGTAAACGCTGTCAACGCCCTGGATGTACATGGCGAGGCGCTCGAGGCCGTACGTGATCTCGGCGGGAACGGGATCGCACTCGATGCCACCGACCTGCTGGAAGTACGTGAACTGCGTGACCTCCATGCCGTTGAGCCAGACCTCCCAGCCCAGACCCCAGGCACCCAGCGTGGGGCTTTCCCAGTCGTCCTCGACGAAACGCACGTCATGCTGATGCGGCTCGATGCCGATGGCGCGCAGGGAGCCGAGGTAGAGCTCCTGGACGTCATCGGGAGAGGGCTTGAGGATGACTTGGAACTGGTAGTAGTGCTGCATGCGATTGGGGTTGGCGCCATAGCGACCGTCGGTCGGGCGACGGCACGGCTGCACGTATGCCGTCTTCCAGGCACCGGGACCGAGCGCGCGCAGCGCCGTCGCGGTGTGATAGGTGCCCGCCCCCACCTCGGAGTCATATGGCTGCAAGATGACGCAGCCCTGGTCTGCCCAGTACTGTTGCAGGGTCAAAATGATGTCTTGAAAGGTCAGCATGCTCTCTATCCAATCGTGCGTACCATGCGATATGGTCTGCTTGCTTCTACAATGTGCCGATGCGGTCGAGGGGCCAGTACCTGAACACGGCACGTCCCGTTATGTCTTCCGTGTTGATGGCGCCAAAGGCGCGGCTGTCCGCGGAGTTCGTGCGATTGTCTCCCATGACCCAAACATAGCCCTCGGGTACCACATAGGGATACTGGATGCCCGAATTCAGGTCGTTGCTCGGTTTGCCCTGCGTGTACGGCTCGTCGAGGCGTACGCCGTCCACATATACGGCGCCATCGCGCAGGTCAACTGTCTGACCGCCCGTGGCGATGACACGTTTGATGAGTACGCGCTCTGGGTCGGACGGATCCTCGAAGGTGATGATGTCGCCTTGGGCAGGCTCGCCGAAGGCGTAGCTCAGCTTCTCGGAAAAGACGCGATCGCCTATCTCGATGGTCTGCTCCATCGAGCCGGAGGGAATCTCGTAGGGCTGCATGACAAAACGCGTGAAGAGCGTGGCCAGGCCAACGGCAACCACGATGATGAGAAGTATCTCGATGACCAGGCGTAATGGCGAGTTCTTCTTCACGAATGCACCCCTTTCCTTCCCTCAAAAACAAACATGTAAGCGTATATGATAGCGCGACCAGACCGGTATCTCAGTCAGAATCGGAACGAATGGTATCTGCGTACGCTCGTTCCTCGTCCGTGAGCTTGGCGGCATCGAGCATGTCGGGGCGCAGCAGAGCCGTCCTCTCGATGGCGGCACGTCGGCGCCATGCCGCAATCGCCCCGTGATTGCCCGAGAGCAACACCTCGGGCACCTCCATATCCCGATAGACAGCGGGTCGCGTATACTGCGGAAACTCGAGAAGGTTGTCGGCAAAGGACTCCTCGACGGCGCTGTTCTCATCTCCCAACGCACCGGGAAGCAAACGGCACACCGCATCGGTAACGACCATGGCAGCAAGCTCGCCGCCCGTCAAAACGTAATCACCGAGGCTGATGCAGCGATCCGCAAGCGTATAGGCACGCTCGTCGATACCCTCGTAACGCCCGCATACCATGAGCAGGCGCTCATAGCCCGCAAGCTCGGCGGCCATATCCTGGTTGAAGGGACGGCCCGTAGGCGTGAAGAAGATGACGTGGGGCTTGGGGCCCGTCGAGTAGATGCTCTCGATGGCTTCGAAAATGGGTGGGCAGCACATGAGCAGTCCGGCCCCTCCCCCGTAAATCTCGTCATCGGTCGTGCGGTGCCTGTCATGAGTCCAATCACGTAGGTCATAGGCGTGAAAGTCGAGTATGCCCTTTTTGCGGGCGCGGCAAAGTATGGAGCTTGACATGACCCCTTCGAACATCTCGGGGAAAACGGAGAGCGTCTCGACAATCATGACTCGATCAAACCGTCCATGACGCGCGTACGAATGGCCTCGTCCGCAGCTTCGGGATACGAGACGATGACCTCGTCCACGACCGGGACGAGCACCTCCCCATACGGACCGTCAATGACCCACACGTCATGGGCGGCCGTCTCGATGACCTCACGTATTTCGCCAAGCTCGCCATGACGCTCGTCAACGACCGTGCGTCCAATCTCGAGCAGGGGATTATCGAGGCCTTCGAGATTGCGCACGTCAGCCAGAAGAAAGCGTCCGGCAATCTGCTCGGCGGCATCGATCGTGTCAATGCCCTCGAAGCGCAGCTGGTAGGTATTGCCCGCACCTTCGCTCACCGATATGACATCAAGCTCGCGCGGACCCTGCAACGTGGGCGGGACAACGTGGACGTGCAAGCCCTCATAGACGGAAAAGGGAAGGTTGCCGGCCGTCGTGGCCGTAACCTCCCCCTCAAGCCCGCGTGCCTTACCGACACGGGCAACAAGTTCGTATTCTGTACGAGACATACAGCTGCTACTCGGCGAGCTCGACCTCGACACGGAAACCGTCTTGCGAGGCAGCAGCGCGAGCAAGCGTGCGAATCGCCTTGATGATACGGCCCTGACGACCGATGATCTTACCGATATCGCTCTCGTCGACCTCAATCTCGATGAACAGCTCGCCGTTTTCCTGGTCGGTACCGGTAACGGTCGCCGCCTCGGGATTCTCGACAATCTGCTCGACGAGCGTGCGGACGAGCTGCGTGACGTCTTCGAACGACTCGACCATGGCCTACTCTTCTCCGGCCTCTTCGGACTCGCCCTCTTCGGCCTCGGCCTCGGCCTCAGCCGCAGCGGCGGCTTCCTCGGCTGCCTTGCGAGCTGCCTCCTCGGCGGCCTTCTTGGCGGCTTCCTCGGCGGCGATGCGATTGGCCTCGGTCTTGTTGGCGATACGCTGAGCGAGCTTCTCGGGCAGCGGCTCGTTCTTCACGCTCGCGATGATCTTGGCAACGCGATCGGACGGCTGAGCGCCCTTGGCAATCCACTCATCGACCTTGGCAACATCGAGATCGATGACCGAAGGATCCCCCGCGGGGTCGTAGGTGCCGACCTGCTCGATGATACGACCGTCGCGCTTCTTGCGCTGATCGGCGACCACGATGCGATAGAACGGGGCTTTGTGGGCACCATGACGTGCCAGACGGATGACTACCAAAACTTCTCCTTCAATCTATCGCCTGCACCCATTGCAGGCGTGAAATTGAGACCTGGCGCGATGACGGGTCGCGCACGAACCGACATTGTAACGCAAACTCCGCGCGATGGAATAGGTTTTTTCTACATCGAGGTGGTCACGGGCTCGAGAGCGGCAAGCGCATCGTGCACCGTGCGTATGATGTGCGAGACGGCCTCGCTCGTATCGAGCTCGACCTTCTCGCCCGTCGCGCGGTCCTTGAACTCCACGATATCGTTTTGCGCGCCGCGTTTGCCAATGATCAGCTGATATGGCCAGCCGATAAGGTCGGCATCGGCGAACTTGACGCCGGCGCGCTCGTCACGGTCGTCAAGGGCGACCTCGACGCCTGCGGCCTCGAGTTCGTCGGCGAGCTTGGACGCGAGGGGATCGACGAGGTCATCGCCCATCTGGAGCGGAATGACGCATACCTGCGCAGGCGCGATGCTCGCGGGCCAATACATGCCGTTCTCGTCGTTGCGTTGCTCGACGACAGCCGCCATCGAGCGTGTCACGCCAATGCCGTAGCAGCCCATGACGTAGGGTTTCTCGACACCATCGGCATCCATGTACGTGGCGTTCATGGCCTCGGAGTACTTCGTGCCAAGTTTGAAGACCTGGCTCACCTCGATGCCACGCGAACCATCGAGAACTTTGCCACAGACAGGACACAGGTCGCCCGGCTCGGCGAGCACGAGATCGATCCACGCATCCGGCGTGAAGTCACGACCGGGCTCGGCACCCAGGAAGTGGTAGCCATCCTCGTTGGCACCGACGGCCCAGGCATGCGTGCCCTCGAGTGCGGCATCGCAGATGCAGACGACGCCGTCGGGGAGGCCGACCGGGCCCATCGAGCCCTTGTGCAAGCCCGCTTCGAGCATCTCCTCGTCCGTGAGCAAGCGCCAACCTTCGATGGCCTTCTCGGCCTTGATGTCGTTGAGCTCATGGTCACCGGGGATGAACAGGGCATAGATCTTGCCGTCGGCACCGGTGCCCGACAGGGCCTTCACGGTCGCGTTCTCGGGTACGTCGAGGAAGGCCGCGAGGTCGGCGATGGTGTGAACGCCCGGCGTGGCTATCTTCTCGAGCGCGCGCTCCTCGCCAAGCGCCATCGTCACGCCGACGTTTGCCGCCTCGGCGTCTGCCGCGAATCCGCAGGTGCAATGCACGAGGTCGGACTCGCCGGCATCGGCCAGCGCCATGAATTCGCAGGTCTCCGAGCCGCCGATCTGGCCAGAATCGGCCTCGACCATGCGATACTCGAGGCCGAGCCGCTCGCAGACACGCGCGTAGGCGACCTCCATATCGCGATAGCTCTCGTCAAGCGATTCTTCGTCGGCATTGAAGCTGTACGCGTCCTTCATCACGAACTCGCGCGTCCTGAACAGGCCGAAGCGCGGACGCATCTCGTCGCGGAACTTCACCTGCATCTGCCACAGCGTGCAAGGAAGGTCCTTGTAGCTCCGCAGCTCGTCGCGCACGAGGTCGGTGATGAGCTCCTCGTGGGTGGGGCCCAGACACAGTTCGCGCTCGTGGCGGTCGGTAACGCGCATGAGCTCGGGACCGTAATCATCCCAGCGCCCCGACTCGTGCCAGAGCTCGGCAGGCTGCAAGATGGGCATGAGGATCTCCTGGGCGCCGGTCGCGTTCATCTCCTCGCGCACGATGTCCTGCACCTTGTTGAGCACGGTCATTCCCAGTGGCAAGAAGGTGTAGGTGCCCGATCCCATCTGACGAATCATGCCCGCGCGGAGCAGCAGCTTGTGGCTTGCGATATCCGCTCCGGCAGGATCTTCCTTCAATGTCGGACAATAGGTCTTGCTCATACGCATGATGCTCATGTTGTACCCTCGCTTGCGCTCGTGCTCGAAACATATGTCGCACATGGTACCACGTAGGCACAACTGCAATGAAAGCCATATCCACGCAAAAGGGGCAGATGCAATGCATCTGCCCCTCTCCCACGGCTTCGATGCCGAATCCAGACCTTCGGCGCAGGAATCCGTTTGCCTTCGAAACGCGCTTATCGCTCCTCGTTACCCACGAAAGCACCGCGCACGGAGCAAGCCAGTGCACCGTCACGGTAGTTGTCCTCGGAGAAGGTGCTCTGAATCTTGCCGTCCTGAGCGATGTAGGAAACCATCTCCTCGACGGTCATCTTGGTGTAGTCGCGGTAGGTGTGATTGCAAGCCATTACGTACTCCTTTACTTGGCATCCAATAAAAGCAGGCACACCTTAACAGTAACGAGAACGGTTATTTATTCTGATTTTAGAATAAAGATTTGAGCCTTGGGCGGAGTCACGAACATCGTACCCGCTCAACGGCGTCATGATGCCGCTGTTGCCGCAAACGGACACCCCGTGCAAATACGGCACGGCCGCCAACGGCAAAACGCACGACCGAGACAGAGAGGCGATCACTGCAACGAGACCAAGCCAGGCACCGCAAAGCACGAAGACGCCCCGGAGCAATATGAGTCCGGGGCGTCCTCGATGCGAAAGCGAAAAACTACAGATTGATGCTGATGTTGGCTTCCTTGAGCTGGCGACGGCTCACCTCGCCGGGTGCGCCCGTCATCGGATCGGCACCCGAACTCGTCTTGGGGAAGGCGATGACATCGCGGATGGACGCATAGCCGCCGATGAGCATGACCAGACGGTCCAGGCCGAGCGCGATGCCGCCGTGAGGGGGCGCGCCGAAGCCGAGTGCGGTGATGAGGAAGCCGAACTGCTCGTCGATCTGCTCGTCGGTCATGCCGATCTGACGCAGGATGCGGCGTTGCAGCTCGGGCTGGTGGATACGAATGGTACCGCCGCCCATCTCGAAGCCGTCCATGACGATGTCGTAGGAGTAGCTGCCGCAGGCAAGCGGATCGCTCTCGATCTTGTCGAGGTCCTCGTCGCGCACGCGCGTGAACGGATGGTGCTCGGCGGCATAGCGCTTCTCGTCCTCGTCGTAGCGGAACATCGGGAAGTTCACGACCCAGCACAGGTCATGCGTGCCCGGCTCGATGAGGTTCATGGCATGTGCCATGTGCAGGCGCATGTTGCCCAGGACCTCGTTGACGACGGTCGCGCTGTCGGCACCGAACATGACGAGGTCGCCCGGCTCGACGTCGAGCGCCGTCTTGATCGCCTCGATTTCATCGTCGCTGAAGAACTTGGTGATGGGGCTATTGACCTTGCCCTCGCTGCGGAACTGGATCCAGGCCATACCCTTGGCACCCCACTCGAGCGCCAGGTCGCCCAGCTTGTCGATTTGTGCACGCGGCCAATCGCCCGCACCCTTGGCGTTGATGGCCTTGACGACGCCGCCATTGGCAAGCGCGCCGGAGAAGACCTTGAAGCCGCAGTCCTTGACGATATCGGAGATATCGATGAGCTCCATGCCAAAACGGCGGTCCGGGCGGTCGGTGCCATAGCGGGCCATGGCCTCGGCGTAGGGCACGCGGTCGAGCGGGAAGCTCACGTCGTCGATGCCGACGGCCTTGAAGACCTCGGCGAGCACGTCTTCCATCATGTTCATGACATCGTCTTCGGTGACGAAGGACATCTCGATGTCGACCTGCGTGAACTCGGGCTGACGATCGGCGCGCAGGTCCTCGTCGCGGAAGCAACGCGCGACCTGGTAATAGCGCTCGATGCCGCCAATCTGCGTGAGCTGCTTGAAGAGCTGCGGCGATTGCGGAAGCGCGTAGAAGTGACCGGGATTGGTGCGGGACGGCACGATGAAGTCGCGGGCGCCCTCGGGGGTGGACTTGCCCAGAATGGGGGTCTCGACCTCGATGAAGAGGCGCTCGTGCAGGGCATTGCGAATCGACCAGGTGACGGTGTCGCGCAGACGCAAGGCATCGGCCACGGGCGTACGGCGCATGTCGAGATAGCGCCACTTCATGCGCGTGAGCTCGTCGGTGTCAATATCGTCATCAAGCGGGAAGGGTGGTGTGGCGGACTCGTTGAGGATCGTGCACTCGTTCACGACCACGTCGATCTCGCCCGTGGGCAGGTCGGGGTTGGCGGTGTCTTCGGGACGCTCACGCACGAAGCCGGTAACCTCGATGGCCCACTCGGGACGCATCCTCTCGCCCAGCTCGAAGCAATCCTTGGCGGTATCGGGATCGAAGACGACCTGCGTAATGCCCGTGCGATCGCGCAAATCGACGAAGATGAGACCGCCGTGGTCGCGCCTGCGAGCGACCCAGCCGGTAAGCGTCACCGTCTGGCCGATGTCCTCGCGGCGCAGCTCGCCGCAGGTGTGCGTGTGCATGGAGTACTCGTTTGCAAAATCCTCAGGCACTGTATGCCCTCCTTCATCATGCGATCCGCCATAGACAGTGGAGGACCGCGTCCTTCTTACTCACAAAGTAGCTATTATGAAACAAGCGACAACCTCGCGCGAGGGGCATTTCGCCAAGCGCACCTAGAGCAAGCGCGCCATATCCTCGGCAATGGTACCGAGTGATACGGGCGTCTCCTCGTGCGTGCTCATGTTGCGTGCCATGCACGTGCCGGAAGCCAGCTCGTCGGGACCGATGACGAGCACGTAAGCCGCCTGCGTCTTCCCGGCGACCTTGAATTGCGACTTGAGCGAGCGGCCCTGCATGTCCATCTGCGCGGCGATACCCGCATCACGCAGGGCCTGCACGATGGCGAAGGCGTCCTCGGCAAGTGCTGCATCTGCGAGCGCGACGTAGACGAAGGGACGACTCTCGGGCGCAAGATCGATGCCGAGCTCCTCGAGTACGAGCAGGATGCGCTCGAAGCCAACGGCAAAGCCGAGGCCCGGCAAATCCTTGCCCGAGATCTCGCCCATGAGCTTGTCATAGTGACCACCGCCACCGATGGCAGTCTGCGTTCCCAGACCAGCCGTGACCTGCACCTCGAAGACGGTGCCCGTGTAATAGTCGAAGCCACGGACGAGACGGGGATCTTCCACGTACGAGATACCGGCGGCGTTCAAGCACGATTTGACCTGCTCGAAGCGATCGGAGCAGCTTTCGCACAGGTAGTCCGAAAAGCGCGGGGCGTCGTCCATGACGCGCTTGCACGCCTCGTTTTTGCAGTCGAAGGAACGCAGCGGATTGACGTCGATACGGCGCTTGCACTCATCGCAGAGCTCGTCGGCGTGCTCGGCCTCGTAATCGCGTACCGCCTGCGTGTAGGCCGGACGGCACGATTCGTCACCCATCGAGTTGATGAGCAGCGTCATCTGCTCGGCGGGTATGCCGAGCGCGGCGAAAAAGCGCATGCACATGATGATCATCTCGGCATCGGCAATTGGCTCGGTGGCGCCAAGGCACTCGACGCCCACCTGTCTGAACTCGCGATAGCGACCCTTCTGCGGGCGCTCGGCGCGAAACATGGGGCCTGCGTACCAGAGCTTTGCCGGAGCCGCACCTTGCGGCACGAGGGCGTGCTCGGCGATGGCGCGCACGACACCCGCCGTGCCCTCGGGACGCAGCGAGAGGACCTGGTCGCTCTTGAGCGTGGTGCCCTCACGCATTGCCTGCATGGCCCCCATCGACCGTACCGAGAAGAGCTCCTTGCTGGCAACGTCACTCGTCTCCCCCACGCTGCGCGTGAAGAGCTCGGTGCTCTCGAAAATCGGCGTCTGGATGGGCTCGTAGCCGTAGGCGGAAAACACCTCGTTCGCACGTGCGACGAACTCAAGCCACGCACCTGCACGGTCAAAGATAAGATCCTGAGTACCTTTCGGCGCCTTGTATCGCATTACTCGCCGTCCTTTTCACTCGTCTGGTCTCCGTTTGCGACGGGCTCGTCGCTCACGACGATGACATCGACATCGATGGGTTGTGGGTCATCCGGACTTTGCGCGTCCTCGACAGTCGCGCTCATGGTCGTAAGCTCGTCCTCATATGCCTGCTTGTGAGCGGCATTTTCCTCGATGCGAGCTATGAGATCGGCATGCGATGCGCGAAACGCCGCATCATCTGCCAGTTGCCCGTAGGCATCGCGGCCAAGCTGCTGCATGAGCTTGTTCTCCTCAAGCACCAAGTCGGCAATCTTCATCTTGATCTTGGCCTTAGCCGCTACATCACCCGCCGTCGACGCAAGCCCCGACACGAACTCGCTACCCTTGTCGATGAGCTCTTTGGCGGTTTCCTGAAAACTACTCATGCATGGCTCCTTTGCAGATGATGGTCATGACGCAAAAGAGGCCCATCAGGGCCTCTCGAGGTAACGCGTATATGCACGAAGACTAGGCGCGGGTGACCTTGCCGGCCTTCAGGCAGCTCGTGCAGACGTTTGCCTTGCGGACGTGACCCTTGGCGTCCTTGATGGTGACCTTCTGGATGTTGGGGCGAAAGACCCTGTTGGTCACACGGTGGGAGTGGCTGACATTGCGGCCTGCTGCCGGATGCTTTCCGCAGACCTCGCATACCTTCGACATCTTCGTTCTCCTTGCTACAAACGGCTTACGCCGGATTTCCATGCGGATTGAGCGTGTCACCACGCGAATTCAGAACTATAGCACAAATTGCATGATGTGAGACGATGATTTTCTAGGCGGTGTGGATTCCTCGTTTGTCCGCCGACGATCCCTATGACCTCGGGTGGGCATCCTTGTAGACGTCCTTCATGTGCTGCAGCGACAGGTGCGTGTAGACTTGCGTCGTCGAAAGGCTCGCATGCCCGAGCATCTCCTGCACGCTGCGCAGGTCGGCGCCGCCCTCGACCAAATCCGTCGCGAAGGCATGACGCATGTCATGGGGATGCAGGCTCGGGTCAAGACCCGCCTGAGCAGCCCGCTGCTTGAAAACGCGTCGCAGGCTGTCGGCAGACATCGCGTTTCCGCGCGTGGAGACGAAGAGCGAGTTGCTACGCGCATCGCCCAGAAGAGACAGACGCCCCTCTCGCACGTAACGGTCCACGGCTTCGAGCGCGATGGGATACAGAGGGACGATGCGTTCCTTGGAGCCCTTGCCAAAGAGACGGATGCTCGCATCCGAGAAATTGACATCAGCGAGCTCGAGCCGTGCAAGTTCGGCGATACGGGCACCGCTCGCATAGAGCAGTTCGAGAAAGGCGTGGTCGCGCAAACCAACGGGATCGTCTTCGCATACGGCAAGCAATCGCCCGATGTCGGAGTCGCTCGTCTTGCGCGGAAGGTCGCGCCCCAACTTGGGCGACGAAGTCGCTGCCGCGGGATTGAGCTGCGTGACATTCTGGACGTTCAGGTACTTGAAGAAGGTGCGTATAGCCGAAAGGCGTCGAGAGACCGTCTTGGGGGTATAGCCAGAGGCATTGAGCTCCACGAGGTAACGGCGAAACCGTCGATACTCCACCTGGAGCGGGTCGAGTCCGCTACGTGCGGCCCAATCAAGGTAGCTGCGTATGTCGATGCAGTACGCGCGCACGGTGTTATCAGAAAGCCCCCGCTCGACCGAGAGATGCCGTGCAAAGGCGCAAGCCCAACACACGGCGCTCGCGTCGAGGCGCTCATCGGCGAAGCATTCCTCGGGAGAGAAGGTCTTCGTCATGATTGCGGTGCTCCATCGAAGAGGTCGGGACGCCCCGCGACGAAATCGTCGATGGCCGCATGCGCCCGCGCGGCATAGGCAGCCTTGCGCTCGCGCTTGTTGCGTATCTTGGGTTCGATGGGATCGATGATGCCGTAGTTGACATGCATGGGCTGGTAATCTGCCGTGCCAGGATCGGTCGCGTACGCGAGTAGACAACCGAACAGGCTCTCGCGAGGCAGCACGGGCTCGGCAAGGCCGGCGAGCTCGGCGTAGACGGCGAGCGCGACGAAGAGCCCTGATGCAACGGCCTCGAGGTACCCTTCCGTACCCGTGAGTTGACCCGCGAGATGCACCTCGGGCCTCGAGGGGATGGCGAGCGCCTTCGTCAGCACGTGCGGTGTGTCGACAAAGGTGTTGCGATGCATGACGCCGAAGCGCGAGAACTCGGCGTTCTCAAGGCCGGGAATCATCCTGAAGACGCGCTCCTGCTCGCCGAAGCGCAGGTTGGTCTGGAAGCCGACGAGGTTGTATGCCGTCGTCGCGGCGTTCTCGGCACGCAGCTGCACGGCAGCCCAGGGGCGCTTACCCGTACGCGGATCGGTAAGCCCAACTGGTTTGAGTGCACCATGCGAGAGCGCATCGCGCCCAGTACGCGCGACTTCCTCGACTGGCTGGCACGCCGCGAAGAGCTCGCGACGCTCGAAATCCTTTTCGATAACGCGGCCCGCGTTGACGAGCTCGTCAACGAAGGCTTCGTATTCCTCACGATTCATCGGAGCGTTGAGATAGTCGGCCGTGTCACCTTTGTCATAGCGTGACTGGGCGAAGATGACCGAGCGGTCAAGGGAGTCCGCCTCGACGATGGGGGCTGCCGCGTCGTAGAACGCAAGACCTTGCGAACCGAGCTCATCGGCAAGCTGGGAGGCAAGCGCATCGGCCGTGAGCGGACCGGTCGCGATGATAGCAGGTCCATCGGGGATACTCGTGCACTCCTCGCGTACGAGCTCGATGTTAGGCGATGCATCGATGAGGCGCTGCACGGCAGCGGAGAATTCGTCGCGATCGACTGCAAGCGCACCGCCTGCGGCTACGCGTGTGTCAAAGGCGCAGGCAAGGAGCCTGGAGCCAAGCGCGGAGAGCTCGTACTTGAGCGAACCGGCCGCCGTCTCGGGATCGACGCTCTTGAGGGAGTTCGAGCAGACGAGTTCGGCGACGTTGCCCGTCTTGTGCACGGGCGTGGGGTGCTCGGGGCGCATCTCGATAAGACGTACGGGGACTCCACGTGCAGCGAGCTGCAACGCGGCCTCGCAACCAGCGAGCCCTGCCCCGATGACCGTGACTGTTGGAAAGCTCATGTGCCCTATCTCCCCGTCACTATAAAGATGCGGAAGACGCCTGACTCGCTGCGCCTCCTGCTCCAGCGTCATCATGCGTCATCTGCGAAGCACACGCATCTCGATATTGTCGAAGGAGCTGGGCCAACTCTGGTATATCGGCACCCGCGACCTGCCACGCGATAGTCCGGTCGATCTCACGATATCCATGGGCGACAAAATTTCGAAAACCCTTAATTTGACGCCATGGGTAATCCGGAAATGCGCTTACCACATCATCAGACAGGTGAAGAGTGTCCTCAGCAATACGATAGACGGGAGCCATAACGGCGTCATAAATCAGCTCCCCGTCTTCCGAGCGATCATGTACGAATTGTTTCTGGTCAAGCGAGAAACGCCGGAGCCGATTTGCGAGAACTTGTGCATCTTCCAGAATAACGTCAATGAGTTCGATATCGCGATCAAGCTGTTTCATAAAGCAGCACCTCATCTTGCTGAATGCGCTTTCTGAAGGCCGGCCTCATGAATTCAGGTGGGTTTGTGACAATTTCAACGGAACGACCGAGACGCTCTTCGAGAAGCTCCTGTATAGAGAGCAAATCGCTGTAATTGACGTCATGTCCGCATTCAAGGCGAACATCGACATCGCTTTGCCGTTCTTCTTCTCCACGCGCAAAGGAACCGAACAGGTATCCAGCACGCACGTCATAAGGCGCAACAGCTTCCCGCAAAGCTTCTGCTATGTCTTCAATCGTCAGCATGGGAAAAGTATATCATGCTCGTCTATTCACCCTCGTCTTGCCGGGGTTTTGTCTCACCGGCAAACCGTTACTTCTCGAGTTTGGGATAGCTGATGCCCAAGACATCTGCGAGGTTCTTGAGTGCCCGCTCTTCGGGTATGCCTGCCTCTGCCTGCTGATTCAGGTACCTTTGCATTTCCTCTTTGGTCATTTCCTGATCATCCATAATGCATTCCTTTCGGCAAGCTGCTTGGACTCACCGATTCACCTTACCATTGCCCGTATCTTCTTGTCTCATGATGCAAGGAATTACATATGACGATTCCCTCCTTCCCTAGTGCCGTGGCACGAGCTGGTAGCGACCGTCCATGCCACGTTGGATGAGGTTGTCGAGCTCGTATTGGGCAAGGCGCCTCGAGAGCTCGCCGGGAGAGAAGTCGAAGTAGGCCGCGAGCTGCTGGGCGGAAAGCGCCTCGGCGGCAAGAGCGCGCAAGACGGAATCGTCGCCGATGAGGTCATCGCATGCATCCCCCTCCCCCTTCGCGACCCTATCGAAAAGCAGCTCGTACATGGAATGGGCCCAGGCAAGCTCAATCGCGGAATCGAGGGTCTCGGTGTCGACGATACAATAGGCGCCCTGGGCGATGAGATGGTTGGTACCGCGCGAGTTGGGCGAGGTGATGGAGCCGGGCACGGCCGCGACGTCACGGTTGGCGCGCAAAGCCGCATCCGCCGTCGAGAAGGTCCCGCTCGGAAGGCCAGCCTCCACGATGAGCACGAGCGCGGCAAGCCCCGCGATGATGCGGTTGCGCCGCACGAAGGTCGGACGCAGGGGCTGGGTACCCCAGGGATTTTCGGATATGACAGCACCTTGGGCATCTATGACACGTTGGAACAATTCGCGGCCGCGTTTGGGATAGGTCACGTCAGCACCCGAGCCAAAGACGACAACCGTCGGGCAACCGGCATCGAGCGCCATGCGATGCGCACACTGGTCGCAGCCCATGGCGCCACCGGAGATGATGGGAATGCCGCGCGAGGCGATATGCGAAGCGAAGGCCTCGGCGCAGGCCAGGCCATAGGGCGTCGCCTTGCGAGAGCCGATGATGGCGATGCCCGGACGCAAGGCGGCTGGGTTGCCGATACCGCGAAGCACACGAGGCGGATCGGGCGTATCGCGTAGTATGGCCGGATACTCGTCCGAGGCGATATCTATCTCGAATCGCGGGCCGTCCAATTGACATGCATCATCCATGGCTACTCCAGGTTATTGTCGACACGGTACATACACGACTCGAGCAGATGCTCCTCGCGAACGGACTCGCTCTCGTCGAGGTCGGCAATCGTACGCGCCACGCGCAGGATGCGCACGATGCCGCGCCCCGAGAGAAAGTGCTTGCGCGCCATGTCCTCGATGAGCTTGTGACCGGCAGTGCTGAGTCCGCATGACTCGATCACCTCATGTGGCGTGACGTTTCCAAGCGACTCCACACGCTCCCCGCGCCAACTCGCACGCTCGCGTGCCGCACGTACCTCGTCGGCGATTTGCGCCGAGCACGCGCCCTTGCCGCTCTCCAACACGCGCGTGGGATCGACTCGGGTGACCTCGCATATGAGGTCGATGCGATCCTTGAGCGGACCACCCAGCTTTGCCTGGTAGTGACTTACCTGGCTTTCGCTGCAACGGCAGACGTGCGCGGCATCACCTAGAAAACCGCAGGGACAGGGATTGGAGGCGGCGATAAGTTGAAAGCGCGCGGGAAAGACCGCACGCGAACCGACCCTGCTCACGACAACCCTGCCATCCTCGATGGGCTGACGCAAGGCCTGCAAGGCACTGTTCGAAAACTCGGCGAACTCATCGAGGAACAGTACGCCGTTATGGGCGAGTGACACTTCGCCCGGCCGCACGTTGCCTGAGCCGCCACCGACGAGCGAGGCGACCGTCGCCGAATGATGCGGTGCGCGAAAGGGACGTACGCCCGACGTAATGGCATGCAGATCGAGGCCGGCGACCGAGTGAATGAGCGCCGTCTCGATGCGCTCCTCCTCGTCAAGCGGCGGAAGTATGCTCGGTAAGCGTTTTGCCAGCATGCTCTTGCCCGCACCGGGAGGCCCAATGAGCAGAGCGCCGTGCCCGCCTGCCGCCGCAATCGTGAGAGCACGCACGGCGAATTGCTGGCCGACGACATCACGATAATCGAGTTGCTCGACGCCTACCCCAGCCTCAAGCGTGTCGGGAGGAGAGAACGACGCAGATCGCAGCTGGGCAAGATGATCGATGCATACGTGGTCGAGCCCGCCGAGCTTTGGCATGCACGTCGCATCGGATGCGGATAGCAGGCGCAACTGGTCTCGTTGAGCACCGATAGCGTATGCGAGCAGACCGTCAACGGGGCGCACGGCACCATCAAGGGCAAGCTCTCCTACGACCAGGGTCTCCTCGACACAAGCCGGATCAATCTGTCGCGTTGCAAGAAGATATGCGATCGCGATGGGCAAATCGAATCCGGAGCCACTCTTGCGCACAGTGGCAGGAGCCAGGTTGATGACCACGTGACTGGCCGGCATATCGAAACCTGCCGCTCTCACGGCACTCCGCACGCGCAGACGCGCCTCCTGCACGGACGCATCGGCCATGCCGACGATGTGCCAACCAGGTAGCCCTGGCCCGATCTCGATCTCGACCGTGACGGGAACGGCTTGGACGCCATAGAGGGCGCAGGTGGGGACGCAGGCGCGCACAGTCCTAGAAGCACTCATTGAAGCAACCCTTGTGATGACGCAGGAGCGCGCGATGAGGCGCCGTGACGCAAATCGCAATGGCATCGAAACGGACGCTGCTGTTGTCATCCCAGTCATCGGTCACCATCATGTAGCACAGCGCGATGCGTTCGTAGCGACTCTGCTTGTTACGCGTAATCGCCTCTTCGGGAAGCCCGGCCTCGAGGCTTTGACGCGTCTTGACCTCGACGAAGCACAGAGTGCCCTCCGGATCGCGAGCGATGATGTCCGCCTCGCCGAAGCGACAGAACCAATTGCGTTTGATGATCTCATAGCCGCGCGATTTCAAATAGCGGACGGCGGCCTCCTCCCCCTTCTTGCCGAGTTCCTGACGTGACTCGATATGGCCTTCCTGCTCGTAGGGATCCCCGCAGAACTCCTCGGGCGAGATATCGAAACTGCGATCAGGAGGTACGCTCGGTGCGCGAACGACCACTTCGGCATCTTCGTCTGCTGTCTCAGCCTCGCCTTCATCGTCCTCAATCTTGCCTTCGGCGAACTCGAGCAAATCCCCGTCGATATCGCATGCGGATCCATCGCCGCATTCGTCACCACGGGCTTTCTTGTCATTAATCATGTCATGCTCGTCATCTGGTACTTCCCCGTCATTTCCGGGATATGCAATCTGCGCTTTTGCGGCCATGTTCATCCTTTCTCGCCAAACTACCGTGGGGGAAATTCTTTCAGGCAAATCCAACAAAAACGCCGAATGTTTCTGGTCAAATCACCGAGCAAACACCCATCGGTTCAAGACCTCCCTCCAACGAAAACCGGAACGAATCCGGATACGATTTGCGCTATGCACAACACGCGTACCGTGGGATACTGAGCATGTGAAACGACAGAGCGGAGGGTTCATGAAAGAGGAGCGCGCACAGTACATTGCCGATATCCTGGCGTTGGATGGAGACGCCAACGGGCGAGAAATGGCACGTGCCTTCATCGCCGACTCAGATGTCTGGGTTCACGGCGCGCCTGCGCCATTTCCCTACGTGCCATACCTCTTCAACAAGGAGGACCGCGCCTACATCGCCGATCAAGTCACGACCATGCACCGCATCCTCTGCAAGGTGATCAGACGCTACCTTGACGACGAGTCATATCGCGAGCTCTTTCACTTTCCCGAGGAGTTGCATCGCCTCATCATGCTGCCTTGCGACTATGACGACCTTCTGCCCATGGCGCGCTTCGACCTCTTCCTGAACGAGGAGGATCTCAGCTACAAGTTTTGCGAATTCAATACGGACGGCAGCGGTGCCATGTCGCGCGACTACATGATCGGCAAGGCCCTCATGCAAGGCGCGACTTATAAGCGTTTCGCGCAAAATCACGAGCTCAGGCAGTTCGAGCTCTTCGACAGCTGGGTCGAGTCGTTCATGCGCATATACGAGTCGCGCCCCAGTGCACGCCCCCATCCCACCATCGCCGTCACCGATTTTCGCGAAAGCGGGGTCTTCAGCGACTTCAATCGATTCATCGAGGCGTTCCAGAAGGCAGGCTACGATGCGCGCTTCACCGACATACGTGACTTCGAGTTTGACGGCGAGCATCTCATCGACTCGACCGACGGATGCATCGTCGACGCCATATACCGGCGAGCGGTCACGAGCGAAATCCTGCAGCATCCCGGCGAATGCGACGGTCTCATCGATGCGGTGGCTGCAGGTAAAGTCTGTCTCATCGGACATTTCCGCACGACGGTCGTGCATTCCAAGGAAGTCAACATCGCCCTGTTCGACGAGCGCACACGCGCGTTCTTGACCGAGGAAGAGGCCGCCTTCGTGGACGCACACGTGCCACGCACCTATCGTCTCGAAAGTGGCGTGAACGGCTTCACGCTCGATGAGGTCAAGAGCGACAAGGACGCCTGGATCATCAAGCCGGCCGATGACTACGGCGCACACGGCGTCTATCCCGGCGTGGACTTTGACCAGGAACAGTGGGGGCGCATCGTGGACGAGAACCTCGATGCCGGCTACATCGTGCAGGAGTTCTACCAGCCACCCCGCGTCGATATCATCAACACGGTCATCGATGACGATGACCCCTGCCTCGTCGAGTCATGGCAGTCGATGCCCGGCGTGTATCTCTACGAGGGCAAGCCCGTGGGTTTCTACTGCCGTCTGGGCAACGAGGGCGTCATTGCCATCGACCACGGTGGTCTATGCGCGAACGGCTTCGCCGTCGACTAATCGACGGCGAGCTCGGCAGCGGTCTTGAGGCGCTGCTCGACGACATCGCGATCCAGAAGTTCGATGGACTCGAAGAGCGGCGGGCTCACCATATTGCCGCACACGGCAACGCGAATCGGCTGAAAGACGAACTTCGGCTTGGCGTCGAGCTTCTCGAGCAAGCCGCGCAGCGCAGCCTCGATGCCCTCGACCGTCCACTCGCAGTCGTGCAGTACGGCAGCAGCCTCGATAAGGGCGGTCTTGGCACCCTTGTCCTCCTTGCGCAGCACCTTCTCGACGCTCTTCTCGTCAAGTTCGATATGCTCGTCGAGAAGGTAGGCGATCATGGGAACGGCCTCGGTCATGAGCTTGACGCGCTCGCTCACGAGCGGATAGATGCGCTCGATGCGGGGACGCAGCGCCTCGACACCGGCCTCGTCCGCGGCATACCCCGCCTCGATGAGATACGGGGCGATGGCGTCGACGAAGGCCGCAGGACCCATCTGCTGGATGTACTGGCTGTTAATCCACTCGAGCTTATCGTAGTCGAGCGAGCTCGGGTTCTTGCTGATGCGCTCGAGCGTGAAGAGCTTGGCCATCTGCTCGCGCGTGAACAGCGTGGTCTCGCCGTCAGGCGCCCAGCCGAGCAGCGCGAGATAGTTGAAGAGCGCATCGGGCAGGTAACCCATATCGCGATATTCCTCGACGCTTGCAGCGCCGTGACGCTTGGAGAGCTTCTTGCCATCCGGACCGCAGATCATCGGCAGGTGGGCAAAGGTCGGCGTGGGATAGCCGAGGGCCTCGTAGACGAGGACCTGACGTGGGGTGTTGGACAGATGGTCATCGCCACGGATGATGTGCGTCATCTTCATGTTCACGTCATCACAGACGACCGCGAAGTTGTAGGTGGGCGTGCCATCGCTGCGCACGAGGATCATGTCATCCATGAGGGCGGCATCGAACTCCGCGTCGCCGTGGATGACGTCGTGCACGACGATGGTGCCGCGGTCCTCGGGGACCTTGAGACGCCACACATGGGGCTCGCCCGCATCGATGCGCTTCTGGGCCTCCTCGCGGCTTAGGCTGCGACAGGGATCGGGCTCGTTGGCAGCACCGGTCTGTACAGCCTCGCGACGCGCCGCGAGCTCCTCGGACGTGCAGAAGCAAGGATAGACGTTGCCGCTCTTCTTGAGCTGCTCGAGGGCCTCCCTGTAGGTGTCGAAGCGCTCGGTCTGCATATAGGGACCATAATCACCACCGATGTGCGGGCCCTCGTCCCAATCAAGGCCGAGCCACTTCATCGCGCGAATGATGAGGTCGATGTTCTCCTTCGTGGAGCGCTCGGGATCGGTGTCCTCGATGCGCAGGACGAAGGTACCCCCCATCGCGCGTGCAAACGCCCAGTTGTAGATGGCAGTGCGTGCACCGCCAATATGCAGCTTGCCCGTCGGCGACGGGGCAAAGCGAACTCGAACCTCACTCATATCGTTTCCATTCCTCGTACTCATTCTAAAAAGAGGGGATAACGCCGTGCGCTATCCCCTCTCGACTGACGTGCAGTTGAAGGAGCGTTACTCGCCGAGCTCAATGCGAGCAAACGAGACGACCTTGATGTCGTCGCCAATCTCCTTGGCGCACTTGGCAATGTAGGCGCCGACGGTGATGTCCGGATCCTTCACGAATTCCTGCTCCACGAGGCAGTTCTCCTTGTAGAACTTCTCCATGCGGCCCGTGGCGATCTTCTCCTGGATGTTCTCGGGCTTGCCGGACTCGGCGGCCTGCGCCTTGTAGATCTCAAACTCGTGCTCGCGGATGTCCGCAGGCACGCTTTCCTTGTCGAGCGACACGGGATTGGTCGCGGCAATCTGCATGGCGACGTCCTTGCCCATGGCCAGGAAGCGCTCATCGGTGGCCGTGGCCTCGTTGTCGAAGGTGAAGCCCACGAGAACGCCGATGCGGCCATTCATGTGGATGTAGGGAACCAACGCGCCCGTACCGTCGATCTCGAGACGCTTGAAGTTCGAGATCTGCATGTTCTCGCCGATGATGTGGATGGCCTCGGTCAGCGCATCGCCAACCTTCTCGCCCTCGTACTCGCTCTCGAGGAGCTCGTCGACGGTGGCGGGATTGTTATGGACGACAGCACGCGTGAAGGTGTCGCAGTAGTCCTGGAACTTGTCGGTAAGTGCGACGAAGTCGGTCTCGCAGTTGACCTCGACGACGGCACCCTTGCGCGCATCGTTCTTGCAGACGGCAACGTTGACGCGGCCTTCGTTGGTCGCACGGCCGGCCTTCTTGGCTGCCTTGGCAAGACCGTGCGTGCGCAGCACGTCAACGGCCTTCTCGAAATCGCCCTCGGCCTCGGTGAGGGCCTTCTTGCACTCCATCATGCCGGCTCCGGTAGCCTCACGGAGCTCCTTGACCATCTTTGCGGTAATCTCTGCCATTATTCTGCAACCTCCTCGGTCTTCTCTTCGATCTCTTTAATGGTTGACTCGGAAACCTCGACTCGCTCGGAAATCTCCGGCTCCTCGGGAATCTCGGGAACGGTCTTGTCCTCGGCCGGTGCATCCGCGGTCATTTCCTGCTCGGTAACAACCGTGCCGGAACCGGCGATGAGAGCATCGGCGGCGAGCTGGCACAGGAGGTTGACCGAACGGATGGCATCATCGTTTGCAGGAATGCCGTAATCGATATCATCGGGATCGGCGTTGGTGTCGATGAGGCCGACGATGGGGATGTGCAGACGATGGGCCTCACGCACGGCGTTGTCCTCGTGCTTGGTGTCAACGATGAACAGTGCATCGGGCAGGTCGTGCATGTTGCGGATGCCGCCCAGGGCGAGCTCGAGCTTGGTGTGCTCCTTGTTGAGACCGGCCTGCTCCTTCTTGGTGTACGCATCGAAGCGACCATCGGCCTTCATGGCCTCGATCTCCTCCATACGCTGGACACGCGTGCGAATCGTGGCGAAGTTGGTGAGCATGCCGCCCATCCAGCGATAATTGACGTAGGGCATGCCGCAGCGCTCGGCAGCGGTCTTGATGGGTTCCTGCGCTTGCTTCTTGGTGCCGACGAAGAGAACCTTCTTGCCGGCGGCGCCCAAGTTGTAGAGGAAGCTGTACGCATCATCGATAGCGTAGAGTGTCTTCTTGAGATCGAGGATGTAGATACCGTTGCGCTCGCCAAAGATGTACGGTTTCATCTTCGGGTTCCAACGGCGGGTCTGATGGCCGAAATGAACGCCGGCCTCCA
>OLOX01000093.1_pt1 | contig 84797 bp, 68 predicted proteins | sample 1672091 | NCBI WGS metagenome assembly OLOX01 (sample SAMEA3136644, study PRJEB25190) | human gut metagenome | reverse complement strand
ATAACCGCCCCTTAAACACCGAGAGCCGGACCTCAGCAGAGGCCCGGCTCTTTTTTTTATTCCTGTCTGTAAAATTCTTGCTTTAAAATTTGGTTTATATTATAAACCTTATTACCTTTGCAACTGAAACAAGAGCGGAATCGCGCGACCGCTCTTTTTTCAGAATAAAATGGTTTATAAAATAAACCAAATTTCCAAACACTTAAATTTCCTGATTATGGAAGAAAGAGAAATTACAGAAAAAGAGAGCCTTGCAATCATCACAGCCATGATAGCAAGCACCCGTGAGCGCTATATCGGCAATGGCAACATAATGCTGATGTGGGGATATCTCACAGTCGCCGTGACCCTGCTGGTGTGGGGAATGCTGGCGGCTACCGGCAATCCGGCCTGGAACTGGCTATGGTTCCTGATATGGGCCGTCGGAGGGACGCTGACGCCAATAATGGCGAGGAAGGACCGCCGGATACGTGGTGTGAAGAGCTATTCGGACCAGCTTACCTCCAGAATATGGTCGGCGGTAGGATGGTGCGGGATGGTCTCGGTAGTGCTCTGCCTCGGGTTCCTTCTGATTGCCGGAGTAGACTCGTGGAGCATGATGTTTGCCTATGCCCTCGTCATCGTACCATTTGCCGAGATAGCATCCGGAATCATTGTAAGGGAGAACTCGATGGTCGGAGGAGGTGCCGTGGGCCTCGTTGCCGGAATCTTCACCGTGTGCTGCATTGCCGGAGGTGTTGTCATGTATGCCGGATGGTATCTGCCTGTATTCATTCTTGCATTCGTCTGTATGCTGATTATCCCCGGGCATATCCTCAACCATAAAGCAAAGCAGCAGAGATGAAGGAACTGAATCCGCTTCTACACTCGCAGCTCAGGCTTGCAATCATGTCCATATTGATGAATGTGGAGGAAGCTGATTTTGTCTATCTCAAGGAGAAAACCGAGTCGACGGCCGGAAACCTGAGCGTGCAGCTCGACAAACTCTCGTCGGCAGGCTACATCTCTGTCGAGAAAGGGATGTCGGGCAAACGTCCCCGCACCACCTGTTCAGTAACTCCACATGGGAGGGATGCCTTTATCGAATATGTAGAGGCGTTGCAGTCCTATCTGAAATTCTGACCCACCGCTGACGCGCCCGATGTCCGGGGCGCGTCAGCCTGTGTCATTTTGCGATTATTCCGTTGGCTTACTTTGGTGACAGGAAAATGTTTGCTAACTTTGCTGCCATAGATAGTAAATCATCGTAAATAAAATCTAAGGTATGAAGGATGTCGTTGAGATTATACGGGAATTTTTTTGCGAGGCACTTCGATTTCTGAAGCTCCCTGTCGACCAATGGCCAGAGATTGTAGAAGAGTTTCGTTTTGACCCCGAGCATAAGATTACCCCGCCGTATGTCGACTATGGAAACCGAAAGTTTGTCATACATGTCCCGTTTACTGCACTTTGTTCGATTAAACGTCCTACGGAGCATCGGAGTTGGGCATACATGAATGCATGGAAATGGTACAGGTTTGCTACCGATGGTATCGAAAGTAATCTTGCGGATGGTGAGGCCATTTTGTTCAGCTTGTCCCTCATGACCATCAAAGGTATTCAGCTTGGCTCAAACCCCGGTTTTAGCTTAAGGGCAATAGCTGCTTTTATGACCGAAAAACTGGGGATGCCTGCCACAGTGGTCCCGGCATTGGATAAATCTGGCCATGGATTAATGGCTATCAGATTCACCTCTAATGAAAGTAACTTTCGTGCCAATAAACTGCAAAACCTTGCCATAAAGTCAGGACTGATGAAGCCGCCTAAGTTTAATAATGGGAAAAGGGGTTCGCAAGACAATCCGTTCGACAATGTGGACGAGGCTGCCGATTATCTCATACGGATAGAGAGGGAGGCATTGAAACGCGACGTGTATCGGACTGAGATTGCCAATGAGCAGTTTTTCTTTGACTACGAATACGGTATTTTCCGTATTCCTTGGGCGTCCGCCAATGTGGGTTATTATGATTTCGGCTCGGTCGGTGACAACGGGTTTGTAGTGAACCAGATGCAATCTGGACGGTTCTCTCTCAAGCCAATCCTCCACAACCATAAGTACCTGTTCAGGGGCCAGTGCGAATATTTCAAGAAATGCACACCGTCGTTATTCAGACCACGGGTAAAGGACAGGATGCTGTCGGAACATATGCAGACATACGAGCTGGCGATGTTACTCCGCACGCATCCACTGGTCAAGCTTCTCGGTAGCGGTATAGAGCTGTTTCACGATCGCTTTGTCTTCGAGATGAATTACCTCGGACTTTCGCAGCACTACTATAACTGCACGGAATATCTTGACCTCACCTCGCGCATCGACATAGCAAAATTTTTCGCGGTGACGACTTTTGATTTCGACAACGACCGTTATGTGAAATATGATGGCGACAAGCTGGGAGTACTTTACTTATACAGCATTGAGCCACGCTCGTTCAGCCACGAGAATTACGGCACCAGGCTCACTACAATAGGCAAGCAAGTGTTCATGCGAAGTGGAAACCAGGCCGGTTTTCTGCTGAAAATGAAAGCTGACCAGAATTTTAACGCTTTTCCGAATGTGCGCGCTGTTTTTTTCCGTCATGACAAGGCCATCACCGATAGGATTTTTACGGAATTCAAAGGTGGTGACATCGTTATGCCCGAAGAGATGCTGAGAGACGTGTGGTACAATCGTCTTGCTACTCCGGGACGGAAATGCCGTATCTCGGACGGGGCGGTGGATATGTATCTGAAGGACTACCCCGAACGTTCGAAGCCGGAAATTGTGGCCCGACTGCAGCATGAGGGGATTCAGATTGTCAATGAACCGCCGTCGTTTACATCCGACGAACTGTCGGCATATTACCGCGATGCTCGCGCCAACTGGCAGGAGTTCGTCAAAGACATACATTTCTACAGCCCCGAGGGGCTTGTGCTGAAACGGCATCTTGAACGTCTCCCCGACGACCCGCGCTATCGCCACGCCTTCTTCCGTCCATAAAAGTCCCCTTACCCTAATTTCTGGAATGATTTAAAATAATGACGTCATTTCTTGGATATTACCGTACTAATGTCTAAATTTGTACGAAATCGCATGACACACTGCAAATAATAAATTATATATTTATAACCCGATGAATACCAGTAAATTACCCCCCCCAAGCACAGCACACACGAAAGACACATGACAGGTTGCTGACCATGCTGTCGTGCATGATTGCCGTTTCATTGATAATGACGGCAACACAGTCATGTTCAGACAAAGAGGTATCCTCATCCGAGCCGGGCATATCAGCTCCGACAATAACATTTACAGGCACTACGACTGTCCCCTCGCCTGTCATAGAGGAGGAAGGAGGCAGTGCTGAGGTTCGTTTCACCGCTTCGGCTTCATGGACTGCGACAGTATCGGAGTCGAGAGGCATAGACTGGCTCACCGTCTCTCCCGCCTCAGGAGAGGGTGGAGATGCCATGATAACCGTGACCGCCCAGCCTAATCCAAACTATGAGGAGCGCAATGGCGCCGTGACCATAGCGTGTGGAGGAAAGACAGCTACATTCACCGTAAGCCAGAAGCAGACCGATGCCATGATACTTTCGACCGATAAAGTCGAAATCGGGTCGGATGCCACGACCATCGAAATCCGGCTGAAAAGCAATGTCGAGGTAGAATATGAGATAGCGGGAGAAGACGTGGGATGGATAAAGCCGTCGCAAGCCTCTCGGTCCATGACCGAGAAGACTCTCTGTTTTGACATATCTGCCAACGGAGATACTGCCGGGCGTACCGGTCATATAGGCATCAAGGGTGCGGGCAAGACAGAGATTGTGAGCATCTATCAGCAAGGATTCAAGCCCTCGATTGTATTGGGAGCCAAGGAGGCTGTCGTAGGCAGCGCAGGTGGAGAGGTGACTGTAGAGATTGCGTCAAATATCTCGTTTGATGCCGAGCTCCAGCCATGTGACTGGATAAGGGAGAAGACCGACGGTTCGCGCTCGTCCTACACCCTGAGATATATCGTAGATCCCAACGAGACGTATGACCAGCGTAGCGCCACGGTGGTCATATCAAATGCCGCGCATGACATCCGTGAGGTATTCACCATCACTCAGGTGCAGAAGGATGCTATTGTCGTAGCCAAAAACGAGTATCAGGTGCCATGCAGCGCGTCCGAGCTCAATTTTGACATACAGACAAACATCGAGCCCACAGTGACCTGCACTGAAAGCTGGATAAGAAGGGTGGAGCCTCGATCGAGAGCGCTCCATACGATGAACCTGTGTTTTGACATTGACGAAAACACCTCGGAGACTGAAGCACGTTCGGCGCAGATAATCATCCGGGGGACCGACGGCTCGGTGAGACAGGAAATCACGGTCATCCAGTCTGTAAAGACAAACAATATAGTTGATGGAGAGATTACTCCTCTCATGGTGTACAGCATAAGGTACCTTTCGGAGGCTGATGCTTATTGCTTAACCACGACTATGCATGGAGTTTTGAAGAGCGTCTTTGAGGACGGACACAACGAATATGCGAGTGTATCCTTTGCCTATCATGGGATCTGGGATGGCTTTTGGGATTATCAGTCAATTTTTCCAACTTATACACAATTTTTTTATAAGGACAGATCATATTCTATTTTCAGGGGCAACTCTCTCGGAGATTTTATAGATGGCGGTTATCATGATACTGTTCGATATCTCGAACGTGAGATAGATACAGACTCGCCTATCAAGCTCACCAAATTCCCGGACAGGTGTCGTGTATATCCTAAATATCTCTATGAAAGATTTGGTCATTATGTGCCACGTGGATATGATTTTAATGGCTATGATTTATGGAAAGACGGTGACACATGGCGTGGAGAATATAACATGTACGAGTTAGAAAAAATAGGTGGTTTCACGGATGAGGAGATTAGGAAACTTGAGAAACATTTCGGAAAACCTGCCGATGAGATACCTACAGATTGGGTGGAAGGCCTGTCAGTGGAACAGATGATAGATATTTTTGAGTTGCAGAATGAGCCGAACCCATACATCATGCTTCCTGCAGGTACATACCGTACAAATTACGATAATGCTTCCCGGGTGTTGGAGCTTGCAGACACGGATGTGAAAGTAGTATCTGTAAATCAGTTTGAGGAATTTTTAAATTATACGTTTAAAATCCCCGACAGTCATTTTTTTGTTGTCCTTCCTGAAAATTATCTTTATCCGGGTTCAAAAAGACAGTTTATCGAATCACCCCGAGACACGGGGAGTCTTGACTGGGACTATACTGCCCGGGTTATCGAGGACAATGAGTATCGAAAAGCTACCGAGATAAGGATTAACGGTTGCAAGCATTATCTCTGGGAAAATGCCCTTAATGGTTATCCTGAGCATTATTCGACTGCCTGGGCTGATGGTTATCCGCTAACATTATATCCCGACATGAAGCTCACTTGGGAGGTAGTCGATACACTTGTGTATTACAAAGAGCGTCCCGGAGCACCTTTCAGGGTGCTGAATCATTTAAATTGGTACCCTCAGATAAGCGTGCAAGCAAATCCTGATTATGTGGGTCGTAAGGTGAAGGTGAGTAAGCCCGATTGGGTAAAGTGTGATGAGGAGTTTGTTCTCAAAGAAGACGTAACGGAATTTCTTGCGGATATAGTCGTAGATGCTTCGGAATCAAAAATTGGCTATATAAATTTCTATCTTGAAGGGAGTGACGAGCTTGTCGATAGAGTACGAATTGATACTCCAAAGTCCTATTCTTCTTCTTCAACTACCAGAACTCCAGAGTTCAGGTTTAATGGCGGACGTCCCGGCTATGACGGCTCAGGAAATCTTGCCCTTGGAGCCGAAGGGGGAATCCTGGAGTGTATCGGAGGCACATCCTTCCCGGATGAACTGTTGGTGACATGCGATGTGGATTGGCTCGAGCCTATTGAGGATTTGCCCTCTTCACGCGGTGCAGGTGTTGAGTATAATTTCAGGTTCAGGGTAAAGCCGAATCCGTCAAATAGCGAACGCTATGGTAAGCTGGTATTTACCGGTGCGGATTCCTTCCGCTATACACAGGGAATCTACCAGCATGTGGGAGCTGAGTGCAGTACCACTGTCGGACAGATGAGGATAAGTTCCGCTAATAGACAGGGTATAGGAGTACTTAAGAATCCCGGTGCTATCCGCTGGTAGGGATTACGGATTTCTCTGATTGAAACCGGAGGGGTTGGGGCGCATCATTCACTGCCCGGCCCCTCCGGTTTGTCATATACCTTTCCTCCCTCCCCGCAGGTGGATTTGGGAATGTTGGGAGGTTTTTGTAACTTTGCATTTCTAAAAGGAGTTAGAAATGCGTACTGAAAATGAACTTGATGGGGTGACTCTGCTGGGCAATACCGGGGTCAGCTATCCCACACAATATGCTCCCGAGGTGCTGGAGACGTTTGTCAACAAGCATCCCGGGCGCGAGTATCTCGTGACCTTCCTTTGCCCGGAGTTCACGTCGCTCTGCCCCAAGACCGGGCAGCCTGATTTCGCCAAGATAATCATCTCGTATATTCCGCGTGTCAAGATGGTCGAGAGCAAGAGCCTCAAGCTGTACCTGTTCTCGTTCAGGAATCACGGCGACTTTCATGAAGACTGTGTGAACATCATCCTCAACGACCTCGTGAAGCTGATGGATCCGCGTTATATCGAGGTCAAGGGCATCTTCACTCCGCGCGGCGGCATAGCCATCCACCCCTTCGCGTGTCACGGCGACGCCGAGCATCAGGGGCTCGTGGCCGAGAGGATGGCCGCATCGTTCCCCACCACATTCTGACGGCCATGGCAAAGGATATGCTTCTTGTCCTGTCGGGTGGGATGGACTCCACCACCATGCTCTGGGACTATCGCGACCGCATCGCGCTGGCCGTGACGTTCCAGTATGGCTCCAATCACAACCGCCGCGAGGCAAGGTGCGCCCGTATCAACTGCGAGAAGGCCGGGGTCGAGTGGCTCGAGATTGACCTCGCCTTCATGGGACGGTATTTCAAGAGCTCGCTGCTCGCCGGGGCCGACGCCATCCCCGAGGGGCATTATGCCGACGAGAACATGCGCTCGACGGTGGTCCCTTTCCGCAACGGCATAATGCTTGCCGTGGCTGCCGGACTTGCCGAGAGCCGTGGACTGCGCGGCGTGATGCTGGCCAACCATTCGGGCGACCATGCCATATATCCCGACTGCCGTCCTGGGTTCATCGACGCCATGGGCGCCGCCATCAAGGCCGGGACATTCGACGGCCTCGAGCTTTGGGCCCCCTATACCGGGCTGACCAAGGGGGAGATTGCCCGCCGGGGCAAGGAGATAGGGGTCGACTACTCGCTGACCTACTCATGCTATAAGGGTGGCCCCGTGCATTGCGGCAAGTGCGGCACATGTGTCGAGAGGCTTGAGGCCCTTGAGTTTGCGGGGATAACGCTGCCGCCCGAGAAGGAGGGACAGTATGGCGAGTAATCCCCTCCCCACAGGTGCGCCACGCCGACGCCGCAAGCGCAAGTTCGCTCCCCTCAAGGCCTTCAAGTTCTTCCTGCCGATATTCCTGTTCATCGCACTGTGTGTGGTGATGTGTGTCCCCATACACCGCAGCGAGCCCGACGGCACCGAGATACTGCCCGACGAGGCTCCTGTGGTACAGATACTCAAAGGCACCACGGTACACGACCTCGAGCGCGTCGACTCGGTGAGCTTCTACAAGCGTCATCTCGAGAAGATGCCCGAGCCCACCCAGCGCATCAAGGTCAACTATTTCGGCGACATGCGCAAGTATTTCAACGACTCGAACTATGTGCATTGGGCCGAGGCCGAGGCATACGGGCTGCAGCCGCTCGACGACACACGCTCGCACTGGCAGTTGCGCCGTCCTATAGTCAAGGTGACATCGTGCGAGGACTATTATGTCGACTCGCTCATATTCTCGCGCCCCTATCTGGTGCCCGAGGCTGCCGGAAGGTTGCGCGAGATAGGACGCCGTTTCCGCGACACCATTCAGGCACGCGGCGGGGGCGACTACCGCATCAAGGTTACCAGCCTGTTGCGCACACCTCAGACCGTGAAGCGTCTGCGCCGACGCAACCGCAACGCCATCGACTCGTCGGTGCATCAGCTGGGCACCACGTTCGACATCTCGTATGCCGTCTTCTGCTTGAAAAAACCCGCCCCGGCCCGAAGCACCGATGACCTCAAGGGGATACTCGGCGAGGTGCTCCGCGCCATGCGCGAGGAGGGGAAACTGTGGGTGAAATATGAGCGCGGACAGCCGTGTTTCCATATTACCGCACGCCCTGACAAGAAACCATAACCCCGATACGTTTATATAGATATGGACGAGAACCAACCTGTCAAACGCCGCCGACTGCTGCCGCGCGTCCTCAAATGGACGGGCTGGACGCTGCTGTCCATAATCCTGCTTGTGCTTGCGGTCATCACCGTGGCCGTGAGCTATCTCAAGCCCGAGCGGCTGACCCCTCTTGTCGAGGAGATGGTCGGAAGATTCCTTGACGCCGACATCACCCTGGGTCGTGTCGAGATAAGTTTCTACTCCACATTCCCGAGATTCGAGCTGTCGGTGCGCGACCTCGATGTGCGCACGCGGGCATTCGACACCCTGCCCGATTCGGTCAGGAGTAGGCTCCCCGCCGGTGCCGACTCGCTGCTCAGGCTCGAAGGGCTCGATGCCGCGCTCAACATCCCCCGCCTCTTCACAGGGACGGTCGAGCTCTACGATGTGCTGCTGACCAACCCGCGGGTCAACATCGTGCAGGCTACCCCCGAGGTGAGCGGCCTCGACATATTTCCGCCATCCGCGGATAAGACCGAAGACTCCGCCCCCGCGATAATCCCTGACATCACATTCGACACATTCCGTGTCGACTCGCTGCTTGCCGTGAGATATGTGTCGCTGCCCGACAGCATGGATGTCGTGGCGCGTATGCGCACACTGACGCTCGACGGCAACGGCGCGCCACACTACTTGCTCGACATCCGGGGGGGCACCTCGGCCACTCTCGCGGGCCTCGACATTCCCCTCACCGACATCGGCCTCGACGGCAGGATAGGATGGTCGCCCCGTCATCCCAAGGCCCTCTCGCTCGACGGCATGAAGGTCGCGCTCGGGCGCCTCGCCGCCACATTCTCGTCAGACATCACTCTTTCGGATACCCTGACGGTCAACTCGTTCACGTTCGACCTCCCCGTCACTCCCGTCAATGACTTGATAGCCCTCATACCGCCCGCCATGCGCGGCGAGCTCTCGCGGCTCGACACAGACCTCGGCATAGGGCTCGCTGTCAGCACCACCGCTCCCTTTGCGGTCGGGGTCGATTCGATACCGTCCCTCACGCTCAGGGCCGAGATACCCGAGGGGAGCGCGCGGTATGACGGCATGGCCCTCGACCGGTTCGAGCTCAGGGCCGAGGCCGCGATTGACGGCAAGGACCTCGACGGCTCGACCCTGCATCTGCAGAGGCTCTACGCCCAGGGACTGGGGATAGGATTCTCGCTCGAAGGTAACGTGAGCCATCCCCTCACAGACCCCCGCGCCGACGGCATATTCAAGGGCGGGCTCAAGTTCGAGCGTCTGCCCAAAGCTCTGCTCGACCTCCTTCCGGCCACACTGCACGGTCTGCTCAAGGCCGATTGCACGTTTGCACTGCGCCGCTCGTGGCTCGACAGCAAGAATTTCCACAAGATACGCATCAAGGGCTCGGCCTCGCTCACCGACCTCGAGGCCACGGTGCCCGACATGGAGCTTGAGGCATATTCGCGCCTCATAGAACTGAGGTTCGGCACCTCGTCGTCGTTTGTCCGTGCCGGACACAGCGTCGACTCGCTGCTCACGGCCTCCCTGAAACTCGACACCGTGTCGGTGACGATGCCCGGTCTGGAGCTCCGGGGCTCCGGGTGGGCTGCCGGAGTGGGCTGCCGCAATACCGGTGACCTCGGCGACACCACGCAGATCACTCCTATCGGCGCGCGTGTCACCGCCGGACGTGTCATCCTGCGCAGCGAGGCAGACTCCATGCGCCTGCGTCTGCGCAAGGCAACCGCCGGAATCGCGCTCACCCGCTTCAAGGGTGAGGCACGCCGTCCCAGGCTCACGCTCGACATCTCGGCCGACGGCGCACTTTATGGCGACCGCCTCAACCGCGCCATGCTCATGGGTGCATCGACATGGCTCACCATCCATCCCTCGACCTCGGCATTCAATACCCGCCGCCTCGCCCGCATGGACTCGCTCAGACGTCTCTATCCCGGCCTGAGCCGCGACTCCCTCGAGGCCCTTGCCTCAGTGCGGCGCGGTCCGCGCCGTCAGGTGGCCGCAGACACGCTCGACGCAGACCATCGCGAGCTGGACCTTGAGGTCGACGGCTCGATACGCAGGATTCTGAGACGCTGGGAGGCCCGCGGCAGGCTCAAGGCCGACAGGATGATAGCCTATACCCCCGTGTTCCCCCTGCGGTCGAGGGTCAGGGAGCTTGACATGTCATTCTCGACCGACTCGGTTGTCATCGCCGACACCCGTGTCCAGGTGGGCCACAGCGATTTCCTCATCAACGGTACGGTCAGCAACATCACCCGCGCCCTCACGTCGCGCCGCGGAGGTGCCGACAGGCCGCTCCGTGTCAACCTCGACCTGTCGAGCGACACCATAGACATCAACGAGATTGCCGCCGCCACGTTTGCCGGGGCTGCCTTTGCCGAGCGCGACGAGGCCGGGGCTGTCACCATCGCTGCTCCCGACGACGACAGCATGGACGAGAGCTCGATCGGCCCGACAGGCCAGGAGGGCGCCGACTCGGCGGCGATATTCGTAATCCCCTCCAACGTCGAGGCCACCCTCAATGTCAACGCACGCAACATAGTCTATTCAGACCTTGTGTTCCGCAATTTCAAGGGTGTGCTCAACTCGTATGACGGAGCCCTGAACCTCAGCGAGCTCACGGCGCACACCGATGTGGGCTCGATTGGCCTGAATGCCCTCTATTCGGCTCCCAACCGCAGCGAGGCTACCTTTGCATTCGGACTGCGTATCAACGAGTTCCATATCGCCGAATTCCTCGACCTGATTCCGGCCATCGACTCGCTGATGCCGCTGCTCAACGGCATCGACGGCGTCATCAACGCCGACCTTGCGGCCACCACCGCCCTCGACCGGGGCATGAACCTCGACATCCCCTCGCTCAAGGCTGCCGTCAAGATTTCGGGCGACTCGCTTGTGGTCATCGACGACGAGACATTCCGCACCATAGGCAAATGGCTGATGTTCAAGAACAAGAACCGCAACATGATAGACTCGATGACCGTCGAGATGATTGTCGACAACTCGCAGTTGCGCATGTTCCCCTTCATGTTCAATTTCGACCGCTACCGCCTCGGAGTCATGGGCAGCAACGACATGGCCATGAACTTCAACTATCATGTTGCCGTGCTGCGCTCGCCACTCCCGTTCAAGTTCGGCATCAATATCACCGGCAATCCAGACGACATGAAGATACGTGTCGGCAAGGCCAAGTTCAACGAGAAGGATATGGGCCGCACAGTCAGCATCGCCGACACCACGCGCGTCAATCTTGTCAACGAGATACGCAACGTATTCCGCCGCGGTGTCAACAAGGCTGCCATGAAGCGGCTCGATTTCGGCAGTGTCGACCGCAATCTCATAGATGTCTCCGCCGAGGCCGGAGACACCATATCTCATGCCGACTCCCTGTATTTTATCCGCCAGGGAGTGCTGCCTCCACCTCCCGCCAACGATTCGGTGCCCGCAGTGACACCCGAAAAGAAAAAACGCAAGAACATATTCAGCAGACGATGAATGCCCCCTTACCATTCCATACCGAGATAATCCGTTTCCTCACCCGTCACGGCTACACCCGTGTCGACCCGCGTGCCGCCCTCATCGACATGGACGGCACACTATATGACTCGATGGTCAACCACACTGCCGCATGGCACAGGCTGATGACCGAGGCCGGAGTGCCATGCACCCGTGACGAGTTCTATCTCTACGAGGGGCGCACCGGCGCGTCGACCATCAACGAGCTCTTCAAGCGCGGCCTGGGACGCGAGGCCACCGAGCAGGAGAAGAAAGACCTCTATCATCTCAAGACCATATATTTCCGCGAGCTTCCCCCCGTGAGCCGTATGCCCGGAGCCCTTGAGATGGTCACTACCCTGCGCGACATGGGTCTGGAGCGCGTAATCGTCACCGGCTCGGGACAGAGCAGCCTCATAGACAGGATTCCCGAGGATTTTCCCGGACTCTTCTCCACGCGTCTCCGCATCACCTCGCGCGACGTCGAGCGCGGCAAGCCCGATCCCGAGCCTTATCTCAAGGCCATGGAGCTTGCCGGGGTCAAGCCCTGGCAGTCGATAGTCATAGAGAATGCCCCTATGGGTGTCGAGGCCGGAGCCCGCTCGGGCGCATTCACCGTCGGCGTCACAACCGGGCCTATACCCGCCGACGAGATGTGGCGTGCAGGCGCAGATGTGGTCTTCCCCTCGATGCCCGATTTCGCCGCCCGGGTCGGCACTCTCATCTCATCCCTCATACAGATTCATATTTGATAGAATGGACCAGACACTCCTCTTCACCAATTCCATAACCGCCGCCATCGAGGGCCTTGTGGCCGGGATGGCACCGGCAACCATCCATGTGGTCACAGACTCTATCGTGGCCGCGAAGGTTCTCCCTGCATTAGGCTGGAAATGGCCTGTCATCACCGTCCCCGACGGGGACGTGAACAAGAACCTTGAGTCACTGTCGGCCATCTGGCGCGGGCTCATCGCCCAGGAGGCCACACGGCGCTCGCTCGTCATATGTCTCGGAGGGGGTGTCGTGTCGGACATGGGTGGATTTGCCGCCGCGACATTCAAGCGCGGAGTCAGATTCATCAACGTCCCCACAACGCTCCTGTCGGCTGTCGATGCCGCTGTAGGTGGCAAGACCGGCATAAACTTTGACGGACTTAAGAACGAGGTCGGTGCCTTCGCGCCCGCTGATGCCGTGGTCATCTCCACCTCCACATTTGGTACCCTTCCTCCCTCTGAGATTACCTCGGGATATGCCGAGATGCTAAAGCACGGACTGTTGAGCGGTCCCGGTGAATTTGCCGAGCTCCTTGCCTTCGATCCCGTGGCGGGTGACCCGGACACGTTGCTCAGGCTGCTTGAGAAAAGTGTGCGCGTCAAGGAGCGCATCGTCACCGAAGACCCGGTGGAGCAGGGTATACGCCGTGCCCTCAACCTCGGGCATACGGCAGGACACGCCTTCGAGTCGCTGGCACTCGAGCGTGGCGAGCATCTTGCCCACGGTCATGCCGTGGCCGCCGGAATTGCCGTCGAGCTCGTGCTGTCGCACATGCTCAAAGGCTTCCCCTCGGCTATATTGCATCAGTATGTAGACTATCTGCGCGGACATGGCTATCCTGTTCCCCATTTTGATTGCGACGACTATCCGCGCCTGCTTGCGCTGATGGCCCACGACAAGAAGAACGACACTCCGGGCGCAATCAACTTTACGCTGCTCACCGCCCCGGGCTCGCCGCAGATAGACTGTATAGTCCCGACCCCCGAAATCACCGCCGCCCTCGACATCTACCGAGACCTGGTGGGGATGTAATGTTAATAATATGCCTGTTAGATATTATTAACATATACGCTGTATCGAATCGTTAATTTTTGTGTAATTTTGCGGTCTATACATTGGCGTATGTCATGGGCTATGAACAGCCTTAGATAGACCGACTCAGTTGTTTACAGTGCGACCGCCATCCGTAAAGGCGTCTATAATACAGACCTGTAACTAAGATTATATTTATATAAATCATTCATTAACCAAAAATCATTTTCTATGAGAAGATTTTTACTCACCAACTTGCTTACGCTTGTTGTGATGGCCGTCATGCCATTTACAGCATTTGCTGAGCTCAAGTCGTTCGAGATTCTCACGGGCGGCAAAGATGCAGATGGTCAACCCTATTGGCCTAATTGTAATCAGTATTATCTTACAACCACATCCAATGCCTCTTTTGGTGGTTCCGAGTGGGTTGCTGTTGCGCTCAGCAACAATAATAACGCCGCTACGTGGGGGGATATGCGCTGTGGTCGCAAGAACAACGCATCTGTTGCTACTATCTCTAATAAAGTCGCACTCAATCAGAGCGTTAGCAAGTTTGTGGTCAATACGAAATTTGTAAAGACCGGAAAAAATGATAAGCTCAATAGCGTAAGTCTGCTGGTAGCAGATAATGCAGAGTTCACAAATGCGACAAAGGTAGATTTCACAGACTTTGGTACGGCTGGTGATTGGGAATTTATTGTTGCTGAGCCCGCTTCAGGTATGTACTATCAGCTTGTCTTTGATTGCGCAAGCGGCACTAACAATGGCTGGCTCGGTATCGAGAAGATTACCGTGTACTACGAGGAAGGCCAGGCTCCCTCTGTAGAAGCTCCCACATTCTCGCTTGTCGAGGGTATGGAAGGCTTCAGCGTTGCCATGGCAACCGAGACCGAGGGTGCTGAGATTTACTATACCGAGGATGGCACTGTCCCCACCGCCGAGTCTACCAAATATACCGCCCCTGTCGAGGTATGGTTCAAGACCACATTCAAGGCTGTCGCAATCAAGGACGGTGAGTCGTCTTATGTATCGACCTACGAGGCCAATCCTCCCTATATCCTTCCTGATTTCACTCCCCTGTCGGATTTCGAGCCTGAAAGCGGCAAGTCTATCCCTGTGATTATCAAGGGCTCGATGACCGTCCTCTATCAGAGTGGCTCATATCTCTATCTCAAGGCCGGCAACTCGTACATGCTTGTCTATGGTGCACTTGACAAAGAGTTTACCAACGGCGATACATTCAGCCGTCTCGAGGGCGACTTTATCCTCTTTAACGGTCAGCCCGAGATTCAGAATCCCGAAATCTTGGGTGATGTTACTCCCGGTTCGCCTGTCGCTCCCACCCCTGCATATCTCGACGAGGTTGCACAGAACAGACTTTGCCACTATCTCACCATCAAGAATGTGAATATCTCGGGCGTTGTCGAGGGCAGCAAGGATGCCACCATCACCGACGAGTATGGTACAGAGGTTGCTCTCCGCAACAATTTCGGCCTGACTCTCGAGAATCTTGAGAACTGCACTATCGTTGGTTTCGTGGGTATCTACACAAACAAGTCTGGTGTCACCACAATCCAGTTCAACCCCACAGAGATTATCCCCGCAGCTCCCGCAGCTCCCGAACCCGTCGTGACAGTTGACGGTACTCCCGTCACCGGCAGCACAATCAACCTCAAGGAGAATGAGGAGGCTGTCATCGAGTTTACTCTCGCCGAAGGTGTCGAGGTCTACTATAACATCACTGAGACCGCAGCTGAGGAGATTGCTCCTGCCGCCGAGGAGGAGATGGAGTTCACCAAGTACACCGAGCCCCTCAAGATTTCCAAGTCGTCGATCCTGACATACTATTCTGTCGCCAACGGCGTCAAGTCTGAGGTTGCCACACTCACCATAAGCGGTACCACCGCCATCACCGAGATTATGGCCGGTGAGGGTGAGGCAGAGTATTTCGACCTCATGGGCCGCCGTGTCGAGAATCCTGCCAACGGCCTCTACATCCGTCGCGCCGCAGGCAAGGTCGAGAAAGTCCTCGTGAAGTAATCTTTCCCGATTCCCCATAATACAATCGCCCGGGCAGCATCCGCTGTCCGGGCGATATTATTTCAGACTATATTCGGGAATTATTCACACCAGCCGTAGCGACGTTTCTGTTTTGTCGAATATAGCTCGGAGTCACGCAGCCATTCGAATATGTTACGGTGGTCTGCCTGTGTCAATGAGCCCACATGTTTTCCATTTTTAAGCAGTCGCGATTCTTCGATTTCGCGTACATGACCCAGGTCAAGATATGACGGGTCTTTCTCGGGGATAATTATTGCAGGATAGTCTTTGTGCGAAAGCGGATATTGGCAAGAAAGCAGGTCGTGTGTATTGATATACCTTTGGTTGACCTGACTGTTCATGAGAAAATAGGCTACATAGAAACCATACTCGGAAAAACCCACGACAAAACAATATTTGTATCGGTGGTCCATGCCGTTTTTCGGGGTGACATCATCCTCTTGGGTCAGGGATATATAGAATATGTCACCGAGTTTGATCTGTCGGGCCTCGTCCATCAGTTCAGGGCCTGGTCAAGTTCAAGATTCTCCTTGATGTATGCCAATGTGTTAGGGGTTGCCCCTCCGGCTTTAGCTATCTCGAGGATAGTCATATACCGTTGCTGGGGGTCATTGTCCGCACGCCCGAAAGCTCTCTGCCATGCCTTGTCCTCATGCGAGAGTTTTGAGACCGCATCCGAATCCATATATCGGAATTTCGATATATACATATCAAGACAGCGTGTCTCTGAGGCAGAGAGTTCGTCAAGATCGGGCTTCTCACCCGACCTTATGGTCTGGCAATCCGGCCCCGGTGTTATATGTATCCCTTTGCCGAACATCGATATGTCCGGTGGAAGCGTTTCGGAAAGCTCTATGAGCTTGAGGCTCTTGCGTACGAACCCTGAGACAGGACCAAGTTTGCGTGCCTGAAACGAATCGTCAATGATGACACGTCCATATCTCACCAGATGCTCGCGCTGGGCAAAATACAGAATCTTGAAGAGCTTGATATAGTCTACACCCGAGGGGAATTTCTCGAGTATATAGAGGACGGTGGCTCTTATCTTAAGGATTTGGTCGGTTGTCTTCATCGTGGTGCAAATTTAGCCATTATTCTTGTAATCAGAACAATCCGCGAGGCAAAAAGTGGCAGATGCCCATGATATATTTTGGCCGGGGTGTCAGAATGTCCAGCCGACGAGGGCCATGAGGTCGATGTTGTGGGCCGAAGGATTGACCAGGCCTGTGGAGCGCGCCACATCCTTGAAGCCTATGTGCGAGCGCACGCCTACGGTGAGATGCGAGCGGAATGTGAGCCCGGTGGCTATGTGGAGGCCCAGGTCGCCGCGGCGATATGAGTTGACGAATGCGTTGTCGTCGGCATAATATCCGGCATCGAGCTGTGTACGCGTCATCATCAGCTGGCCGAGGTCGTTGACCTTGGCGTCATAGATGATGTTTTTCTGTTTTCCTCCCGTGCCGTATGCATAATAGAGGCCTCCGTCTATGTTCCAGCGTACACTTGGTGCTATCTTTACTTCCCAACGCAGGAATATCGGGAACTCGAGCGCATAATATATATTACGCTGGAATACGTTCGACACACTGGGCTTGCCCCCTCCGGCCACGGCCATGTCCATGCGCCGGGAATTACGGACGAAATTCAGCCCTGTGCCCAGGGCGAAACGGCGTCCCACACGGCATGTCACCTCGGCTCCGGCTCCGAAAGCCGGTCCCATCGACGAATTGATGTCGCTGACCTCGGGGAAACACGAGACATAGTTGTTGGTGACATAGCTGGCGCCGCCTAACAGATGCAGGTTGATGTTGATGAATCTCTCGGGAGATTCCTGGGCCGAGGCTGTGCACAACGAGGCAGCGATGGCCACAGCCCCCGTGATGATGGGTCTGAACATGGTCTTTAGGGTTTTCATGCCCCAAAATTAGTCAGAAAATATGGTCAAACCAACCTTTGTGCATTTTTTTTTGAAAAAAATCGCGAAAAAATTTGCACAGTCCAAAAATAGTCCGTAACTTTGCATCGCAAAAGAGAAAAAGACGGCTCATTAGCTCAACTGAATAGAGCATCTGACTACGGATCAGAAGGTTACAGGTTTGAATCCTGTATGAGTCACTCCAAAGCAGGTCAGCCTTCCATAATCGGGAGGTTGACTTTTTTTGTATATGTCCCGGGTGTTGTGGGGAGATGTTTTTTTTGCTAAATTTGCACTATGTATAAGATCAGCCATGCCACTGTGCAGCGCATACTCGATGCCACGGATATAGTCGAGGTCGTGAGCGATTTTGTCAGCCTCAAACGCAGAGGTGCCAACTGGGTCGGCCTGTGTCCGTTTCACAACGACAGGTCGCCGTCGTTCTATGTATCCAAGCCAAAGGGTGTGTGCAAGTGTTTCAGTTGCGGCGAGGGCGGCAGTGCCGTCAATTTCCTGATGAAGCTGGAACAGCTCAGTTATGTCGAGGCTCTGAGATGGCTGGCGCGCAAGTATAATATCGAGGTCGAGGAGCGCGAGCTCACTCCCGAGGAGGAGCGTGCCGAGACTGCCCGCGAGAGCATGCTGGCGGTGAATGATTTCGCCATGCGCTTTTTCGAGAAGACGATGACCGACACCGACGAGGGACGCGACGTGGGTCTGAGCTATTTCCGCTATCGCGGCATATCCGATGCCATGATAGAGCGCTTCCATCTCGGATTCGCCCCCGAGGCGAAAGACGCCCTCTTCAACCGTGCCATCGGGCGAGGATACAGCGAGGACTACATACTTGCCACCGGCCTGTGCTACAAGACCGACGACGGCAGGGTCATAGACCGCTTCCGCGGCAGGGTGATATATCCCGTGCTCTCCCTCTCGGGAAAGGTCGTGGCCTTCGGAGGACGCACGCTCAGGAAGGAGAAGACCATCGCCAAGTATGTCAACTCGCCCGAGAGCCAGATATACAGCAAGCGGCGCGAGCTCTACGGCATATTCCAGTCCAAGCAGGCCATAGCCAAGGAGGGCAAGTGCATCATCGTCGAGGGATATATGGATGTCATCTCCATGCATCAGGCCGGTGTGTGCAATGTGGTGGCCTCGTCGGGCACCGCGCTGACCATCGAGCAGGTGAGGCTGATAAAGCGTTTCACACGCAATGTCACCCTGATATATGACGCCGATGCGGCCGGTATCAAGGCTGCCCTGCGAGGTATCGAGCTGCTGCTGGCCGACGATTTCGACATCAAGGTGCTTCTGCTCCCTCCGGGCGAGGACCCCGACTCGTTTGCCCAGACCCACAGCGCGAGCGAGGTGACGGCGTATATCACGGAGCATGAGACCGATTTCATCACCTTCATGGCCCGCATACTGCTCAAGGACCATGCCGACGACCCCACGCGCAGGGCACAGGTGATAACCCGTGTCGTCAAGACCATAGCCCTTATACCTAATGAGATTACACGCAGCGTCTACGTCCAGGAATGTGCCAGGATACTGTTCATGTCCGAGGATGTGCTGCAGCGCGAGGTTGGCAAGTATTTCAACGAGTATGCCTTGAAGAGCCGCGAGGAGCGCGAGCGCGGCGCCGCATATACCGAGGAGGCGTCCGCGCAGTCGGCTGAAGCCGTCGTTGTGACGGAGGAGAAACCTGCCGCGCAACCGGAGGGCTCACAGCTCTCTGACGCCGAGCGTGAGCTTCGGTCTGACCTGCGCCGCCACGAGCTGGGTGTGGCCCGTCTGGTGGCCCGCTATGGCAATTTTGCTTTTGCCGAGGCGGTAGACGAGGAGGGGAATACCTCGCCGATGACGGTGCTCGAGTATATCGCATCGGACCTCGAGGCCGACGGGATCACCATGACAAACCCGGATGTGGCGAGGCTGATGGAGGCCGCCACACGCCTGAGTACGGCGACATGGGACGAGGACCTGGCGCGCGAGTCGGCACGGCTGCAGGAGATAAGGGCCAAGGCGTTTGCCGCCGGTGTCGAGGAGATACGCTCGAAGGCTACCGATATGGGCAGCATCACGGCGATGGAGCGCACCCTAAACGAACGTATCGACGCGGAATATCAGGCCGGGCTGGCTGATTTCAGCGCCGGGTATCTTGCACGCCTCATGTGCTCGTCGGCCGACGACACTGTGCGCACCCTGGCCACCGACCTTGTGGTCGAGACACATATCCTGAGCAAGATGCACACCAAATATGCGCATGTGGCCACCGAGCGCGAGCAGCTTTCCGAGCTTGTGCCCCGCGCCCTGCACGAGCTCAAGGACGCCATCATCTGGACCCGTATCAAGGATGCCCGTCGCCGCCTCGCCGGGTGCGGTGATGATTTCCAGGCCACGATGGCCGTGATGATGGAACTGAAACAGCTTGAAGAACAGCGCAAGACTGTCTCCAAGCTGATAGGTGACAGGGTCATAGCCCCAAGGAAATGATTCAGGCCTATTTCAGGTAGCCGAGACGCTTGCCCCAGTCCTCCATCACGGCCTCGCGCCATTTGAGCACCGTCTGTGCCCCTTGCAGTTTTTTCCAGAACAGTGCCGGGTCTGCCTTGTCTGTATACCAGTTGGCGCCGACCTCATAGTCTGTGGCCGATTCGCGCCCGGGCCACAGGTTCTCGACGGTGATGGCCCCCTCGTAGCAGGGGAATCCCGGAATGTCAGACGTTATGGTATATGGCAACGTGCCGAGATAGTATGTCGAGTGGCGCACGGCATAGTCGCCGTCGCCGAGATAGAAGCCGTCCCATTTCTGATTGCGTATATCCATGCGGAAGCATACCGAGTCCGGGGCGATGTCGTCCTTGACGGGTCCCTTGATGTGCAGCTCGATTATCGAGTAGACAGGCACGGTGTCGGCTGCGGTGGTGGGACGGTGGAAAACGGGACGCGAGCTGCGGCGCGTAGGCTCGAAACTGCCTCCCCACGACTCGCCCATAGGGTCGTCGGGGTTGCCGTCCATCACATAGAGCAGTGACGGTGTGTCGCCCATCTTGGGGAGGCCGTCATAATATCTGATGAAATCCCTGCCGAGATTGCCTGCTCCCGCAAGATATGCCTCATAGAATCCGGCATTATATCTGTCGGGATTCTTCTTCTCGGCTATGAATCCGCGATAGCTGGCATTGTCCTCTATCATATAGAGGTCAGGAAAATTCTCTACGATATATGCATAGCTGTTTGTGCTCCATTTCTTGTTGGGGCCCCCGATCCAGTGCACCTTTATCTTTCCGGCAATATCGGGAGCGTCGTGCAGGGCCTGGGCCACATCCTCGAGCCCACCCCATACTGAAATCCACAGCGGGCGGTCGCTCTGTCGGCGCGCGCACTCGATAATCCATTCCGAGCCCTCGGTCGGTGTGGTATATCCGCAATACGGGGCCGCGCCCTTGCGTCCCTGCTTGGTGATGGCGCGCAGGGAGTCGGGCGACATCAGTCCGCCGATATGCTTGCCGAGCACCGGCAGGTCTTTCTCATATAGGTCTATCATGCGCAATATCTCCTCCTTGTTGCCCTCTCCGTACGACGGCGACGATACTAACCCCTCGAGGTCGAAGCGGTCGGTGTACATCAGAAGGTGTGCCATCGACTGGTTGTCGTCGGGGTCTGTACCCCCTATGTCTGTGCTCACAAGCACACGCTGTCTTTCTCTTGTTCCGGGGTCGGCGGCATGAACCTGCACCGCAAGTGCCGCCAGAAGGATGAGTCCTGTCATTCTTTTTTTCATGATACCTATGTCGTTATAGTGATGATTGAGAATGCAAAATTATGCTCTAAAAAGCAATAAAACAAAGTTATTTCGGTTTAAAACATAGCGGATTCCGAGATTATGACAATATTTGAAGACAAGAGGGCCGATTATTCGCCTTACGGGCTGAGGTGCGATGTGTGGCACCCCTCGATAATGCCGCGTTTCGACCATCACAACGAGATTGAGATAAACTATATTCCCGGTGGCTCACTGAGATATTTCTTCCATGACCGCATCGTGACGGTGCCGGGCGACACGGTATGCGTCTTCTGGGCCTTCTTCTCGCACAGGATAGTGGATTTCGTTGATGTGCCCTCATATTATGTCGTGACCATTCCCATGGCCCGTTTCCTGACATGGAATCTGTCAAGGGAATTTGTAAACAGTATTTTCTCGGGCGATATGGTCATTCAGGATGCTGCCGGGGCGACGTGGGATGCCGGGGAATTCGAGAGATGGGTGGATGACTCCAGAGACCTGCGTCTCTCGGAATGTATGGGGCTTGAGCTGCAGAGCAAGTTGCGCCGTATGGATATTATCGGCTCGCATGGCATGGAATCCGTCCGGCAGACGGGAGAGATGCGTCTTGACAAGACTCACGCGATGATTCTCTATATCTCGCACAATTTCACCTCGGCTATCAGGACAGCCGACATCGCGGATGCCGTCGGGCTCAACCCAGACTATGCGGGAGCCCTGTTCAGGAAGACCACAGGCATGACATTGGGTGAGTATGTGCAGAAGGAGAGGATAGCATTCGCACAGCGTGAGCTCCTGTTCACAGACAAGAATATCACGCGTATCTCTTATGATGCCGGATTCAACTCGATAAGCAGCTTCAATATCTCCTTCAAGGCCATTACAGGGCTCACTCCACGCGAATACAGGAAGCTGGCGCGTAGCGGAGACACAAAAATCCCCGGTCCTTGCGGGCCGGGGTATATGTCAGACAGGTGTGAATGCCCTTAGCGTTCGGGCTTCATATCGTATGAGAGCATTGCGAGCGAGAATCCCCAGTAGATGAATGCGAGCGAGGTGAGGAATGCGGTCATGGCCATATCCTGTACCCACCCGGCCTCGATGAAGAAGAAACCGATGAGAATGAGCAGGATGCCGTTGATGAGCTGCAGCCACCAGTACTTACGTGCGCTCTGCTGGACTGCCGAGCACAATGCGCTGATGCCCCAGAACAGGAAGATGAAAGCAAGGAAATAGGGGAAGACGGCCTCGGAGAGGACGATGCTGCGCACCATCATGAAACCGATGAACATGTCGATGACACCACCGGCCAGCCACCAGCCCCAGCCTTTGCCTGCGTGTGGCCCCGATGCCATGAGCAACTGTACGATACCGACAAGTATCAGCAGCCAGCCGAATATCTGCGACGCAACGGCATATCCGGCCACGGGCCAGAACCAGTATGCGAAACCGCAGATGACCATGAGGATACCTGCAAGGAGGACGACCCACCAATAGCGGGACTCGCCCATGAATTTCTGAAATAGCGCTTTCATAACGATTTGTGTTTTTATAAGTTAATAGTTGAGAGTGAAACTCACGTTGATTTTGGATTCAGAATTATAACACGCGATTTACAAAATTTGTTGAAAAATCCTTGAATTTTATTCATTGACACTCACCGTGTCGGGCCGGGATAACGTCTCCTCGCCGTCATAAGTCCATTTGCGCAGAAGCGCGGCATATTGGGGGGTCTTCTTGAACCGCTCGATCTGCGAGTCGAGGGTGTCCTGCAACGCCTTTGACGAGCGGTCGAGTATCCACGACTGGAACTGCGAGAACGAGATGTTGTCTGAGATGCGTATGTCGGGATACTCGGCCGAGAGGCGCCGTGCGACCTCCTGGTTGACCACCGCATGGGGTATCTCGCCCCGGGCCGTGAGCATGACGAGCTGCTCGGCCGAATAGTCGGGGCTGACCTTGATGATGATAGAGTCTCCTATCTCGCGCGACAGGTTCTCGAGCCTGCTCCTGGCAGGTGAGCCCGCTGCCACCCAGACCTCCTGTCCCGCAAGCTGCAGCGGGGTGGAGATGACCGAGTCACGGCTTACGAGTACCTGACGGTCGGTATAGACAGGTATGGTGAACCGGTAGTGCTCGCGGCGCGACGCGAACATCGGTATGTCGGCCATGACTATGTCGAATGTCCCGGCGCGCAGCTTGGCCAGGGCCTCGTCGACAGATACGACCGGAAAGTATTTTACCTTGTCGCCATACATGCGCGACATCTCGCGCATCATCTCGTAGTTGAATCCACCGATGGTGTCGGCATATCTGTAGAGCGACATGGGCGAGTATGCTATGGCAACATTGATGGTGTCGCCGCGCGCTCGCTCGTAGCCGTAGGCAGGGTGGTTTTTGCTGTCGTTGTAGTATGTGACGGTGGCGATGACGCCGACCACGAGGATGGCGACAGCCACGGCAAGTATGCGCCTCAGGCGCACGGGATTGAACTGGGAGCTGGACATGGGACTGTCATATTTCTATATATAACAATCCCGGCGGGGATTTAGTTAAGGAAATCCACGCTTACGCCCATCTGGAAGCGGCGCGGGTTGAGGGGATAGTGGGGGATGGAGAAATAGTCGGAGCCTCCGAACAGGCCTTGGTTGACGTGCGAGTAGAGCACATAGAACCTCGCCCTCGACAGCTTGAAGTTGAGGTAGGCGTTCATGAAGGGGTAGTTGCCGCATTTGATCTCGCTCTGGTTGCAGAAGCTCATGGTCGAGGGCTGATAGGCCGGCGCATGATAGCTTGTGTACCAGTTGAGGTCTACACCCATCTGTACGTCGAGCACCTTGGCGACCTTGAACTGCAGGAACAGGTTGGAGTAGACGGCGAGGCTGGGCAGAGGGATGACACCCTCGTCAGATGTGGTCTGATAGATGACGGTGTTGCGCCAGTTGAGGGCCTTGAACCTGAGGTCCTGGTCAAGCCGGGCGGCAAGCACCTGCACGCTCTTTCCGGCCTGGACGGGAAGGCCCGCCGAGTTGAAATATATCTGGTTCTGCACATTCTCGACCCCGACATCGACACGGGTGCCTGTGTGGGGGATGCTGAGGCGTCCGCCGAAACGAAGGCGTCGTGTCTTGCCGAAATCGTTCTCCCAGATGAAATGGTTCGAGACATAATGCTGCATCAGATATGGCGCTGTCTCGTTGGCAAACTTGCCGTATGCCCTGAGGCTCACGGTGTCGCCCAGCAGACGTATGCGGGTGGTGATGCCGCCGTCGGCGAATATCTCGCCTGCAGCCGCTCCGGCGATACCGAACTTGACGGTGGCGTCATAATTGAACGTCAGTCCCTGCTGCTTGGTGAGCTGTGCCCCGGCATAGAAGAAATTCTGCACCCCCTTATGCTCGACGCGGTGGTCGAAAGGGTAGGGGGTCAGCCCCTCGGGACGGTCGGGCCCGGAAAGGGGCAGCGTGTCAGGTGTCTGGAAATAGTTGCGGTATTCGTGTGTCACGAAGGCTGCCAGTCCGGCTTTGGCATATTTGTTGAATCCCTCGAGCAGCGATATGCCCAGGGTGTTTCGCACGGCGCGATAGTGTGTGCGGTCGGCGGTATGGTCGGCTGTCATGTAGTGGTTTTCCCAGAACTCGGATTCCTCCTTGGCCGAGGTGTTGGAGAACATGTGCCTCCCCTCCTCGAACGCGAAGGTCCAGATGAAGCTCGATACAGGGATATATGTGCGCTTCACAACCGAGTCGGGCTTTATCGAGTCGTATTTTATATCCCAGTATCCCACCTTGTAGCGCTGGTTCAGGTACAGTTCCTTGCCCCTGACACGCGAGTGCGAGGCGGTGAGATTTGTCGGTATGGTGCGTGGGTTTATCTTGGAGAGGCCACCCTGCAGCTGGGCCGGGTCTGTGATATAGAGGTCGTCGGTGATACCGCCGTTCTCCTTGTTTATCATGTTATAGGTGTCATAGTATGCCTGCACCTCATAGCGGTCTCCCATATACGACCCGAAAAGGCCCCAGTTGAATCCCTTGGCCGCCTGATAGTTGTACGAGCCTTTGGAGTAGGGATAGCTGATGCGCAGCCCTATCTGTGCCTTTGGGTTGATATTGCCCGAGAAGAGGAACTTGAACCAGTCCTGGGCTATCTCGCGTCCTCCGCCGGTGTTGTAGCTCACGATGCTCATGGGGATGGCGGTATTATAGAAGCGTGCCGTGCGCTCGGATGGGAGCCAGAACCGTTTGGCGTCGTTGAAGAAGAATTTGCTCATGGGCTCGCGCTCCATATAGACCATGTTCATTCCCTCTGATGCCTGGTTTCCGGTTGTGGCGAAGATCGGTGTTACCGCCGAAGGCACGGCGGTCTGGAACAGGTTGTAGCTGAGGGTGTCGATGCCTGCGGGCTCATGCAGTCCAAGTGGCTCGAGCAGACGCCATGCGGTCGACTGGACGGGTTTGTATTGGGGCTCGGCGGCACTGACGGTGATGGCCGCGAGGAATATGGAGACGATTGCTATCGTGAGGATACGTTTCATGCTTGCAAAGTTAGTGAGAATAAGCCACAAAAAAAAATTATCCGTCATCACGACGAATAATCTTCTTACCTTAAATCTAATACCATGAAAAACTGTTGCAAAGGTACATATTTTTTTGGATATGCCAAAGAAATATGCTGAGAAACATATTTGATTTAACGAAATTTAAACATTGGAGGTTCTTTGACATGAAAAAACTGCCCGTCGACATCACGCCGGTGGACAGTTCGGAGTGTTTTTATGAGGTCTTTTTCGTATTCTTGAGTCTGATCAGGGATAAATGGTTTCCATTCTTCTCTTTGGAAACCCATAGAAATAATGAATTCTAATCTTGAAAAATATCTAAACTGTTATATTACAAATGCTTTTCGCAAATTTACGACAAAAATTACCCCCCCCAAAATTTTTAACCTAAGTTAACTATTTGAGGGGGATATGAAATGTATTTTAACGCTTTTATCGCACGGCTACCTTGACGGGTGTCCCGTCGACGGTGACAATGTATATGCCGGGTGCTACGGGGGCGCCTGCGGGCATCAGCATTCCGGCCATGTTATGTACGGTGGCGTGTGTATGGGCCGAGGTGACGGTGATGACACCACCCTCGACGCTTATTTCGGGACGCGCGTCGCTGTCGGCCACCACGTCGGCGATGCCGCTCTCGAGGTTCGCGCCATAGACGGCAAACGCACCTCCGGGCAGCGTGACGCCTGCGGCAGAGGGCACCGGTGTCACGTCATGACTTGCGGCAAGGAGTGTGTACCTGCTGTCGCTGAGGTTGACTGACATGGGCACTGTGGCTGTGCCCCCGACGGAGGGATTGACCACGAGGTGCAGCTCGGCATTGCCCTTGGTGAGCGATACCGAGCGTCCCGTCCATGACGAGAGGTTGACCGATGTGGTCACATCCTGGGCAAACATCGGGGCATACTCGGCGCGGATGCCGCACAGTGCGGCGTATGTGTCGTGAAGCCCGAGGCGTGCCGGACTCTTGAGCATGTTCCAGTTGACGCGCTTGGGCGATGTGTCGTTGCCGCCGCTGGGAGCCTTGGTGGTCTGGTCGTTGCCCATCTCCTCGAACTGCCATATCATGTGTGCGCCGGGAGTGAGCAGCATCTGTGCGGCCAACGAGCCGAGACGAAGCATCTGTGTGTTGAGGTTACCCTTGACGCCGGTGGCACCGTAGGTCTTGACCTTGTATGCCACGCGCTCCTCGTCATGGCTCTCGGCATACGATACTGTCGAGCCCCAGAGCCTCTGGTCGTCGGGCGCATAGAAGCGGTTGAGCGACGCATCGGTGTCATAGCCCATGGCATACTGACAGGCCGAGTTGTTGATGTTGGCCCAGTTTGTCTCGCCGTCCTGCGCCATCTGGTTCTCCTCCTCGGCCCCGGCCAGGTTCTCGTTGATGAAATATGCGTCGGGGCGTGTCTTGCGCATCGACTCGTGCAGAGCCTTCATGCGGGCCACGCGGGTGGCGTTATAGCGGTTTGTGCCGTTGTCCGACGGGGTGGCATAGGTGTTTGTCTCGGGATAGTATGTGGTGCCATAGCTCGAGTTGTCGCCGAGCCCCTTGACAAGGTCAAACCTGAAGCCGTCGACGTTGTATGCCGTGAGCCAGTACTCGAGGGCGTCGTGCCACTGCTGCTGCACCAGGGGGCAATCCTGGTTCCAGTCGTTGAGCACGCTGTATGCGTGGGGCGCAGAACCGTTGTAGAAGGGGGTATTGCGCTGGGTGTAGAGGCCGTACCAGGGATGCATGCCGTCGCTCTGGTTGAACACGATGTCAAGTATCACGGCCATGCCGCGTTCGTGGGCGCCGTCAATCAGGGCACGGTAGTCGTCGGGTGTACCGTATGCCTTGTCGGGGGCCATGTAGAAGTTGGTGTTATATCCCCACGAGTTATTGCCGTTGAACTCCATGATCGGGAGCAGCTCTATGGCATTGACCCCAAGCTCCTTGAGATAGTCGAGCTTCTCGATGGCGCCTTTGACGGTGCCGTTGCCATGGCTCGAGCCCTCGGTGCCTGTGAAGTCTCTCAGCAGCAGCTCATAGATGATGAGGTCGCTCTGCGGCACTCCCTTGAAGTTCCTCACCTTCCAGTCATAGTCGTCGATGGCCGAGTTGTAGACTGCCACGGGGACTCCGGCGACAGCCTGTGCGGGATAGGCGGGCATGTCTGGGAATACCGACGAGGAGATGTACTTGTCGTTGTTGGCGTCGAGCACGAGGTGGGCATACGGGTCACCTACCTGCGACGAGCCGTCCACAATATAGTAATATGTGTGGTTCTTCCCTTTCTCAAGGCCGCTCACCGTGGTCCAGAAATAGCGGTACCCCTCATAGTCCTGATATTTCATCACGTCGGCAGCCTTGGGGTCGAACGAGTTCCACGAACCTGCTATCACGGCGTTGGTTTTTGAGGGGGCGCAGAGGCAGAAAGTCACCGAGCCGTCGGCATTCTCGGTGGCGCCCATGCGTGGTTTGCCTCCGGGATATGTCTCTGACGATGACGAGGGCATCCCGTCGGGGAACACCGTCACGGCTACGTCTCCACCCCAGGCTGACTTGCCCTCGCGCGAGTTGTCGGCCGTGCGGAACACAAACATCATCTCCTTGACCTGCTCCGCCGGATTGGTTATGCCGTAATACGACCTGATCGATGGGATTGTGAGGGTCCATGTGTCGGTTCCGGCGTATGTCATGCGGTATTTGGCCGAGTTGTCGCCCCAATCAGGAGCATATTTCCAGTCGCTCGTCGAGGTACTTGCCGAGGTGATGACGCCTGTGTGGGCATACACCTGGGCATTTGCCCCGAGCCCCATCAGGCCACGGTTGCCGCCGTCGGCATGATAGGTGATTACGATGCCCTCAGACGATTGCGTGACCGTCAGCGGGGTTGTGGTCACCGTCTGGGCATGCATGGCAAGCCCCGCGGCACCCCACAGGAAAAGTGAGATGAACAGTTTTTTCATAAAGGTATTTTTGGAAAGTAAGTATGATGATTAATGAGAAATGAGGAATGAGGAATTAGAAATGGATGAGGAATGAGAAATTAATTAGGAATTAGGAATGAGGAATTAGAAATGGAGTAGTAATTAATTCCTAATTCCTCATTCCTAATTTCTAATTCATTCATCATTTCTAATTTCTAATTTTCAAGGAGTAGGGATGTATGAGTCGCAATCCACTTCGGTGCCCGGGTCGGAGATGTCGTGGATTACGGTGTAGAGGAAAGTGACGAATCCGCGCATGAGCATATTGTGGCCCACGGGCGAGAGACCCATCACCGGCGGCATGAATGTACGGCCCGATGCCTTGATGGCAAACATGTTTATCTGCAGGGCTTCGGCGGCCACTTTCAGCGCCTCTTCGGTGCGGTGCATCCTGATGAGGCTCAGGATATATGCAAACGTGAAGCCTGGTTGCGACAGGCACTCGGCCGAATTGTCGGCACATGCCTTGGAACAGACATCTATGACGTGGGCGAAGAGCTCGCTGCGGAACAGTATTTCGGCTGCTGTCGAGGCGTCGGCGCTGTCGGGTACATGGTTGGCGAGATATGCCTGGACTATGCGTGAGGCAAGCTCGATGTTGCCCTCGAGATACTCGTCGTGAGCCCACGAGATCAGCGTCCCCCCCGACTGGGCGAGCTGCTGCTCGTAGGTCTTCAGATAGGGGGCTGCACCCTCGGGGTTGAGCGATATGAGGAGGCCAAGCGGATTGCGCGTCACGGGATGGGTGTCGAGATATATCCTGATACGCTCGACAGCCTCCTCGGCACGTCCCGTCTCGACCATCGCGCCGACAAGCACGCTCAGGTCCGACTCGATGGCCTGTGGGTTGGCCACCAGGGGCTCCATCAGCTCGATGATGCGGGCCATGTCGCGCCGCAGGGCATACATGGCCATCCCCTTGATGCGGATGGCCTCGACCGAGTCGGGATTGATGGCCAGGGCATAGTCGGCCGACGAGAGTGCTGCCTCATGCTGCTCGGCGCGGTACTGCGCCCCAGCCAGACGCTCCCAGAAATCGAGCGTGAACGGCTCGAGCATGGTCAGCTCCTCGAACAGGGTCACGGCCTTGGCGGCGTCGCCAAGATCCTCGCAGCGGTTGGCATACTCATAGATGAATGTCTGCGGATACGAGCACTTGCTCTTGACGAGTGCGTAGTTATCCTCGACCCAGCCCAGCATATTGTTCTCGGCACAGAAATCGACAAGTTGTATCAGCTCCTCGTCGGCAAAATCGGTCGTCGCGGCCACTATCCCGTCCAGTCGGCGGCGTGTCTCGGCACTGTCTGTGGCGCCGTCGGCGCGCAGCTTGAGCAGTTCGTTGAGCACACCGCCGTTGCTGACGCGGCTGTTGAGCTCGGCGGCGGCCTCCATCTCGCCGAATGACGAGTAGAACCACGCCCGCCGGGTTGCCAGCGCCTGCGAGTCGGGATAGTGGCGCGCACCGTAGAGCAGCACCTCCATCTTGGCGATATAGTTGTCCATGTCTGACGAGTAGTCGTAGATCTCTATCAGGTCGGTCTCGTCGAAAAACGCCTCGGGGTTTCCGGCCTTGACCACCTCTGAGAGAAATTCCTCATAGAGGCTCTGACGCACGTCGTCGGCATTGTTGTTGTCGTCCATGCAGGGGGGTGGATGGGTTCTTTACTTGTTCTTCTTCTCCCACGAGTCCTTCAGGGCTATGGTACGGTTGAATACCGGTGCCTCGGGGGTCGAGTCGGGGTCGAGGGTGAAATATCCGATGCGCTGGAACTGCAGGGGCACGCCGGGCTTGGCTATCTCCATGAGATAGGGCTCGACCTTGATGCCCTCTACAATCTTGAGCGAGTCGGGGTTGAGCATCTCGCGGAAATCGCGCTCGGTGTCTGCCGCAGGGTTCTCGACCGAGAAGAGGCGGTCATACATGCGTGCGGTGGCGTCGACGGCGGTGGCTGCGTTGACCCAGTGGAGGGTGCCCTTGACCTTGCGCTCGCTGCCGGGCAGCCCGCTGCGTGTCTCGGGGTCGTAGGTGCAGTATATCTCCTCGACATTGCCCTCGGCATCCTTCTTCACGCCGGTACACTTGACGATATACGCTCCCTTCAGGCGCACCTCGGCGTCGGGGGCCATGCGGAAATATTTCTTGGGGGGATTCTCCATGAAGTCGTCGCGCTCTATGTATATCTCGCGCGAGAAGGGCATCTTGTGCGTGCCGCTTCCGGGCTCCTCGGGGTTGTTGTCCATCTCCACGGTCTCTGTCTGGCCCTCGGGATAGTTGGTGATGACCACCTTGACGGGGTTTATCACGGCCATGCCTCGTGTGGCAACCTTGTTGAGGTCATCGCGCACGGCGTGCTCGAGCAGCGATATGGAGTTCAGGGCCTCATATTTGGTATATCCGATGGCATTGATGAAGTTGCGTATGGCCCTGGGGGTGAATCCGCGGCGGCGCAGACCCGAGATGGTCGGCATGCGGGGGTCATCCCATCCGGCCACAAGTCCCTCCTTGACAAGCTGGAGCAGCTTGCGCTTCGACATCACGGTATATGTCAGGTTCAGGCGGTTGAATTCGATCTGGCGGGGGCAGTAGCTCTCGTCGGCAAGCTCCTTGACAAAATACTCGTACAGCGGACGGTGTACCACAAACTCGAGCGTGCATATCGAGTGGGTCACACCCTCGAAATAGTCGCTCTGTCCGTGCGCGAAATCATACATCGGGTAGACCTTCCACGTGGTGCCGGTGCGGTGGTGCGGGGTCTTGATGATGCGGTACATGATGGGGTCGCGGAAATGCATGTTGGGGCTCGCCATGTCTATCTTGGCGCGCAGCACGCGGGCACCCTCGTCAAACTCGCCCGCGTTCATGCGCATGAACAGGTCGAGGTTCTCCTCGGGCGTGCGGTTGCGGTAGGGGCTCTCCTGTCCCGGCTCGGTGGGTGTGCCTTTCTGTGCGGCTATCTGCTCGGAGGTCTGGTCGTCGACATATGCCTTGCCCTCCTTGATGAGGCGCACGGCCAGGTCGAAGAGCTGGGGAAAATAGTCTGAGGCATAATACTCGCGGTCGCCCCAGTCGAAGCCGAGCCACTTGATGTCCTCGCGTATCGAGTCGACATACTCGACATCCTCCTTGACGGGATTGGTGTCGTCGAAGCGCAGGTTGCAGGTGCCTCCGAATTTCTCGGCGATGCCGAAATCCATGCAGATGGCCTTGGCATGGCCTATGTGAAGGTAGCCGTTGGGCTCGGGCGGAAAACGGGTGTTGAGTCGGCCTCCGTTCTTGCCCTCGGCAAGGTCTTTGGCCACGATCTCTTCAACAAAGTTGAGTCCCTTGGTCTCGGGAGCTGCGGCGTTGGTTGCGTTGTTGGTGTCCATATAGATATGTGATGAAAACACAAAGTTAGTCAGAATTTTCCAAATATCCCCAAACAGCGGGCCAAATTATTCAGCCCCACATGTCGATGACGGCTGTTACGAGTCCGACGGCACCCATTATGAGGATTACGGCGGCCAGGATGCGGTTGAGCAGCCACATCGAGCGCAGGTTGAAGTGCGACCTCACACGGTCTACGAACCATGTCACGCCAAACCACCACAGCAGCGCGCCGCCGAAGATGGCCAGATACCCTGCGACATAATGATAGGCCATGAATTCGGGCGCCAGGAAGCTGAACCGTGCGAACAGGCCGATGATGAGGAAGAGTATCAGCGGGTTTGAGAATGTGAACAGGAAGCCGGTGGCAAAGTCGGGCCAGTAGCCGTGGGTGGTCACACGCCCCTTGGCCAATGCTCTCGACGGGTTGGAGACAAACAGATAGCCGGCGTAGACCGCCAGCACCACCGAGCCTATCAGCTGCAGCAGGCTCTGATGGCTCTCGATGAAGTCGGTGACAAACGAGAGCCCCAGCCCCGTCAGCAGGCAGTAGATGAGGTCGCTGAGTCCCGCGCCTATGCCGGTGCAGAATGCCGCCCAGCGTCCGCGGCTCAACGTTCTCTGAATCACAAGCATCCCTATCGGTCCCATCGGGGCCGACACAAGGAGTCCTATCAGAAGGCCCCTGAGTATGATGGCTGGCAAGTGAATCATAATCTGCAAAATTACAAAACATTTTCCTAAAGCCAAAAACAAATTGCATCCCTCCCCCCGGTGAGGCCCCGAATCACGCCATATCTACATGAGGGTGTTGCAGAACCTTCATACTAAAAAAGCGCCCCGCGGGGCACCACGCACACCTCCTATGTGCCGCGACCCCCGTGCGGGGGCCGTAGACCACACATAATCCCATACCTCGGGGCAAGCCCCGAGGCTATTGAGACCACGCCCCGCATCCGCGGGGCCCCATTGTCCTTGCGGGCTCGATATGGGGCTTCCCTCATATCGCCGTCTCGTGGCCGGGGCATTATACGGCTGCACACATGATATTGTTACTCTGAAATTTAGAAAATCGTAAAAAAGTCGTAAAAAAAGTTGTGAATATAAAAAAGAATGTATACATTTGCGAACGATAGTTTGCTGCAGCTTCAACCTATTGTTTTATTAACCTCATTGCTAAACATGAAACAGCATCTAATTGTAAGCATCATTTTGTTCTTATCACTTTTCCCGGCATTTGAATGCAACGCTTACAACGTATTCGTCACGGAAACAGGAGAAATGATAGAATCCGAGACCTTGCCGACATGCAAGCAGTCTCTTGAGAAGGTAGAGAATCGTTATCGTGTAACCTACACGTTCGATACTCTCGTTGTTGTGCACGACGATATTTTCGAAGGTAAAAAGTATTTTGCCCTTCCCGGTTTCGGATTGTCTGAGGACTCAGGCTATGCTGCAACTTTGGGAGGGAAAAGGCAGTTCACCCTGGATGATATGGCGATATGTGAGGTGACAGGTATAAGTGTCGATTTTGCTGATTACCAGTCTTGGGATTATTCCCCCGCCCGTCCTCCGTTGTTGAATAGCTCAGACGAGCGGCTGACAGCCGAAGATATAACCCCCATTAGCGAAACAGACGCTTTTCTACCCGAAGTCCCGGTGGATATGCTGGATGTTTCATATTACAGAGGGTATCCTATTACCAATATCCTTATCTCGCCTATACAATATAATTCAAAGACCAAGACGGTACGAATAAACAAGCGCATATCTTTCTTTATAGATGAATTGGAGATAGATGCTCTAAGTAATGACCGATTGAGCGGAGAGATTGCAAACGATGACATGACACTTGAAACGACAGTATGGGATCTCTTAATGATGGAGAAAGATTTTAAAGATACAAAAGAAACATATCCCATTGACAGGCACTATCTGATAGTGACATCTTCCACTTTCATGAATCAGGTCAATAAATTTGCGGAATGGAAGCGTAAGATGGGTTATACTGTCGAGATAGCTTCAAAAGATCAGTGGAGCAGTTCTGAGATTAAAGAGACAATCAAGGCTTGCTTTGAACAGAGAGGAAATCTGTACTATGTGCTTTTGGTCGGTGATGTGACTACCGTTCCTCCATGCAATAGCCGCTGTGAACATCCGTATTCTCGCTCATTTTTCTTGACCGATGTCCCTTATTCTTGTTTGGATGGAGAGGATGACTTTTATCCTGACATTTACTTAGGCAGGATACCCGCTTCAACCGAGGCGGAGGCCACCGCTGCGTTTGATAAGATTATTGCCTATGAGAAAGATCCGTCATTTGGTGAAAAACGGAGTAAGGCTATCTGTTCTTCTTATTTTCAAGACAAGAAACCCAAAGATGGAATAGAAGACAGAGGATTTGTTTTTATAACCGAAAGGATTTACAACTATCTTCGTACTCCCTATAATGACGTAGAACGTATTTATTATGCTTCACCGAGTGTTTCTCCTTTAAAGTGGTCATCTCAATATGGCTCAGGAGCTCCCGTTCCGGATTATTTGCGCCGTCCTAATTTCAATTGGGACGGTGATAAGAATGATATTATAGATGCTATTAATTCGGGTTGCAATCTCTTCTATCACAGAGACCATGGGGGATATATCGGATGGGAAAATCCGGGGATTAATTCCAGTGACTTGACTTCATTGAATAACAATAGATACCCTATTGTGCTGAGTATAGATTGCAATGTCGGGAACTTTAAAAGTCCTGACTATTTCGGCCGGAAGTTATTGGGGCTGAAGAATGCCGGTGCTGCTACAGTTGTGGCAGCTGTAGAGGTGTCGTATAGCGGGAGAAATGATGCGTTCGTCTCGGGAATGATTGATGCAATATGGCCAAGTCCGGGACTGTCATATACGTACGGAGACTACCATTACAATAAAAACGAAGAGTTGACCGCACAGTGCGTTGGAGAGATGATAGTACAGGGCATGAACCGTGTGGATGAAAGTTATTCATACAAAAAGTCTGATGGAAAATATAGGCTTTATGACACTGATAAGGCTCAAAAAGACCTGTACCATTGCCTTGGAGACCCGAGTCTGTCGCTTTTTTATAATCCCGAGACGCCTACCAGTGATGTTGCATATTCGGCTATCCATGATGGCGATCGTCTCATTATATCCGGGCTTAACAGACGGTGTAATATCTCGTTTTATAATGAGACAACCGGTGTTTCAAGAAGATTTAGTGGATTTGGAGCCGAATTCGCATGCCAGAATACAGACAACGTGAGTGTCATCATATCGAAGCCGGGGTATAAACCGATTATCAGGAGTAAATTTGATTATACTAATCTCTCGAATAATATAAAATCCGTAACGTTTGCTTCAGGAGAAATCATCATCAAATTATGCGATGATTTTGATTTCCGCAAGGCGGCAAATTTAACCATCATATATTGTCGGACGAATTACCCTCTCCCCTCCTCCCAACCTATCATAGAGGGGAATTATGTATATACATTTAAAATACCTGCCGGTGTAGTAGGATCTGCAGGAGGGGAGATGCATATGGTGACAATTCGAGATGGTGATAAAATATTGGACTATGTAAAATTACCAGTAAAATAAACTACAATGAGACAATTGTTATTTTTATTTTGTTTCCTGCTGGCGGCTGTGCTGGCGGGAAGGGCTCAGGATATGTATCCTGGATGGCCTGTCCCGGAAGGAGAGTATGAAGTATACATTGAGCCTGATTTCAATGTAGATGGCATATACTATTGCATCCTACCTGAGCGTGACCATGAGGTCGGAGTGATGAACAACCACCCGTTGGGGATATGTGTTTCGTGTGATTTGTCAGAATATTTCGAAGGTCTTGGATGGTATGTCTCTGATACATATTCGGGCGACGTGACGGTTCCCTCGACCGTTACGCATGACGGAGAGACCTATCGCGTGACAATGGTGATGTATGGCGCATTCGCCAAGTCGACTGGGTTGCGGTCTGTGACTCTGCCCGAGTCTGTCACCGAGATGCGTCCGGGTGCTTTCGCGGCATGTACGTCGCTGACATCGGTCACATTTCCCTCGTCGATACGTCGGCTGCCCGATGCAACCTTTTTGGGATGCACCGGCATAAGGACTCTCGACCTGAGCAGGTTTGAGGATGTGTGGGATTATGCCATAACAGGTTGTACGAAATTCGAGACTCTCATTATCTCGGGAGCTGAGCATGAGTTTTGTACGCTTTCGTGTCGTTGGCGCACGAGATTGGTCATGGGCGTAGAGACGGAGATGATAGGGAGTATTAAGGATGTCTATGTTGTGCGTCCCGAGGCGGCGGATGTTGATTGTGGATATTACGAGCCGTTCCTTGAGTCTGAGCTCGCCTCGGCTACCCTGCATGTGCCGGAGGGGTGTGCCGACAGGTTCAGGCAGTCGGAGTCGTGGGGCAAGTTCGCCAATATTGTCGAGGGTGCATACTCGGGCATATCCGACAAGGCGGTCACCCCCGCCGATGTCGTGAGGTGTGTCGAGGGGGGCCTGTCGTTTGGCGGCGGTGATGCCCCGGCCCGTGTCTACGATGTGTCGGGACATCAGGTGGGAGTGCTCTCGGCCTCCAGTCCCGAGCTTCGCCTGCCACGTGGCATATATCTGGTGTCGACATCGGGCGCGACGGTGAAAGTGGTTGTGAGATAGTCCACTGCATACCGGCGGCTATGAGGCCGGGTAAATTTTTTGTGAAAAAAGTACAAAAAAATTTGCACGGGTCAAAAATAGTTCCTACCTTTGCATCGTCAAAACGGAAACACCCCCGGTTGACACTTAAGATTGCCTTGTGGTGTAATGGTAGCACGTCGGATTCTGGTTCCGCCTGTGAGGGTTCGAATCCTTCCAAGGCAACAAAAACAAATCGTCTAATCGGCCATAGATTAGGCGATTTTCTTTTTTCAGGTATCTTTCATCACGATGAATAATCTTTACATCCAACTGTTCCTGTCGTTTTTCAAGATAGGTGCGTTCACCTTTGGCGGGGGATGGGCCATGATCTCGATTATCGAGAAGGAGATTGTCGACCGCAAGGGATGGATTGAGCGCGAGGAGTTCCTCGACCTGCTGGCGGTGGCCCAGTCGCTGCCGGGCATCCTGGCCGTCAATATCTCGGTTGCGGTCGGCGACAAGCTGCGCGGCATGCGTGGCGCTACGGCGGCTGCGCTCGGCACCATATTGCCCTCGTTCCTCATCATACTGTGCATCGCCATCTTCCTGACCCCCGACCTCATCAAGAACAACGAGACCCTGTCGGCCATCTTCAAGGGTGTGCGTCCGGCGGTGGTGGCGCTCATCATCGCTCCTGTCATCTCGTCGGCCCGTGCCGCCGGGATAGGGTGGAAGACGGTGTGGATACCTGTGGTGGTGGCCCTGCTGATATGGTCGAGGCTCCCGGTGGTCTCGAATCCCATCCTGTATATAGTGCTGGGAGGCGCGGGCGGATGGTGGTGGTTCACGCGCCATCTCAAGGCCCTGCACCGCGTGGAGGCCGAAATCAAGTCTGACGATAAAAAAGAACTCGACAAATGATATATCTCCGTCTCATCTGGGCCTATCTCAAGATAGGGCTCTTCGGTTTCGGCGGGGGCTATGCCATGCTTGCCCTCATCGAGCGCGAGATTGTCGGCCCGGGGTGGATCACCGAACAGATGTTCACCGACATCGTGGCCATCTCGCAGATGACACCGGGCCCCATCGGCATCAACTCTGCCACCTATATAGGATATGTGGCGCCGGGGGTGTCGTCGCCCGCGCTCGCGGGGCCGCTGTTCGGCATCCTGGGCTCGCTGATATGCACCCTTGTTGTGGTGTTGCCGTCGTTCGTGCTCGTGGCCTATACCAGCCACCTGATACGCCGCCACAGGGACAGCGCCGTGGTCAAGGGTATATTCGCCGGACTGCGCCCCGTGGTCGTGGGGCTCATAGCCTCGGCCGCGATGCTGCTGATGAATGCCGCCAATTTCGGCGAACAGACGGCACAGGTGGTGTGGAGCATCGCCCTGTGCGCGGTGGCGTTCGTGCTTGTCTACTGGGTGAAGTGGCACCCCATCCTCATAATCTGTCTTGCCGGCGTGGCCGGATATTTCATTTACATCTGACGTCATGACCTATCAGGAAGCTATTGATTTCCTCTTCGCATCGCTCCCCGTCTACCAGAAAATCGGCCCGGGGGCATACAAGCCCGGCCTGGGCAACTCAGAGACGCTCGACGCGATGTTCGGACATCCGCACCGCCGCTATCCCTGCATCCACATAGCGGGGACAAACGGCAAGGGCTCGACAGCCCACACGCTCGCCGCCATACTCCGCTCGGCGGGATACAGGACAGGGCTCTACACATCGCCGCACATATTCGATTTCCGCGAGCGCATACGCATCGACGGCGCAAAGGTGCCCGAGGAGCGCGTGGTCGAGTTTGTCGGCGAGTGGATGAGGCGGCGCCCCGAGGGTCTGTCGCCAAGTTTCTTCGAGCTGACATCGACTATGGCCTTCAGGTGCTTTGCCGACGAGCAGGTGGACGTGGCCGTCATCGAGACCGGGCTGGGAGGACGCCTCGACAGCACCAACATCATCACCCCTGTGCTGAGTGTCATCACCAATATCTCGCCCGACCACACCGCACTGCTGGGCGATACCCTGGCAAAGATTGCATTCGAGAAGGCCGGAATCATCAAGCCCGGCGTCCCTGTGGTGATAGGCGAGTGGAACCCTGAGACCCTCCCGGTATTCGAGGCCAAGGCCCGCGAGACCGGTTCGCCCCTCATGCTTGCCGACAGGATAGGGGTGACCTTCACCCCCGGGGCCAACATCTATGACTCGGAGCTGTTCGGGCGTGTCACGGGCGAGCTGCTCGGCGACCATCAGGCCCTCAACGCCGCCACCGTCATGAAGAGTGTCGAGGTGCTGAGGGGGCAGGGATTCGATATCCCCGACAGTGCCGTGCGCGAGGGTTTTGCCCGCGTCACGGAGCTGACCGGGCTGTTTGGCCGCTGGACCACCATAATGGAGCATCCGCGCACCATCGCCGACACCGGGCACAACTGCGGAGGCTGGGAGAAGATTGTGGCCACGCTCAACCGTACACCCGCACCGCGCAAGGCGCTGGTAATAGGTTTTGTGGCCGACAAGGACCTGACCCCGGTGCTGCGCCATATCAGTGCCGTCACGGGCGATGTGCGCCTGTGGTTTGCGGCTCCTACAGCCCCGCGCGGGCTGGCCGCCGACCTCCTCGCCGCCGCCGCACGTGGCGCCGGACTCGACGGCACCGTGCAGCCCGACGTCAACATGGCTGTTGCCGAGGCGAGGGCCTGGGCGGGCGCGGATGGCCTTGTACTTGTGGCCGGAAGCAATTTCCTCATCTCCGACCTCAGGGTGAGTGATACCAAACTTCCCTCTTAGTGGTCTGTTTTGGAACAAACGCCCAATTTCTGCCTGTCATAAGGAATATTTTTTGTAATTTTGACCAACTATGAGAATTGGCGATATAGAACTCGGACCGAGGCCGGTGATGCTGGCCCCGATGGAGGATGTCACAGACCGCTCCTTCCGCCTCATCTGCAAAGAGCAGGGGGCGGCGATGGTCTATACCGAATTTGTCAGTGCCGACGCCCTGATACGCGACATCCCCGCCACCGTGCGCAAGCTGTCGATTGACCCCGGCGAGCGTCCCACGGCCATACAGATATATGGTCGCGAGGTCGGGCCAATGGTCGAGGCCGCAAAGATTGTCGAGCAGGCGCACCCCGACATACTTGACATCAATTTCGGCTGCCCTGTCAAGAAGGTGGCCGGGAAGGGTGCCGGAGCGGGTATGTTGCGTGACATCCACAAGATGCTGCAGATAACCCGCGCCGTGGTCGATGCCGTCGGTATCCCCGTCACAGTCAAGACACGCCTTGGGTGGGACCATGAGTCTAAGATCATAGTCGGGCTGGCCGAGCAGCTGCAGGACTGCGGCATAGCGGCCCTGACCGTGCATGGCCGCACACGATCGCAGATGTACACCGGCGAGGCCGATTGGGAGATGATAGCCCGCGTCAAGGAGAATCCCCGCCTGCATATCCCCGTGATAGGCAATGGCGACATCACCACCCCCGGGGAGGCCGTCGCGGCCTTCGACCGCTATGGCGTGGACGGAGTGATGGTGGGTCGTGCCTCTATCGGCGCCCCGTGGGTGTTCCATGACATGTCGCGCGCCCTGGCCGGACTTGACCCTGACCCGCTCCCGTTGGCCGCGCAGTTTGACCTCATCAGGCGTCAGATCACCGAGAGTGTCGAGCGCATAGACGAGTACAGGGGCATCCTGCACATCAGGCGCCATCTGGCCGCATCGCCGCTCTTCAAGGGGATACCGCATTTCCGCGACACCCGCATCCGCATGCTCAGGGCCGAACGGCTCGACGAGCTCATGGCCATACTCGACGAGGTGCATGCCATGCTTGCCGGATAGCCGGAGATTACAGAATACATAAACCTTTCAATCATCACACTCATGCACAGGCTTCTATCATTACTCCTGACCTTATCACTCTCTGTGGCCGCCGTGGCTGCCGACCTCACGAAATATGAAATCAAGGTAGGCGATTTCAGCGAGCTCAAGGTGACCGACGGTGTCAACGTCGACTACCGCTGCTCGGCCGATTCGGCCGGATATGCCGTGTTCACATGCCGCTCTGAGGTAGTCTCCTCGCTCATCCTCAGCTCGTCGGGGCGCAAGCTCAACATACAGGTCTCGACCGAGGATGGCAGGCCTGTGGCCCTTCCGCGCATCACCGTCTACTCGCGCTATCTCGTCAAGGCCACCAACGCGGGCGACTCGATGCTCAGGGTGCTCGACGTGGCCGGATGTCCCAAGTTCGAGGCCAGCCTCGAGGGTAACGGCTCGCTGGTGGTACGCGACATCAAGGCCAACGAGCTCAAGGGGGTGCTCAAGCTGGGCCACGGCAATCTCGTCATCACAGGCGAGTGCGACAAGGCCAAGATAATCTCGGTGGGCACAGGTACAATCGAGGCTGACGGCCTCAAAGTGGCCGACGAGACCGTCAAGGTCAGCGGCACCGGGTCGGTCGGCGTCTGGGCTACCGAAAAGCTGTCTGTGTTCGGAATGGGCTCGACCACAGTATATTACAAGGGTAGTCCCGAAATCAAGAACCGCAGCCTCGGCATCAAGGTAGTGCCTCTGCAATGACGATGGAGGCCGGTGGAGGGGATGGAAACCTGAAGGGTGCGGTGGCCCGTACCCTCAAGTGGAACGTCATCGACAAGGTGGCGTCACAGCTTCTCTATGCCGTCACGGGCGTGGTGCTGGCCAACATCCTCACCGACGAGGAGTTCGGTCTCGTGGGTGCCATACTCGTCTTCCAGGCGTTTGCGCAACTGTTTGTAGACAGCGGTTTCGCCTCGGCGCTTCTGCAGCGCAAGAACCCCACCCACCTCGACTACTCGACGGTGCTGTGGTTCAATATGGCGATGGCTGCGGGGATATATGTGGTGCTGTTCTTTGCCGCGCCGCTCATCGCCTCGATATTCCAGAACGACCTGCGCATCATCCCCATGAGCCGTGTCATGTTCACGGCGTTCATCGTCAACGCCGCCGCCATCGTGCAGACCAACCTGCTCATGAAGCGCATGGACGTGCGCATGGTGGCCGTGAGCAATTCCGCCGGGCTCTTCGCCGGGTCGGTAATCGGTATAACGCTTGCAGTGTGCGGGTTCGGGGCATGGGCCATAGTGTGGCAGACGGTCACGCTCGCCGTGGTGCGCACGGTCATACTCTGGGCCACGAGCTCGTGGAGGCCGCTGTGGCGGTTCTCATGGCGTGTGCTCCGCAGCTTCTTCGCGGTCGGAAGCGGTGTCATGACGACCTCGCTGCTCAACACCATCTTCCAGAACATATACTCGCTGCTCATCGGCAACCGCGCCAGTCTGGCCGCGTTAGGCTATTTCTCGCAGGCCGACAAGTGGAGCAAGATGGGTGTCATGTCGCTCTCGCAGGTCCTCACCTCATCATTCCTGCCGCTTCTGGCCGAGGTCCAGGACGACCCCGGGCGCTATCGACGCATCTGCGGCAAGACACACCGATTCACCGCCTACCTCGCATTTCCGGCCATGGGGCTTCTCACTGTCATGGCCGCCCCGATATTCCATACGCTGTTCGGCGACAAGTGGGACATCTCGATTCCCCTCTTTCAGATACTCTGTCTGCGCGGCATCTTCACCGTGCTCAGTCTTCTGTATAGCAATTATATCCTCTCGCTGGGACGGTCGCGGCTGCTTGTTGTCAGCGAGGCTGTGCGCGATGTCGCCGCCATCCTGGCCATAGTGCTGACCTTCGGCGCCCTCTCGCGGGGCACCGAGGGGCTCACCCTCTTCCTTTGGGGACAGTTTGCCGCCTCGGTCATCACGTGGGGTGTCACCCTGTGGTTTGCCGTGCGTGTCACTGGACGGGGGCTCGGAGCCTTCATCGCCGACCTTGCTCCTTATATTGCCCTGACATTGGTTGCTGTCGTCCCCTGCGTGTGGGTCGCCGGGATGGAGCTCCATCCCCTCGCCACCTGTGTGGGGATGGCCCTCGCGTTCGGCGCTGTCTATCTCGGCGGCAATATGCTGCTCGGCTCGACGGTGCAGCGCGATGTCCTGGGCTATCTCCTCCACCGCAAGGTGTGACCTCCTCGGACAAGATACTGAAAAGAGCCCCCGGCATCACGGCGGAGGCTCTTGCAGTTATATGGTATGTCTGTTTCTTCTCTGAAGGAGGGTCATCTGCCTCCGGCTGTCGAGGCGTCTGTCTTTGCGTCTGCGTTGACCAGTTTCTGCACGCCGCGTTTCTGACGTCCCCATTGCAGGTTATAGCTGATCGAGACATATGGCATCCGCATGTCGAGGCGCATATGCTGCTCGTTGCGGTTCCACTTGCTCAGGAAACGGCTCCCCTGGTCATATCTGCCGAACGGCATTATGATTCCGGCGGCAAACTGCCATGATTTCCAGTTGTAGCTCAGGTCTATGATGTTGATGTCCTCGCCCCACGAGATTTTTTCGCCCCACAGGTCGCGCTGCGCCCTCACATACTGGCCCGAGAGGACAAATCCCCAGTGCATGAGGCGTATCGAGGCGTTGCCGCTCCATGCGTTGCTGTGGAGCGAGTAGCCTGTGCCGCGCATCCGCTCCATGCGGTATTGCACATATCCGCTTGCCGTGAGCCATCCGGGCACAATCTCGATTTGCGGAGCGAGGAAGAACGAGAGGTTCTGCAGCCCGCGGCTGTTCTCGTAGGTCGTGATGAGGCGGTCACCCTCCCAGAGCAGCAGCGGTGTGATGGCGTTGGGCGACGTGAAGGCGCGTATGCCGAATGAGCCGTTGACGCGGGGCACATTGAAACCATAGCGGAAGGTGAGCATATATGAGTTGGCCGTCTTGAGGTCCTGATTGCCCACACGCCACTGGAATCCGTCGAGCTGCTGAGGCACGATGTTGGTTTCGGACAGCGACGGAGCAGACTGCCACGAGGTGAAGTTGAGGCGGAAATTATGATTCTGGTTCAGCGAGTATGTCACTGTGGCCTGCGGACGCGGGCTCCATGAGTGGTTGCCTCGGGCAGATTCCCTGAACATGAAATCGGTGTATTGCACACCCATCCCGGCAGTCGCCGTCCATTTGCCGAGACGGTGGAAATACTCGGCAAAGAGATACACCTTGTCCTGGCGCTGGTGGAATACCTGTCCGCCAAGGTTCTCATAGTCCGAGCGGTTGCGGTTGGCGGTATATGAGGCTCCGGCCGTGAAGCGCGAGTTGCGCCAGTTCTTGATATAGTCTGCCTCGATGGCGTATGCCTGGTTCCTGTCCCTGATATCGGTGTGTATGTCTGTGAGGAAATCCGATGCTCCGGGCATCCTCTCGATATAGTCAGACCATGAGCGGCCGAAATACATCGAGGCGCTGAAGTCGACGACCAGCATCTGCTTGCGGGGTAAATCCTGCTGCAGATAGAGCGACAGAGAGGGATAGTTGCCCCGGTCGCCGAACCTCTCGGTGAGCAGCACGTCGCTGTCGCCGTTGTCGAGTGCCAGCAGACCGTTATATTCCGTCTTGTTCCCCGCATGCTGCTGGTTGGTGAGCTGGGCCACAAAGACGGTGGTATCGGGCTTGATATAGCTGTAGGAGGCGAAGTAGTAGGGCAGTGTGTTGTCAAGGCTGCCTCCGAGAGGTGACTCCGTACGTGTGAGGGTGCTTCCGTCTGGACGGGTGAAGGTCTCTTTGTAGTCGCGGTATATTTTCACACCCTCGGTCAGCTTGCAGCTCGCATAGACCTCCCACTGCGAGGGGCCGGTGTTGAATTTGGCATCAGCCATATAGAATCCCCACGCCTCGTTGAGCGCCGGGCGCGCCTGTCCCTGGAATGAGCCTCCGACTGTCGGGTTGGCCACGATGATGTTGAGCACATAGTTTGCTCCGCCATAGCGCAGCCCGGGGTTGTCTATCCACTCGACACGGCGGATATTCTCGGGCAGCAGGGCCCTCACCTGCTCGATGGATGCCTGACGTCCGTTGATGCGCACCTGCACCGACTGTCCGGCGGCCTTTATCGACCCGAGGACGTCGTTCACGTCAAGCGACGGAATCATCAGGTTCGTCAGCAGCTGCATGCCGTTCTTCGAGTTGTCGACCGCGCTCTGCGAGGGGTGGTAGACATCCATGTCCGATTTGCGTATTACCTTCGGGGCCTCTATCACGATTTCCTGCAGCTCCTGGGCACCTATCGAGTCCTGCGCTTCGGTCATAGCCGACATTGCTGCGACATGACAGGCTGCGAGTGTCAGCGTAATTATCTTCTTCATTTTGCTTCCTTGTTTTCTATATGGACGCAAAATTACTGCTCCTTGTGACAAAAAACTTCAACAAATGTTGAAAAGAGATAATCCTCAGATATTTTTACGCAACCTGCTGAGATGTGTCTGGGTGATGTTGAGGAATGAGGCGATGTCTTTGAGCGGGAAAAGCGAGAAAAGGTCGGGATGCAGCGATATAAGCTCGTTATATCGTTGCTGCGGAGTCTTGATATGTAGGTCTTTGTATCTGTCGTAGACTGTCGAGAATACAGCCTCGGTGCTTATCATCACCATCTCGCGCAGCACGGGATCATGCTGCATCCTCTCGCCGATTGTGGCTGTAGAGACGCAATATATCTCGCATGGAGTCTCGGCTATCACTGACGAGCGCGCTTTCTGGCCTCGGAACGAGAAGGGGAAATCGGCGACAAACTCGTCTGAAAATTCCAGCCCGATCACATGCTCTGTGCCGTCCTCGCCGTATGCCACATATTTCAGGGTTCCCGACTTGATATAGCCGAAATATCTCGCCACCTGCCCTGCGCTGAAGAAATCCTCCCCCTTGTCGAAATGCCTCAGTGTCCCCTCGCGCAGGCAGAGCTCCTTCCAGTAGTCGACTGCGGGGCTCTCGATGTATGAGTTGAAATTGTGTATCATAGACTGTCTGCGCCGTGGCCCGCGGCATCTTGAGATGGTAAAAAAGAAAAACGTGAGCCAACTATGCCACGTCTTTGTTGATGGTCGTAGGAAACCTTTGATGCAGATGTAACAATAGTGACCCACGCGTATATGCGTGAGGACAACTATGCCATCTCTTGCATCGTTCTGAAAATTTCCTACGTTTTCCATCAGTTGTACTAACTATCTGAAAATCATTTGGTAAGTTGGCTTTGATTGTACTAAATTAGTACGGGATAAGAAATTGGAGGAAAGAGGAGACAACCGTATTATATAGAATTAACGGTCATTTAGTATTTTTAATTGCCTATGTTTGACGCTTTTTGTTGATGTCGAATCGCAATCGTGTAGCGCGATTTTTGTTTTTTGACATTTCTTGCTGAAAAATTTGGTCATGTCAAATATTGTTTGTAATTTTGCGAACACCAAACACGGAATGATATGTCAAAATTAGAGATAACACCTGAACAGGAGCGTCTTGCGAGGTTCGCGAAGGCGATGGGGCATCCCACCCGTATAGCAATCCTGCATTTCCTCGCGCAGAGAAACGAATGTTTCTTTGGCGATATACACGAGGTGCTTCCGATTGCGAAAGCCACTGTGTCGCAACATCTGAGCGAGTTGAAAGAGGCTGGTCTGATACAAGGAACTATCGAACCTCCGAAAGTAAAATATTGCATCAACTCGGAAAACTGGAAATTGGCAAAGCAACTGTTTTCGCAGATGCTTGACCAGTGCTGTCCCTCAAAAAAGAATAGCTGCTGCTCGTAAGCACTATTTTTTTACTTCCAATGTTCGTCATTCGGCAAATAACAACTCAATTAATACATTTAAGCACATGAAAAAGTTACTGATGATCTTCGCCCTTATGATAGGGCTGATGTCATGCGGAAGCGGGGAAAACACCGCTGCTGCAAAATCTCCTGAAAAGGATAGAGTGGAAGTGATATATTTCCACGGCAAACAACGCTGTGCCACCTGCATGGCTATCGAGAAAAACGCAAAGGAGGTCGTAAATACACTCTTTGCAAACGAGTTGAAAAACGGCACTGTCGTATTCAAGACAGTGGATATTTCTACCCCTGAGGGAGAAAAAATCGCTGACAAGTACGAAGTAACATGGTCCTCTCTCTTTGTCAACAAATGGAAAGACGGGAAAGAGAGCCGCAACAACCTCACTGAGTTCGGATTCGGGAACGCTCGTAAAAAACCGGACGGATTCAAGAAAGGTCTTGCTGACAAAATCAGGCAATCGTTGAAATAATGGACTGGTTACAGACTTTACTTGACAACAGTATGGCTCCGGCTCTGACTGCCTTCCTTCTCGGCTTGCTCACTGCGATCTCGCCATGTCCGCTTGCTACCAATATAGCCGCTATCGGCTACATCAGCAAGGATATAGAGAACCGCATACGTATTTTTCGAAATGGCGTGCTTTACACCATTGGTCGCGTAATCGCATATACCGTTCTCGGCATTATCCTTATCTCAATTCTGAAAGAGGGGGCAAGCGTGTTCGGCATACAGAAGACAATCGGGAAATGGGGTGAGCTGCTGCTCGGACCGCTCCTGCTGGTTATCGGACTGTTCATGCTGTTCGGACACAAGCTCAATATCCCGCAGTTCGGTTTCGGCGGTAATGGAGAAGGACTTGCCCGTAAAGGTGGCTGGGGTGCCTTACTGCTTGGTGTTCTATTTGCGATGGCTTTCTGTCCGTCAAGCGGTGTTCTCTATTTCGGGATGCTTATACCGATGTCGGTTACAGCAAGTGCGGGATGGCTTCTGCCTGTGTTGTTTGCGGTCGCCACCGCTCTCCCGGTGCTTACAGTAGCATGGATTCTCGCGTTCAGCGTTGAAAAGGTCGGTGAGTTCTACGGCAAACTACGCACCATTCAGAAATGGCTTAACATTATTGTCGGGCTTCTGTTTATAGGTGTCGGCGCATACTATTGCGTTATAATGTTCGTCTAAAAATTTTATAAACAATATTCGTTGAAAGGCGAAAGACAAATAATAAAACAAATGGGAAATAACAAAGAAAACAAAAAAGGATTCTGGGCTAATATCTTCTCTTCAAAGCCCAAATGCTCGTGTGGCAACAATATCATCGTCGAAGATGAAGACAAACCGCAGGCCTCTTGCGGATGTGATTCCGAGACTTCTTCTTCCTGCTGCACTGCTACTGCCGGAGGGGAAGCCAAAGAGGTTCTCGTGCTGGGTCCCGGCTGTTCCAAATGCAAGGAAACATACAGGGTAGTCGAGCGCGTAATCGCAGAAAACCATCTTGATGTCAAGCTATCTAAAATCGAGGATATAGCCGAGATGATGAGCTACAACATTATGACGACACCAGCGGTGGTCGTTGACGGGACGGTAAAAATCAAGGGACACGTTCCGACAGCTGACGAAGTGAAGAAAGCACTCGGAATATAATCTGAACACAACATGGATTGTTATGAACACAAGAAAGGATGTTAAATTTCTGATATGGACTGTTGTCATATTTCTGACAGCGTTCTTCATGCCCGTCAACAGTGAAACGCTGTTGACAGCCATACACTCAACTCTTGACCTCACAAAATGGTATGCCCGTGAGCATATCGTACTCTGTCTTCTCCCTGCGTTTTTCATAGCCGGTGTGATTGCTGTGTTCGTAAGTCAGGGAGCGGTGTTAAAATATTTCGGTGCAAATGCAAAGAAATGGGTGTCATATACCGTGGCTTCAGTATCGGGAGGCATCCTTGCCGTGTGTTCATGCACTATTCTCCCATTGTTTACCAGCATTTACAAACGTGGAGCGGGTCTTGGTCCGGCTATAGCGTTTCTATATTCCGGTCCGGCCATCAGCATACTCTCGATAATCCTCACAGCCCGTATCCTCGGACTGGAAATGGGACTTGCCCGTGTAATCGGTGCCGTTACCTTCGCTGTGGTAATCGGTCTTGTTATGTCGTTTATCTTCCGTAAGGAAGAATGGGATAAGGAGGCTGCACAGATGAATATCGTCCCACCGCCGGAGAAACGCCCGCTTTGGCAGACCGCTGTGTTCTTCTTTACTCTCGTGGCAATCCTTGTGTTTGCCAACTGGGGCGCACCGGCGGCAATCGACCGTGGTATCTGGGCTGCTATCTACGGGGCTAAATGGTGGATAACATCAGCCCTTGCAATAGGTCTCTGCGTGATGCTTGTGAAGATACTCCATCTTCAAGCCAGATGGGTTATTCTCGGAGCTGTTGCCGTTACTATTTCAGCTTTCATCGCAAATGTTTTCATTCCCGATGCAAAACTGGCTCCCCTTGTGCCTATGATTGTTTCTGTCGCTGTGCTTGCAATCATATTGCTCTGCGATAAAAACGATGACGAGAACCGTGAATGGGCTTTGTCTTCGTGGGGATTCGCCAAGCTGATACTGCCGTTGCTTGCAGTCGGAGTATTGACAGCGGGATTCCTGCTCGGTTCAACGCATGACGGTATAGAGCTGCCCGGCATTATTCCCAACAGTTGGGTTGAATGGGCAGTCGGCGGCAATTCGTTACTGTCAAACTTCTTCGCAAGTTTCACTGGTGCGTTCATGTATTTCGCCACTCTTACCGAAGTGCCGATTATTCAGGGATTGCTCGCTTCCGGCATGGGCAAAGGCCCCGCTCTTGCTCTGTTGCTTGCCGGTCCCTCACTGTCGCTTCCGAATATGCTTGTCATACGCAGTGTGATGGGTACGAAAAAGACAGTGATTTATGTCGCTTTGGTAATCGTCATGGCTACAATCTCTGGCTGGATCTATGGCTATTTCTTCTAAAATAGAATAAATATGAAAGTTCTGATATTATGCACCGGTAACAGTTGCCGTAGTCAGATGGCACACGGATTTCTTCAGTCGTTCAGTTCTGATATTGATGTTTTTTCAGCCGGGACTAAACCCGCCGAAAAGGTAAATCCGAAGGCCGTTGAAGTCATGAAAGAGACTGGAATTGACATCTCTGATCATATTCCGCACAACGTATCCGAATATATCAACGAGCCGTGGGATTATGTGATAACCGTATGCGGAGGTGCCAACGAAAGCTGCCCTGTATTTGTAGGTAACGTGGAGCATCGCCTTCATATCGGTTTTGACGACCCTTCCGATGCAATCGGTTCAGACGAGTTTGTTATGGCTGAATTTCGCAGAGTGCGCGATGAGATAAAAAATAAGTTTGAACAATTCTATAATGACAATTTGAAATGAATGATAAAAGAGGCATAGGATTCTTTGAGCGTTACCTCTCCGTCTGGGTAGCCCTATGTATTATTGTCGGAATTGCGGTCGGGCAATTGCTGCCGATTATACCTGAAACACTTGGAAAATGGGAATACGCCAATGTGTCAATACCGATAGCTGTACTGATATGGCTGATGATCTACCCCATGATGCTGAAAGTGGATTTCCAAAGTGTTAAAAATGTAGGGAAACGACCTAAAGGAATACTTATTACCTGTATCACTAACTGGCTTATCAAGCCGTTTACGATGTTCGGTATCGCATGGCTTTTCTTTTTCGTTATATTCAAGACCCTTATTCCGACATCACTTGCAGACCAATATCTTGCAGGAGCTGTTCTTCTCGGAGCGGCCCCCTGTACGGCAATGGTATTCGTTTGGAGCTATCTTTCAAAGGGAGATGCTGCATATACACTTGTTCAGGTTGCTGTCAATGACCTCATAATTCTGGTTGCTTTTGTTCCGATAGTAGGTTTTCTCCTTGGCATAGGAGGTGTAGCTATTCCGTGGGCGACACTGATATTGTCGGTCGTGTTGTTTGTTGTTATTCCGCTGATTGCCGGAATGATAACGAGAATAATTGTAGTGCGTCGTCATGGGATAGATTATTTTAATAATGTGTTTGTCAATAAGTTCAATAAGTGGACGATAATTGGATTATTGCTTACACTTATTATCCTGTTCTCATTTCAGGGTAAAACCATTCTATCCAATCCTTTCCATATAGTGCTGATTGCGGTTCCGTTGATATTGCAGACTATATTGATATTTTTTATCGCCTACGGGTGGGCCAAGGCTTGGAAACTTCCTCATAATGTCGCAGCTCCTGCCGGAATGATAGGAGCAAGCAATTTCTTCGAGCTGTCAGTTGCTGTGGCAATCTCACTGTTCGGATTACAGTCCGGAGCTGCTCTTGCGACAGTTGTCGGTGTATTGGTGGAGGTGCCTGTAATGCTGACATTGGTAAAAATAGCGAACAATACACGAAAATATTTCAAAAACAATTGATATGAACACATTACTTGATACGCTGTGGTATTTCTGCTATATCACGGTGGAACTTATTGTGCTGTTTATTGCCATTACAGCACTCGTTGAGATTATTCTGATGTATATCCCGCAGGATAAAATCAGCAAAAAAATCGAAAAGGCAGGTTTCTTCGGAAATGTGATGGCTGCCGGATTCGGTGCGCTCACACCATTCTGCGCTTGTTCCACAATACCAATGACGGTAGGATTCCTTAATGCCGGAGTGCCATTTGGAGCCACTATGTCTTTTTTGATTGCCTCCCCACTGCTTAACCCCATCATCATCGCTATGCTTGGCGCACTCGTTGGCATCAAGGCTATGCTTGTATATGTAGCAATTGCTTTTATTTGCTCCGTATTCTTCGGATGGGGACTGCAAAAGGTGGATGCTCAAAAGTGGATGAAAAATGTACGGTTGAAAAAATCGTCATGTGGTTGCGGTGAGGCAGACATGGTTGATACAAAGCTATTGCCGTGGGGTCGGAAACTCTCTATTGCTTTTCGCTCGGCATGGAACAGTCTGCGCCCTATCATTTGGTATTTGCTCATCGGTGTTGCCCTCGGAGCTGTCATCTATGGTTATATGCCGTCTGACTTTGTATTGAAGATTGCCGGTCCTCAGAACCCATTTGCGGTTCCGGTTGCCGCCATTCTCGGAGTTCCTCTATACATCAGGGCTGAGACTGCAATACCTATCGGTGTGGCATTGATGGGCAAAGGCATGAGTATCGGAGCTGTGATAGCACTCGTTATCGGTGGTGCAGGTATGGCAATCCCCGAAATGTCGATGCTTGCAAGCATCTTCAAAAAGAAACTTGTCGCCATGATTGTTGCCGTAATATTCCTGACGGCTGTCATATCCGGCTATCTTTTCAACATTCTCCTATGATAATTAAACGGACACTTTATTCCATATAATCATAACGACGCAACTGGCTCCGAAGGTAAGTGCTACTTAACTTCGGAGCCTTCTTTTTATAGTTGGCTCTTTCAATACAAATAGGTGTTCTTCCGTTCATATGTTAGTACGTTCATACGTCAATACGTTCATACGTCAGTACGTTCATACATCAATACGTCAATACGTTCATACGTCAATACGTCAATACGTTCATACGTCAATACGTTCATACGTCAATACGTCAATACGTTCATGCGTCAGTATGTTCATACATCAATACGTTCATGCGTCAGTACGTTCATACGTCAATACGTTCATTCAGATAAAGGGTTAATATTTCCGGCGATTGCCGCTATATTGCTGTTGATTTCCATCTCAATACAAATATCCGTATTCAAATTTCCCTCATTACTGGAACTACCATATCAATCTTCAATACAGCAAAATAACCCATACGCATCTATTTGATTCACAATAATGGCATTTTTATTATCAACATACGGTGCATACCCGTCAAAATATAAATCACAGATAAAAATGCAAGTGCTCAACGGAATCACAAGATTCGGCAAGGTATGTTTTGAGGCGCACGAGATTAAATTTGCGCCTCAAAACCCTTGCCGGATGTTTGGTTGGTCTTGCTCCAAAGTCGCAATCCCCGTTGCCGATTTCACACTCCATTTTTTTCTTTTTGTTTTTCATCGTGATTTGCGAAAAGGAGAAATATAACCGCCCAACCCTCATTGTTGAAAACGAAGATTGGGCGGAGTTTGTAATTTTTATTAGGGCGATTTCAGAAATATAACAACAAGGGAAAATCAATGCCATGTCAATATCATGTCATATATCCGCCATAATATTGCCACGCCACGATGCGCTACACAACTACATCCGGGAGACTGTTGATTGCCTTGTGCTTCAGTTCATCTACTACACGAAGATATTTCTCCGTCATCTCAATGCTGGCGTGGCCCATCAGTGACTGCACGGTCTTGATATTCGCACCTCCGTTAAGGATATTTACAGCAAAGCTGTGCCGGGCGCAATGCCATGTGACATTCTTTCCGATTTCCGCGGCCTTCACCCATGCCTTGAGTTGTTTCACACAGGTTGCCCATGTCGGCAAATTGAAAATCCGCTGTCGGTAATCACCCGCTGTTTCCGGCTCCCCGATAATACGCAGCAACATCGGACTCAATGGCGTCACGACATTACTGCTTTTGCTTCTTCCTGCAATCTTGCTCTGATCGAATTTCAACACACCGGATGCGAAATCGACATTCTCATAGGTAAGCTGATTGACATCGCACCATCTGATTCCGGTGTAAAGACTGAACAGAAATGCCCTTCGGATGTCGGGATAACTTCCCGTAAAGGGAGTGTCGGCAAGTTGTTTTATCTCTTCGAGGGCCAGGATAGGCTTCTTAATTGCATGAAAATCCTTGTGCATGGCTATCCCTTTGCACGGATTCTTTTTCATCAGGCCCTCCTCAACAGCAGTGGTAACGACTTTCTTGAAAAGACCGTAACAACGTGCGCCGCCTTCTCCGACAGATACCTTTTTCAGATAATCGACATAGCCGCCGACAATCTCCGGTGTCAACAAGTCCATCCGCAGGAAATCGGCATACCTCTTATATTTGGGTACACTTTCAAGAAATGCGATGAAACGACGATATGCCGTGCCGAATCCTACCCGAATCGGACGGGAATAAATCTCATCATCCCGGTGCTTGCGGAAATAGCGGAGCAGATCCACCTCTTTCTCCTTTTTGAGACGGTATCCTTCTCTGTCCTCCAGAAACTCCTGTTCCCGCTCGAATCTGATTTTTTCAGCGAGGGAAAGAGTATTGCGGTTCTGTGTCCTCTCCTGTTGAGAACGAGGATGCAGCCAGATGTATAGATTAAGATTTTCCCGTTTGCGGTTATGCTTGATTTTATATTTAGGTCTTCCGGCCATCGCACCCTCGGTATAGAGTACGGGATTGCCATCGTCATCCAAGACCGGAGTTTCGGAACGTCCGAGATAATACTCCAGCGCGAGGCTCGCCCGACCGTCTTTAAGGACGGTCTGCACAAGTTTCGGATTCTGCTTGTTCTTTGTTTCGACTTTTGCCATAAGTGACTAATTTTGTGGATATACGCAAAGTTAGTACGAACTCATCATTCGCAAAAATCGCCCTATACAACTATTAACAACTGAATCGTACAAAATGTGTACTGAATGCGAAAATTTCCTCAAAACACCCCAAATCCAAGCAAATACTAAATCAGTTAACCACCTGACTAACAGCTAAAATAAAATTCTGCAAAATACTCAATAAACACCTTCTGACTTTTCCTACGTTTTCAACAAACAAGATGAGCATAACGCTTCTTCTATATATGTCCGGACCGGGCATCCCCGATCTATCTGCAAAGTTAGTGAAAATATGTGAGATAGGTGGCTAAATTGTGAGAATTTCGTATTTTTGCGGAAAAATGTTTATATGAATAAAACGGATGAATCAAAATATTATCTGTTCATAGACGAATGTGGAGACCATAATCTTACAAGATTTGATCCGGGTTTCCCTGCATTCACTTTGTGTGGTATCCTTGTTTCAAGAAAGAATCTTGACGTTTTGAATCATGCTTTTGAGAATTTGAAGATGGATATATTCGGTAACAGGGAGACTGTCATTCATTCGGTGGATATCCGTAAATGGAGGGGCTCATTTTCAATACTGTCCGATAAACCATTGAGAATAAGGTTTTTTGAGGGAATAGAGAGGATATTAAGCCAGCGGGAGCTCTACGTGATTGTAAGCTGTACCATATTGAAAGAGCAATTGAGCAAATTCTGTGTAAGAGGCGAAGAAGATGATGTTTATGGACTTTCTCTTTCCTATCTCATTGAAAGAAGCATCTTTTGGGTTGACAACAATAACGATGGAAAACCTGAGATTTCGGTTGTAGTTGAACGGCGTGGCAAGAAAGAAGATTCCAGGCTTCTCAACTATTATAATGGTTTGCGCAATCGTGGGACCAAGTGGGTGAATCCTGAGCGTCTAAGGGCCAGAATATGTAGTTTCGGCTTTAAGAATAAGAAAGATAATGTCATCGGTTTGCAGATAGCGGACTTGATAGCCTATCCTGTTACCATACATTTGCTGTATCCTGGAAGGGACAATCCTTCCTATGAGGTCGTGAGACATAATGTATTTCAGGACAATGGTGTCTTACTTGGGCAAAAAGTTATACCCCATTGATATAAAAAAGAGCTGTCGTCAGACAGCTCTTTCCGACCGGGCGAAACCGATCCCTAAAATCGTTGCTATTGCAAGCGAAGTATTTCTTTAAAGAGGAAACTACCCTTTGTGAATGCAAAAATAATAAATATTCCGTACATTTACAAAAATTGAACATAATATTGGATGAAAAAGTTTTTCAAAATGTTGTGATAAAGGGTGTAATGGAATTCCTCATTAAATCATGTATCAGGGCTTCATGGCTCTTCTGATGTCGGTAACTTTGTGTCCTGCGGAGTGGGGTGGTAGCTATGTCGCGCGTGTTTGTCGGCAGTCGCGAGGCAACGGAATAACCATAGACACATATCAAGTCCGCAGAGCGATGGTGTGGGGCTCGGGGCGAAATATCAGTATGGGCATCGAAGACGTCCGCTAATGTGAGGCTGTTTAGTTGGAAGAATCGCTGAGGTTATCACGATTATATATCTCCTCGTATTCCGTGATTATCCGCTCGATGTCGTATTTCAGTTCTGGGATATGTCGTTTTACCAAGCTCCATAAGAATTCCGGGTGTACATTGTCGTAGGCATGTATTATTCTGTTGCGGGTGTCAATAATGGCTCTCGCATTCGGAATTGCTACGGATGAATCGGTTTTTTTGATTCTGTTGATGGCCTCACCCATTATTTCCACCTTTCTTTCAACCACACATCTTCGCATGATGTCTTTTTCAAACAAATCAAATCTGTTTGGATAATCTACGAAGCAACTTTGCATATCGTTGATTGCGTCTATCACGTCTGAAGATATTTAAGGATTTCCTCAGCAGCCATAAATCATCTGTTTTGTGCGGTTGACATTGGCGATGAAATATTTGTTGCGCAAGCCTCTTTCTTCAATAAGGTCGACTTTTCGGTTGAAAAGCATCTCCAGCGCGTCACGGAATCCATAGTAATTGGAGACATAATCAAACCTGTCGTGGTCTACCGGCTCAAAATCGACAAGCAGGTCTACATCACTGTTGTCATTGAACCTGTCTGTGAGGATAGAGCCAAAGACAGCCAAAGACTTGACCTTGTACTGGCGGCACAGGTCGATGATTCGTTGCAGATTCAGTTCTATCAGTTTCATAGACAGTAGGATTGCAGATGCAAAGATAGTGATTCTTATTGAAATGTAAACGTTCGTTTGTTGAAAATCGTTCTGCATTTCCATGTGAGGGACGAAAAAAGGTCCGGCGGGGGCCGGACCTTTCAGAGCGGTAAACGGGGCTCGAACCCGCGACCCTCAGCTTGGGAAGCTGATGCTCTACCAACTGAGCTACTACCGCGTTTGCTCGGCACAAAGTTATGAAACTTTTTATTTCCCGCCAAGAAATCGGAGCGAAAAAATGGCGAAAAAAGATTTATTCAAGTATTTTTGGTTAAATAATGTTAATAATAGGGATTTTCTCGACTTTTTACTTGCATTGTTTGTTACATAGGTGTAACTTTGCATCAAGTTTTTCATGGTATTAGATTTAAGGTAAGAAAGTTATTCGTCGTGATGACGGGTAATTTTTTTTGTCCCTGTTTTTTCCTTGAATAGACTTAAGTTTGGCAATTTTTTTATAACTTTGCCACCTACATACTCTATCAATAACTAATTGAAAAATAAAATTCTGACATTCAGCCGATGAGAAGATGGCGCATTGAGGACAGCGAGGAGCTGTACAACATCCAGGGATGGGGACGCAAGTATTTCTCCATCAATCAGAAGGGCCATGTGGCCGTGACTGCGCGCGAGGGGTATGCCTCGGTCGACCTGCGCGAGGTGATGGACGAACTCCAGGTCAAGGACATCACGTCGCCCGTGCTCCTGAGGTTTCCTGACATTCTCGACAACCGTATCGAGAAGATCTCAAAGTGTTTTGCCACGGCATCAGAGCAGTATGAATATACCGGTCAGAACTATATAATCTATCCCATCAAGGTCAACCAGATGCGCCCTGTGGTCGAGGAGATTGTCACACATGGCGAGAAGTTCAACATCGGTCTGGAGGCCGGTTCCAAGCCCGAGCTCCATGCCGTGCTGGCCACCAACATCAAGGAGAACGCCCTGATAATCTGCAACGGATACAAGGACCAGACCTATATCGAGCTTGCTTTGCTGGCCCAGAAGATGGGACGCCGCATCTATCTTGTTGTCGAGAAGCTGAACGAGCTGCGTATCATAGCCGACGTGGCACGCCGCATCGGCATCAACCCCAACATAGGCATACGTATCAAGCTGGCCTCGTCCGGCTCGGGCAAGTGGGAGACCAGCGGTGGCGACCAGTCGAAATTCGGCCTGAACTCGTCAGAGCTGCTCGAGGCCCTCGATTTTCTCGAGCGCCACGACATGAAGCACTGCCTCAAGCTGATACATTTCCATATCGGCAGCCAGATCACCAAGATACGCCTGATAAAGAATGCTATCCGAGAGGCCACACAGTTCTATGTGCAGCTATCCAACATGGGCTTCGATGTAGATTTCATGGATATCGGCGGAGGTCTGGGCGTCGACTATGACGGCACCCGCAATTCGGCCTCGGGCTCGTCGATGAACTATTCGATACAGGAGTATGCCAACGATGCCGTCTCGGCCATTGTCGATGCCTGTGTCAAGAACGGCCTCAAGCAGCCCAATATCATCAACGAGAGCGGCCGCTCGCTCACGGCCCATCACTCGGTGCTCGTGTTCGAGGTGCTCGAGACGACACAGCTCCCTATATGGAAAGACTCTAAGGAAATCGGCCCCGACGACCACGAGCTGGTGCGCGAGCTCTATGAGATATGGGACCGTCTTGACCAGCAGCGCAGTCTCGAGTCGTGGCACGACGCCCTGCAGATACGCGAGGAGGCACTTGACCTTTTCAGCCTCGGACTGCTCGACCTGCGCACCCGCGCCCAGATCGAGGAGCTGTTCTGGAGCATAGCGCGAGAAATCGGCGACATCGCCGCCGGAATGCGCCATGCCCCCGAGGAACTGCGCAAGGTGAGCAAGATGATTCCCGACAAGTATTTCTGCAATTTCTCTCTGTTCCAGTCTCTTACCGATTCGTGGGCCATCGACCAGGTATTCCCCATAATACCCCTGTCGCGTCTCGACGAGAAGCCTACGAAGACCTGTACCATCCAGGACATCACCTGCGACAGTGACGGCAAGATTGCCAATTTCATAACCCACGGCGGCTCGACCTCGGGCGCGCTCCCCGTACACGCCGTCAAGCCCGGCGAGCCATACTATCTCGGTGTGTTCCTCGTGGGGGCATATCAGGAGATTCTCGGCGATATGCACAACCTCTTCGGCGACACCAATGCCGTGCATATCTCGGTCTACAAAGACCGCTATGAGATAGACCGCATCATCGATGGCGAGACTGTGGCCGATGTGCTCGACTATGTGCAGTTCAATCCTAAGAAACTTGTCCGCAACGTCGAGGCATGGGTGACCGCCGCCATGAAGGAGGGCAAGATTTCGCCCGAGGAGGGTAGGGAGTTCCTGAGCAACTACCGCTCGGGCCTCTACGGCTATACATACATCGAAAAAGACTGACCCGCAGTGCCACGCTATTTCATGCGCCTGAGCTACAGGGGCGAGCCGTTTCACGGCTGGCAGACCCAGCCGGGCGCAGTGACTGTGCAGCAGACCGTCGAGGAAGCCCTTGGCCGCGTCTTGCGCCGCCCTGTTCCGATAGTCGGGGCGGGACGCACCGACGCCGGGGTTAACGCGCGCCTGATGGTGGCCCATTTCGACACCCCCGGGCCTCTGGGCATGGAACCCGTGAGGCTTGTGGGTGCCCTCAATGCCATGACAGGGCGTGACATAGCCATACATTCGGTCGAGGAGGTCGCGCCCGACCTACACGCCCGTTTCTCGGCAACCTCGAGGACCTATCATTACTATGCGCTCCCCGGCACCTCGGCCTTCCTGTATCCACTCTGTTGGAAGGCTCCCGCCAACCTCGACTATGAGGCCATGAACCGTGCGGCGGCGCTATTGCTCGAGACCGAGGATTTCACCTCGTTCGCCAAGCTGCATTCAGACGCCAAGACCAATATCTGCCATGTCACGCGGGCCGAGTGGGTGTCCTGGCACACGTTCGAGGGCACCGAGGGGCATGTGTTCATCATCACCGCCGACCGTTTCCTGCGCAATATGGTGCGGGCTGTCGTCGGCACCCTGGTCGAGGTAGGACGGGGCAAGCTCACCGTCGACGGATTCGCCCGTGTCATCGCACGCCGCGACCGTTGCGCCGCCGGTACCTCCATGCCCCCCCAGGCCCTCTACCTCTGGGATGTGACATACTGATTCAAACGTCCACGCACGGGGGGCGCGGTAGGTTCTCGAAGCCCTGCGGCGACGCTTTGGGAAAACGCCGGGAGATATATGTTAAAAAATCATTAGCCGTAAGGGGGTGTCGGGAATTTTGCGTAACTTTGAGCATCTTTTCCCGTATATCTGCCATGACTGATTTTGTCCATCTCCACGTCCATAGCCAGTATTCGCTGCTCGACGGCCAGGCATCGGTGACGGGCCTTGTAGACAAGGCCCTTGCATTGGGTATGCCGGGCTTTGCCCTCACCGACCACGGCAACATGTTTGGCGTCAAGGAGCTGGCAAACTATGTCAATAAGCTCAAGGGCAAGTATAAGGGCAAGATTGCCGAGGCGCGCAAGCGTCTCGAGGAGGCCGCGACCCCCGAGGAGGCCGAGGCCATACGTCCCGAGGTAGAGGCAGAGATTGCCAAACTGGAGAAGAAGCTTGAGTTCAAGCCCATATTCGGCTGCGAGATGTATGTGGCCATGGGCTCGCTCAACGACCGTTCGGACAAGACCGACAAGGGACGCCACCTTGTCGTGCTGGCCAAGAACCTCAAGGGATACAAGAACCTAATCAAGATTGTCTCCCAGGCCCATACCGAGGGATTCTATCATCATCCCCGCACCGACAAGCAGGCTCTGGCATCGCACCGCGAGGGGCTCATCGTCTGCTCGGCCTGTCTGGGCGGCGAGCTGCCCAGGCTCATAATGTCGGGCGACATCCCCGGAGCCGAGAAGGCCATGCTGTGGTATAAGGAGACATTCGGCGACGACTATTATGTCGAGCTGCAGCGCCATCCGACCAATATCCCCGGCGCCAACCGCGAGACATTCGAGATGCAGCAGAAGGTCAATCCCGTGCTCATCGAGCTTGCACGCAAGCACGGCATCAAGATTATTGCCACCAACGACTCGCATTTCATCAATGCCGAGGATGCCGAGGCCCACGACCGCCTCATCTGCATCTCGACCAACAACTATCTGACCGACCCCGGCCGCATGCGCTACACGCACCAGGAGTGGTTCAAGAGTCAGGACGAGATGGCCGCCCTCTTCCCCGACCTGCCCGAGGCGCTGTCCAATACCAAAGAGATACTTGACAAGGTAGAGATATATTCGATTGACCATCCCCCCATCATGCCCTTCTTCGAGATTCCGGCCGATTTCGGAACCGAGGAGGAGTATCGCGCACGCCTCACCGAGCAAGACCTGTTCGAGGAGTTCACACGCGACGAGAACGGCAATGTCGTCCTCTCGCCCGAGGCCGCGCAGAAGAAGATTGAGAAACTGGGCGGTTATGACAAGCTCTACCGCATAAAGTTCGAGGCCGACTACCTGTCGAAACTCGCATACGAGGGTGCCGAGCGCCGCTATGGCTCCCCGCTGACCGACGAGCTCAAGGAGCGCATCAACTTTGAGCTCTATATCATGAAGACCATGGGCTTCCCGGGATACTTCCTCATAGTCCAGGACTTCATCAACGTGGCCCGCAAGGACCTCGGGGTCTCCGTGGGCCCGGGACGTGGCTCGGCTGCCGGAAGCGTCGTGGCCTACTGTCTCGGTATCACGCAGGTCGACCCCATCAAGTATGACCTCCTGTTCGAGCGATTCCTCAACCCCGACCGTATATCCCTCCCCGATATCGACGTCGACTTTGACGACGACGGACGTGCCGAGGTACTGCGCTATGTCACCGACCGCTATGGCGAGGAGAAGGTGGCGCACATCATCACCTTCGGCACCATGGCCGCCAAGTCGGCCATCAAGGATGTGGCACGCGTGGAGCAGCTTCCGCTGCCCGAGAGCAACCGCCTGGCCAACCTCGTGCCCAAGCGCATGCCCGATGGCCCCGACGGCAAGACCCTCAAGACCAACCTCAAGAACTGCTATCAGTATGTGCCCGAGTTCAGCCAGGAGCTGCACTCGTCCAACCGCCTCATAACTGAGACCCTCGAGTATGCCCGCCGTCTCGAGGGCAATGTGCGCAACACTGGCGTCCATGCCTGTGGCGTCATCATCTGCCGCGACCCGATCACCGACTGGGTGCCCGTGGCCACCGCTGTCGACAAGAACCCCGGGTCGAGCGGCAACGACAAGATGATCGTGACCCAGTACGAGGGCTCGATCATCGAGGACACCGGCCTAATCAAGATGGACTTCCTCGGCCTCAAGACCCTCTCCATCATCAAGGAGGCCGTACACAACATCAAGATGACCCGCGGCATCGATATAGACATCGACACGATTGATATCGAAGACCGCAAGACATTCGAGCTCTACTGTCAGGGCAACACGGTGGGTACCTTCCAGTTTGAGTCGGCCGGCATGCAGAAATATCTGCGCGAGCTGCAGCCCTCGACATTCGAGGACCTCATTGCCATGAACGCCCTCTACCGTCCGGGCCCGATGGACTATATACCCGATTTCATCGCCCGCAAGCACGGACGCAGCCCCATCACCTACGATATTCCCGTCATGGAGAAATATCTCAAGGACACATATGGGGTCACGGTATATCAGGAGCAGGTCATGCTGCTGTCGCGTCTGCTGGCCGGATTCACCCGCGGACAGAGCGACACCCTGCGAAAGGCGATGGGCAAGAAGCTCATCGACAAGATGAACGAGCTCGAAGGCCTCTTCATCAAGGGTGGCACCGCCAACGGGCACGACCCCAAGGTGCTGGCCAAGATATGGGAGGACTGGAAGAAATTCGCATCATACGCCTTCAACAAGAGCCACGCCACCTGCTACTCGTGGGTGGCCTTCCAGACGGCATGGCTCAAGGCCAACTATCCGTCAGAATACATGGCCGCCATCCTCACCCGCAACCGTTCGGACATCACCAAGCTCACGGGATTCATGGACGAGTGCAAGCGCATGAAGATACGTGTGCTCGGCCCCGACATCAACGAGAGCTTTATGGAGTTCGGTGTCAACTCGCATGGCGACATCCGCTTCGGGCTCGGAGCCATCAAGGGGGTAGGCGAGGGGGTTGTCAGGGCCATCATCGAGGAACGTGACAAGAACGGCCCCTTCGAGAGCGTCTATGATGCCGTCGAACGCATCCCCTCGGGCGCGCTCAACCGCCGCACGTTCGAGAACCTTGTGCTGGCCGGAGCCTTCGACAGCTTCGGCGACCTCAAGCGCGAGGACTATATGGGCCAGAGCCCCAAGGGTGACCCCTACAGCGAGATACTTGTCAGGTACGGACAGTCGTTCCAGGCCGACAGGATGTCGTCTGCCATGTCGCTGTTCGGCGACGACGCCTCGATGGCCACGGCCGGACGTCCGCAGGTCATTCCGTCACCCGAATGGCCCATGGCCACAAAGCTCGAGAAAGAGCGCGAGCTCGTGGGCATGTATCTCTCGGCCCACCCGCTCGATCCCTACTACATGGAGCTGACCTACGGCACCTCGTGCACCGTCAAGGGGTTCACCGAGTTCAATCCCGTCGAGGGCGTGCAGCTCACCTTCGGAGGCATGGTGGTCGATTTCCAGCAGCGCCAGGGCAAGAGCGGCATGTTCGGCATACTCAAGGTCGAGGATTTCACCGGCTCGGCCGAGTTCATGCTGTTCGGCCAGACCTTCATAGATTTCCACAACTACGGCGTGCCCGGCACACCCGTCATCATCAGCGGACAGTATCAGCGACGGTTCGCCAACTCCGAGCTGCGTTTCAACATCACCAACATCCGGCTGCTTGCCGATGTCAGGGGCTCGCTCGTGCGCGGCATCACCATAGATCTTCCCACCGACCGCATCACGCCGCACCTGCGCTCGCTGCTGGCCGACCGTATGGCCGAGGTCAATGAGCCCGACAAGGGGGGCGAGCTCGCATTCAGGATATTCGATCCCACCATCAACCGGTCGCTTAACCTCAGCTCGTCGCGCCGCATCCCGGTAGACCGCAAGCTGGTCGAGGCGCTGTCCGAGGAAGACATAACATTCTCAATCGAAAAATAACATTAACACCAACTTCAAAATAAAACGGAAAAATGACATTCACAGATCAGAACATCCACGACCTGATTGCATCAGGCCAGCCTGTAGTGATTGATTTCTGGGCCACTTGGTGTGGCCCCTGCGTGCGCATGGCCCCCGTGGTCGAGGAGCTTGCCAAGGAGTATGAGGGCCGCGTGGCCGTGGGCAAGTACAATATCGAGGAGGAGAACGACCTCACCGCCAAGTACCGCATCATGTCCATCCCCACCGTCCTCTTCTTCAAGAACGGCGAGCAGGTACCCTCGCTCCGTCTTGCCGGCGCACAGCCCAAAGCAACCCTTGAGGAGCGCATCAACCAGCTCCTGGCACTCTGAGCCGCATAACACCGGTTAGCCGACCCCAATCATCACATTATCATATAACAAATATTATAGATGAAACCTATTCTTACAATGGTCCTTGTCGGGGGCGCCGCCGTGCTCCTGACCGGTTGCAACAAGAAGATGAATCAGTTTGCCGCCGACTACTTCTCGACCAATCCCAATCCCCTTGAAGTGGTGGGCACACATGTCCCCGCCACCGTCACAGGCCGTGTGCCGGAGAAGTTCTTCCGTAAGAACGCAGTGGTGACCGTGACCCCCGTGCTCACATACGGCACGACATCGCAGAATGGCTCGCCCCTCACATTCCAGGGCGAGAAGGTGCGCGGCAACAATCCCGTCATCTCGTGGGAGCGTGGCGGCACAGTGACAATCCCCGTCAACTATGTCTATGAGCCCGCCATGCAGCGCTCCGAGCTCTATCTAGACTTCAACGTGCAGCAGGGCAACAAGACATACGCGCTGCCCCGCGTCAAGGTGGCCAACGGCATCGTGGCCACCGCAGCCCTGGCCGACGCCGGAACGCTGACCCCCGCCACCGCAGCCGACAAGTTCCAGCGCGTCATCAACGAGAAATACTCGGCCGACATCCACTTCCTCATCAACCAGGCCAACCTGCGCAAGACCGAGCTCGAGTCTGACCAGGTGCTCCGCCTCAACCGCGACCTCCGCGCCGCCGCCGCCGATACCGCCCGCGTCATCGAGGAGATCAACATCTCGTCTTACGCTTCGCCCGACGGCTCGCTCGAGTTCAACACACGTCTGGCCCAGAACCGCGAGACCAACACCCAGGGTTATCTCGAAGGCCAGCTCAAGAAGGACAAGGTGACCGAGTTCGGCGAGCTCACCGCACAGTTCACCCCCGAGGACTGGGAGGGTTTCCAGCAGCTCGTGGCAGCCAGCAACATCCAGGACAAGGACCTCATCCTCAGCGTCCTCTCGATGTACAAGGATCCCGAGCAGCGCGAGCGCGAGATTCGCAACCTCTCGAGCGTGTTCGACGAGCTCGCAGACCAGATCCTGCCCCAGCTCCGCTACTCGCGCATCACAGCCAGCGTCAACGTCATCGGCAAGAGCGATTCACAGCTTAACGCCGCATTCGATGTAGACCCCTCGACACTCACTGCCGACGAGCTCCTCTACACCGCCACCCTCACCGACGACCTCAACCGCAAGAAGGCCATCTATACCGCAGTAACACGCCTCTATCCCAACGACTACCGCGGCTTCAACAACCTCGGTATGGTGCTCTACGAGCAGGGCGACTATGACGCAGCCATGGCCAGCTTCAAGAAGGCTGCCCGTCTCGACGGCAAGGCTCCCGAGGCTCAGATGAACCAGGGTCTCGTAGCCCTCGTCAACGACGACTGGCGCGCCGCCAACACCGCCTTCGGCAATGCCGCCGGCCTCCAGGACCTCGGTCCCGCACTCGGCGTGCTCTATCTCAAGCAGGGCGATGTCAAGGGTGCTGTCAAGGCATTCGGCAACGACAAGAGCAACAACGCCGCCCTGGCACAGATCCTCGACAAGGACTATGCCAAGGCCAAGTCTACTCTCGCCGCCATCACCGCTCCCGATGCCACCACATATTATCTGATGGCAGTCCTCGGCGCACGCACCGGCAACGAGCAGATGGTAACCTCGAACCTCCGTCAGGCCGTCAAGCTCGACCCCGCCATGGGTCGTCAGGCCGCCAACGACCTCGAGTTCTCGCGCTTCAACATCTCGTCCGCCCTCTGACAGAGGCGCGGCTGACCACCGTTTCCAGTTCCTCCGCCTCCACGGCGGAGGAACTTTCTTATATATATAAAGAGGTGTGAATGGTCATCTGTACACGTCAAATGTTAAAAAGATGGCATAATACCGATTTATTCCGCTAAAAATTTGGAAAATGTCAGGATAAGCCCTACCTTTGTATCACGAAAGGAAACCATCAGGGATATTCGTATTCTTCAGACAAGTAGTAATGACACATGCTTTTATGAATTCTGATCATAATGCTGCGATAAGACTGACGCTGATTTTTGCTTACTCAATAGCTGACTCTCCGGGCTCACCCGGGCTGCAGCCTTGACGGCAGGTTCTTTCCTTTAACCGACGACCGCCGGGCTCATACCTAAGCCCGTTAAGCCTATACCTCCGATATGTCATCCCTCCCCGCCACACACAATGGAGCGATGATGCAAACTTAACCTCTTAACCACCCACCATACCAGAGGCATTCATCACCCCCCACACGCTAAGGGACAAATGTCTTCACCCCACACTCCACCAAGAGATAATCTATGAAAATCAAATTTCTCTTCACACTCATCCTGAGCCTGTTCGCCTTTGGAGCCGCCAACGCACAGAAGGCCGCGATAAAGACCAACCTGCTTTATGACGTGACGCTCTCGCCCAACCTCGGTGTCGAGCTTAAGCTCGCCCCCAAGTGGACGTTCGACCTGAGCGGCAATCTCAACGCGTGGGCTGTCGACAACAAGCGATGGAAACACTGGCTTGTGCAGCCCGAGGGCCGCTACTGGTTCTGCGACGCCTTCTCGGGTCATTTCGTGGGCGCGCACCTGCTCGGCGGCCAGTATAACTGGGGCAATCTCGACCTCCCCTTCAAGTTCCTCGGCACCGATTTCCGCAAGCTCAAGGACTACCGCTATCAGGGATGGTTCGGAGGCGCCGGCATCGTATATGGCTACTCGTGGATCCTCAACCGCCACTGGAACATCGAGGCCGTCATCGGATTCGGCTGGACATACACCCGCTCTGACATCTACGAGTGCGCCGACTGCGGACGCAAGATACAGACCGGCAAGCCCCACAACTATGTGGGCCCGACCAAGGCTGCCATCGACCTCATTTACACCTTCTGATCCCACACAGCTATGAAGCATCTCAATATCACCCGCACACTCTCGACGGCCCTCATGGCCGCCGCAGCCACGGTGGCAGTCAGCGCCGCCACCGAGGGGCACCTGCTCAAGGTCACAGACATTGACATAGCTCGTCAGGGCACCGGTGGCGACAAGCTGCTCGTAGCGGTCACCATCGACCCGCGCTCGGTCAATCCCGGCCGTGACCGCGAGGTGGTCTTCACACCCCAGATCACGTCGGCTGCGGGCGACACCGTCAACCTTGCCCCCATACGTGTGGCCGGACGCAACAGATATTACTCGCATCTGCGCAACGACGACCTCGAGGATGGCGCTGTCATCTATGAGGCCGGTTCCAGGCAGCTTATCGAATACCGCAAGGTCATTGATTTCGAGCCCTGGATGCAGCGCTGCCGCATAGACATGGCCGAGCGCATCGGCCACTGCTGCGACCCCATCGTGCCGGCCGGAGTCACCCCCCTCGCCGAGATAGACTACACGCAGCCCCCCTACGACCCCACCTTCAGGTATGTCGAGCTCACGGGCGACGAGACCATCGAGCGCGAGGCCAAGGGAAGCGCCTTCATCGACTTTATCGTAAACCGCACCGAGATACGTCCCTGGTACCGCAACAACCAGGTATGGCTCGACTCGATCGACAACACCATAAAGTTTGTCAAGAACGACCCCGACGCCGTCATCACCCGTGTCACCATCAAGGGTTTCGCATCTCCCGAAGGCCCCTACAGCAACAACGTGCGCCTGGCCATGGGCCGTACGCAGGCCCTCAAGGAGTATGTGCGCGAGCAGCACAGCTTTGCCCCCGAGATAATGCACACCGACTACGAGCCCGAGGACTGGGAAGGCCTGCGCCGCCGCATGCTCACCCTCGAGATGCCTCACAAGGCCGAGATTCTCCAGATCATCGACTCGAAGATGGAGCCCGACCCCAAGAACGCCGAGATACAGACACGCTATCCCAAGGAATACAAGTTCCTGCTCGACAGCATCTATCCCGCGCTTCGCCACTCGGACTACACCGTCAACTACAATATCCGCACATTCGTCGACATCGACGAGCTCAAGCGTGTCTACGCCCAGGACGCCTCCAAGCTCCGCCCCGTCGATTTCCAGCGCATAGCCTCGACCTTCCCCGAAGGCTCGAAAGAGCGTGACGACGTGTTCATCACCGCCGCGGGCATCTATCCCATGGACCCCGAGGCCGCCCTCAATGCCGCCAACATCTATATGAAGCGTGGCGACTTGGGCCGTGCCGGAGAGCGTCTGCGCTATGCCGGAGACACCCCCGAGGCGAACTACTCGCGTGCCACACTGGCCGGACTCAACGGCGACCTCGAGCGCTCGCGCAGCCTCTTCAACGCCGCCGCGCAGACCGGCTTCAAGCCCGCAGCCGACGAGGTGGCACACCTCGACAAGCTCATCAACCGCACCAAAGTGACATATCTCATCACCCCGACCCCCGCGCGATAACAGCGCCCCTCACACCTGCCGCCGGCATGGTCTCCGGCGGCAGAGAACCACTGACCGCACACTGTCTCTCTTCAATCCGTCAAATTGCACACGCCCCGGACATCCGGCAGGAAACACACTCGACAGATTCTGACAGGGAAAGCACCTAATTTACTATTACAGAACTTTTTTAAAGGAATAATAAAACATAATAACCAATTTTTCAGGTAAAACTATGAACAAGACAAGCAAGTTCTTCCTCGGCTTTGCCTCGCTCTCGATGCTCGCAGCATGCTCGAGCGACGAGCCCGCCCAGGAAGTGGTAACTCCCGGCGCAGGTGAGACAGCCTACCTCACCGTCACCCTCCGTGACGCCAACGACCTGAGCCGTGCCGGCAAGCCGGATTCCTCCGACCCCGTTGACGGCGAGTTCGACTACGGTACCAACAACGAGGCTATGGTCAACATCGCACGCTTCTATTTCTTCGACAAGGACGGCATCTATGCCGGTCAGTCGAACCTCTGGAACGGAGGCAACGCATCGACCGCAACTCCCGATGAGAACATCGAGTTCAAGTCGCCCACTCTCGTAGTGCTCGAGAACCAGAAGTCCAACGAGTATCCCAAGTACATGGTGACCGTGCTCAATGGTGCTCAGTTCACCAACGACTACCTCACCGGCAAGACCCTCGCTGATTTCAGCAAGGAGCTCACCAACTGGGGCTCGAACACCGAGAACGGTTTCGTGATGGCTTCGACCAGCTATTTCATGGCTACCGACGACAAGAACCACGAAAACACCTACTACTATGCCACTGTCCTCGACAGCAGCAACTTTGCCCGCACCCCCGAGGCCGCTAAGGCAGAGGGTAAGCCTGTAGACGTATATGTAGAGCGTCTGGCATCACGTATCCACCTCGCTTCGGCTCAGTATTTCGACGTACAGGCCACCATCTTCGGTGCTGACGGCGACAACCCCGATGCCGGTAACAACGAGGCAGCAACTAAGCTGAAGGTACGTATCGACGGCTGGTACATCAACGGCAAACAGGAGAATACTTACCTTCTCAAGCAGCTCGCTGGCTGGAGCGCAACCTCCAACATCGCATCCACAACCACTGGCTTCTGGAACTGGAATGCCGAAGGCAACCACCGCAGCTACTGGGGACAGTCTGTCAACTATGGCTCAATCGGCGAGACCCTCACATTCCTCCCCTATGCCAATCCCAACGTGAAGGGTGCAGGTGCGTTTGACTACTGCAACGAGAACACCTCGACCAAAACAGACCTCGCTGCCAACAACAATAACCTGCCCAACCAGCAGAAGCTCACATCTGTAATCCTCAAGGCTACCGTAGGTACAGTTGATGAGGCCGGTAACTTCAAGGAGGGTATCTATCTCGTGCAGCACAATGGCGCATATTTCACCAAGGACCGCTTCATCAAGTATGCCGCTGAGATTGCAAAGGCCAAGATGCCCTACGTTCATACATTCGTAGGCACTGGTGAAGGAACAGATCAGGAGAATGGCGAGCACATCTACACTCCTCTCTTCAATGCCGAGACCATCCTGAACTACATCGACCTCGCCGGTTCCAACGAGCAGGTTTGGGCAGCTCCTATCGAGGGTAAGATTACTGGTGACCTCTATCTTGCTGACGGCAAGACCAAATTCGACCTCGACGCTTACGCAGCAGCTCTGAAGGGTGTTTCGACCAACATCGAGACCGTGACCCGCGCATTCAACGGTGGTGCCATGTACTACAACATCCCCATCGCTCACCTCAACTCGCCCAAGTATGACAGCAATGGCGACCTCTCCACTTGGGAAGAGGGTTCGTTCGGCGTAGTCCGCAACCACTCTTACGAGGTTAAGATCAACAGCATCAAGCGTCTTGGCCAGGGTGTCTTCAATCCCGAGGACAACACCACCCCCATCAAGCCCGATCCCGATCCCAAGGATCCCAACTGGTACCTTGGTGCCACCATCAACATCCTCTCTTGGAAGATTGTTTCCAACAATGTTGATCTCTGATAACACAATCGTCTGACTGAACCGCCCCCCATATGGGGTGACAACCTTTAACCCAGACAGTGCCGGGATGCTCCGGCACCCCGGCACTGTCTTTCCTATTTTTCAGCATTACAATTCCCCGCTGCACACAGCAGCCCTCTACCTGTCTGCAATACGCAGAGAATCCCGCTTAGGCCCATACGGGGCTTAACCCTATTCTGACAACACTCCACCCTCCCCGCGAGAGGGTACACCATATAGTTCCTACATCTCCACACCATAAATTTAACCTCAAGGATGAATCTTCAGAAATACCTCCGCAACATAGCGCTCCTCCTGTCGGCCACGTTCGCGCTCACCGCGTGCGACGGCATGATTTATGACGACGAGGGGGATTGCGATCCCTACTACAAGGTGAGGTTTGTCTACGAGAACAACCTTAAGTTTACCGACGCCTTCCATAACGAGGTCTTCGAGGTTACGCTCTATGCCGTCGACCCGGCAAGCGGACAGATTGTGTGGCAGAAGCACGAGTCGGGTGACGAGCTGCGCCGTCAGGGCTACCTGATGGACGTCGACATCGACCCCGGCCGATATACCCTCATCGCATGGTGCGGCGAGGGACACAAGACATCGTTCAGTGTGGCCGACGCCACAGTCCATACAGGGCTGCGTTGCCATCTCGATGACCGCACATCCTTGGGCGACGGCACCGCAACCGTCTCCAACGAGCTCAAGCGGCTCTATCACGGCAAGGAAGAGAACGTCGAGTTTGAGGACGAGCAGGGCACACATATCAAGACCGTATATCTCACTAAAGACACCAATGCGGTACACATAGTGCTGCAGCAGCTCTCGGGCGAGAGCATCGACCACCGCGACTTCACCTTCACCATCGAGGGCGAGAACGGCTTCATGGACTGGGATAACTCGCTTCTCCCCGACGAGAAGCTCGTCTACATGCCCCACGACACCTACTCGGGCATAGCCGGAGTGGATGTCCCCGACTATACCGACGACTCTGACGCTCCCGCCGGAAGGGCCATAATCCAGGTCGGCGCAGCTGTAGCCCACCACACCGAGAGCCGTCTTGTCAAGGGTCAGGATGTACGTGTCAAGATCTACAACAAGGCTACGGGCGACTGCATCGTCTCTGTACCCCTCATCGACTATGCCCTTCTTGTCAAGGGCAAATACACCCGTCCCGACGGCAAGCCCCTCACCGACCAGGAATATCTCGACTATCAGGACGACTACTCGATGGTCTTCTTCCTCGACGACGGCATGCGCTGGATCAATACAGACATATATATCAACTCATGGCATGTGGTGCTTCAGCACACCGACCTGTGATATAAGGATAAGATAACTCTCTCAACAACCGATCAGTAATTAGGAAACACGACAATGGTCAAATTTGGCAAATATCTGGTGGTCATGGCGGCAATGCTGCTGTCGGTGGCTTGCTCGTCTGACGACGGGCCTGGCACCCAGACCCCTGTCGGTCCTGCCGGAGACAGCTATATGGCCGGATTCGATATATCATTATATGGCGGCGATGCTTCCGAATCGCGTGCTACCCCCGTTCCGGGCGACTATGAGAACGGCTCGCTCGCCGAGAATTTTGTCGATATCGAAGGTCGTGATTTCAGGATATATTTCTTCGACGGTGACGACAGGTTCATCTGTCAGCTCGGCAACATCGAGATTGTTCCGCTCGGCGAGACACGCAAACGCTATTATGTCAACGGCACTGTTCCCAAGGATCTGATAGACGATGCCGGGCGCACATTCAAGGTTGTCATGCTTGCCAACTGGCGGGGCACCTATCCTCAGCCCGAGCCCGGTGTGACCACTGTCGCTGACCTTGCCGAGAGTCCGGCTGCGCTCTATGCTTTCGATTTCGCTGACGGAGCCGACCAGCTTGTTTCGGCCGAGCGCCCCATACCGCTCTTTGGAGCCAGCAACCTGTATCCCGGTGTGGTGTTCCTCCCCAACATCCGTACGCATATAGGCACCCTGCACCTGCTCCGTGCCTACGCCAAGGTGCGTGTCCGCGCCGGTATCGGCAGCCGTCCCATCACCTCGGTATCCATGACACGTGTCAACACACGCGGCTACCGTGCGCCCCTCGGCGTCACCGACCAGGACGAATATGTGCACGGCAACTGGGCGGACGACTACTATCACACACCCTCCATCCCCGCCGACCCCGCACAGGCCACAGACATGGGCTTTGTGAAAGGCGATGACGGCGAGTGGACCATCTACCTGCCCGAATACCGCAATATCGCCGACACCGACCCCAAGCGTCCCCTCGACACACGTGCCTTGATACGTGTCACCTTCACAGGCACCGACGGCAGGGTAATCACGGAGTATGTCGATTTCAAGTTCTACAACACTCCACCCTCCTTTGCCACGGGCTCTGAGGCCGGTGACCATTTCGATATCCTCCGCAACACGGTCTATGACTATACCCTCACCAAGATTGACGAGTTCACGGACGTCAATATCGAGGTCGACGTGCAGCCTTATGCCGAGCAGTGGCTTCTGCCTGATTTCGGCATCATGCGCGACGAGGAGGGCGACCTGAGGATTGACCTCGAGTATGACGCCGACGGCAATGTGGTGCGCGACGAGAATGGTGAGATCCGTCTCCCCGACAATTTCCGCCGCTTCCTCGCGGCATACCAGAAGTCCCTCCCCCCATTCACCCTTCTCGAGGGTGACTATTATGCCATCCATCTCGGGGCCGACGGCCTTCTGGCCAATGCCGAGATATGGGTCAAGGACAAGGACCAGGACCGTGTGCTCTCCGACCTCTCGCCCGAGAGTGCCGACGACCAGCACTGCAGCACCCGCAGGGTCATCTATAACTCGGGCTATATCAAGACCGAGGGCTACAAGGACCAGCACGGCGACCTGCGCCTGCGCCATTTCCCCAACCACACCTCAATAGTGCGCGACAGGCTCGGTTATACCATCTTCAAGGACCGCGACAACAAGGAGCGTCTGATGGTAGAGTCTTGGGAGCCCGGCTCGGATACGTTCTGGGTAGTGGGCACGAATAATATCACCGGCGAGACAATCTACATGAAATATGTACTGGGAGTCTATACCGAATATTTTGAGCCCTGGCCGGGGAATTAACATAACATACAAGAACCTGTTTTCACACCAACAATATGCCTCGAAACACTAACTCATTCTCGACCCTGATTGCATGGAGCGCCGCCCTCGTCTCGGCGCTGCTCCTCAGCGCGTGTGTCGACGATGATCTCGGCAACATCCCCGGGGTCTATCCCGAGGGTGAGACCACAGTCTCGCTCGAGGCTGCGTTCTCTCCCTTCGCGGCCTCATCTCTCGAGAGCCGTGCCATCCCGCCGGGCAATGCCATGTCAGACATATCAGACCTTGTCGTCTTAGCCTACGACAAGAACGGCAACCTGATCAGGGACATCTCTCCCGTGCGCATAGACTTCACTCAGGCCGACGTGAAGGACGAAGACCGCACCGACAACGACGCCAGCAACGGAAACAAGGCTGAGGATGTCACCAAATGCCTGCGCAAGACCCTCACGCTCCCCTACGGAGAGTACTATCTCATAGCCGTGGCCAATCTCGGCGAGGACTATACCGGCGATCCCGGCAACATGACACCCGGAGTCAAGGACACATGGTATGAGCTTATGAATCCGGAGGGCCGCTATTACGGCAAATACGAGACCCTCTCCGAACTCCGCGAGATGGAGGTCGAGTGGATACCCACCAACTACAAGCGCAACCGCGAGATGCTCGGGTATTTCACCAACAATACCGACCGCACGCATCCCGACGTACCCAGCGCCACAAAGGGATTCCAGACCGTCAAGATAAACTCTCAGGGCATATCCCTGAGGGCATGGCTGCGCCGTTGCGCCTCAAAGGTCACCATCGACTTTGACGGCAGCGGACTACGCGAGAATGTGCATGTCTATATCAAGGACGCGCGCATCTATGACATACCCAAGTACTGTACGCTCGGATTCGGCCGCGACGGCGACACGGACTACAACAATCATCCCGGCAAGGGTGACGAGCTGCTGGCCTCGGTTCACAGCATAGACTATGGCACGGGCTCTGATTTCCACGCATGGCCCGAGATAACCAAGGGACGCCCCTACATATATCAGAGCTACGACAAGGAGAGTCCCCTCTATAATGTCCGCAAGGAGTTCCACGGTGCCGCGAACGACGCGCTCTATTTCTACGAGAATATGCAGGGAGATGCCCCCAAGGGTAAGCTTCCTGTGGCCGACCTCGTGAATGGCGGTGTCGAGAATGCAGACCTCGTCAAGGACGGCGTCCCCTATGGCACCTATATCGAGGTGACGGCCCACTACTATTCGATGTCCGACGGCAATATCGCTGAGGGGGATATAAAATACCGCTTCATGCTTGGCAAGGATGTGGAGAAGAGCTGTGACGCAGAGCGCAATTTCCACTACAAGCTCACGCTCAAGCTGCGCGGCAACGCCAACGACTATGACTGGCATATTGATTTCAAGGACGATGGTTTCATCATACCCAATCCCTGGTATGTGTCGTATCTCTATAACCACAATGCCACCATGCCGTTCAAGTACACTCCCCCGGCCGGATATAAGGTGGTCAGGCTCAAGGCCGAGATTACCGAGAATCCCTGGTATCCCGCCTATGGCCAGATTCCCGATGGCGAGGAGTCCGCTCCATATACCAACACCCTCAACAAGGGTGACGGCAATGGATTCCTGTCGCTGCACTGGACCCACAAGAGTGTGGTGACACTTGACGATGCCGGCTATCCCGAGCTTCAGGGTGGAAGCTTTTCGTATACTGATAAAACGAAGGCACCCACGCTGAACGACGCCTACTATTATGGTAAGGCCCCCTCAAACTCCACCATCAACCGCTCGGAACGCACATACTATTTTGACGGTACTGCCGACGATACCAATAGCGGCAAGGATGCTTACAGCTATACCAGGGATGGTGATAAATATACTTTCTACATCCCTCTGTTCACCCGCGCCAAGGTGCTTGTGAAGCAGACAGGCTATTCGGGTAACAACCCCTTTGTGGGTTACGAACGTCATGCCAAGGTCAGGATCACTGCGACCATCGAGAATATCGCGACCGGTACCCGGACCACCGAATGGGACACTACCACCGTACGTCAGGTGAGACGTGTCGTCAATCCCAAAGGTGTCTACCGCAAGCCGGGCAACAACGAGGATTTTGATGTCACCCTGATGCGTCTGCATGGAGATAACGAGGACGAATTCAATGAATTCGACTCAGACGGTCCCTGGATGGCTGAGATTATAGGTGATAAGAACTTCATCACCCTCGACGGGCGTCAGTTCGTGACCGGGTCGACCAAAACCCCCATCAAGTTCAAGATCAAGTTCAATAAGCTGAACTCAAATCCGGATGACCAGACCGTAAGGAATGCCGTGGTGCGTGTCAAGTATCATAACTATACGTGTACCCACCTCATCTTTGTGCGTCAGGGCTATGCGCCGCAGGCCATCTCGAAGACAGGCGTGAACATGAATGGCTCGGGGCAGAAAGCTACCGTCTGGAACACCTTCAATTCCATAGTCTATAACGTCAAGGCTGAGGATCCGCGTGACGAGGGCTCGCTGTTCAAATTCAACCAGATTGGACGGGCCATAGATGCATATAGCAATGTCTACAGGAAGGCCGACGGCACGGTAGACTATAATTTCCCCGCCGAGGATGCTTTCAAGACTCCTCCGGCCATCTATCTTGCCGAGAATGAAAAAGGTGACAGGACATATCTGCCCGATCCTGTCAGCTGGAGTTCTATCACCGCCGGAGGTAACGGGTGGAGCGACCGCAAGATTGCGACTGCACGGGATTTCGAGCAGCTTTACCTGACGCCACACATACAGTTTGGCTATGGCGTTCTGTATGCCGATGGTGCCACGACCACACAGAAGAAGGTTGCGGATGCCTACGGATGGTATCGCTTTGACCTCGGCGACAGACCCGACAACAAGAAGGGTATGCGCGGCATGTTCGCCTATTATTGGGACGAGGACGACCCCGGTAATGAGTTTACGGCCAAGAACATATTCTTCCCCATCGGGCGTTCGGGTTACGGTCACCGCAAGAATGCCGGTGGCGAGACACCTGGTACCCTGCGCTATTCCTGTAACCGAAACGGATATGCAAGTGTGTTCGAGAACGTAGCACCCCTCTTCTGTCATATTTATCGTCGTCCCGGGGCAATATATTATGCCCGCGTGCCTTCGGAAAAATATCTCGGATGGGATGGTAAAGAAAATAGTGATTGGTTCTATGCCCTTGACATCAACTATTTCACATTCGACGTGAACGCCATTACCTCAGGCAATGTCAACAACGGCCAGGATGCATGCTTCCTGAGATTCGTTGAATAAAGATAAAGACCTTTTATTCTATCTAAACTCGTTATATTACTTATGTTGTGGGAGCTCTTGGTCGTGAGACCGGGAGCTCCCGGTCTTTTCATCCCCATGGGTGCGCAGTGGTGCCGCGACCCCCTGCGGGGCGCGATGGATGTTCCGAGTCGGAGCGGCTCCGCCGCTCCGTCGCGCAAGGTGGGCTCAACGCCTGGCTGCGACATAGCCCCGCCCCGCCGCTCCCTCGCGTGTGATATCACCAGCCGCGAAGCGTTCTAGCGGTCGGAAGAGTGTATAATTACGTTTTAAGTTGTTATTTGAGTATATATAATGACTCAAATAATGAAAAACAAGGATATAATCGGTATCATCAAATCCCTGCCTTTGGATTTCATGGAATCGACCGCCTCTGAATTACGCACCGACTACAAGGCAAAGAAACTTAGCTCCATACGGCTTTTCACGTTACTTCTGCTGGCTTTCCTTCGCAACAGCACGATGAGCCAGAGATTTACGTGCGAGCAGTCTTCATGCGAGCTTCTGGATGATTTTCTTGGCATATCCATACCGGTTACCCCGCTGTCCCATTCCTCGTTAGCCGACCGTCTTGCCACAATGAACCCTGTCTTTTTCGCAAGGGTCTATGAAAAGGTATTTGGAATGGCCGAGAAAGAACTCGGGGCGGATGAGCTGTCATCCTCCGATATCATCCGCGTCGATACGACTCTGGTGGCCGAGACGAGCGCCAGGCTCAGGGAAGGTATCGATACCGGGGTGAACCACCGTTTCGGCGGTAGGAAGCGTCACATAAAGTACGGCATGGCCTATGACGGATTCAGCGCCGTGCTTGAGAAGGTCTTCACCAGGCAGAAGGAATCGGGAGAGGAAATCGCCCTGGCACAGACTGTCAAGGATACCATAAGACAGGAAGGCGCACCTGGCAGGACAATTGTATTCGACAGAGGTACGACAGGTTACGATAACTTATGTGAAATCCGCGGTCTTTGTGAGGAGAAGAAATGCCACTTTGTCTCCCGCCTGAAGCTCAACAGGGTGTATACTATTGAAAAACAGCTTCTTGAGCGGGATGCAGTCAGGGAGGATGACGAATTTGAGATTATGGAGGACTGCATGGCCTTACTCAACAGACCTTCGGGATCTGAATATGACAACAGACCGTTTAGGATTGTACGGGTAAGATTCAGGAAGACAAGGCCCAGGACGATGCCCAGTGCAAAAAGACGCAGATATGAGCCTGAGATGGTCCTTGTATCGGATCAGACCGAAACACCTGCCATGGAGATAGTACATCAATACAGACACCGCTGGAGCATCGAGGTCTTTTACAGGTTCCTCAAACAGAACCTGTGTTTCTCGCATATTCTCTCTACCAGCATCAATGGAATTCAAATCATGCTGTACATGACATTGACTGTTGCAGTCCTCGTCCGTCTGTTCGCTAAACGCAACGGTATCGGAAATACCCTGGCGATGACGCGTATGATTGTCCAGATTGAGAATTGGGTCTATTTACATCCGGCCAAGGTTCAGAAATCAACCAGTACTCCGGGATTTTGTAATACACAATAGGGTCTTCCGACCGCTAGAACGCGAAGCGGCGATATGTGGGAAGCCCCATATCGAGCCCGCAGGGCGATGGTATGGGGAAAAATGAGCATGACACCCCCGGGCCTCGAAGAGGTCCTTTAATTCCGGCAAATCTCGCTGCCACCCTGTGTATATTGTTAAAGGACCACTTCGAGGCCCTTCTGTATGTCGGAATATTTACCCCACACCATCGCCGTGGACGGGATATACGCCCTCCCGGGCTATCCCGTCACACGGCTCGATGTGGGGCTTCCCACATCGAGCCGCTTCGCGGCTGGGGGCATATTATGCCGCATCTCTACTTGTTTTGGTCAAAGGAATTTCTGGTATAGCGTGGCGTCGGTGTAGGTACCGGCGCGGCGCAGCCACTGGCGCAGATGTGCGGCGGGAGCGTAGCCCGCATTCTCGAACAATGCGCGGCTCGTGGTATTGGTGTCGGCCACCACGGCATAGAGCTGGTGTAGCGACAGGTGACGTCGCAGGTGCGCGGCCACGGTGTCGAGGGCCTCGCGGGCATAACCGTGTCGCTGCCATTCGGGCGCCACGAATATTCCCACGGCACAGCGCGAGTTGGCCGGGTCGAAATCATACAGGTCGAGGGTGCCGACGGTCTCGCGCGGCCCGGTGAGGTCTATCATGAGGCGCAACTGGCGCGCCGCGTAGATGTCGCCGTCGTAGGTGTCGATATAATCCCAGAGCTGTTTACGCGAAAAGGGGGCGAGGGTTGACCCCGCCTCCCATATACGTGTATCGTTCTCCCAGCGGTAGAGTGTATCGACATCTATAGGCTCGAGGGCGCGCAGGGTGATGCGTCGCCCCGTGGCCGAGGGGAGTGTGTCAGCCATTCTGTGCGGCAAGGAACCGTTCGACGTCCAGCGCGGCCTTGCATCCCATGCCGGCGGCCGTGATGGCCTGGCGGTAGGTCGGGTCTGCAACGTCGCCTGCGGCAAAAACGCCGGGCACATTGGTCGCGGTGCTCTGGCCGTCGGTCTTGATGTAGCCCGTATGGTCGCACTCGATATAGGGACGGAAGACCTCGGTGTTGGGCTGGTGGCCGATGGCGAGGAAGAAACCGTCGATGGGGAGGTCATACTGACGCTCGTCGGCTATGCCTCCGCGCTCGGTGAGGTGTGCGCCCTCGACGAATCCCTCGCCGTAGAGGCCGCGTGTCACGGTGTTGAAGAGCACATGGATGTTGGCCTTGTCGAACACGCGGCGCTGCATCACCTTGGATGCGCGCAGCACGTCGCGGCGCACGATGAGGTAGACATCTGTGGCGAGGTTGCTGAGATAGAGGGCCTCCTCGCAGGCGGTGTCGCCACCGCCGACTACAGCCACGCGCTTGCCGCGATAGAAGAATCCGTCGCATGTGGCACATGCCGAGACACCCATGCCGTTGTATTTCTGCTCGTCGTCAAGACCGAGGTACCGGGCCGATGCGCCGGTGCAGATGATGACCGAGTCGGCTGTGATGTTGAGTCCGTCGTCGGTGACGGCCTTGAAGGGACGCGCGGAGAAATCGACCTCCTTGACAAACCCGGGGCGGATGTCGGCGCCGAAGCGCAGGGCCTGGTTGCGGATGTCCTCCATGAGCTGGGGCCCGGTCACACCCTCGGGATAGCCGGGAAAGTTCTCGACATCGGTGGTGATGGTGAGCTGGCCGCCGGGCTGATAGCCCTCGATGAGGACGGGCGAGATTCCGGCACGCGATGTATAGATGGCGGCTGTGTATCCGGCGGGGCCGGAGCCGATGATGAGGCATTTGGTGGTAAGTTCGGACATATTGGGTCGGGATTGATGATTGTTGTCTGTCTACGTACGGGAGGTCAGCGCAGGTCTACGACCTGGACGCCGGGATACTTGCGGGTGTCAAACCTGAAATATTCGGCCGGGATGGCTCCCCCGGTGGTGATGCGGTCGATGGCTATGTCGATGGTCTGGCGGTTGGCCAGCGTGAGCCGGATGGCCGTGGGCCACTGTGTGGCGTCGCTGAAGGTGACGGTGGCCGCCGTGATGTCGCTGTGCCTGTCGCGCGCCTTGAGTGACACCGCCGAATAACCCTTGGGGGCCTTGGCCGCGGTCATGGTGTAGTCCTTGCCGAGCGATGATATGATGGCGAAGGGATTTATCTGCTGCAGTTCGTCGGGGGTGGGGGTGACCACATTGACCTCGCCCATCTGCTGCGAATAGGTCCACTGGGTCTTGCCGTCATACCACGACGAGAGTCCGGGAGCCGCCACGGTGAAGCGGTTGCCCGAGATGGTGAGCATCCCCTGCGAGGAATGCCCCTCGGCGGTGAGGGTATAGGCGGCCTGCACCGACTGGGCGGCCTTGAGCTTGGAGGCGGCGCGCTGCACTATCTGCTGCGGGGTGGCCGCCGCGGCGCCTATGGCGGCAAGGAATATCGCGAATATGGCTAACAGAGTCCTTTTCATATCTCCTGTCATAACACACGTTGTCAATCAATTGTTTTCCAGGATGCGCTCGAGTGTCATGGGGTCGACCAGCACCTGGCGGGGCTTGCCACCCTGCGAGGGGCCTACGATTCCGGCGGCCTCCATCTGGTCCATTATCTTTCCGGCGCGGTTGTAGCCGATAGAGTAGCGGCGCTGCAGCGATGAGGTCGATGCAGTGTCGGTCTGCACCACCAGGCGGGCACATTCGTCGAAGAGGGGGTCTCTGTCGCCGAGCGATGCCACCGACGCGCCGTCGCCCGACTCGGGGATGTATTCGGGGAGCTCGTATGCGTGGTCATAACCCACCTGACGGTCTATGAAGTCGCAGATGGCCATCACCTCGGGAGTGTCGATGAATGCGCACTGCACGCGGTCGATCTTGCCGTTGTTGCTGAAGAGCATGTCGCCGCGTCCGATGAGCTGGTTGGCTCCGGGACGGTCGATGATGGTGCGCGAGTCGACCATCTGGAACACTCGGAACGCCACACGCCCCGGGAAGTTGGCCTTGATGACGCCGGTGATGACGTTGGTCGAGGGGCGCTGGGTGGCCAGAATCATGTGTATGCCCACGGCACGGGCCTTCTGGGCGATGCGGGCGATGGGGGTCTCGACCTCCTTCCCGGCGGTCATGATGAGGTCGGCGAACTCGTCGACTATCACCACGATATAGGGCAGGTATCTGTGACCCTTGGCGGGATTGAGGGCGTGGCGGCAGAACCGCTCGTTATACTCCTTGATGGTGCGCATCGAGGCGTCCTTGAGCAGCGCGTACCGGTTGTCCATCTCGACGCAGAGCGAGTTGAGGGTGGCCACGACCTTCGAGGGGTCTGTGATGATGGCGTCCTCCTCGTCGGGGAGCTTGGCCAGATAGTGGCGCTCGAGCTTGGCGTACAGGCTGAACTCGACCATCTTCGGGTCGACAAGCACGAACTTGAGTTCGGAGGGGTGTTTCTTATAGAGCAGCGAGGCGATGATGGCGTTGAGGCCGACAGACTTACCCATGCCCGTGGCACCGGCCACGAGCAGGTGGGGCATCTTGCAGAGGTCGGCCACGAAGACCTCGTTCGAGATGGTGCAGCCCATGGCCATGGGGAGCTCCATCTTGCAGGTCTGATAGCGCTCCGACTCGATTATCGAGCGCATCGACACCGTCTGGGGCTCCTTGTTGGGTACCTCGATACCGATGGTGCCTTTGCCGGGAATGGGGGCGATGATGCGTATGCCCAGGGCGGCGAGGCTCAGGGCGATGTCATCCTCGAGACGCTTTATCTTGGCTATGCGCACACCCTCGGCGGGGATAATCTCATAGAGGGTCACGGTGGGGCCCACGGTGGCCTGGATGTGCGAGATGGGTATGCCGTAGTCGTTGAGGGTCTTGGTGATGCGGGCCTTGTTACCCTCCATCTCCTCGGTGTCGACGCTGTTGTGGTTGCGCTCGACGGCGCGGAGCAGGTCTATCGAGGGGAACTGATAGTGCGACAGATCGGCACGCGGGTCATAGAGTGGCTGTGCCGTGGGCCCGGCTGCACCCTGGATGGCAGCGGGACAGGCAGGGGTGGCGAACAGCGGTTCGTCGGCCTCCTCAGCCTCGGGTGTCGCGTCTACGGCAGGTGCGGGCGCGGGGCTCGAGAAAAGCGAGGGCTCTTCCTCCTCTTCCACCTCGGCCTCGGGAGCCTCGTGAACCATTTCTTCAGGGGCTTCGGGCTGCACCGCCTCCACGACAGGCACCGGGTCTGCTGCCACCGGAATCGAGGGGGCAGCGGGCACGGCTGCGGCCGCCGCGGCCATCCTCTCGGCTTCGGCGGCGGCTTCCGCCTCTGCGCGGGCTGCGGCCTCGGCCTCGGCGGCAGCCATTCGGGCAGCCTCGGCTTCTGCCTCTTCGGCTGCGCGGCGAGCCGCGCGCTCGGCACGTTCGCGCTCACGCTCGGCGCGCCGTTCGGCCTGACGCTCGGAGTATTCGGCATAACGTGTCTTGAACGAGCCTATGGCCCTCGATATTTCCGTGAGATATAGGATGACCAGCATTCCGGCCAGGATAAGGCTGACGCCGACCGCACCCCAGATGCCCGAGATGGTGATGAGCTTCTGGTTGAGCACGAGGCCGTGAAGGCCGCCCCAGTAGAAGGGGGCCGAGATGCCGTATGTGACCAGTCCGGCTATGACGGACACCGACACGGCGCCGAGCAGACAGCGCAGTGTGAGGTTCCAGAATCCGGGACGGTAGACCTTGAGCAGCGACAGGCCGCACACCAGCACATAGTAGACCAATATGAACGAGCCCATGCCGAGCCAGTCGTATATGAGCGTGTGGGCCAGCCACGCACCGAACGGCCCTCCGGCGTTGCGTATCAGCGTCGGGTCGTAGTCGGCGTTGAGCATGGCGCTCTGGTCGCTTTTGATGTTCATGAAATATGACAGGCACACGATGAAGGCGTATGCCGCCACGACGACGAGGATGACACCGAGGAACATGGCCGAACGCGAGTCGCCCAGCATAGCCATGAAGCGGGAAAAGGCTCCGGGGCTTTTCCGTGTCCGGCGCGGAGCGGTCGCGGCCTCGGGCTGCGAAGCCGCAGGGGCCCGGGGTTCTTCCTCCTCGGGTGTTTCCTCGGGTGCGGGGGCCGTGCGCGTGGTGTCGTTATAGAGTGCGGCGGGGTCGAGACCTGCCGGTTCGGTGTAGGATGTCTCGTCGATAGGGGAGTAGGATGAGGACATATAGGGTGTGTGAGAATGTTGACGACTGATTTATGGATTGAAGAGCAAAATTACGAATTTCGCCACAATCCGCCAACCAATTTAACACAAAAAAGATGCCCCGAACAAACCTTGCCGTACGAGTGTTGAAATGATAGTTGAAAACTGAACTGCCACTATGAAAAAAATAGGAATCTTCTACGGATCTACCACCGGCACCACCGAAGATGTGGCCGAGGGAATAGCCAAGCGTCTTGGCGTCGATAAAAAGGACATCCACAATGTTGCCGACACGGCTCCGTCGGCTCTCGGTGACTATGACGTCATCGTGATAGGTGCCAGCACATGGAACGACGGCGACCTCCAGGAGGATATGGCCACATTCCTCGACGGAGCGGGCGCCCTTGACCTGCGCGAGAAAGAGGTCGCCATATTCGGATGCGGCGACGAGCAGATGGCCTCGACCTTCTGCAACTCTGTCGGCGAGATATATCACCGCCTGCACGACACACATGCCATGTTCATCGCCCCGTTCGAGAACGACCCCTACACCTACGAGCACTCGGACAGCGACGTCAAGGGGATGATTGTCGGACTATGCCTCGACAACGTGAACCATCCCGAGGACACGGACGCCCGTCTGGACGCCTGGTGCGAGATAATCAAGGAGGAAATCAAATAGTTAGAAAATGTGAATTTTTTTGCCGGAATGGGAAATTTTGATTAAATTTGCACCTCGAATTACGGACAAACGTCTGCATATAATCAAAAACAAACATATACGGCAATGAAAAGAACGTTCCAACCTTCTAACCGCAAGAGAGTTAACAAGCACGGCTTCCGTGCCCGCATGTCTACACCCGATGGCCGCAAGGTGCTTGCCCGCCGTCGTGCCAAGGGCCGCGCTAAGCTGAGCGCCTGATTGATGCGCTCCCTGGAACGAGAAATAGTGTAACCTCTGCAGGGTGGATGATTTTACGAAATCGTCCACCCTTGCGGAGCATACGGAGGTTTTTTCGATCAAAGGCGCTGATGTGACGAAAGAGGGAAAAGAATGCAGTATACTGTCTCTTTAAAACTGAATCACGTCTTTCAGCGGCTCTACCGAAGGGGCGCCCGTTCCGCCGCGCCGATCAGGCAGCGCGATGACCATTGAGATACCGACCGCGCCAAACAGGAACGTCCACCAGAAATACCGTTTGCTCGTATACCCTTTTTCCTTTGCGATAAACTCAAATTCATTTCCGATGAAATGCGCCACCACGATATCCGCAATGGCAACAAGAACA